>Ga0209806_1002210_pt1 | contig 12229 bp, 10 predicted proteins | sample GraSoiAngelo_152_FD_186166 | JGI IMG/M metagenome (GOLD analysis project Ga0209806, IMG submission 186166) | Grasslands soil microbial communities from the Angelo Coastal Reserve, California, USA - 14_1009_12_30cm (SPAdes) (version 2) | ecosystem: Environmental > Terrestrial > Soil > Grasslands ... | reverse complement strand
CTCGGCATCCTTGACCATCTTGTCGATGTCCTTGTCGCCGAGCCCCGACGAGGCCTCGATGCGGATCTTCTGCTCCTTGCCGGTGGCCTTGTCCTTCGCCGACACGTGCAGGATGCCGTTCGCATCGATATCGAACGTCACCTCGATCTGGGGCACGCCGCGCGGAGCCGGCGGGATGCCCGTCAGCTGGAACTTGCCGATCGTGCGGTTGTCGCTCGCCATCTGGCGCTCGCCCTGGAGCACGTGGATCTCGACCGTGGTCTGGTTGTCCTCCGCGGTCGAAAACACCTCCGACTTCTTAGTCGGGATCGTGGTGTTCCTGGGAATGAGCACGGTGGTGACGCCGCCCAGCGTCTCGATGCCGAGCGACAGGGGCGTGACGTCGAGCAGCAGGACGTCCTTCACCTCGCCCGCCAGCACGCCGCCCTGGATCGCTGCGCCGATCGCCACCACCTCGTCGGGATTCACGCCCTTGTGGGGCTCCTTGCCGAAGAACGCCTTGACGATCTCCTGGACCTTGGGCATCCGGGTCTGGCCGCCCACCAGGATCACTTCGTCGATCTCGGTCGGCTTGAGGCCTGCGTCTTTGAGCGCTTGCTCCATTGGCGGAATGGTCCGCTTGACCAGGTCGTCCACCAGCTGCTCGAGCTTCGCCCGGGTGAGCGTGATGTTGAGGTGCTTCGGCCCCGACTGGTCCGCCGTGATGAAGGGCAGATTGATCTCCGTCTGCATGACGGTGGACAGCTCCATCTTCGCCTTCTCGGCGGCCTCCTTGAGCCGCTGCAGCGCCATCGGGTCCTTGGACAGATCGATGCCCTGGTCGCGCTTGAACTCCGCCACCAGCCACTCCATGATGCGCGCGTCGAAGTCGTCGCCCCCCAGGTGGGTGTCGCCGTTGGTCGACTTCACCTCGAACACGCCCTCGGCCAGCTCGAGCACGGAGATGTCGTACGTGCCGCCGCCCAGGTCGTAGACGGCCACCTTCTCTTCCTTCTTCTTGTCCAGGCCGTACGCCAGCGCCGATGCCGTCGGCTCGTTGATGATGCGCACCACGTCCAGCCCGGCGATCTTGCCGGCGTCCTTGGTGGCCTGGCGCTGCGAGTCGTTGAAGTACGCCGGGACCGTGATGACGGCTTTCTCGACCTTGTGGCCGAGGTAGTCTTCCGCGGTCTGCTTCATTTTCTGGAGGATCATCGCCGAGATCTCGGGCGGCGTGTAGCGCTTGCCCTGAATCTCGACCGAGGCGAGGCCGTTCGGCCCCTCTACCACCTTGTAGGGGACGCGCTTCGTCTCTTCCACCACTTCGTTCACCCGCCGGCCCATGAAGCGCTTGATCGAGGAGACGGTGTTCTGGGGATTGGTGACGGCCTGACGCTTCGCGACCTGCCCGACGAGCCGCTCGCCATCTTTCGTGAACGCGACCACGGACGGCGTGACGCGCCCGCCTTCGGCGTTGGGGATGACGACGGGATCGCCACCCTCCATCACCGCCACCACCGAGTTGGTGGTGCCGAGGTCGATCCCGATGATTTTCTCAGCCATGACGAGTGCTCCTTATCCGAGGGTTGATGCGCGCTGCTAACGCCCCGTCGCACAGGCAAGCCCTATGCCTGAAAAAGGTGTCATAATGGCAGCCGTAAGCCGCAAGGCGCAAGCCGCAACAGAGTGGCAAGGCCTGCGGGTTGCGGCTTTCGGCTTGCGGCTATCTTTGTCGCGTGCTGCCCTACAAAGACGAGAACCCCACCGAGCTGACACCCGTCATCACCGTTGGCATCATCGTAGTGAACGTCCTGGCCTGGCTGTTCGTTCAGGGCGCGGGCGCCGCGGAGCCCTTGGCGCGCTCGGTCTGCCAGCTCGGACTGATCCCCGGCGAGGTGCTGCACACGGTGCCGCCGGGGACCGCCGTGCCGCTCGGGGAGGGCCTGCGCTGCGTCCTCACGGCCGACGCGAACTGGTGGACGGTCGTCACCTCGATGTTCATGCACGGCGGCTGGCTGCACCTGATCGGCAACATGTGGTTTCTGTGGGTGTTCGGGAACAACATCGAAGACTCGATGGGGCACACGCGGTTCGTGGTGTTCTACCTGTTGTGCGGGGTGGCGGCGGCGGCGACCCAGATGCTCGTCGATCCCGGCTCCCGCGTCCCGATGGTCGGGGCCTCGGGGGCGATCAGCGGGGTGATGGGAGCGTACATCGTCCTGTATCCGCGGGTGCGGGTGCACACCTTGATCACGCTGGGCTTTTTCCTGACGACGGTCACGCTGCCGGCGTATGTGATCCTCGGCTACTGGTTCCTGCTGCAGCTGCTGTTCGGCACCGTGGGCGTGCTGGGCGGCGCCCAGGCGGGCGGCGTGGCGTTCTGGGCGCACGTCGGCGGCTTCGTCGTGGGGCTGCTGCTGATCAGGCTGTTCGCCAATGCCGACTACCTGGAACGCCGGCCGGGCGGGCGATTCATCCTTCCGCGTGGTGCTTGATCGTCTTTCCTTCCACCACGAACACGACGTCTTCCGCGATGTTGGTGGCAAGATCCGCCACCCGCTCGAGGTTGCGGCTGACCAAAAACAGATCCATGGCCGCCCCGATGATGTGGGGATCTTCCATCATGTGGGTGAGCAGGATGCGGAACACGGAGTGGTGCAGGGCGTCCACCGAGTCGTCCCGCCGGCAGATCTCGCGGCCCAGCTTGGCGTCGCCGCGCACGAACGCATCGAGCGCGCCGGAGAGCATCGCGCGCGCTTGCCGGGCCATCTCGAGCAGCTCGGGCTCCGGGGCGATCAGCCGAGCCTTGAGGAGCCGCTCGGCCGACTGGGCGATGTTGACGGCGTGGTCGCCGACGCGCTCCAGATCGTTCGCGATCTTGGTTGCCGCCACGAGCAGCCGGAGGTCCCGCGCCATGGGCTGCTGGGTGGCGAGCAGGTCGATCACGGTTTCCTCGATTTCGAGCTCGAGGGCGTCGACGGCGTGATCGCCCGCGATCGTCCGGGCGGCGAGGTCGCCGTCGCGGCGCAACAGGGCGTCGAGCGCGCGGCCCAGGGCGTCCTGGGCTTCGCCCGACATGGTCAGGAGCTTGGCCTTCAGCTCCGACAGCTCGTCGTGAAAGTGGCGGTGTGCCGCCGTAGAGGCGCTCATCCGAACCGTCCTGTGATGTAGGCCTCGGTGCGCTCGTCCGCGGGCCTCGTGAAGAGCTGTTTGGTCTGCCCGAATTCGATCAGGCGGCCGAGGTAGAAAAACCCGGTGAAATCCGACGCGCGCGAGGCCTGCTGCATGTTGTGCGTCACGATGAGGATCGAGTAGCTCCGCTTCAGCTCGACCAAGAGCTCCTCGATGCGTTGCGTGGCCCCGGGGTCGAGCGCGGAGCAGGGCTCGTCGAGCAGGAGCACTTCGGGCTCGTTGGCGAGCGCGCGGGCGATGCAGAGCCGCTGCTGCTGGCCCCCGGAGAGTCCCGTGCCGGGCGTCTGCAGGCGGTCTTTGACCTCGTCCCACAGGGCCGCCTGCCGCAGCGCGCGCTCCACCCGCTCCGCCATCTCGCGCTCCGGCGCGAGCCCGTTCAGCCGCGGGCCGTAGGCCACGTTGTCGAAGATGGTCTTCGGAAAGGGGTTCGGCTGCTGGAACACCATGCCCACCTCCCGCCGCAGCGCGACGGGATCCGTCCCCCTCGAAAACACCGAGACCCCCTCCAGCAGGATGTCGCCCGCGTGGCGCGTGTGCGGGATCAGCTCGTTCAACCGGTTCACCGAGCGCAGGAAGGTGCTCTTGCCGCAGCCCGACGGCCCGATCAGGGCGGTCACGGCGCGGCGGGGAACGGCGATCGTCACGTCGAACAGGGCCCGGGTCGCGCCGTACCAGAAGCTGTACGCCCGCACGTCGATGATGGGCGTGCCGACGGGCGCGGGCCGGGCGGTCACCCGGGGCACGGCGGGGGCGGGTTGGTGAATTGGCTGCACGGCGACGCTCATCCGAACCTCCCCGTAATGTATGCCTCCGTCCGCTCTTTCGTCGGCTTGGTGAACAGCTCCTCGGTGCGGCCGAGCTCCACCAAGTCACCCAGATAGAAGAAGCCGGTGTAATCGGAGACGCGCGCGGCCTGTTGCAGATTGTGCGTCACGATCACGATCGTGTACCGGGTCTTGAGCTCGTGGCACAGCTCCTCGATGTGCTGCGTGCCCGCCGGGTCGAGCGATGCCGTCGGCTCATCGAGCAGCAACACTTCCGGCTCGGGGGCGAGCGCCCGCGCCACGCAGAGCCGCTGCTGCTGGCCGCCCGAGAGCGCGATGGCACTGTGCCGCAGCCGGTCTTTCACCTCGTCCCACAGGGCCGCCCGGCGCAGCGCACTCTCGACGGCGGCGTCGAGCTCGGCCTTGGGGCGACGGCCGTTCACCCGCAGCCCGGCGGCCACGTTGTCGTAGATCGACATCGTGGGGAACGGCGTGGGCCGCTGGAACACCATGCCGATGCGGCGCCGCAGCTGGACCGCGTCGACGCTGGGATCGTAGATGTCCTCACCGTGGAGCAGCACCTTGCCCGTGATCCAGCCCCCTTCCGACAGCTCGTGCATGCGGTTCAGGCAGCGCAGGAACGTCGTCTTGCCGCACCCGGAAGGGCCGATCAGCGCCGTCACGGTGTGTGTGGGGAAGAGGATCGACACGTCCTTGACCACGGCCCGGCGCCCGTACAGCGCCGTGAGCCGAGCGGTTTCGAGTTGCAGCCGGGCGTCAGCGGGCTGCGCCATAGCGAGATCGCAGGGCCCAGCGGGCCGCGAGGGCGAGGACCAACACCAGACCCATGAGCACCAGCGCCGCGGCCCAGGCGAGGCGGTGCCATTCATCGAACGGTCCGGTCCCGTAGGTGAAGATCTGGAGCGACAGGGTCTGCATCGGTTGCAGGATGCTCGTGGAAAAGTTCAGGTTACCGAGCGCGGTGAAGAGGAGCGGCGCGGTCTCGCCGGCGATGCGCGCCACGCCCACGAGACAGCCGGTGAGGATCCCCGCCAGCGCGGTGCGAGCGACGACGCGGAGCGACGTACGCCAGCGCGGATAGCCCAATGCGAGAGCCGCCTCGCGCAGCGAGTGCGGCACCAGGCGCACCATTTCCTCCGTGGTGCGGGCGATCATCGGCACCATCAGCACCGCGAGGGCCACGCTCCCGGCGAGGGCGGAGAAGTGCCCCATCGGCTTCACGAGCCAGGTCCAGGCGAAGATGCCGACGACGATCGATGGGGTGCCGTTCAGGACATCCGCCACGAACCGTACCGTCCAGCCGAGGCGGCCCGATCCGTACTCGGCGAGGTACAGTCCCGTCCCGATGCCGATGGGGAGACCGATCAGCGCCGCGAGTCCGACGATGATCACCGTCCCGACGATCGCGTTCGCCACGCCGCCACCCGACTGGCCGGCCGGGACCGGATTCCTGACGAAGAAGCTCCAGTCGAGCGACGAAGCGCCCTTGGCGACCAGGTACCCCAGGATGAGGACGAGGGCGAGCACCGCAACGAACGACAGCACGGCCACCAGCGCGGTCATGGTCCCGCTGACGATGCGGCGGCGCAGGCGACGCGCGCTCACAGCGCCCGGCTCCCCACCGCCGTGCCGCGGGCGACACGCCAGATCATGAGGCGGGCCAGTGCGTTCACCGCGACGGTGATCACAAACAGGATGAGACCGACTTCGAACAACGCCGAGAGGTACAGGTTCGTGGTCGCCTCGCTGAACTCGTTCGCGATCGCGGCGGCCATGGTGTAGGCCGGTTGCAGGACCGACAGGCCGATGTCGTGCCGGTTGCCGATCAGCATCGTCACCGCCATGGTCTCTCCCAGCGCGCGACCGAGGCCGAGGATGACGGCGCCCATCAGCCCTGCCTGTCCGTAAGGGACCACCGCGGTCCACACCGCCTCCCACCGGGTCGCGCCCATCCCGAGCGCCGCCTCCCGCTGACTGACGGGGACGGCTAGCAGCACCTCGCGGGAGACCGCGGCGATATAGGGCACGATCATGATCGCCAGGATCACGCCACCGGCGAGCAGTGAGTTGCCGTAGAAAACACCGCTCAGAAACGGCGTCCAGCCGAGCGTGGCGCGCAGCGGCGGCACGACGTAGGTCCGCAGGAACGGGATCAGGACGAAAATTCCCCACAGGCCGTACACCACGCTCGGGATCGCCGCCAGGAGCTCGACGAGGAACGACACCGGCTGTCGCAGCCACTTGGGGGCGAATTCGGAGAGGTAGATCGCGACGCCCAGGGCGAGCGGCACGGCGAGCAGCAGGGCCAAGAACGACGAGGCGATCGTGCCGAAGATCATCGGCGCCGCGCCGAACACGCCCGCCACGGGATCCCACACCGACGTCCACACGAAAGGGAGGCCGAAGCGCCGGATGGCCGGCCACGCGTTGATCGCCAACTCGCTCACGAGCGCGACGAGCAACAGCGGGAGCGTGAGTGCCAAGACCGTGAGCGCGCCGCGATACAAGCGATCGCCCACGTTCGCGCCCCGCAGCACCTGCCAGCGCGGCTCCGGAGCCGCCGCCCGTTCCATCGGGAGCGTAGTCATCGGCCGGAACGTATCCGGCCTGTGTCACGAGACTGTAACAACGGGGCAAGAAAAAAACCCCCCGCCGGCGCATACCGCCGAACGGGGGGGAGCGGCAGTCGGATGGAGGGTTACCGAGCTGCCGTCGTCCAGACCGGCTTGCCGCCGGCCGAAATGGTCTTGAGCCGCGCTTCGATCCACGGCCGGAGCGGCTTTGGCAGCGGGGCGTAGCCGAGCGGCTCGGCCTTGGTCTGCCCCTCGGTCTCGGCCCACCAGACGAACTTCACCAGCGCGCCGGCTTTCGCGGCGTCATCGTAATCCTTGCGGAGCAAGAACCACGTGAAGCTGGCGATCGGATAGGCCTTCTCCCCTTCCGGGTTCGTGATCGACACGCGGAAGTCCGTGCTTGGACCCATCGCCTGCATCGCCCCAGCCGCTGCGGCGGTGATGCTCTCGAGTGCGGGCGTGATGAACTTGCCGGCTTTATTCCGGACAATGCCGGCCGGCAGCCTGTTGGCCATCGCGTAACCGAGCTCGACGTAGCCGATCGCGCCCGGCGTCTGCTTCACAGTCGCGGTCACGCCCTCGTTCCCCTTGCCCCCCAGCCCGACCGGCCAGTTCACCGACGCGCCCCGTCCGACCTTCTGCTCCCATTCGGGGCTCACCTTCGAGAGGTAGTCGGTCCAGATGAACGACGTGCCGGACCCGTCGGAGCGGTGCACCACGACGATGTCGCTAGCCGGGAGCTTGACCCCGGGGTTCACGGCTGCGATGCGCGCATCGCTCCACTTGGTGACATGCCCGAGGAAGATGTCGGCGAGCACATCGGGGGTGAACCGCAGCGTCTCCTTCACGTCCGGGAGGTTGTAGGTGGGCACGTCCCCGCCGAGGACGGTGGGGATGTGCAGCACATTGCCGTTGATCGCCGCGATCGCAGAATCCTTCATCGGGGCGTCGGTCGCGCCGAAATCGACGGTGCCATCGGAGAACTGGCGAATGCCGCCGCCCGAGCCGATCGACTGGTAGTTCAGCTGCACGTCGGGATGCGCCTGATTGTAGGTGAGGATCCAATCCTGATAGATGATGTTCGGGAACGACGCACCCGCGCCATTGAGCTTGACCTGCGCGCCCGCCGGAACGGCGAGCGTCAGGCTGGCGGCGAGCGCGATGAGGTGAGACCGCTTCATGATGGGACCTCGTCCGTTAGAACGTGAATTGGGTCTGGAACAGGGCCTGCGAGCGGTTCGCATAGTTCGCGGCGTTCAAGGCTGGGGTCTGATAGTTGGCGTAGTCCCAGTCTCCGAGCAGCCGCCAGTTCGGCGACAGCTGATACGAGACACCGCCAATGAACCGCGTCTGCTTGTCCGTGGCACCGGCTTGCAGGTGCGTGATGTCGACGCGAGCGAGGATTGCGACTTTGGAGTCGGGGACCTTGTAGACACCGAACCCGCTGTAGACGTGGCCGTTGATCGTGCCCAAGGGACCGTTTTGGGCGGCCGCAGCCTCCCCGGCGAGGGTCAGGTGCTTGGACCGGTAGGACAGCATGCCCAGGTAGCGGTTGCGCTCCGCGCCCCCCGCGGCCCTGCCGTATCCGGCGTAGCCCGTGACGCGTAGTCCGCCGACGCGACTGGAGTCGTCCGTGTCGAGCAGCCGCACCGACACGCGCGCCATCGCGTCCTTGCCCTGGCCGGTCTCCGGGCTCCTGTAGAACTCTCCGTTCACCACGACGAGCTGAAAGTTGACCTTGTCAGGACCCCACTTGCCGTCGACTCCCACGCCGAAGTCCGACGCCGAGACATAGCCGGCTCGCTCCATCGCCATCTGTCCCTGCATGCGGTAGTCCCACAGCGCCTCTTCCCAGTCGATCCACGGTGTGTGGATCTGACCGATCTTGAAGGTGAGCGGACTGCCCTGCGGCGTGTATGTCGCGAAGGCGTACTTGAGGCGGTAGGCAAGCGAACCGTCGGTGTTGCGGTAGATGTCGGCCGTGACCCGCGTGCCCACGCCGCCCGAGAACTTCCCGAGCACATTCACGTACGAGCGCGCGATATCGAAGTTGTTGAAGTGATTGACGGAGTCCTTCAACTGGTAGAGGTACTGCGTGTAGACCACACCGCCGACCGTCACCTGCGGGGGCGGATTGCCCTGCGCGGTTAACTGGGCAACGCCCGCCGCAGTGGCCACGACGGCCACCCCGAGCGCCCGACGAATGGAGAACGTCATTGGCTGGCTCCCCTCCTGGGGAATGTGTTGTGGTCATGCTGCATCGCAGGGGGAAACGAATCCACCCGTGTCACGCACCGGCGCGGTGTGTGTAACGAGCCGGTAACGGACGCGGGGGGCGTGCCGGAGCTCGGCTCGGCCACGCCGCGACCGGCGTGGCCACGGGGCCGGCCGGGGGCCGGAGCTCCGCGGCGAGGGCCGCGAGCTCGGCAGGGAGCGAGCGCGCGACGCGACGGGCGACCAGCCGTCGACACAGGCGCTCTTGGGTCGCGCGGGCCACCCGCGCCAGCGCCAATAGCCCGCTCGTCGCCGGTTTTGGGCCGCGCGCTGCCGCAGCGCGAGCACCAGCGACGGCCAGCTCGTGCAGCCGGCGGGTGCGCTCCGCCGCCGCCTCCGCCGCCGCGTCCCCCAGCCGCACGATCACGACGTGAAGGTCGTGGAGATCTCCCAGGAGCTGCTGCACCTGCTTGAGGCGCCGCAGCACGGGCGCCGCCGGCGCGGCCTCCGGGACGACGGGTTCGAGCAGGTACCGCGCTCGCTTCACGCGAATGCGCGCGGCGTGCGCTTCGACATGGTTGGCCGGCGATCGGATCAGCGCGAGCCGCCGCTCCAGGTCGCTCCCCTGGTCCAGGAGCAGCTCGGCGATCAACGACGCAAGCGACGGCGGCAGCATCGCGTCGGGGGCCGGCGGGGACTCGAGCGCCCGGCGGAGGCGACGTGCCAGCCGGTCGAACTTCGGAGCGATCCGCTCACGGATGTCCCGATACGCCCGCTCGCGCCGCTGTGTGAGTCGGGCCAACAACCACGGGACTCCGGCGCGTCGCGCCGGCGGGAGCTCGTTGCGGCGGTGCTCCAACCAGGCGATCTGGACCTCTACGTCGCGCGCCTCGCCGGTCGCGCGGGCGAGCTCGCGCAGCCGGCGACGCAGCTTGGCCGGCACGAGCGCGGCGAGCTGCGGCTGGTAGGCACGCAGCGTGCTGCGCAGGCGGCGCATCGCCACCCGGAAATCGTGCAAGGCCTCCTGGTCGTCCACGTTCGTGAGCCGCTCCCGCGCCGCGCTCGCAGCGTCGAGCAGCGTCATGGCGATACGGCGGGCCGCGCTCGGCGCCGGCGCGGTCAGGAGGCTCGCGGGGGGACGTCTAATCACGCCCGGTCCCGAGGAGCCGGAGGTGCTTCGGACCGAGGAACCAATCCAGCGTGGCCGCCCCGCGCGTCACGGGGCCGGCGAGCTCGAGCAGACAGGCGGCGCCCTTGCGCAGCTCGAGGAACGGACCGTTGGTGGACGCGAGCAGGGCACATACCAGTTGCCCGAGGTCCGGCTCGTGGCCCACGACCGCCACCGAGCCGCGGGCGTGCCGGTCCGCGAGCCAGCTCACGACGCGGTCCACGCCCGCCCCGGGTGCCAGGTCGGGCACCCGTTCCACGCTCAGCCCGCCGAACGCGGCCGAGATGATCTCGGCGGTCTCGATCGCGCGCTTGTACGGGCTCGCCGCCAGCACGTCCAGCTCGGGAACGAGCTCCTTCAGGCCGAGCGCGGCGCGCTCCATCTTGCGGCGTCCGTCGGGCGTGAGGGGCCGGGTAGCGTCGTCTTTGTGCGAGCGCGCGAATGCCTCGCGATCCTCGGCGATGGCGTGCCGGACGACGAGAAGGCGCATCGGACTAAGAGGTCAGGCGGGCGCGGGCTCGCCCTGGGGGGTGCGCGGGGCGGGCCGTCGCACGATCGGCACGAAGGGCGGGCGGACGTCCGTGCTCTCGCGGGCCGCTTCGCGCGCGAGGTGCTGGAGGGCGATCTGGGACCGCAACAGTACCTCGCCCTCGCCGGGGGTGCGCCGGCGATAGGTGCCGTCGGGGAGCAGCTCGCGCACCTTGACGGTGTCGCCGAGGATGGGCTGCAGGATGTCGCCGACGATGCGCGCCTGGAGCGCCGCATCCTCGATCGGGAAGAGCGTTTCGATCCGGCGCCAGAAGTTGCGCGGCATCCAGTCCGCGCTGGCGAGGAAGACCTCGGGATTGCCGCCGTTTTCGAAGTAGAAAATGCGGCTGTGCTCGAGGTACTTGTCCACGATGCTCGTGACCCGGATGGTCTCCGACACGCCGGGGAGCCCGGGACGCAGGCAGCAAATGCCCCGGACCACGAGCTCGATGGCGACGCCGGCCTGCGAAGCGCGGTACAGCGCGTCGATTACCGACGGCTCCACGAGCGCGTTCATCTTCACGATGATCCGCGCGGCGCGACCCTCGCGCGCGTTGCGCTGCTCGCGCTCGATCAGGCCGATGATCTGCTCGCGCATGCCGACGGGCGCGACCACCAGCCTCTTCCAGCGGTATCCTTCGGCGTTCCCCGTGAGCAGGTTGAACAAGGCGCTCGTGTCCTCGCCCATGTCCGGATTGGCGGTAAAGAGGCCGAGGTCCGTGTACACCCGCGCCGTGGTGGGATTGTAGTTGCCGGTCGAGAGATGGACGTAGCGGCGAATGCCGTCGCCCTCGCGACGCACCACCAGCGCGGCCTTGCAGTGCGTCTTCAGACCCACGATGCCGTACACCACGTGGACGCCCGCCCGCTCGAGCGTGCGCGCCCACGTGATGTTGTTCTGCTCGTCCATCCGCGCCTTGAGCTCGACCAGCGCGGTCACCTGCTTGCCGTTCTGCGCCGCCCGGGCGAGCGCGGAGATGATGGGGCTCGCCCCGCTGGTGCGGTACAGCGTCTGCTTGATGGCCAGGACCTGTGGGTCATCGGCCGCCCGCTCGATGAAGTCCACCACGCATCCGAACGACTCGTACGGCAGGTGAACCAGGACGTCCTGCGAGCGAATCACGTCGAACACGTCACGTCCCTGCGCGAAGGGAGGCGCCACGCGGGGGACGATCGGTTCGTCCTTCAGCGCTGGAACCCCGTCGAGCCGGTGAAGGGCCATGAGGGCTGTCAGGTCGATCGGGCCGGACAGGCGGTACACGTCGCGTGCCTCGAGGTCGTGCGCCTCCGTCAGCATCCCGACGAAGGCCTCGTCCACGTCCGCCGAGATCTCCAGGCGTACGGGGTCGCTCCGCCGGCGCTGCCGCAGGCTCTCCTCGATCATCTCGAGCAGGTCCTCGGCGTCCTCTTCCTCGATCGTGAGGTCGGTGTTGCGGGTTACGCGGAACACGGTGTGGCTCACCACGCGCAACCCGCCGAACAGCTCGCCCAGGTGGCGGGCGATGATGTCCTCCAGCAGGACGAAGCGCACGCGCCTCTCGCCGTGCGTCGACACGATCACCACGCGGTCGAGCACCGCGGGGACCTGGACGACGGCGAAGTGGCGCCGCGTCTTCTGCCCGCCGTTCCGGCGCTCGATCACCAGGGCGATGTTGAGGCTCTTGTTGTGGACGTGCGGGAACGGGTGCCCCGGGTCGATGGCGAGGGGCGTGAGGACGGGGGCGATGCTGGCCCGGAACAGTGTGTCCACGTGCCGCCGCTCGGGCTCCGTCAGATCGTCGAGCCGCACG
>Ga0209806_1002208_pt1 | contig 12245 bp, 13 predicted proteins | sample GraSoiAngelo_152_FD_186166 | JGI IMG/M metagenome (GOLD analysis project Ga0209806, IMG submission 186166) | Grasslands soil microbial communities from the Angelo Coastal Reserve, California, USA - 14_1009_12_30cm (SPAdes) (version 2) | ecosystem: Environmental > Terrestrial > Soil > Grasslands ... | reverse complement strand
GCCGATCGGCGCCACGCTGACCGTCGTTCACGAAGAGTCTCCGGAACAGTTCACTGTGGTCGAGAATATCCAGACCCAGAAGGGCGCACGGACCATGGCCCTCGATGAGAGGACGCACGACATTTATCTCGTCACCGCCAACTTCGGTCCGCTGCCCGCTTCCACACCCGAACAGCCCCATCCCCGTCCGCCCATCGTGTCCGGGTCAGTCGTGGTGCTAGTGTACGGGAGGTAGACGATTGCAGGAGCTGAAGAACACGCCCTGCTCACGAGGCCGCGTCAGCCCTTCCGCCCATGCGCGGCGGACTCGAGGAGCAGCGTGCGCAGGTCCGTCAGGACGAGCGTGGCATCGAGCAGCCCAACGCTGTACACGTTGCGCACCTGGCTCCGTCCGTCGAGCAGGAACACCTTGAGCACGTGGCGGAAGAGCCCGCTCCACGCGCCGTCCGCGAAGCGGAGCTTCGCCACCGGCTGATCGAAGTCGGCGAGCAGCGGCGCGAGCTCCGTCTCGCTCCGTGTCGTCGCGAAGCGCCAGTCGCTCGCGGGCGCGTGGAAGCTCGATCGCGCCGCGAGCGACGACCCGCAGAGAGTGCTCGCGCGCATGCGCGCCGAGGCCCTGAGACGGATGGCACAGAGGGTGGTCGCGACCGGGCCGCCGCGCGGGGGTGCGCGCGGTGCGCCCACCCGCACCGCGCAGCCGGAGGATCCCGCCGTCGCTGGAGACCCCGTCCCGGTGCCCATGGGGCGCGGCGTGCCGCCCGATCCACTCGAGCGATCGCCCATGGCGCGCGCGCTGCTCGCGAGCATCGGCCGCGGCGACTTCCTCACCGTGCGGCAGTCATCCGGAGAGCTCGTGCTCGACTACGGCAACTCGCAGCGCCGCTTCACACCCGGCGCGCACAGTGTGGTATCGGCCGAGAGCGGCGTGGCGGATCAGAGCTGCGGCTGGAAGGGCCGGGAGTACGTCATCGAGGTACGCGCGCAGGCGGGTCCCGACGTGACCGAGCGCTACGCCCTCTCGGGCGACGGCCGTCATCTCGTCGAGAGATTGCACATTGCGCCCGAGGAGCTGTCGGCCGTCGATCTCACACGAGTGTACGATCCGACCGACCAAACCGCCCCGCGGCAGACGCCTACCAACGATTGAGCGGGGCGCGATGCGGCGAGCTTCACCTGCCATGCGTTCGGCCCTGACTTTCATCGCGGGATGGGGGCTCCTCTCGCCGCTCGGCACGGCGGCGCGCGAGCAGCCGCCGTCGGGCGTCGACGCAGGCACTCCGCCGCCCGAGGAGGTCGTGGTCGAGGGGCGTCACGAAGGCCCGCGAATGTGGACCGTGCGCAAGGGCGACCACACGCTGTGGATCCTCGGCACGCTCTCCCCCCTCCCGAAGAGGATGGTGTGGCAGCCCGATGCGGTGCAGGAGGTGCTGCGGAACGTCCAGGAGGTGGTCCCGGCATGGCCCGCCTACAGCATCGGCGCCAATCCGCTCACGGCGCTCAGGGTGTACATCGAATGGCGACACCTGCAGAAGCCTCCGGACCACATGCCGCTCGAGCAGGCGCTGCCGCCGCCGCTCTATGCGCGGGTCGAGACCCTCAAGGCCCGCTTCGACCCGAACGACGGAAAGCTCGAGGAGATGCGCCCGATGCTCGCCGCCAGGCAGCTGCTGCTGCGGGTGTTCGACGCCTCGGGGCTCGCGGTGCAGAACGAGGTGCAGCAAGAGGTGCTGAAGCTCGCCCGCTCGCAGGGGGTACGCGTGCACCAGGACAAGCTCCGGATCGAAGATCCGGTCAAGGTGCTGAAGGATGTGGAGGCGACGCCGCTGACGAGCGAGGTCGCGTGTCTCGAGGCCGTGGTGACGCTCCTGGAAACCGATCTCGCTCCCATGCAGGCCAAGGCGCGCGCCTGGGCGCTGGGGGATGTCGATACGCTGCGCCGGCTTCCCCACGTAGACGACCGCACCGCGTGCGTCGCGGCGGTCTCGACCTCCGACCGGGTGCGCAAGCTCATCTCGCGGGCGCTCGATGACTGGCTGATCGCCGTCGAGGACAGCCTGACCCGCAATCGCGGAACTCTCGCCGTTCAGTCGATGGACAGATTGCTGGGAGAGAACGGCGGGCTGGCCGCGCTCCGGGCCAAGGGGTACGTCGTCGAGGGCCCGTGAGCGCGGTGGCGGTTCAGTCGAGCAGCGCGCAGCTCCACGCGATCGCGACCGAGCCGAGCGCCGCGGCCCCGGTGAGCCATTGCGGCGTCCGATCCAACGCGGCCCGCACGACCGGCAGCGCCGCGAGCGCGCCGAGCGCGGCCCCGACGGCAAATCCCGCCACGTGCGCCACGAGGTCCGTGCCCTCCCCCGCGGACCCGGTCCAGCCGAGCAGAATGACGCCGGCGACGAGCGGCCCCCAGCGCCGCGCCCAGCGCTGCGGCAACTGCAGGCGCTCGCGCCAGGAGTGAGCCGACATGGCTCCGAGCGCCGCGAACACCGCCGTCGAGGCTCCGACCGCCTGATGCTCGGGCGGACCCGTGAGGCCCTCCAGCAGGTTCGCGAGCGCTGCACCCGTCACGGTGAGGAGCCACGCCGTGCCGACGCCCATCTGACGGCCCGCGAGGTATCCGAACCAGACGCCCGCGCCGAGGTTCGCCGCGAGGTGCGGGCCGTCCAGGTGCAGCGTGAGGGCGGTCCAGGCGCGCCACCATTCGCCACCCTGCACGCGGGCGGCATCGAGCACGCCCTGATCGAAGGCGTCGAGCCGCACCAGACCGTTGGAGAGCACCCACGCGACACCGAGCAGCACCAGGACGTACGCGGCGCAGCCGATCCAGGCGTGCGGATAGAGGCTCGGCGGCGGCGGCGGTGGGAGCGGCGCGCGGTTCTCCGCCTCGTACTGCGCGAGGTGGCGCACCGCAAGCTCAGCTTGCGCCACGTCGACCTGCAGCAGGAACTCACTCCAGTCGGGGGCCGGGGCAACGAACCCCTCGACGCCAACCGCCGTCAGCACCAGCAGCCGCTCGTCGCATTCGCGCCGGCGCCGCGATCGAAACACGATGGTCAGCCCGGCGTCGTCCATGCGGTGTGCCTGCGCAGGTGGAGCGCGGCGAGCACGCGCCGCACCAGGTCCCCGAGGAGCTCGTAGAGCGCGCTCCTCGAGCGGTTGAGAGCGGCGGTCGAGGGCAGGTAGCGCTGCATCCCGGTCTCGCGCGGCGCCCACAGTCCCACGGGCGCCGGCACGACGGCGAGTCCCGTGCCCGCAAACTCGTGCGCTGCGCGCCACGCGTGAGCGCCGTCGGTCACCAGAATGATCCGTGACACCCCCGCCGCCTTCAGCAGCGGCGCCGAGAACTGCGCGTTCTCGAAGGTGTCGCGCGAGCGCCCTTCGACCCAGCGCACTTCCACGCCGAAGTCCCGCGCAAGCGAGGTGCGCATGGCGAGCGCCTCCTGCGCGGTGCCGGAGACGAGCACCGGGAGCGACGTCCGGTGCGCGACGAAGGCGCCATAGGCGACCCGCTCGAGGAGCAGCGGCCCGGGCGCCGGCGCGCCGCCGTACTCTGGAGCAGCGACACGCTCATCGCCCCCGCCGAGAATGACGAGCGCCTCGGCCGCGACCGGCCGGGTGAGATCGAGGGGAGGTGAGCGCTCGGCCGCCCTCTCGAGCCAGTCCGCCACCACCGGCGTCGCGAGCAGCCACGAGACGACGAGCGAGGCGGCGAGCAGCAGCCACCCGGCGCGGCGCACGCGGGCCGTGACGCCCGAGCGGGCGAGCCAGGCGCCGGCGCCCGCCACGAGCAGCGGGCCACCGGGCGGCAGGAGCACCGTGTGCAACAGCGTCTTCAGCATGACGAGCATGAGGGGCGGTGCGGGAGCGTGCGCTTCAGAGTCGTATTTTCTGCCAGGCGCCGGAGCGCCAGCGCAGGAACAGCGTGCTGCCGAGCACCATGACGTAGATGAGCACCGCCACCCACCCCCCGACGGCTCCCCAGCCGAACTGCGGCAGGAAACGCACCCAGCCCTGCCCGGAGGCAAACGTGAAGGCATGGGCGAGCGGCACGAACAGCAGCAGCGACACCGTGAGCACCAGAGCCGCCGGGATCCTGACATCGCCCGCGCCGCGCAGGCACATGCTGCTGCCCAGGTTCAGGCCATCGAAGAACTGGTAACCCGCGGCGAGCCACAGGAGCTGTGTGCCGATGACCACCGCCTGCGCCGATTCGCTGTCGTGCGAGCCGATGAAGAACGGCAGCACCCAGGGGCCGCCGAGGGCGATCAGCACGCCGATGGCGCCCATGTAGAGCGCGGCGAGCAGGATGACGCGATCGCCCACCTGCAGCGCCCAGTCGCGCGAGCGTGCGCCGATCGACTGCCCGACCAGCGTCGTGCCCGCGGAGGCGATGCCGAAGCCGGGCATGTAGGCGATCGAGGTCAGGATCACCACCATCTGCGTGGCGGCCCCGCCGGCGGTGCCGAGCCGCGTCTGCATCATCTGGAAGACGGCGAAACCCAACAGGTCGGCCGCGGGCGAGAGCCCCATCGGGACGCCGAGGCGCAGCTGCTGCAGCAGCACGCGGCGGTGCGGGCGCCACGTGAGATTCGAGCGATAGCGGCGCCGGTAGTCGGCGCGCATGAAGATCGCGAGCGCATAGAGCAGCCCTACCAGCTGCGCGGCGTTGGTCGCCCAGGCCGAGCCGGCGATGCCCCAGCCGAGGCGGAAGATGAACAGCGGGTTGAGCAGCGCGTTGGTGACCGTGGCCACGATGCTGATGGCGAGCGTCACACGCGGGCGGCCGATGCCGTTGAAGAAGCCGAACATCGCCCACACGGCGGCGGCGAGGAAGGCGCCGCCGACGCGCGGAAACCAGAACGCGGAGGCGAGCTGCTCGACCCGGCTGTCGAAGCCGAAAGGCGCGAGGATCAGGTGACGCGCGGCGCCCACCAGCACGAACAGCGGCGCGGTGCAGGCCATGGCCCACAGCGCGGTCCACACCGCCTGGCCGGCGCGCCGGTAGCGGCGCGCGCCGAAGTGCTGCGCGACGAGCGTCTGCACCGCGGTGCCGGCGCCGCCGAGCACCAGCATCACGGCGATGACCAGCCACTGCACCGCTCCCACCGCGGCGAGCGCCCTGGTGGAGATGCGTCCCATGAACCACATGTCGGTGAGATTGAGGACGATCTGCACGGCGCTGTTGGCCATGAGCGGCAGGGCGAGCGCGAGCACCGCACGCTGATCGACGTGCGTGCGTCCGGCGGCGTCGATGCGCTGGGCCGGAAGGTGCCCGGCGGCGCTCGCGGGCGGCATCGCGGTGAAGGAATCCATGGCAACATCCTGCGGAATCGGTCATTCTCGCACACTGACTGCGCTCGAAGAGTGAGGCCATGTCAACACGCTCGAGGACCGCCGGCGCACGCACGCGGGGCCGCCCGGCGGGCGCCGGCCGCCGCGGTCGGCTCGCGCCGGGGAAGGAAGCGCGCGGACTCGAGGCCGCGCAGGTTGCCATCGCGCTCGACAGCGAGCACGTCGCGGATCTCGCGACGCTGGTGCGCGCGGCGGGCGGCGCCGTCATCGGCGCCTATCAGGAGCCCCTCGGCGGACGCCCCCTGCTGCTCGCGAGCCTGCCGCTCAATGCGGTGCAGCCGACTCCGTTTCAGCGCGACCTGTCCCCGACGCACGCCAAGCGGCTCGCCGCGAAGATCGACGAGACCGCCGCATTCCTCGATCCCCTGATCGTGGTGCGGGGCGACGACGGGCGGCTGTGGACGCCGAATGGCCGGCATCGGCTCGCCGCGGCCAAGGTGCTCGGCATGAAACAGATCACGGCGCTGATATCGCCCGACGAGTCGCTCGCCTACCGGATACTGGCCTTGAACACGGAGAAGGCTCACAACCTCAGGGACCGGAGCCTCGAAGTGATCCGCATGGCGCGCAACCTGGCCCGAAATCGCGCCCGCGAGCGCGAGTCGCAGTTTGCCGCGCAGTTCGAGGCCCCCGAGCTCCTGACCCTCGGCATCGTCTACGAGAAGTGGCCGCGCTTTGCCGGCGGCGCCTACAGCTCGTTTCTGAAGAAGGTGGACCGCTTCAGCGACCAGACGCTCGCGGTAAGCCTCAGGCAGCGATCGGACTCGGCCGCGCGGCTCATCGAGATCGACGCACGCGTCAAGTCCCTCATCAGCGCACTGCAGGCGCGCGGCTTCAAGTCCCCGTACCTGCGCAACTACGTGGTGGCCCGCATCAATCCGGTGCGCTTTCACAAGGCGAAGAAGGGAGACACGAAGCCGCCGATGCCGCTCGGGCAGGCCCTCACGCGCATGGCCGCCGCGGCCCGCAGCTTCAATCTCGGCTCGGTATCGAACGCCGACCTTGCCTGGGTGGCGGTGGGCGCCAGCGCGGCGGATTGACTACGCGCGGCCGGGGCCGCCGGCCTCGCCCTCGGGCAGTTGCGGCAGCTCGCCGTCGTCCTCGTAGGTGAGCCCGTAGCCGTAAGGGAAGAGCGGCGGCTCGCCGGGCCCGCCGTCCACCGCCGGCACGCGCGCCGAGCGCGGCCACGAGAAGGGCGCCTGCCCGAGAAGTCGTAGCGCACCGCCCCGCCAGGTGCGCGGAACAGCACCTCGGTGACGCCGCCGCCTTCCGGGCCACCGCCGCGCTGGGGGAAAACGCCCAATCGAGTCCGGTGACCCGAACCTCGAGAGCGGTGATTTCGTCGATGCGGCGGATGAGCGCGGGGTCGCGCGTCGCGCCGGGGCCGATGTTGTGCGGGAAGATCGTGGCGCCGGGGATGTTGTTGTGGCCGTGCACCGCGTCGGTACCCCACAGGAGGGGGATCCCGGAGGAGCCCCCTGCCCCGAGCGAAACGTCATAGAACCGGTCGGCCAGCGCGAGCCACTCACCCGGTGGAGCGAGCTTATCGCCATGGGCGATGAGTTGCCGCCGTTCAGAACGGAACCGAGGGGATCGTGAGCGAGATCATCGGGCGTGATGCTGTCGATGTCCGCCTGGATGAGCTGGCCGACCTTCTGCGCGCTCGTCATGCGCGCGACAAGTGCCTCGATGCGGCTCTCGAGATCCGGATCGCGCGGCAGCGCCGGCTTGAGCCGCGGCCAGCGCTCCGGATGCAGCGCTTGCGCGGCGGAAGTCTCCGCCGCGCGCCCGAGCGGCGGGTTGAGGAGGCACAGCGCCCCGAGGTACGGCGCGCAATAGTGCGCGATGCCGCCCGGTCTCATTTGCGTGCTGATTCATAGGATACACACCGGAGGTCGACGCCCATGCTCCTACCACTGACTCAGGTCCAGAGCCTCGCGCCGAACGGCGTGTACGGCAGGCGCCCGGGGGACAACGCCGCGGTGGACAGCCTGCCCGATCTGCTGCTCATCGAGCGCTCGCGGGGCGGGGAGCAACGTGCGATCGAGGCGCTGGTGCGCCGTTACAGCCGCCGGTTGTTCCGCGTCGCGCGCAGCGTGCTCGTCGAGGAGGATGCGGCGGAGTCGGCCGTGCAGGATGCCTATCTCGCGGCATTTGCCGATCTGAGTCGCTACACGCCCACCGGAAAATTTGCCGCCTGGCTCACGCGGCTCACCTTCACGCAGGCGCGCGCGCCCGCCGCCGGCACCCGGCCCGGGCAGCCGGCCACGCCGCTTCAGCTGGCGGCGGAGGAGCCGGGCGCGGCCGAGGCGCGCGAAGCGCTGGAACGACACGAGCTCGAGAAGGCGATCATGGCTCTGCCGGAAGTCTTCCGGACGGTGTTGGTGCTGCGCACGGTGGAGGGAATCAGCGGCATCGAGACCGCCGCCTCGCTCGGCGTGCACGAGACGACCGTGCGCACCCGCATGTACCGCGCGCAGCGGCGGCTCGGGGCCGAGCTGGTGCAGCGCCTGCGCCTGGCACAGGGCCTCTTCGAGCTCGCCCCCGAGCGGCTCGATCGCATCGTCAAGCGCGTGCTGGCGCAGCTGCCTCACGGCTCGATGCTGACGATGAGTGCCTCGCCTCCCTGAAAGGGCACGCTGTCTCCGGCGCGCTTGCCGAGCAGGACTTGTGCGAGCGGTGCGGCCCAGCTGAGCAGTCCCTGGGCGGCGTCCGCTTCGTCCTCGCCCACCAGGCGGAACTGCTGGCGCGCGCCGCCCTCGAGCTCGAGCGTCACGAGCACGCCGAAGCGCACCCGCTGCGCGGTGGCGGCCGGCTCGACGAGGCGGGCGCTGGCACGCCGTGCGCTGAAGTAGCGCAGGTCGCGCTCGACGCGCGCGCGGGTCGCCTCGTCGCCGCCGTCGCGCGCGGCCTGTCGTTCGGCCTCGAGCTCGCGCACGCGCGCCTCGATGGCCTTCAGGCCCCTCGGGGTGACGAAGTTCGGATGCGGGCTGACGGCTCGCTCGGGGAGCGTCGCGGGATCGGCATCCGACTCGCGCACGAACGCGCGGCTCATGCGGCGAGTCCCGTGAGCCGCGCGCTCTCCAACCACAGCCGCTCGGCGTCGGCATCGCTCTCGGCCTCTGCGCTCGGCGCCACGCGCCGGCAGCGGCGGTAATAGCCGCCGCTCTCACCGGCGAGCCCGGGGGCGCTCGCGAGGTAGACACTGCCGCGCGCACCCCGCTCGGTCGAGATCATGGCGAGCCGCCCGGGGCCGAGCAGCAGCAGCCTGAGCGGCAGCGGCAGGCCGCGAAACAGCTGACTCGCGACCAGGCCGGGATGCAGCGCATTCACGCTGACACCGCTCCCTGCGAGACGCCGGGCGAGCGAGCGCACGAGGAGCAGGTTGGCGAGCTTCGAGCGCTCGTAGGCGGTGAGAAATCCCGGGACCCTCGCGTTCATGAGATCACCGAAGTCGAGCGCGGCGCGCCGATGCGCCTCTGAGGCTACCACGATGATGCGCGCCGGTGCGGACTGCCGGAGCCTCCCGAGGAGCAGATTCGTGAGCAGGAAGGGCGCAAGGTGGTTCACCGCGAAGGTGAGGTTGTATCCGTCGGCGCTCCGCGCGCCCGGGGCGCCCATGACTCCCGCGTTGTTGATCAGCACGTCGAGCCGCGGCAGGCCCGACTCGAGCTCCTGCGCCAGGCGGCGAACCTGCGCGAGCTCGGCAAAGTCGGCGTGCACACTGCGCACGTTAAGGCTGCCGGTGTCACGGCCGAGTGTCCGGGCCACGGCGCGCGCGCGCACCCCGTCGCGCCCGTGGACCAGCACCGTCGCGCCCATCTCGGCGAGCGCGCGCGCGGTGGCGAGCCCGATGCCGTGTGTGCTCCCGGTGACGAGGCAGATCCTGCCGTTCATACTGGTGAACACGTGGGCGAGGCGTCGGCGAGAAAAGTGGAAGCCGCCATCGATCAGCTGCTGAAGGCGCGGGAACCGTGAACGCCGTCATTGGCGCGTTCCTGCTCACCTTTGCGGGACTCTTTCCGATTGTCAATCCGCTCGAGGGGGCGCCGTTCTTCCTCGGGCTGACGGCGAATCTGTCCGCGGCGGAGCGGACGGTGCTGGCGCGCAAGGCGGCGGTCAACGGGTTCGCGCTGCTGCTCGGCTCCATGGCGCTCGGTCCCTGGCTGCTCGAGTTCTTCGGCATCGAGCTGCCGGTGGTGCGCATCGCCGGAGGACTCGTGGTCGCGGCCCTCGGCTGGAAGCTTCTAACTGAGGAGCAATGGTCCGACCACACAGGCTCGGGTCTTCAGGGCGGGCCGGGTAAGAAGGTCGGCAGCTTCTTTCCGCTCACGATGCCGCTCACCGTGGGGCCGGGCTCGATGTCGGTCGCCATCACCATCGGCAGCCGCAAGCCCGCGGGGCCCCCGCGGCTCTCGCAGCTCGCCGAGTACGCCACCGGAGCCGTGCTCGGCATGGTCGCGATCGCTCTCTCTATCTATCTCGCGTACCGCTTCGCCGATCACATCGCGCGACTCCTGGGCGAGACCGGGCTCGAAGTGCTGGTGCGCCTCTCGGCGTTCATCCTGATGTGCATCGGGATCGAGATCGTCTGGAACGGCTACAGCGCCCTCGTCGCCCCGCACTGAGCTGGCGGGGGTCCCCGGGAAATCGAGCGTCTTGATTCCCGGCGATCACTCGCCGCTCGCGAGATGCTCGATTTCCCGGGGTGCTCTAGCGCGGCGGTCCGGAATCATGCCGCATGAGGCGCATCTCGCGCAGCGGCGAGCGGATGGCGATGCCTCGGGGAGCCGTCTGTCCCGGCGGCGCCGTGCCTGCGGGCGGTATCACGCACGCGGCGCTGCCCGTCGCCTGGGCTTCCGCCACATACAGCAGACTCTCGCTCGGGTCTCCCAGCTGATGGGTGAAGTCGTCCGTCACCGGGCAGCCCGGGAAGCCCGCACCCACGGTCGCGCCGGGCGTAAAGCCGTCAGGGTAGTTGCTGAAGCCCTGCGCGTTGGCGCCCTGGAACTGGATGGAGAAGTAGGTCGTGCCGCAGTTGTCCCGGGGATAGAAGCCGTAGGGCTTGCCGCAGGTCGTGCTGCCCACCTGGATGACGTGTACTCCGACGCCGGCGAGCCCGTTCATGATCGCTTCACTCGCCGAGCAGGTCGCCTGCGTCGTGAGCACGAACACTCGGGGAAGATTGAGCGTGGGGAGCGGCTGGCCGAAGCTCGTCGAGAACCCTTGCGCGGTCGCGTGGAACGGAGTGGGCGTGATGGGGTTGCCGGTCACCGGGTTGGTGCTCGGGTATTTGGAGTTGAACTGCTGCAGCTCGAAGGTCTGGCCGGCGGTCGGTCCGGTGCCCGCGATCATATAGGCGGCCTCGCTGGCGATATCGAGAAACCCCCCGCCGTTATAACGGATGTCGAGAATGAGGTCGGTGATACCGCCGGCCTTGAGAGTATTCACGGCGCTGATGAGCGCGGCTTCCGAGGTCGCCAGCTGGTCGTTGAACAGCATGTAGCCGATGTGCACGGCCGTGCCCGGCAACACCTCGACCTGCTGGACCGGAACGTCGGTGACGTCGGCTGCCTGCAGGGTCACCGTGCGCGGGCTCGTGGCGCCCTGATCGAGGAAGGAGAACGTGTGCGACTCGCCGACAGCCGCAGGCCTGAGGCCCGCGTTGAGGATGTCGACGCTCGCCTGCGTGTTGGCGTTGACCGCATCGACTCCATCGATGGCGAGCACACTCGCGCCGCGTGCCAGGTTGGCGGGAGCCATCGTCGCCGGCGATCCGGGCTCGGTGTACGCCACCAGGATCTTGCGCGGAGGTGTCGGCTGCAGGACGACGAAGTGCGCGCCATAGCTGACGTTGACGCCGGACCGGGCCAGGGCCTCCCACGCAGCCGTGGCATAGATGAAGTGGAACTTGTCCTTCCGCTGCCCCTGAGCGTCGGTCGCCGAGGTCTTCAGCAGCGGGAAGTAATTCGCGGTGGTGTAGCGGCCAGGATCGAGGTCCGGGACCTCGCTGTACCAGAGGTACAGATCGTTCGTCCAGGATCGCAGCCAGTTGTTCTCATCGACCGAGGTGCCGATGACGTCCGGGTAGGGCTGCTTCGTGTAGGGGTCGACGCCTGAGCGCGGCGCGGCGCACTGCGCGGCAAAGTGCGACTCGGGCAGGAACACTCCGGGAGTCCAGGACGTGCCTCCGCCGCCGCCCCCTCCGGGCGTTCCCCCGCCGCCTCCGCCGCCCCCGCACGCCACCGCGGCGCACAACATCCATGCGCCGAGCATCGCGTGCCGAAGGGGCCATTGCACCGGCGCCTCCCCGAAGCGTCCCACAATCCTCGTTCGAGCGTATCACGCAGCTTGCGGTCTGCAGATACCGAGATTTCCCACCTCGGAAACCCGAGCGGCCGCACAGCCGGACTTGAGCTCGACGGATAGGCAAGGGCAATCACGGATGCGGACTCGGCGTTTGCAGCATCGCGAGCACGTCGGCCCGCGCGGCCGCGGAGTGCACCGGTAGCGCCAGCACGTCGCCGGGCTGCGCCCATTCGAGCGCGCAATGCACGGCCTCGAGCTCGCTCGGATGCGGCCCCGCGCGTGATCCTCATCTTCCCTGTCAATCACTCCCTGGCTGCAGTGAGGGCTCCGGCGCTGGCCTGGCGGGTGTTGAGGCTGAAGGTTGCGCCCGCAACCAGCACATGCAAGCGCAGGCCCAGCATGCACACCGGCTGTCCGTCCTCGGCCCTGTGGATGGACGAGTAGCTCACCTCCGCCCCATCGACGATCGTCACTCCACCGCTCCCCTCGACCTCGACGGTCTCGTCGCTCGCGACGAACACGGCGGTATCCTCGTCGAGTCCGATGCCGACCGCGAACGGGTTGTAGGCGAGCGCGGTGAGGAGCCG
>Ga0209806_1002207_pt1 | contig 12247 bp, 11 predicted proteins | sample GraSoiAngelo_152_FD_186166 | JGI IMG/M metagenome (GOLD analysis project Ga0209806, IMG submission 186166) | Grasslands soil microbial communities from the Angelo Coastal Reserve, California, USA - 14_1009_12_30cm (SPAdes) (version 2) | ecosystem: Environmental > Terrestrial > Soil > Grasslands ... | reverse complement strand
GTCGCGTATTGCCGCTGGCTCACGGTCGGCACCGGTCGCATCTACCGGTTGCCGGACGAGCGCGAGTGGGAGAAGGCCGCGCGGATGCAGGGCACGCTCGAGGAGCTCGGAGCTCTGCGCGAGTGGACCAACAGCTGGCAGGACGGCGGCCGCGTGCTCCGAAGCGGCGCCACCCCAGCCGTTCGTGTCTTCGTCGAGGGAGACCTCGCGCGCGTCGGCTTTCGGATCGTCCGCGGGATGACCGGCCGCTAGGTGGCGCGCTCGGTGCCGGTCATCGTCGCGAGCGGCAACGGCGCGTCCGCGCTCCCGTCCGGGCTGCGCATCCTTGTGCGCGGTGGGTCGGCTCTCGACGCCGTCGAGGCCTGCGCGAAGATCATCGAGGCCGATCCAACCGACACGAGCGTCGGCCGGGGCGGAAAACCGAATGTCCTCGGCGAGGTCGAGCTCGACGCGTCCATCGTCGACGGCACGACGCACCGCACGGGTGCCGTCGCGGCGCTCAGGGGGTACCTCTATCCCATCTCGGTCGCGCGCGCCGTGATGGAGCGGACCCCGCACGTCTTCATCGTCGGCGAGGGAGCCGCGCGCCTCGCGCGGGAGATCGGTGCGGAGCGAACGCAAAACCTGACGCCATCGACCCGCAAGCTCTGGGTGGAGCGACTCCGTTCCGTCGGCGAGACGCCGGCCAGCATCCGGCGTCGCGCGAAGCTCCTGCCGGTCGTTCGCAAGACCGTGCGCGAGGAGCGCGGCACGGTGAACTTCCTCGCCCTGGACGCCCGGGGCGATATCGCCTCCGCTGTGACGACGAGCGGCTGGGCGTACAAGTACCCGGGCCGAGTCGGCGACTCGCCGATCGTGGGCGCTGGCAATTACTGCGACACGCGTTATGGCGCGGCGGCCTGCACCGGCTACGGCGAGCTCGCGATCCGCAACGTCACCGCGAAGACGGCCGTGGACCGCCTCGCGACGGGAATGCCGCCGGACATGGTGGCCCGCGCGGCGATCGCCGACGCGAACGCGCTCGAGGACGCGGCCTTCAACATCGTCGTGCTGAGCGCGAAGGGCGCACATGCCGCGGCGACGAATCGCAAAGGCCGCCGCTACGTCTGGATGACGGGGGCGATGCGCGAGCCGACTATTGCGCCGCGGATCCTGGTCGGGCGAGCGCGGCGATGACCTGCTTCGTCTCGGGCCAATGCGCGAGCGCAATCGCTTGCGGCGGAGTCAGCCACCGGTAGTCGTCGTGCTCCTCGTTGAGCACGGGTTCCCAACCGGACGGCGCCTCAGCCGTGAAATTCTCGATTGCGACATCGTCGACGCCGGCCGGGTACTGGCTGCGCCAGTCTTCAGGTACCCGGTAGCGCTGCCGCATGCGTACATCCACGACGGCGGCGCCGAGACCCGTTTCCTCGCGGAGCTCGCGCGCCGCAGCCTCGGCGAACGTCTCGCCCTCTTCGACCACACCGGCGACGACGTGCCAGTAGTCGTCGATCGCCCGGTGGAGCATCAGGAACTCGTCGCCTCGCCGGATGATGACTGCGGTCTCGCGAGCCGTCCTCAGAGCGCCGCCACCGCCGCCTGCAGCTTCGCGGTCGCCTCGCCGGCGGGAGTGCCCGCGGGGAAGTAGATCGGATCCCCAAACACGACCTCGACATCGCCGCGCCAACCGTTGGAGCGGTATGCCTCCCACTTTCGATCGAGATGGTCGAGCACCGAGACCTTGCCGATCTTCAGCTTCATCGGCACGACGGGCGTCGCGCCCTCGACCGCGATCAGCCCCGTCCCGGATTTGAACGGCTGCATCGGTCCGCCGATGGTTAGCTTGCCTTCCGGATAGATGAGCACCGAGAACTGGCGATCGAGCCGCGCGCCGAGGAGCTCGAGGCTCCGGCGGATCGCCCCTTCGCGGGCAAGGGGGAACGCGTTCGCGAGGATCGACGAGGCGAAACCGTTGAGCTTGTTCCCGAAGACGTCGTCGGCGGCTGCGGCCACGGCGAGCTTCCACCGCCACGAGAGCGGGATGGCCATGAGGATGATCCCGTTGTCCCAGTGCAGGCAGTGGTTCGGCGCGAACATCACTGGACCGCGCAGGCCCAGGAGCTTCTCCTTGCCGGTGACCTTGACTTTGTAGAAGACGTGCACGAGCGGATAGATGAGCGTCTGCTGGAGCAGGAGACCGAACGAGCGCACCAACGGACTGAGCGGCCAGCCATAGATGCCGGTGTCGCGCTTGACATCGCGCGCCGCCGCCACCATCTGCTCCAGCTCGGCGACCGTCGCGTTCGGCTCGACCGCAGCGTCGTCGATGTATGCGCCGAGCTCTTCCTCGATCGCGCCGAGTAGATCGACGCGTCCGAGGGAATCGAGGCCCAGGTCCGCCGAGAGGGTCGCGCCCGGATGGATCGCCGCGGCGGGGACGGTCGCCACCTCTGCGATCAGTTTCTCGACCTCGCTGAGCTCCCGCGTCGCAGCCCGCGTCCCGCCGGTTGCCAGGGCCTGGTCGACTCGCCCCATATTCAGGAGCTGTTCGACAACGAGGCGCTTCTTCACCTTCTGTGTCGGCGTCGTTGGGAACTCTTCCTCGGGCCAGATCGTCCAGCCGCGGATCTGCTGGCTGCCGGAGAGCTTCGTGTTCGTGTCCCGCACGATGGCCGCGACCAGCTCGCGGTCCTTCAGGAGAAATACGCCGTGCACCTGAATGTCCTCGCCCGGTCGTTGGAGACCGACGATCGTCGCGACCTCCGGCCGCAGGGGCGTCGCGACCGCTTCGATGCGAGGATCGGCGGCCAGCGTGTTCTCGATGTCCTCGGGATAAACCTTCGTGCCGTCGGCGAGGACGATCATGTCCTTCTTTCGGCCGTGTAGCCACAGGAAACCATCCTCGTCCAGCCTGCCGAGGTCACCGGTGTGGTACCAGCCGTCCCGGTCGAGGACCGCGCGTGTCGCCTCCTCGTTCTCCCAATAGCCCTTGAACACGTTCGGGCCGTGCGCGAGGACCTCGCCGTCCTCCGCGATCTTGATCTCGACCCCAGGCAGGGGCGTGCCGACTGAGCCCAAACGGTTGAGCTCGACGCGGTTGAATGTCAGGCCGGGGGAACACTCTGTTGTTCCGTAACCCTGAATGACGTCGACGCCGAGCTCTCGCCACGATTCGCCGAGCGCGGGATCGAGAGCAGCACCGCCCGACACGATGTAGCGGAAGCGACCGCCGAACTGGCTATGGACGCTGAAGAAGAGCACCCGACGGAACCACACCGGCGAATGGCGCGCGACGCGGCGCAGCTTTTCGAAGAGCGCTTTCTTGCCCTGCGCCTCGGCGCTGCGCTCGATGGCGAGCATGAGCGACTTCACGACCGCCGGCGTGATGAGCACCATCGAGACCTTGCGCTCTTTGAAGGTGCGGCGGACGACCGCGGGTTGGCGACTGGTCGGATAGATGACGGACGCCCCCGAAAGCAGGACGGTGAAGAATCCGCCGAGCTGCTCGAACATGTGTGAGAGCGGAAGGAACGACAGGAGACGCTGCTGCGGGCCGATGGGGAAGATCTGCGTCGCGGCGATGGCGTTTGACAGGACGTTGCCATGGCTGAGCATCGCGCCCTTTGGCTCGCCGGTCGTGCCCGACGTGAAAACGACCTCGGCGAGATCGTCTCCGGTCAGGTCGGCCTTCCCGAGCGGCGGGCACTGCCGTGCGAGATCCGGCAAGCGCTCCATCTCGTGAAGCGGCAGGCCGAGCGCCTGCGCGCGCGCGAGCGTCTGGGCCGACACGATCGCCGCGCTCGCGCGGGTTCGCTGCGCGATCTTCTGGGCGAAGTCGGGCATCGAGTTCACGTCGAGCGGAACGAGGACGGCGCCGAGCCGCAACGCCGCGAGGAAGGCGATCCCGTACTCCGGGCGATTCACGCCCCAGATGACGACGCGATCCCCTTTCTTGAGTCCGGTGTCTCCGAGATAGCGGGCGACCCGCGGCACAACGTCGTTCAGATCGCGGTATGACCACGCGCGCGTGCGGAACCCCGGCCGGATGATGAACGCCTCTTTGCCGCCGAATCGCTGGGCCGACTCCTCGAGGATGTCGTTGAGCGTCTCCACCCTTCCCCCCTTAGCTCGCGAGTGCGCGAAGCGCCTCCCGGGCACCCTCCCGATACGGTGCGTAGTGCGAGAACAGGATGGTCTCCACGTCAAGTTCCGCCAGGCGGCCGATGGACCGGCGCGCCAGCGCCATGTCGTCGGTGAAGAAGGCGTTCGGGAGGGTCACCTTCCCCTTTACCCGCTGCAGCAGGTCGCCCACGATCACGAAGCGATCCCGCGGCGAGTAGAGGCAGACGCTCCCAGGGGTGTGGCCGGGCGTGTGGAGGACACGAAGGCCGCCGAGGACCGGCAGCTCGTCGCCTTCATCGACGGGTTGCGCGTGCGACGGCGCGCGCGTGAGTAGCGCGACGATGGGACCGGGCGAAAAATTGGCGATCACTTCGCGGAACCGGATCCGGAGGCGCTCGGCATCCGCGGGGTGGAGCAGCACCTCCGCGCCGGAGAGCGCCCCGATCTCGTGGACCCCGCCGATGTGATCGGGATGGCCGTGTGTGCATACGATGCGGGTGATGTGCTCGAGCGAACGGCCCATCCGCGCGAGGTACGCGCGCAGGAGCCGCGAAGACCCAGCGTGACCGGCGTCGACGAGCGTGATCTCGTCGCCGTCGACGAGGAGATACGCCTGCGCGCCGATGAGTCGCACCACATGGACGTTTGGTAGGACTTCCATCTCTGTAGATGCTAGGTGTGAGTTACGCCGCGAACGTGTCTTAGGCGACGAACGTGCGCCAGAGCAGGTTCGCGACGCTCGCGACGAGGAGAGCGACGATGACCTGCCGGAAGCGGACCTGATCCAGACGACCGCGGATCGCAATGCCGGCCATGAGCGCGACGAGCATTGGAATGCACGCGATCACTCCGAGCCCAACCAGATCCGGGGTGAAGAATCCGAGGGCAGCGTACGACACGAGCCCCACTGCCGACGAGAGCTGGAAGACCGCGGCGAGCGTGATCACATATTCGCGAGGTGGGAGCTTCATCGCGTGAAAGAACGAGCCGATGATCGGACTGGAGATCGAAGTCGTGCCCTGCATCACGCCGCCGACGAAACCGACGATTGGTGTCAGGAGCTTCGCGCGGCGGGCGCCCGGCTCACCGACGATTCGTTCGCCGCGAGTGATGAACACCACCACCATCGCCGTGATGAGGATCGCGAACGTCTTTTGGTCGAGCCCCGCGAGGAGCAGCGCGCCCAGGAACGTGCCCGCCGCGTTAGCGAGGATGAGCGGCACGAGCGTGCGCAGGTAACCGAACACGCGCCAGGACTGCAACACGAGGAGCGTGTTCGCGACGAAGATCGGGATGGTGATGATCACGACGGCTTCCTTCGGGCCGAACACCGACGCAAGGATCGGCGTCGCGATGAGCGGAAGCCCCATCGCTGTCGCGCCCTTCGCGAGGCCGGCCACACTGAGGCCGACGACCAGGGTTATGAGTTGGAGTGCGCCCAATCCGGCTCGCCGACGAGCGACGGCCAGTCCACCGGGTGGAGCCGGTCGCTCGCGATGTACCGACGGCCGACCTTCGCGAGCGGACGACCCTCGACGCGAACGATGTCAGCGGTGTGGTCGAACCCGACGCCGTGCACGAGCGCGGAACCCACGCCGTACACGTCGACGGGTACGCGGAGCTCTTCGAAGTGGCGGATCTTCTCCGCGTCGAATCCGCCCGAGGCGACGATCCGAACGTGCCGATAGCCGCTCTGGTCCAGGGCTTCGCGCAGAAGCTCGACGAGGCGCGGAGTGACCCCGCGGAGCTCGGTGTTCGCCACGCCCCCCTTCTCTTCGAGCTCGCGGAGGATCGCGCGGTCGACGAGCGATTCGCTTGTATCGACGCGGACGCCCCAGAGGCGCGCGCCCAATGCGTGCGCGACACCGAGCGAGGTGTTCACGACGTCGTTGTTGAAGTCGACGAGGCTCGTGACGTTGACGTGCCCCTCAGGCGTTCCTTTCGCGGTCAGATGCCCGATCGCGTCAGGCGCTCGGTTGATGTACTCGTCGAACTTCAACGTCGCCACCGTGGTGTCGCCGCCATACGCCGCGATGAGCGCGTGCGGGACCGTACCCAGCCCGGTCGAGCCCCACCACTCACCTTGCTCGTCGGTGGAAACGCCGATCGCGCCACCGACGTACGCCGCGTAGCCCGATCCGGCTTGCGCTTCGTGTCCCTCGTGGCGCGCTCCGAACATGATCACCGGCTTGCCGTTCGCGGCCGCGACGACGTCGCGGGTGTTCGTGGCGACGCGCGTTCCCTCCGCGAGCGCCCCGAGATAGAGGGTTTCGAGGTGCGCGAACTCGGGGTACTCGCCCTCGATGTGCATGACCGGCTCGCCAGTCTTCGCGACCTCGCCGTCGTAGAGCGACGAGACGTCAAGCTCATGCCAGGCCGGCACCCAGAGCGATGCAAGCTCCCGCGAGATCTCGAAGACCTCGCGCGCGACCGGCTCATAGGCGGACCAGTCCAGCGCGGGAAGAAGAGTCCAAGCCGCGTAGAGCCGCCGCTCGGCGCTGAGGTAGCGGTCGAAGAGCGCGTCGGCGCGCGTGCGGTCGCGGTAATGACCGGTGCCCACGTGCAGGATCGCGAGCGTCTGGTCGGTCCCGACGACGACCGCGTCGGGATGCTTCTGGAAGACCTGCATGGTGACGCGGTCGTGACGGTTATCGCGCTCGAGGATCAGCTTCGTGCGCGCGAAGTAGATGTCGCTCTTGTAGCCGGCGCGGATCTTCTCGATCGGCAAGCGGAAGACGTGAGGGCGGAGGCGCTCGGTGACGATCACCGTTCTAGAACATGCTCATGAGCATGCCGCCGTCAACTTGGAGAGACGTTCCGGTGATGTACGAGGCCTTCGGCGACGCCAGGAACACGACCGCTGCCGCGAATTCCTCCGGCTTCCCGTACCGGCCCATCGGGATGACGTTCTTCTCGTAGTGCGCCCGGATCGCGTCGGGTGTGGTGTTCTGTCGCTTCGCCGTGTCGGCGTCGAGCTGCGCGATGCGCTCGGTGAGGATCCGTCCGGGCTGCACGCAGTTCACGCGAACACCGTCCTTCGCGAGATCGCTCGACAGCGTCTTCGCCATGCCCTGCACCGCAGCGCGGATCGCATTAGAGAGGATCAGGTTCAGGTACTGCGTCGGCTGGCGCACGGTCGTCGACGTCATGTACACGATCGAGCCGCCGCCGGCCTTGCGCATGTGCGGAAGGACGAGGCGCGTGAGACGAACGGCTGAAAAGAGCGTGATGCCGACAGCCTTCTGCCAGGCGGCGTCGTCCAGATCATCGAAGCGCCCGGGCGGTGGACCGCCCGCGTTGGAGACGAGGATGTCGATGGTCCCGAACTTATCGATCGCGGTCTTCACGAGCTTCTGGCAGCCCTCGACGGTGCCCACGTCCGCGACGGTCCACTGCACATCTGCGCCGGTCCTTCGTTGCACGTCCTCGGCCGCCGCGCGGATCGCCGCTTCGTCGCGGCTGCACATGACCACGCGCGCACCCTCGCGGGCGAACTCTTCGGCGACCGCACGGCCGAGACCCTTGCTCGATGCGGCGACGATCGCGACTTTGTCGCGGAGGCCCAGATCCACGGCGGTATCGTGCCACTACACGCCCGAGCACCGCGGTGCGTCCTCCGGCTAGAGCATCCCCGCCGCGACGGCCGCGACGATGGCGGCCGCCAGCACCAGCCGATAGGCCACGAACCAGTTGAGCGAGTGGGCGCGCAGGAACCGGACCATGAAGGCCACAGCCGCGAGCCCGGATAAGAACGAGAGGACGAAGCCCACCGCGAGCACGTCTGGCTGGGCGAAGAGCTCCGCAGCCTTCCGCGCGTCAAGGAGTGTCTTCGCGCCGGCGCCGAGGATCACGGGCGTCGCGAGGAGAAACGCGAGGCGCGTCGCGTCCTCGCGCCGCAGCTCGCGAACGAGGCCGGCCGAGATCGTGATGCCTGAGCGCGAGATCCCAGGGATCAGCGCGATCGCTTGCGCGACACCGATGAGGAGCGCGTCGGTAACTCCAACCTCGCTCATCGCGCGACGTTGGCGTGCGATGGCCTCGGCAGCGACGAAGATGATGGATCCGACGACGAGGCCGGCCGCGATGATGAGCGGTCCGCGTAGCTCGCGCGAGACCGCCGACTCGAAAAGGACGCCGGCGATCGCGGCGGGTGCGGTCCCGAGGACGATCAAGGCGGGCATACGCCACCGTCCACGGAAGAGGCCGACGACGAGGTCGATCCACGTTCGCGCGAAATAGAGGAGAACGGCGAGGGCGGTGCCCAGATGCAGCGCGACATCGAACGAGAGGCCGAACCGTTCGGGGTCGAGTTTGAGGAGATCGCTCACGAGAATGAGGTGGGCGGTCGAACTCACCGGCAGGAACTCGGTGAGGCCCTGAACGATGCCGAGCAGTGCGGCCGCGGCGAGGTCGTTCACTTCATCCCCTTCCGCGCCGACGCGAGTGCCTCACGCGCCTCTCGGTCGTTATCGCGCACAAGATCGAGATTCTTTGCCCAGGCGCGGCGGTGGCCCGCGTCGATGAAGCGCATCGCGACGCTGCCGTCGAAGGCTCCGACGCCGCCCTTCGCCGCCGCGTCAGCCGAATACCCGTACGACTCCGCGGCACGGAGCAGATCGGCGCCGGGCGCATTCGGCAAGAGACCGCGGGCGGCACGGAGGAAGCGCGCGGCAGCGCGACGCTTGTCCACGAGGACCGAGCGCATCGCGTGATCCGCGAACGCCGCGCTTCCCGCGTGCTTCGCGTCGCTCCATCGCGTGTCGTCTCGCAGCGCCGCCGTCCAGGACGTGAGGGCGCGATCGCTCGATTCGCCGGCGGCGAGCGCGGCGTCGATGCCTTCTCGGAGCGCGTGTGGACGGTCGGGTGGCGCGGTCTTGTCCAAGAAGATCAGGCCACCTCGATCCTCGCTCTCGAAATCGGGCCAGCCCGCCCGTCGCGGATCGTCGCCTTTGTCGAAGAAGGTACGGGCGAAGAAGGTCGGACCTTCTTCGTCATAACCGACGACGAGCCCGTACTCGGGAGCGCCGCCAAGACCGAAAACGAGCGGGGGTAGATGTCCGTCGATCGCCTCGATCACGCGATCGAGGACGAGGGTCCGCATATCTTCATCGTATGGGGCCGGCTCGGGGTCGAGCCGCACGCCGGAGGCGCGCGCCGCGCGCGCGAACGTGTCATGGTCACGTGGTGTCGCGGCGAGCGGATCCCATCCCGCCTCGTCGATCGTCGTGGTGAACGCAGCGCCCGAAGACCCCATGAGCCAGTCGTACTCCGCGCCGGTCGCGACCGCGAGCGCATAGGGAAAGGTGGTGTCGTGCCCTTCGCCGAACCGGAGAGGCCCGACGTCCTTGAGGATGCGGCGCTTGGTCAGGCGGCGATCTCGGGGAACGCGTGCTTGAGGAGGGTGCAGGCCTGAAGCGTCACCCATTTGCTCGCGTCGACGCGCGAAGGCATGCGCGCGGCATACGGCGCGCGCCCGGCCCAACGCCCGCGGGGATCCTGCCGGGCGAGGAGCCATCCGATCGCGGGCTGCGCCCGGTCGTCGTCGATCGCGCCGGCGGCATCGAGGGCACGGAGCACGAACAGGACATCGGCCTGATAGAAGAGAGGGAAGGAGAGCTGCCGCCAGAGATAGCTCGGCGCGGTGTCGGTCGGATAGCGTCCTCGCTCCACTTTGAACGACAAGAGGAATTCGACGCCGCGTCGCAGCGTGCGCTGGATCTCGCGAGTGCGTGCGCTCTCGGGGATCGCGGCGAGGCCCCAGACGAGCCGCGCGTAACCCCATGCGCAGGGTTGCTCGCCGTTGATCCAGCACGCCGCGTCGAACTCCTTTGAGTCGCGCAGGAGTCGCTGGACCAGCGGCTCCAGCCGCTCGTCATTGCCATAGCCCGCCATGGCGACGTACCGGACGACGCTCCCGACCATGCACGACGCGCCGTGATCCCTATTGAAGACCCACTCCATTCCGCCGCGTCCGGGGCTGCCGAGCTCATCGAGGACGTAGCGCGCCGCTCGACGCACGCGTGGGTCCCCTGGATCGACCCCGTACTCGACGAGGAGCAGGTTCGCCCAGTGGGTCCCTTCGTATTTGGGGCCGTACAGATTCGCGCCGGGCCAGCTCGAATCCGGCTTCTGGCGCCGCAGGATTGTCGAGATTGGTGGCGTGCTCATGGCGCGCTGCTGCGCCTCGCGGAGCTCAGGATCGCGCGCGCTGCGATCGAGGAGTAAACGTAGAGTCTGGGCGCGGACCGCCGGATCGCTTCGTTCGAGGAGCCATGGCACCGGGTCGCCCTTCAAAAGAGAGCGCCAGGACATCAGGCGCCTCCGATGGACAACTCGGAGATGACGAGCGTGGGGCTGCCGAGCCCGCCTGGTCCGAATACGAGATCCGCCCCGACACCGACGACCGAGTTCAAAAGGTGCGTGAGGTTTCCGGCGATGGTGATCCCCTGCGCTGGGTGCAGGCGGTTCCCGCGCTCGAGATAGTTCCCGGTCGCCCCGAGCGAGAACTCGCCGGACACCGGGTCGACCGTGTGCAGGTTCAGGAGCGACGTGATGGCAAGAGCGTGGTCGAGACCGGCCACGATAGAGCCCGTGTCGTCGGTCCCGGCGGCGGTGAATAGGTTGGAGGGCCCGATGCGCGCCGGCGAGCCGTAGCCGCCGCGTCGCGCGTTTCCCGTCGGCGCGCTGCCGAGCTTCCGCGCGGTTTTGAGCGATGTGAGGTAACCGCCTAGCACGCCGCGGTCGATGAGCGTGCGCGTCGTTGTCGCGACGCCCTCGCCGTCGAAGGGCGCACTGCGCAGACCGCGTGGTCGTCGCGCGTCGTCGACGATCGTGATCTTCTCGTTCGCGACGCGCTGTCCGATCTTGTTCGCGAACAGGCTTCGTCCCTTCAGCACGTTGTCCGAGGAGAAAAGCGGTCCGATCGCGCGGAGAAGCTCCATCGCCATCCACGGATCGAGCACGACCGGGACTTTTTGTGTGGCGAGCGGCTTTGCCCCAAGTTTTTCGACCGCCCGTTTCGCTGCGGCCTCTCCGACGCGAGCCGGCTCGAACTCCCCGTAGCGGCGCGCGGCTTCGCCGTGGTAGCCGATCTGCCGGTCGCCGTTCTCGGAAGCGACCGCCGAGGTCATGGCGCCGCAGTACGACTCGCGAAACGAGGCGCGCACCCCCGTGGTCGTCGCGATGATCGTGGTCGACTCGGAGTCGCTGTACGTCGTCTTGCGGAACTGCTTCACACGCGGATCGGTCGCCCTGGCTGCCTCCTCCACGGCAAGGGCGATCGCAGCGCGCTCGCTGAGCGGGCGATCCACGATCCCGGCTTGGTAGATGTCGAGGTCCGCGTCGTCGATCGGCCGCGTCGCGAGTGCCAGATCCTCATCGCGTTCCGTCAGCGCGGACATGCGCCGCGCAGTGTCGACGCAGGCGCGGATCCCATTCGCGGAGAGATCGCTCGTGTAGGCAAAGCCGAGTCGCTGTTGGTCGAGCACGCGGATGCCAATGCCCCGTTCGCCGCGAGCGATGACGGCTTCGATCGCGCCCTCCTTTATCTCGACAGAGCCGGACTGAGCTTCGCGCAAGAAGACCTCGCCGGCCACGACGCCGCTCGCCTTCAATCCATCCAGAGCGATGTCGACGGTTGCCTCGTTTGTCAGGCGCTCGCTCAATGCGAGGTCCTCGTTACGGACGGCGGGTCCTGTCCCGGGGTCGGGGTCGCACGCTCGCCTACCGGTCCGCTCCAAGCGCGTGCCACCGGTTCCGAGCGACGCGGCCGGTGAGCGGCTCGCGCGCAACCCGCTTCCCCGTGCCACCCGCTGTCCGCGAAGTGGAGCTTCACTTGAGCTTTCCCCCTACGACAACGGACGGAATTCGGATCGTCGGCTGAGCATCGGCGACTGGCGCGCCTTGCCCATCTTTACCGCAGGTTCCTGTCGAATATCCGAGGTCAGTCCCGACCATATCGATCTCGCTCATGAGCTTCGGGCCTTGGCCTACGAGGGTCGCTCCACGAAGCGGCTCGGCCAATTTTCCATCTCTGATGCGATAGCACTCCGTGATTTCGAAGGCGAAGTTGCCCGACACGACGTCGACTTGTCCGCCGCCCATCTTCTTCACGAACACGCCGTCCTTGACCGACTTAAGGATGTCA
>Ga0209806_1002205_pt1 | contig 12268 bp, 8 predicted proteins | sample GraSoiAngelo_152_FD_186166 | JGI IMG/M metagenome (GOLD analysis project Ga0209806, IMG submission 186166) | Grasslands soil microbial communities from the Angelo Coastal Reserve, California, USA - 14_1009_12_30cm (SPAdes) (version 2) | ecosystem: Environmental > Terrestrial > Soil > Grasslands ... | reverse complement strand
CGTTCGCAAGCAATGCGACCAACCCTCCGGTGGCTACTTCGGTGTCTGGCATGGGAACAGCGCCACCGCAGCACAACGTGAGTCTGGGCTGGACCGCCAGCACATCCACAGTCGCAGGGTACAACGTGTACCGTGGTAGCCAGTCTGGCGGACCGTACGTCGCCGTCAATAGCGGTCTGGATGCGAGCACCAGCTACACCGACACTTCAGTGCAGGCAGGTCAGACTTACTATTACGTCGTAACAGCAGTCGACGGAAGTGGCAACGAAAGCGTCTATTCGAACCAGGCTCAGGCGGTGATTCCGACTCCGTAGGGGTTGCTGAAAAACAGCTGCTCGGCGACGCCACGCCCTCAGCGGCTAAAGCCGCGTTGAATTTGTGGCTCTTCCGGCTGGGCTGAAGCCCAGCCCTTTCAAAGCGCAGCTATCGCGGGAGTTTTTCAGCAAACTGCAAGAGAGTCATTCACTGCTTTCTTGAGCCATAAAACGGCGTCGTACTGTCCGTGCTGTGTTTAGCTGTCTTCGACAGTAACTATGTACCGAACTTGAGGGTAGAAATGACTTCACTGATAGGGTACGTTGAAAGACAAGCCATGAAGTTATTTCACGCAAGTGCAATCGTACTGCTGTTGACCGTGCTGGCCAGCGCACAGGTCCGTTCCAGAGACACAGAAGCGGAAAAAACCAAACTGATCGCGCTCGAGAACGCCTGGAACCAGGCTCAGATCCACCGCGACGGACAGGCTCTTGATACCTTACTCGCCGACACTTTCGTCTATACCGACTGGGACGGAACCTTCATGAATAAGTTGCGCTTCATCGCGGACATCAAAGATCCCACGGTGGAGACAACCCTGGTCGCGAACGAAGGAGTGGAGGTTTACTTCTATCCCGGCGCGGCCGTGGTAACAGGCGCTTACCACGCGAAGGGGAAAAGCAAGGGCCGCCAGTTCGACCATCACGGGCGATTCACCGACACCTGGATTCAGATGAACGGGCAATGGATCTGCGCGGCCAGCCACACGAACCTGGTGGGGAAGTAAGAGGCCATCGTCGACGTTGTCGAGTTGTGGAGGTAAGATTCCCATCAATATTATTTTTCGCGCTTGGGTCGAAGCAAAAAAGGCCGCCCGATGTTTGGGCGGCTGAATTGGGTTTTCGTATTTAGAAGAGGACTCGTTACACTTTTCAGCAGCTTCACGAATCCCTATTGCACGGTCTGTAGTATCGAGGCCGAACTCTTAGCGATATTTGAATTGCCGTAGTAAGTGACCTTAACTCTGCTCGAACCTACGGGCAGGGCCGAGGTGGTGAACTTCGCTATGCCCCCGCTCAGTTGAGCTGTTCCGAGATTTGTGTACCCAATCGAGAATGTCACCGGCCCCGTTGGCATAACCGTTGGGGAGGTGATTTTCGCGGTGAAGGTCACGGACTGGCCCAGCTTCGAAGGATTCAAGGACGAAGTGATGGTAGCGGCCGTCTTGGTCTGAAGAACGTCCTGCAAAAGCACGGCGGATGTGCTGCCCAGATTGAAGGCATCGCCGGGGTACACGGCGACCAGCGGATATGCACTCCCGTAGGGATTAGCGCTCAAGCTTGTGCTGGTCACCATGGCGACGCCGCTCGCATTGAGTGTGGCCGTGCCGATGTTGTAGTTGTGTCCGTCCCGAGACCAACGAAAGACCACATTACCGGCGGGAGGGTGCGAGCTTGCGCCCGTCACCTTTGCCGCCCAGGTTACATTCTGCCCGTAAATGGAAGGATTGAGACTGGAGGCCAGTAGTGTCGATGTTAGTGACTTGGTTGTGCTCCTAACCAGCTGCGGTAAAGCTGACGAAGCGCTGGCTGCGAATTTCTTGTCGCCAGCGTAGTTTGCGGTGATGTTGAAAGTACCGACAGGTAAGGACGAGGTCGTGAAAGAAGCTCTCGCGCCTTTCACCGTAGCGGTTCCCAGAACTGAAGACCCGTTCTTGAAAGTAATCAGCTCACCGTCGGAAGGAAAGCCCGCGACTGACCACGTAGTTGCTGTGAAGGTCACCGGTTGACCAAGAAAGGAAGGATTCAGCGAGGATGTCACGACGGTGCTTGTCGTAACCCCGCTGTTGTTGATCAGTACCCCGACGGCACCATCTCCGCTAATAAACGACGAATATTCGTTCGCCGTCACAAGATCCGGCTTACCATCTCCGTTCATGTCCCCGATCGCCAACGAATTTGCCCAGTTGCCGGGCGACGTGAAGGTCACGGCATTCTGAAAGGTTCCGTTCCCGTTACCCGGAAGAATTGCGAGCCCGGAGGAGTTTACAACTGCGACATCAGTCTTGCCATCCCCGTTCAGATCGGCCACAGCTAGCGGGCCGGCACCAAAGGGTCCTAGATCGTAGAGCACCGGCGCCCGAAATGTTCCATCACCATTTCCCAGAAGCACGGACACCACACCGTGATAGACGGAGCCCATTAAATGGCTGTTTACGAACAGCAGGTCGAGCTTGCCATCCCCATTCACATCTCCCAAAGCTACGGAAGTCCCAAAGCGTGTACCGGTGCTGTACTGCACAGGAGATTGGAAGGAACCCTGACCGGTGCCTAATAACACGCTCACGCTGCCGTCGTTTGTCACCACAAGATCGAGCTTGCCATCTCCGTTTACATCCCCGGTCGTGAGCCCACGGGTCCACGGGACGCCCGTCTTGACCACCTCGCCAAGGTGAAAGCCGGGGGTACCTGCGTATCCGCCGTCGAGGAGCACGGCCACTGAGCCGGTTGGACAGGTGCACATGTTGTCCTCGCACGTGCTCTGCTCATAACAAATGTTGGCTACTAACAGGTCGGGCTTGCCGTTTCCGTCCACGTCACCCACTGCTACAGCGATCGGTATAAATCCGTTCGACCACGAGCTCAGGGCCAGCTGGAAAGTTCCGTCACCATTTCCAAACAGCACGCTTACCGTGCCCTGCGCGCAGTCGTCGATGTACCCGCAGGAGTTCGTCACGATAATGTCGAGTTTGCCGTCGCCGTTCATATCGGCCAACACTACTGAAGATCCGACGTCTGGACGTTGAAATCCGCCCGTTTCATAGGTCACTGCAGGTTTGAAAGTTCCATCTCCATTGCCCAGCAGGACGCCCACAGTGGGATGGCCCATTACGTCAAGGATGTCGTTGAAAGGGCAGTCATCATAGCTGAGACATGAGTTGGTCACGACGATGTCGAGCTTGCCATCGCCATTCAAATCTCCTACGGCAACCGACGTTGACAAAAAAGCGCCTGAGTCATAGGCGACCGGTGGCATGAAGTTAAGCGGTGTTGAAGGGGCTCCCGGGCTCACCTGTGCTTTTGCGGCGAATGCCACGGCCAAAATGAGAGCAAGGATTACTCCAACAGCAAAGATCAGAGATGAATTGCGATTAGGATTGCACGTCATAACAAAGACCTCCCACGTGGACGGAAGTTGGCGGTCGAGGTCATGACGCAAATAGGCGCCTTTTTTTTTGATTTTGCCCGGTCTCAAGTGAGAATCCCGGCCGGGCCACCGACCGCGGAAAGCATGGGCCGCAAGAAGCTCTGAACCAGAGACGCGCAGTTGCGGGGCGCTCTCCGTAAGCCGGCACCACTACGATCATTGTCCCCGCCTATGAACTACGGTGGTTGGAGAAACGACAGGAATGCGGACTGAGCCGTCCCAATTCAGAACAGCGGGATGCGTGCAGATGAATCGTACGCATGATTACGTTCTCAACGTCTCGTGCGATCTGGAGGATTTTGGGGACTCAGCTTGCCTGGAGAACTCAGGTGAGAACTATCGCGCGAGCGCTGCTTCACTGACCGGCCGCTCGTAAGGCGTCTCGCCCCGCTCCGGCCGGCCGCGCTTTCCGCGGAATTTATTCTGCAGCCGGTCGAGGTACACGTAGTAGACCGGGGTGATATAGAGCGTTACGACTTGCGAGAAAAGCAGTCCGCCCACGACAGCCAGGCCCAGACCACGCCGGGAATCCGCGCCGGCGCCCATCCCGATGGCAATCGGCAGCGTTCCCATCAATGCCGCCATGGTCGTCATCATGATGGGACGGAAGCGCACGAGCGCGCCCTGATAGATGGACTCTTCGGGTGACTTGCCTTCGTTGCGTTCCGCCTCGAGTGCGAAGTCAATCATCATGATGGCATTCTTCTTCACGATGCCGATCAGCATGATGACTCCGACGAACGAGTACAGATTCAGTTCCTGATGGAAAAGGATCAGGGTCAGCAGCGCGCCCACACCGGCAGACGGTAGGCCGGACAGAATCGTCAGGGGATGAATGAAGCTCTCATACAGAATTCCGAGAATGATGTAGATGACCAGGATTGCCGCCAGCAGAAGCAGTCCCATGCCCGTGAAAGAATTCTGGAATGCCTGGGCTGTGCCCTGAAATGTGCCTTGAATGTCACCGGGAAGAATCGCGTTGGCTTTTTGTTCGACCAGGCGGGTGGCGTCGCCCAGCGCGGTTCCCGGCTTCAGATTGAAGCTCAGCGTGACCGCCGGCAACTGGCCCAGGTGGTTCACCGTGAGCGGGCCCACCGACGGCACAAGCCGGGCGACAGTACTGAGCGGCACCAGCTTTCCAGTATTTGAACGAACGTAAAGCAGTGAAAGTTTGTCCGGATTGGCCTGGTATTCCGGCAGCAGCTCGACAATCACGTAGTACTCGTTGTTCGGCGCATAGATTGTGCTGATCTGGCGCGTTCCGTACGCCGAATAAAGCGCGTCCGAGACCTGGTTGGGACTCAATCCCAGCGCGTACGCCTTGTCGTGATCGACTTCCACGGTGAGTTGCGGATTCTTCACCTGCAGATCGCTGGTCACGTCCTGCAATTCCGGAAGCCCGCGCAGTGCGGCCTCGAGCTTGGGCGCCGCCTCATAGAGCTCATTCGTATCCGGCGTCTGCAGCGTGTACTGGTATTGCGACTTGGTCAGCGAGCCGCCGATGCGGATGGTGGGCGGAATCTGGATGAACACATTCAAGCCAGGGATCTGCGAGACCTTTGGCCGCAACGACTGGATCACGTCGGTCGCAGTCATGTGATTCACGCGATCTTTCCGGTTTTTCAGCCGGAAGAAGATTCGGCCCTGGTTGATGGGGTTCCCGATGGCCGACATCGTATTCACGACATTGGGATCATGGCGCACCACGTCGGCCACTCTTTGCTGCAGCTGCATCATGTCCTGAAACGCAATGCCTTGCTGCGCTTCGGTAAACGCGAATGCCAGGTTCTGATCTTCGTCGGGAATGAAGCCGGTCTTCGAGATCGAGTACAGGTAGAACGTGAGCCCGATCACCACGAATGAGATCAACAGGGTCACGAACTTGTGCCGGAGCACGACCCGGAGGCTGCGGTCGTACCCGCGCAGCCACGCATTGAATGCGCGCTCGCTGAGATTGAAGAGCCTTCCGTGTTGCGCGCTCTCCTGATGACCCAGAAAGCGGCTGCACAGCATGGGGGTGAGCGTGAGCGAGACAAATCCGGAGACCAGAATCGCGGCGCCGATCGTGACCGCGAATTCGTGCAGCAAGCGCCCGATAATTCCTCCCATGAACAATAGAGGAATGAACACGGCCGCCAACGAAAGTGTCATGGAGAGGATGGTGAAGCCGATTTCGCGCGCGCCTTCGCGTGCCGCCTGCAGTTGCGTTTTTCCCATCTCCCGATGGCGCACGATGTTCTCGAGCATGACGATGGCATCGTCGACCACGAATCCGACCGACAACGTCAGCGCCATCAGCGAAAGATTGTCGAGGCTGTAGCCCAGCAGGTACATCACTGAGAAAGTTCCGATGATCGACATCGGCAGGGCGAGCGACGGAATGATCGTCGCCGAGACGTTTCTCAGAAAAATGAAGATGACGAGGATGACCAGGGCGATGGTCAGCAGCAGCGTGAATTTGACGTCATCGACCGAAGATCGGATCGAGACCGACCGGTCATACAGCGTGTCAATGCGGACGGCCGCAGGGATGTGCTCTTCCAGCCGGGGCAGCAGCTTCTTGATGCTGTCCACTACGGCGACGGTGTTGGTGCCGGGCTGTTTCTGAATCGCCAGCACGATGGCGCGCACGCCGTTGAACCAGCTGGCCGTCTTGTCGTTCTGCACGCTGTCGATCACGCGGCCTAGTTCGTTCAGCCGGACTGGCCGCCCGTTGCGGTAAGCAACGATCATGGGCGCGAACTGCAGCGCGTTCATGCGTTGCCCGTTCGACAAGATAGTGAAAGTGCGATTCTGGCCGTAAAGCGTGCCCGTGGGAAGATTCGTGTTCCCGGATTGCAGAGCGGCTTCGACTTCATCGATGCCGACCTGGCGCGAAGCCAGGGCGCTCGGGTCGAGTTGCGCCCGCATGGCGTACTTTTGCGAGCCGTAGACCTGCACCTGCGCGACGCCGTTCACCATGGAGATGTTCTGGGCAATGGTGGTCTCGGCGGCCTCGTCAACGTCCGAGAGCTTCATCGTGGGTGAGCTGAGCGCCAGGTACAGGATGGGTGAATCGGCGGGATTCACCTTTTGGAACGTGGGCGGCGTGGGCATCTGCGGAGGAAGTTGTCCGCCGGCTGCGGTGATTGCGGCCTGTATGTCCAGAGCGGCGCCATCCAGATTGCGGCTCAGGTTGAACTGGACCGTGATGTTCGTCGATCCCAGCGAGTTGGTCGACGTCATCGAGTCAATGCCGGCGATGGTCGAGAACTGTTTCTCCAGCGGAGTTGCGACCGAAGACGCCATCGTATCCGGGCTCGCTCCGGGCAGAGACGCGCTCACCAGGATGGTCGGAAAATCGACGTTGGGAAGGTCGCTCACCGGCAGCAACTGGTAAGCGAAGATTCCAAACACCAGGATCGCCGCCATGACCAGCGTGGTCATGATGGGACGCCCGATGAAGAGGTCGGTCACAGGCTGCCTCCGCCCGAAGTGGTCCGGGCAGAGGGATCGGGCTGCGTGCTGGCCGCCGCACCCTGCACAACTACTTTTGCATTCGGGGCCACCCGCAGGTGTCCCCCGACGATCACCCGCTCACCCGGTTTCAATCCGGTTGAGACCACGGTTAAGTCCTGGTAAGTGCCGGAAGTTTTCACGGGACGCGATTCGGCCGTGTCCTGAGCTGTCACAACATACACATACTCGCCCTGCTGACCGGTCTGCACCGCCTTGGTGGGTACCACAATCGCGTTCTTCTGTACCGATAATTGCAGGACCGCGTCCACAAACTCACCCGGCCACAGTCGGCGATCCTTGTTAAGGAAGGTTGCCTTTAACTTCACCGTACCGGTGCTGGTGTCGACGCCGTTGTCGATGAACGACAGATACCCTTCGGCGGGCTTGCCGGTCTCTCCCTTGGGATAGGCGAACACGGCGAGCTTGCGGCTGAGCGAGTACTGTCGCACCTGGCCCAGAACCGATTCGGGCACAGTGAAGGTCACGTAAATCGGGCTGATCTGGTTGAGTTGCACCAGGTAGGGTGTGTCGTTGGCTTTAATCAGGTTGCCCCGATTCATCATCAAATTGCCGGTGCGCGAATCCATCGGAGCGAAGATGTCGGTGTACTGCAACTGCACGCGAGCGGCCTCGACCGCAGCCTTGTCGGCTTCCACCACCGAGGCATCCGCCTTGGCTTGCGTGCGGATCTGATCCGCCTGCTCGCGCGAGACAACGCCCTGTTTCTCGAGAGCGCTGTAGCGCTCCGCTTGCAACCGAGAGTTCACCGCCTGCGCCTCATCGCGCTTCTGCTGGCCAACGGCTTTGTCCAGGTCCGCCTGGAACGGACGCTTATCCAGCCGGACCAGCAATTGGCCTTGGCGAACGTCTTCGCCTTCCTTGAACAGGATCTCTTGAATCTCACCATTGACCTGTGACCGGATCTGAACGGTCTGGTAAGCCTCTACATTGCCGATGGCGCTGACTTGGATGGGGACGTCTCTTTGCTCGGAGGTGGCCACCACGACGGGAGCAGGAGGCCGGCCCGAGGCCGCAGCGGTCTGACTTTTGATATTGCTGCACCCGATTGGAACGAGTGCTCCGGCGAATACTACGGCGACGAGCAGAGGCCGAATACGTGACCACGAGGCCTGCATCAGGGATTTACTCCGACGATCTGTTTGGAACAGGCTCTAAAATCAGAGCTCTCTTAGCCTTACGGATGAATATTGTAACCCGGACACGGCTATCCACAATGTGATCCCCCGCACTGTCTAAGACTGTTATAAGCGGGAAAGGTCATCGGCCTCGTCTCAAACGGGCCGAACGTTCGCGACTCGAGGATCACTGCTTACGCGCCCGGGCACGGATTACAATGACCTTGCAGATACGACTTCTCGCTCGTAGCGGGGAGGGCGGGCTTTTCATGTGAGGTGGAGGTTATGCAATCGCAAAAGGATGCCAAACCGAACTCTGGCTCGGGAGACGCAGCCCAGCAGGTGGCGGGAGCTCATGCCCTTCTGAAGGCGCTCGAGGCCAAGGTCGGGGAGCACCCCGAGATCGGGCAGGCGATTCACAAGCTGGAGATTGCCCTCAACATTCTCGGGCTTGAGACCGGCGCCATGCTCTAGCGGACTCTTTGAAGGCCGCCCTCGGCTGGACTCTAGGATCCTTCTGAGCTTGCCGCGACCCGCGGAAGCTTTTAGCCGTTAGCTCTTAGCCGTTAGCTTGAACCCCTGGGGGCAGGCTTAGAGCCAAAGGCTAAAGCTGCGATTCAGTGCGTTTTCAGGTTCTCTTTCAGCCGGTCCAGCATGGTGTCGAGAGCATCGTGGGTGTAGAAGCGGAGAGCAGCTCCGACATCAATGGGGGTCGGCGCCATGGATTCGCCGACGAAATCCATGGTCATGATGACTCGCGTGGTATCCGACTTTACTCGGGAAAACGTGACCAGTTGCTGTGCAGTGATGCCGAGCGCATGGTTGATCAAGCCGACTTTGAGGGGTGGCTCGCTGAGCGAGACAACTGCCGACACGGTTGCCTTCAGCGGATGCAGCACAACATAGCGCAAGCGGCTGCCCACTTGCCACGGCGGGCCTTCGGTCCAGACCGCTTCGGAATAGATCCCGCGACCAAGCAGCCGGCTCAGGTCGGAGAAGGCTAACCACACCTCCTCCGGAGAAGCCGGCGCAGTTACCGAGTATTCGACACGCGGCAACATGGCTTCCTATCCTCTTATGTTTTCCGATGAAGCACGACCCAAGCAGTGGTCACAAATCTAGGCTGCTTGCGAGCAAAGTTCAAGGAATGTTTATGCGGCCAGTATTCCCGTTAGCGCACCTTCGAGTTCAAGCAGCTTTCGCTTCACATCGAGACCGCCGCCATAGCCGCACAACGTACCGTCCGAAGCAATGACGCGATGGCACGGCACTACGATCGCGATGGGGTTCCGGTTATTGGCCATACCCACCGCGCGAAAGGCTTGCGGCTTGCGAACCGCGCGCGCGATGTCGGCATAGCTGCGCGTCTCGCCGTAGGGGATGGCGAGCAGCGCGCGCCAGCACTTCACCTGAAATTCGGTGCCGCGCAGGTCAAGGGAGAAAGTGAACTGGCGACGCCTGCCGGCGAAATACTCTTCGAGCTCGCGTGTGAACGGCTTGATCGCTTTGGCAGACTCCTCCCACTCGTATTTCGTTTTCTTTGGCGGGAAGTTGTTGCGATCGAATTCGAGGCCGAGGAGGCCCTTCGCCGACACAGCAAGATTCAGTGGGCCGATCAGCGAATTCATTTGCGAGTAGTAGAGCGTTTCCATGGAATCTCCGTGAGAATAGATTGTATTTTCGAACTGAGAAAAGCAAGCGCGGGAGCGGCATGAGGTCCGAAATTGTCCGATGGCGACTCGAGTGATAGGCACGTAGGCCCAGACGCCGGGGTCCCCATCAAGCCCGTTTTTGGCTTGATGGGGTGGAGATGCCCTCGTCTGGGCGGCCGGGCGCCAGCCCGGCGTAATCCTTGGTATAAGACCTGGTCACACAAGCTCCCGTGGAGGGCTCTTAAGCCGAGCTACGCTCGGCTGGGCAGACGAGGCGTCTGCCCCTACGCGAATTTCGCCGCTACGGGGCTTGAGGCGGGCGACAATCTTGGCCGCGAAGACCCAGGTTAGCGTCCAAAGAACGGACGCGAACCTGGGGCACCAAAACAAAAAGCCCCTCGTTTTCACGAGGGGCTCTTTGAGGAGAGAAGACGAGAGCGAGTCCCGTCAGGTGACGAAGTTATTTCGGAGGCTCTTGCTGCTGGCCCTGGCTGGCGGGAGCCGCGCTGCTGCCGGATGCCAGCTGATCCAGATTGTTCTTGAGGAGGCTGATTTCCACGCGCCCGCCATTCGTGCGCTTGGTCTTGCCATCACCGGTAGTCGTGGCCTGCGTCGGAGCATTGCCCATGCCAACGAGGTAAATGCGATAGACCGGGATGTCATGGTTCAGGACGAGATAGCGAACCACGGACTCGGCCATCTTCTGCGAGTTCTGGATCGCGGTCTGACCCTTGCCGGAGGAGAAGCCCTGCACTTCGACGATGTAGCCGCGCTGGCTCTTCAGCGGGGTCGCCATTTCGTCCAGCGCATCCTTGGCGGCCTTGCTCAGCACGCTCTGGCCGGGCTTGAAGCGAATTTCGGTCTGGGTCGAAGGCGTGTACTGGTCGATGTTGCCAACCACCTGCTCCACGGTGGTCAGGCGAGTGGTCGCCTGGGTCGCGGTCTGTTGGGCGGCATTAGCGCGATTACCGGCGTCCATTGCGTGCTGGTCGGCTTCGTTCGCCTTGTTGGACGCCAGCTGGATGCCCTGCTGGGCGCGCGAGTCAACGTCCTTGATCATCTTGCCATTCGCGGCCGTGAGTTCATCGAGCTCGTTCACACGGTCGCGGATCGGCGAGGTCTGGCGCTGCACATATTTTTTGCGGGCAAACGGATTCAGCTTGCCCCAGAATCCCTCGTGGGTATCCGGCTGCAAAGGATCCTTACCGGTGGCGGCGTCGGCCTTGGTAGGCGCGGGCGCAGCCTGGGTCGTGCCCTGCGAGGTCGAATTGGTTTGTTGGGCGAATGCCGGGACGGCAAGGGCTAAGGCCACAAGCACTGCAATGATGCTTTTTTTCATATTGAACTTCCTCCGATTGGGGGAGCGTTTTCGGGCTCCACTCCAGCACGCCTGAGAGCGTGTTGCGTGATTTTTAGTGCGTCCCCTAACGGGTGAACTAGAGCAAAAGGTTGCTTTGCCGGCATACGCTGACGCAACGTATGCACTGAATTTCTACTGAATACGCGCCGCTAGTTCCGCAGCGCTCGTTTATGCTTGTTTACAGGTAGCGTGCCAAACCCCAAGCCGCTAGGCTACGCTAAAGCCTTGAGACTCAACTACATTTTATCGCGCTTTCGCAACACCGGGGCGCAGAAAGCCAGCGCAGAGTAATTTTGGCAGAATTTGCTATAAAAACTACTTGGAGAGACCCCTGGTAACTTCCGGAAAACTCAGGGAGAAACGACGGATGTTACAAGCCCATGTGCAACAATCTTGCACTTTGAGTATTACTGCCCTCCTGGCGGTTACCCTAGGAATTACTCTCGTCGAGACTCCACCCGGATACGCTGGCCCCACCACGCCTTCCGCTCCGCTCGCCTCGTCCCGCGTGCCGCCGGACCATCTTTCCCACTACTCCGATCTGGCCGTTGAGTGGCTCCAGCAATACCTGCGCATCGACACGACGAACCCACCCGGCAACGAACTGCAGGCTGCCAACTTCTTCAAAAAGATTCTCGACAACGAAGGAATCGAGAACCGGGTTTTCGAGTACCGACCGGGCCGCGCTGATTTTTGGGCAAGAATCCCGCATTCCGGAACGAATTCAAAACGTCCGATTGTGCTTCTGAACCACATGGACGTCGTCACCAGCGATGCTTCTCACTGGAGAGTGCCGCCTTTTAGCGGCCAGATGCTCGACGGCTCCATTTATGGCCGCGGTGCCCAGGACATGAAAAACGAAGGCATCGCTCAGCTGGTGGTGATGGTCGCATTGAAGCGCGAAACGGTGGCGCTCGATCGCGACGTGATTTTTCTCGCGGTGAGCGATGAGGAGGCGGATGGCTCCGGATCCGATTGGATGATTGCCAACCATCAGGACCTGCTCGAGAACGCCGAGTTCCTCATTAACGAAGGCGGAGAGAATCTCCAGCAAGACGGCAAGGTGCGCTACATCGGAGTCGATGTCGGCGAAAAGATCCCCTACTGGTTGCACGTCGTGGCACACGGACGTCCGGGTCACGGGTCACGGCCGATCCCTG
>Ga0209806_1002198_pt1 | contig 12307 bp, 11 predicted proteins | sample GraSoiAngelo_152_FD_186166 | JGI IMG/M metagenome (GOLD analysis project Ga0209806, IMG submission 186166) | Grasslands soil microbial communities from the Angelo Coastal Reserve, California, USA - 14_1009_12_30cm (SPAdes) (version 2) | ecosystem: Environmental > Terrestrial > Soil > Grasslands ... | reverse complement strand
GTCGAACTCGCCGTGCTCCTTGCAGGTCTTCTTCATCTTCAGCGCGCCGTCGCCGATGTACAGCGTCGCGGGGATGACCTTCAGGCACTCCGGACACAGCGATCCGGTCCGGCGGGGAAGGCCTTTCTGGAGCTTCGATGGCATGGCCACGACGGCACTGTCCTGCCGCGACTCGCGGTACATGTTTCGGACGGCGCCAATCGCATAGTCGGTTCCGCAAAGGGACATAGCTTTCTCACCGAGTTATCCTGGGGGAGTTCGCGAGAAGATAATAACTCTATTGTAGTAAGTGCTACTACAGGATTCCCAGGTCCATTTTGAGGCTATTTGGGTTCGGAAATGGGTCGATTCGGGCCTGCTTCGGGGGTCGGAACCGTAGGTATTTCGATTTCTGAGAGCAAATCGGCGAGACTGCGATAGCTCCGAGACGGCAAGTTCTCGATCAGCCGGGTCACAAGCACCCGGGTGCGGTCGTCCAGGTCGACCACCTTCCAGCCATGGTCTTTGACGAGATCCTCGCGGGTCGCGGGAAACCGGGCATCCGATTGTAGGACTTCCTGAAGCGAGGCGGCACCTCGGGCCGAGGTCGCCGCGGGGAAGTTTCCGGTCCGTTTGAAGGTCAGGAACCGAGCCGCGTCCGAGTACATCCGCACCCCATGGAAGGTGAACGCGGTCCGCACAGCGTCCCCGGACACTCGGTCGATTTCTCGCAATTCCGTGTCATCAAACTGGTACACGTTCGCGGGGCCGGGACCGAACAGGCGTGTGTAGACGACGTCGTCCGCGACCCGCGGCGGCCCCTGGGAGAGATCCACGACGTCGAGGACCCGATCGTCTTCCATGGCCGACCGGAGCTCTTCTGGCAGCCTTCCGCGACGGTAGCTCCGCGCTTCGAGTCCGAGCCGCGGGCCGCCTTCTGACATCTCAGCCAGCTCACGCAGGCCGGCCACTTGGGCCGCCTCGAACCGAAGTCCGGGCGGCGTTTCGAGAATGACGAACGGGGAGCGGAGAATCCGGGCGATTCTCAGGTCGTGGGCGAATGTCGTCCGCGTCCGCGCCGAGCTGCGGAGACGGCCGGCATGGGTGATCGCCTGATTTGCTTTGAGCGCAAAGACGAAGTCCTCAGGCACGCGCGAACGCCATCGCCGAGCGGTGGCTTCGGGAATCCGACGGTAGAACGACACGTTGATCTCGACAAACCGAAAGCCACGCGCGTAGGATTCGAGGCCGCCTGAGAAGTACCCCCATCCTCCGGCGCCGACCAACGCTTCCATCATCGCCCTCCCACGAGTCCAACGGGCCGCTTAAGCCTGCATGCCGGGGGCCCGCGAAACTGAGGCCGGGTTAATCGTAATGTATGGCCGGTGTCTTCAGGATGGGGCCATGGCCCGCTTCCGATTCGGATGCAGCGGATGGGACTATCAGGAATGGATCGGACCCTTCTACCGCAATTCGACCGAATCGAAGCTCCGTGCCTATTCCCGGGTGTTCGACACCGCGGAGATCAATTCCACCTTCTACCGGGCTCCGTCCCCGGGCATGGTCCAGGGCTGGGGCCGCTTCACCCCCGACGAGTTCGTCTTCGCGGCCAAGGTGCCCCAGACCGTCACGCACGACCGGCTCCTCGACGTGGCGTCCGGCGCAGACAAGGAGCTCTTGGCCTACTGCGATCTCATGCGTCCCCTCTTGGACCAGGGGAAACTCGGCCCCTTGCTCCTTCAGCTCCCCCCGCGTCTGCGTTTCGACGAGACGATCATCCACCGGTTCCTCGACACCCTCCCACGGAACTTCACGTTCGCCCTCGAACCACGCAACAAGTCGTGGATGGCGATGGAGGCGTTCGACTTGCTCCGGTCCATCGGCGTGGCATACACGATTGTGGACGAGCCGCTGCTCCCGCCCGACTTGCACGTGACCGCCCCCGCAGCCTACCTGCGATGGCACGGCCACGGGACGGACCCCTGGTACAACTATCACTATTCGGAGGAGGAACTGACCACCTGGGTGCCGCGGGTTCAGCAGGTCGCGTCCCAGTCGGAGACGGTCTACGGGTTTTTCAATAACCACTTCCACGGCTACGCCCCCGAGAATTGCATCCAGATCCTGCGGATGCTAGGGGTCCAGACCCAGGACCAGGCGCGCGCCCTCCAGCGGATTGAAGGGTTCCGCAAACAGGCCACGCACGCGGACGTCCGATTGAAGGCCCTCACGCTCGAGGACTTCGGCGCGGATGTGCCGAAGGACGCGCTCGTCGACGCCGCGCTCGGTCGCCTCATGGACCCGAACCGGCTCGATCGGGCGAAACGAATCGATTCGAAGGACGTCGAAGTCACTCGGGAAGCCGAAGTTATCCTCGCCCGGGTCAAGGAGTATCGGGTCGAGCTCGATCCGACGTCGAAGACGATCGTGCACGACTGTGAGGACTGGGGGAAGTTATCCGTACGGAAGGACTTCTGCAAGCACGTCGGGAAGTTCTTCCTCAGCCTTCCGAAGGAAGAGGCACTGTCCCGACTTGACGCGATCATCGCGGATCGGGACGGTTGGACGTTCTCGACGCCCTCGTCTTAGTTCGGCCACTGAAGTCTCCCGACTTCCTCGCTCGCAAGGTTTACGGGCCACGCCGGCCTCGTCGCGTCGATGGGAGTCTTCCTGACCCCGATATCGATCCGCCATCCGACGACCCTGGAGGCCCTGCGAGGCCGTGCCGTCGCGGTGGACGGCAACTTGGAATTATATCAGTTCCTCTCGATCATGCGAACGCGTGATGGCAGTCCCCTCCAAGACGCTCAGGGACGGATTACGTCGCACCTCAACGGGCTCGTGTTTCGAACGAGCCGACTTATCAGCGAATTCGACATTCGACCCGTATTCGTCTTCGACGGACCGCCTCCGGAACTGAAACGAGAGGAAATTCGAAAGCGCCGGGAGGTGCGCGAGAAGTCGCAGCGCGAGTATCAGGCCGCCCTCGCCGCTGGTGACACGATGACTGCATGGTCGAAGGCCGTCATGACCTCGCGACTGACGAAATCCATGGTGGAGGAAGCGAAAGCTTTGCTCGGCTTCCTCGGGATCCCATCGGTCCAGGCGCCCTCCGAAGGCGAGGCCCAAGCGGCTTTCCTGGCTTGCCGGGGGGATGTGTGGGCCGCGGGTTCGAAGGATTACGACTCGCTTCTCTTCGGTACTCCCCGATTGATTCGATTCCTTGCAGTTCAGTCGACAGAGTTCCTGCCTCGATTCGGTCGTTCGAGGAGCGTGCCGCCCGAGCTTCTGGTGCTCGAGGAATGGCTGTCTTCGCTACGGATCACACGAGAGCAGTTGGTCGACCTCGCGATGCTCGTCGGAACGGACTTCTTCCCGGGCTTGCACGGGTTCGGTCCGAAGACCGCTCTCAAGCGGATTCGCGAATGGGGCTCGCTCGATAACGCACCCGATGAAATCGGCAACCAGCTTCCATCGAATCTAGATGAGATTCGAGCGTTCTTCCTGGATCCCCCGGTGACCACGGCCTTCGATCTCAGCCCTCCGTCCTTGCGAATCGAGCAGGCACGGCGGTTCCTGTGCGACGAACGGGGGTTCTCCGAGGAGCGGGTGAACGGTGCCTTGGCCCGGCTCTCCTCCGCTCGCCGACCGGCCCGTCGCCTGGAGGAGTTTGATCACGAGGCCTCCTGAATCTTGCCATTTCGATAAATGTCCCAACCCCCGACCAAACGGTTAATAACGGCAAACCTGATGTCCGCCCGGCCCAGCAAGGAATCGGGTTGGCTGGGGAGGGAATGGCGTGCAGAAGAAGATGTTATACGCGCTTGTGGCCGTGATTGTGGTCGTCCTGATTGTCGCCGCGGTCGCGGTGGTGGTCCTCACCGCGCCACCGAGAAAACTCACGATCCAGCTCTGGTACAACAGCGATGGCCACTATGGGGACACCGAGCCCGCGGTCGCCCAAGTCCTGAAATCATCGCTCGAAGCGACCGGAAAGCTCTCGGTCGAATTGAAGTCCGAGCCATGGGCCACGTACATCAGCGATGTCGGGAAGGGAAGGCTGCCGTTCTACCTGCTCGGCTGGTACCCCGACTACTTCGACTCGGACGACTACATCTCCCCGTTCCTCTCGACCTCGGGCGCGAAGTCCCGCGGAACCTATTATAACGATTCTCAGATGAACACCTGGATTTCGGACCAGGCTGCCGCGTCCGATCCGACCGTGCGCGCGGGTCTCTTCACGCAGATTCAGAACAAGCTGGCCGCGGACGTTCCCTACATCCCACTCTGGCAGACGTCGGCCCATGTGGTCTATGACAAGGACATTTCCAACGTGTACCTCCATCCCGTCGTCTTCAAGTGGTTCATCATGAGCAAGACCGGGGCGACCACGATCACCGGCGGGACCACGGACCGGGTCGTTTCATTCGATCCGGCGAAGGCGTACGATTACTTCTCCGGCGAAGTCATCAACCAAATCTTTGACACCCTTCTGGTGTACGAGCCCAAGAACGCCACCTTGATGCCGGGTCTTGCGACGCGAATCCCGACCGCCGCCAATGGCGACATCTCGGCCGACGGGTTGAGCTACACGTTCCACCTCAAGAGTGGCGTGAAGTTCCACGACGGTAGCGATTTCAACTCGACCGTGATGAAGTGGTCGATCGAGCGGGCGATCAAACTGGACCTCGATAGCTCCGCAGCGTTCCTTCTCTACGATACTGCGAAACTCGGGAAGACGCCCGTGATCGACACGCCCGATCCGCTCACGATCACGTTCCACTTGTCGCAAAAGGTCGGATTCTTCAACGACATCATGGCGTACTCGGTGGCCGCGCCGGTGTCCATGGTGGCCTACAACAACACGGGCCAGCAGACCGACGCGGTCAGCAAAGTGGTCGGGACGGGTCCGTACAAGCTCACGAACTACGTGCCGAACCAGGTCATCGAACTCTCGCGGGATCCGAACTACTACAACCCGGGACTGTACGCGAGCTTCGGCATTCCATCGATCCCCGTTCTCGACAAGGTCACGCTCACCTTGTACAGCACGGCGACGAACCTGAAGCAGGCGATCGAAACGCATGCCGTGAACGTGGCCTATCGGACGCTGAACCCGACCGACGTGACGGACTTGAAGCAGCGGGCGTCCACCTTGAACGTCAACGTGGATCTCGGGAGCAACCCGCAAATCCGGTACCTCTGCTTCAACGTGCCCACGTCGCCGTACAGCGACGTCCGGCTTCGCCAAGCGATCGCGTATGCGGTCAACCGAACGGCCATCTCGAGCGTGGTGTTCAGCAACCTGACAACCTCGATCTTCAGCATGATTCCGCCGAGCTTCCCGTTCACGCAGCCGGTCTTCCAAACCGTGTACGGCACCTCGCCGAATCTGACCCAAGCGAAGAGCCTGCTGTCCCAGCTGGGCTACAGTGTCTTCCACCTGGAAGCGATTGCGCGGGTCCGCTCCTGAGAGAGGAGCGAACCCCTAACCCTTTTATTCGCTCCCTGGGTTACTCGAGCGAAGACCGTCCATGCCGAAGCGGCCCTCTCTCCTGGCCTACGCGATATCTCGGCTCTTGCTCGCGTTCCCCATGCTCCTGATTCTCCTGACGGTCGTTTTCGCGGTCCTGAGGATTCTGCCGGGCGACCCGATCGCCGCCCTCTACGGTGGCAGGGCACCTGCGGAGGTGGTGGCGGCTGCTCGTGAGCGGCTCGGATTGAACAAACCGGTGTGGGAACAGTACGTGATCTATTTGCGGCAGATTTTCACAGGCGACTTCGGGACCTCCCTCGGGGAGATCTATCGTGGCAACAGCGTGTGGGCGACCGTGATGTTGAAACTGCCCGCCACGGTGGAACTTGCGGCGGGCGGCATGATCGTCGCGTCGGTCGTCGGCATCGGGATGGGGGTCCTCGGAGGGGTCAATCGCGATCGTCCGATCGACGTGGCCGTCCGACTGTACGGCACCATCGTATGGGTCATCCCGATTTTTTGGCTCGGACTCATGCTCCAGCTGATATTTGCCGTCGCGCTCGGATGGTTGCCACCGAGCCTGCGGTATAGCTCGAACGTGGACCGTCCTCCCACGGTGACCGGTTTGCTGACTCTCGACGGTCTCCTCGAAGGGAATCTCGGCCATGTGTGGGTGGCCCTCCAGCATCTCATCCTGCCGAGCCTGACGTTGGGACTCGTCCTCAGTGGCTTCTTCACGAAGACAGTCCGCGCGAACCTCCTGAGAACCGTCTCCTCCGACTTCGTCGAGGCCGCACGCGCCCGGGGACTACGCTGGCGGACGGTCGTGTATCGATATGCGTTCAAGAACGCCCTCATCCCGGTCGTCACGATCCTCGGCCTCCAATTCGCGATTCTCTTCGCAGGCGCAGTCCTCACGGAGCGGACGTTCTCCTGGGACGGCATGGGCACGTTGCTGCTCGACTCAATCGAGTCGAAAGATTACACGATGATCCAAGGGACCGTCGTGATCTACGCATTCATCATCATCGTGATCTCGGTGATCGTCGACATCATCAACGGTCTCATCGACCCTCGGGTGCGGTACTAGGATGGTCGGAGCCACCAAGCGCGCGGATGAGATCACATGGCAATCGTTGCTCGAACCGCGGTCGTTCCTCGGCCGCTTTCTGCATCCGATGATCCAGAAGCGCCGTACGCTCGCGGGCATCCTCTCCTGGGTCGGCCTCGGACTGTTGGTGTCCTTCATTTTGATTGCTTTGCTGGCGCCCTTGATCGCACCGTACGATCCGATTCAGATCAACGTGAACGAGGTGAACAAGCCGCCGAGCGCCGCTCACTGGATGGGCACCGACTATCTGGGGCGGGATCTGTTCAGCCGAGTCCTCTGGGGCGCTCGAACGTCTCTTCTCATCATGGTCGTCGGCGTCGTCATCGCCCTCGCGATCGGCTTTCCCCTCGGATTGTTCTCCGGATATCGAGGCGGCCGGATCGATCGAGTTCTCGTCCTCATCATGGACTCGGTGTACGCCTTCCCGGGCCTCTTGCTCGCGGCCCTCGTCGCCGTGATCCTGGGGAAGGGCGTGTTCAACATCGGGCTCGCGATTACCGTGATCTACGTCCCCCTGTACTACCGGGTGACGAGAAACCAGACCCTCGCCATCAAGGAAGAGCTCTATGTCGAGGCCGCCCGCGCCCTGGGAGCCAAGCCTCGGACGATCATGTGGTCCTACATTGCGTATAACGTTCTTGTGTCGATCCCGGTCATCTTCTCGTTGAGCGCCGCGGACGCGATCTTGACCGCCGCGGGCCTCAGTTTTCTCGGCCTCGGACTCGAGCGACCGTTGCCGGACTGGGGCCTGGATCTGAGCGACGCGCAGCAATTTCTGGACAACGGCATCTGGTGGACGTCGGTCTTCCCTGGGTTCATGATCATCCTCCTCACGGTGGGCCTGAGCTTTCTCGGGGAAGGACTCAACGACCTCGTAAACCCGTTGTTGCAGAAGGAGCGGGTCTAGACGGAACCCGTCCTCCGGATCGAGGATCTATCCGTCCACTATGCCACCGGCCGCGGTTTCGTGCGGGCCTTGGATAATGTGTCCCTCGATCTCCTCCCAGGGGAGACCGTGGGCATCGTCGGTGAGACGGGCTGCGGCAAATCGACGCTGGGCAAAGCGATTCTGGGAATCCTGCCTCCACGAACCAAGGTCAGCGGGCGCATCCGATTTCAGGGAGAAGACCTGGTGACGCTCCCGGAAGAAACCTTCCGGGAACTCCGGGGTCGGGATCTGGCCCTCATCTTTCAGGATCCGATGACGAGACTGAACCCCCTCCTGACAATCGAGGATCACTTCGTGGAAACAATCCGGGCGCACGAGGACGTTTCGAACGACGAGGCGCGGGCGCGCGCCGTCGAGGCCCTCTCCTCCATGGGCATTCCGGAGTCGCGCGTGCGGAACTTCCCGCACGAGTTCTCGGGCGGGATGCGGCAGCGCATCATGATCGCCCTAGCCTTGGTCCTGCAGCCTTCCGCCCTCATCGCGGACGAACCGACGACCTCGCTCGACGTGATCGTGGAATCTCAAATCCTTGGAATCCTCGAGGATCTCAAACGGGCCCATCGGATGTCCCTTCTGCTCATCACGCACAACCTCGGAATCGTCGCGGAAGTGTGCGATCGCGTGGCCGTGCTATACGCGGGGCGCCTGGTTGAAGTGGGACCGGTCGCCGACATCTTCGCCCGGCCAATCCACCCGTACACCCGGGGGCTTCTTCGTGCCGTCATCCACCTCGACTCCAAAGAGCTGTACTCGATCGATGGAATACCACCGGACCTCGTCAGCCCGCCGCCGGGATGCCGATTCCATCCCCGGTGCGAGCACGCCCAGGCGATCTGTCACGAACAGGTTCCGCCGCTAGTCGAATTCCGTTCCGGGCACTTCGCCGCCTGTCTTTTCGGAAAGGACTTCCTATGATGTCCACCTCGACGGATCAGGAACCTCCCTCCGAGGAGGTCCTCTTGGAGGTTCGTGAACTCCGGGTCCACTTTCCGGTGAAGCTCCCGTTCATCCAGCGACTGCTCACCCGCGCGAAGCCCGTCGTGCACGCCGTCGACGGGGTCAGCTTCGCTCTGCGGCGAGGCGAGATCTTTGGGTTGGTGGGAGAGAGCGGATGCGGCAAGACGACGGTCGGCAGGAGTGTCCTCCGTCTCGTCGAGCCCACGTCGGGCACGATTTCCTTCCAAGGCGATGACATCACTCATCGCAAAGAGAAGGAACTCCGAGCCTTCCGCAGGAAAGCCCAGATCGTCTTTCAGGATCCGCACGCATCCCTCAATCCGGCGATGACGGTCGGTCGCGCGATCGGTCATCCTTTGGAAATTCATCGTGTCAATCCCGGGTTGACGGAAGGAAAGGATGGCGCTACCGATGGTGCGTCTCGACTCGATCCGGAGGAAGTCCGACGTGCCGTCCTGGATATCATGCGCGAGGTGGGGCTCACTCCTGAGGAGCAGCTTTATGAGAAATATCCGGCCGATCTCAGTGGAGGCCAGAAACAGAGGGCGGCCATCGCCCGGGCCATGATTCTGCGTCCGGATCTGATCGTCGCGGACGAGGCCGTCGCGATGCTCGACATGTCAATTCGGGCGCGCGTGTTGGAACTGATGCTCGATTTGAAGGAGCGCCACGGGCTCACCTATCTGTTCATCACCCACGATTTGGCGACGGCCAAATACATCTGCGACCGAATTGCGATCATGTACCTGGGTCGGATCATCGAGGTCGGACCCGCGCGCGGAATCTATGCGAACCCGATGCACCCGTACACCCGGGCGCTCCTCCAGGCGATCCCTATCCCCGACCCGTCGAGGCGGGGAACACGGATCCGGGCGAAGGGCGAAGTCCCGGACGCCGTGAACTTGCCCGCGGGATGCCGCTTCCACCCTCGATGTCCCGTCGCCCTGTCCACGTGCGGCTGGGAAGGCCGCGACTTCGTGAGTTTTCTCGAAGAACGGTGGCTTGCCCCGGAACGCGCGAGTGTCGAGAAATCTCTCGGTCCGATTGACGCGTGGCAGGGAGTGGGTCCCGCAGCGTTTAGGGAAGGGAAGCCGCCCGGGGATCCGGACCTCGTGGGTCATGTGCGGCGCGTCCTCTCCGAAGCGCCGGGGCCAATGGGAGAGGCCGTCGAATCGATCCAGCTGGAGGGCGGGGACCTCGTCGTGCGATTTCGGTCGCCCTCCAAACTCGACCGGGTCCAGGTTGAAGACCGCATTGTCGAGTGTCTTCTATATTGATGCCAAGGCCTTAAGTCGGTCATCTCCATCGGGACCGCGATGGAGGACCTCTCGGGGTTCGCCGCGGCCCACCCCGAATTTTCCGATCCGAAGACCATTCGCGTGCCCGGATATGGACAGTTGCCCCCGCTCGAAGGCGCTCGCCCGTTTGACTTGACGTCCGAGAATCTCACTGCATATCACATCGAGGCCGCAAAAGATCCCAACGCCCTTCCGGCGATGCTGAAACTGGGACCCGAAGCGGTTGCATTCTACGTGAGTTTCCGCCTCGCGCCGGAACGTTGGGGAGTCTACATTCGGGAAGGCGGCCTGCGGGCGCTGAAGGAAGAATATCATCGGATTATCTGGAGGGATCTCGGCAAGTACGCGGACAAGAATGTGGACGACGTGGCAGACAAGGTGGAGACCACCTTGGTCTTGGACTATCTTCTCGCGCATAACCGCGTGCATTTTGTCGTAGACCGGTGGGCGGCGGAGCAGGAATCTGCGGACGGTCAGGCTCGGTACGCAGCGTACCAGGCCGCGTGGTACGCCTCGCCACCGAAACCGGCAATGGTACCGGAGGATGTCGGGAATCTCGAGGAAGCCCTGGCGAACATGGACGCATTCCGACAGTACATCAATCCCTCATACGCGGAAGGGGTGGCCAAGCTCGTCGAAGGTCGCCTGGATGAGAGGAACGTGAATGAATGGAAGGCGTTCTTCATCGGCGGGCGTTTCGCCGTAGAAATGGCGAACGTGTTCTCCCGGCAACCGCCGGGTTGGAAGGACTTCGCCCGCTTCCTGAATCGCAAGACGTCGGTGGGTGCGACCAACTACGTGCGGATCCAATATTCGTACAACCCGGAACTGCTCGAACGCGGCCAGAAGGAATTGAGTCAGCGACTCGGTGCGTCGAAGGAGTCTCCCAATCTCTTCAAGACCGAGGTGCCTGATTTTCCGAACGTGTATATTCTGTGAAGGAGAGTCTTCCCATCATCCGCGACCGACGGAGTCGCTTCGTGGGAGCCCTCTCTCAGCCCCGGCGATGGACGCGCGCAGCTTTTTATTGGACGTGAATCTCCCGCGAACGTGGCGGCCACCAAGGACAGGCTCGGTAACAATCGTGCCGTTCACGCTTCGCTGATGCTCCTCGTCCTGTTCTGGGGGCTCGCCTTCGTCGCGATCAAACAAGCGTTGGTCCACATGTCGTGGATCACGCTTACGTTCCTGCGGTTCGCCCTCTCTGACGTCTTGTTCATTGGTTATCTGACAGTGAGCCGCCGACTTCGTCCACTCCCTGCAAGACATGATGTACCGCATCTGACCCTCCTCGCGTTCGCCGGCTTCACCGGCTATCATCTCTTCTTGAACCTGGGAGAATCGACTGCTTCGGTGACTGCGGGGACGGCCGCGCTCATCATTGCCTCGACACCGGCGTTCATCGCGGTCCTTGCCACGGCCCTGCTCCATGAACGTCTCCGCCGCCTCCAGGCCGCGGGGATCGCCCTCGCGTTCGCGGGACTCGGGGTCATGATTTTCCTCGCCCGGCCGGAGAGCCAATTTCGTTTCCAGGCGTCCGAGGGCGCGCTGGCGGTGATCCCGTCCGCGGTGTTCTCCGCCTTGTATGCGGTGTTCGGGAAGCGGTATCTGAGCCGCTATCCTCCCGTGACGCTCGTCGCCTGGACCCTGTTGATCGGGACCGCGTTGCTCCTACCCCTGATCGCCATCACCGCGCCGACCTTCCTCGGCGACCTCCAGTCGATGGGCATCGACGGGTGGGTGCCCGTGCTGTTCTTAGCCGTCTTCCCGACCTTCCTCGGGTACGTGATTTGGTTTCGTGCCCTCGCCCGGCTGCCCGCCGCATCCGCCGCGGCGTACATCTATGCGAGCACTCTCGTGGCTGTCCTGGGTGGCATCGCGATCCTCGGGGAACCTCTCACGGTGGCGACGGCCGTGGGAGGCGCGATGGTCATCGCAGGCGTCCTCGCGGCGCAGCGGCTGCGGGGACGTTAGTCTAGTGGTTTCGTTTAGTGCCCCATCGCTCTAAGGACGTCGATTGCCCAGCCGTCGTGCGCAAAATCGGAACGGGCGGGAAGTTTGGTTGGCTCGAACCACTCGATTGCCGCAATGTTCGGTCCCGGTGTGATTGTTGACGCAATGACATTCGCCGTGTAGTGGAAGATGAGATGCCAAGACCCGTTCCCGAACGACTCGATATGGCTCAAGCGGACGTCCCGAAGACTAATGCCGGTCTGTTCCCGAGCAATGCGCTTCGCCGCTTCTTCCGGATGCTCCTCATGCGCGAGGAAATCATCCGGGAGGAACCACCCCTTCTGGCCATCGTACCGTGTGAGATCGCGATACCTTACAAGGAGTACGTTGCGACCGGCGAAGACTGCAATATCGGCGACGAGTTTGTGAACCGTGCATCCGCGTTCCATGCGCCGGGCCCTTCTTCGGAACGGAATCAGTCTCCGATTCAAGAAGCCTTCTGAGAGTCCCGGCGATTGGCCTCAGCGGATGCGTTCGAGCTGGAACGATCCGATCATGATCGCCTTGTTCGTGAACTTGTATGG
>Ga0209806_1002194_pt1 | contig 12319 bp, 16 predicted proteins | sample GraSoiAngelo_152_FD_186166 | JGI IMG/M metagenome (GOLD analysis project Ga0209806, IMG submission 186166) | Grasslands soil microbial communities from the Angelo Coastal Reserve, California, USA - 14_1009_12_30cm (SPAdes) (version 2) | ecosystem: Environmental > Terrestrial > Soil > Grasslands ... | reverse complement strand
GTTGTTGAACGGCTCGGGGCAGCAGGGAGGAACAGCCTATGAAGACGCTCGCATTGCTCAGTCTTGCACTGGCGGCGGCCGCGGTTCCGGCAGCGGCGCAGAAGGTGACGACGGGGACCGCCGACTGGGACACGTTTCCGCCCGCCAAGATCGGCTCCGACGACATCGACTATAGCCGCCTCGTCCGCTGGACGACGCAGGAGCTGCAGAAGCCCGAATGCCGCGCCAAGGGGATGCGCCCCACCCGCTTCGACGTCGATGAGCCCTATGCGGTCCTGATCGCCCCCGACGGGACCGTCTCGCACATCGTGGTGCGCGAAATGGGCTGCCCCGGGCTCAACACGGCGATCGCGTCGACCCTTGCCGACATGGCCAGGAGGGGCAAGTTCCACGCCACGGGGCAATCGTCACCGGCCTGGTATGGCGGCCGCCTCACCTACGCTGCGGCGGATTCGACGCCGCACTGAGGCTCGCCGTACCGCCTGCTCCGCCCGCCGCAACCGATGCCTCGGAGGCGGCCAGAAGGGAACCGGAACCCGTTAACATGGGTTAAGGGCGCCGGCGGGCCACGCGTCCGTCCTGTACGGAGTAAAGTCCCATGGCCAAGGTGCACGGGCGTTTTGCGGAACTCGGCTGCTGGTTCTCCGGCAAGGTCGCCGAAGTCGCCGCCAACCCTTACGCGCAGATCGGCGTCATCGTCTTCTGCGTGGCGTGGTTCGCGATCGGGTGGAGCGAGAATGCGCTCACCGCCGCCTTGTCGATCGTCGCCATCACGCTGACCCAGATGGTGCTCAACACCCAATATGCGCGCGAAGCCGAGGCCAGCCGCCGCGACATCGCCCTCCACGCCAAGCTCGACGAACTGATCATCGCGTCCAAGGAAGCCCGCAACGAGATCGCCGGCGTCGAGGTGCTTGAGGTCGAGGAGATCGAGGCGCTGAAGGAAGGGGCCGTGGTCACCCCCCTCGCCCGCGCCCGGCGTGCCAAGGGCTGAGCTTTCCCCGCCGTTCCAAGTCGTTAGCAGGTCGCCGCAAGTCGTTCGCCGGGTCGTTGTCCCAATGGACGGGGACGCGCATGATGCGCGTGCTCGATTCGCGTGGTTAGGGATCGACGAAAACGACGAATTTGGGGAGGGGCACCATGGATTTCGACGTGGCGGTAATCGGCGGCGGCGTTGCGGGGGCCTATACGGCCTGGAGACTGCAGCAGGAGCTTGGGTCGACCCAGAAGATCGGCCTCTTCGAGTATAGCGACCGCATCGGCGGCCGCCTCTATTCGGTGACCGTGCCGGGCGTGCCGAGCCTCAAGGCCGAGCTTGGCGGCATGCGCTACATCCCCAACCAGCACCGCACGGTCGCCTCCCTGGTCGATCACCTGCGGCTGCGCACCCGCGCCTTCCCGATGGGCGCGCCAGATCCGGTCGGCGCCAATTGCAACCTCTTCTACCTGCGCGGCAAGCATTTGCGGCTCCACGAGCTCGGCGACCCGGATAAGGTCCCCTACCGGCTCGCCTGGTCGGAGCGCGCGCGCCGCGGCGCAGCGCTCTGGCCCGCCGCCTGGCTCGTCGTACTCGCCGGCGCCTCGCTTCTCCTGTGGTGCGTGCGCGAGTTCTACGTTGCAGGCCGCGGTACGCTCGCGCCGTGGGCGCCGCCGCGCAGCCTCGTGGCCAGCGGGCCGTACCGCTTATCGCGCAATCCGATGTACATTGGCGTCATCCTCGTGCTGCTCGGGTGGGCGGCGCTCTTCCGGTCGCGAACCCTGCTCGTGTACGCCCTCGCGGTTGCGATCGCGTTCCACCTGCGGGTCCTCGTGAGCGAGGAGCCCTGGGCGCGGCGTACGTTCGGTGCGGACTGGGAGGACTATCGGGCCCGGGTGCCGCGTTGGCTCCTGCGATTGAGGAAGAGTTGAATGCGCATCTCCGGGAGCTGCCACTGCGGCAACATCACGTTCAGTCTCGACTGGAGGCCTGAGCCCGCGGAAATTCCGGCGCGCGCCTGCAGCTGCTCGTTCTGTCTGAAGCACGGCGGCCTCTGGACTTCCTGCCCCATGGGGTCGCTCAGGATCACGATCCGCCAGCCCGCGCTCGTTTCCCGGTACTCCTTCGGCACCCGGACGGCCGAGTTCCACGTCTGCTCGCGCTGCGGCGTCGTCCCGGTGGTCACGAGCCGGATCGACGGCCGTCTTTATGCGGTGGTCAGCGTGAACGCCTTCCAGGACGTCGACCCGGCGCTTCTGAAGCGCGCCGCGGCCAGGTACGACGGCGAGAGCGAGAGCGCACGCCTCGCGCGGCGCAAGCTCAACTGGATCGCCGACGTCGAGGTCCAAGCAGGCAACGGTTAGAGAGGAGACGCGAATGCCCCTCGTCACGGTCACCACGCGGAAAGGCAAATCCGCCCAGTTCAAGTCCGCCGTGCTCGGCGCCGTGCACGGCGCGCTCGTCGCCTCGGGAGTGCCCGAGAAGGACCGCTTTCAACGCGTTCTCGAGCTTTCGTCCAATGACTTCCGGTTCGATCCGGACTACCCGGACTTGAGTGCGAAGCGCTCGGAGGATTTCGTACTGATCGAGATCCTGTTTTCGGTGGGTCGCAGCGTCAAAGTGAAGAAGAAGATCCTCGGCGACGTGATGGCGAGTCTCGCGAAGGAACCGGGGCTGAATGCCGAGAACGTGATGGTGGTCTTCAAGGAAACGCTGTGGGAAAACTGGTCGTTCGGCGGCGGCCGGTTGATCCATACCTGAGCCGGGCACCCTGGCGTGCTCCCTCCGGCTCAGCGCCCTCAACGAGCATCCGGAGTGCGGCGCGATCCCGAGCACCGCCCCTGCGTCGGGATCCACGGGCCTAATCGGCCTCCGCCTTGATCGGCCGGGTCATGAGCGAGCGCACCGCCTCCTTCGCAGGCAGATCCTGGTAGAGCACGCGATACACCATCTCGCAGAGCGGCATCTCCACTGCCGCCGCGGCTGCGACCTCATGGATGGCGTGCGCCGCGGCGTAGCCCTCGACCGCCTGGCCGATCTCCGCGAGCGCCGAGGCGGCGCTACGGCCGGCCGCAAGCAGGAGTCCGAAGCGGCGGTTGCGTGACTGATCGTCGGTGCAGGTCAGCACCAGGTCGCCGAGGCCGGCGAGCCCCATGAAGGTATCGCGCTGCGCGCCGAGCGCGACGCCGAGCCGCGTCATCTCCTTGAGTCCCCGGGTGATGAGCGCGACGCGAGTGTTGGCGCCGAAGCCGAGCCCGTCCGAGAGCCCGGCGCCGACAGCGAGCGCGTTCTTCACCGCGCCGCCGATCTCGACGCCCATGATGTCGGTCGTGGTGTAGGCGCGAAAGTTCGCCGACGACAGCTCCTGCGCGAGCGCCCGCGCATAGGATGCATCGGGAGAGGCCACGGTCATGGCGGTCGGCAGCCCGGCTCCGACTTCGCGCGCGAAGGTGGGGCCTGAGAGCACCGCGACGCGACGCTCGGCGCCGAGCACCTCGCGCGCGATCTGGTGCGGGAGCTTGAGGCTCCCCTGCTCGAAGCCCTTGGTGGCCCACACCACGTGAGGCTCGGGCGCGAGCTGCGGTGCCAGCAGCCTCAGCAGGGGGCGGAACGCGTGGCTCGGCACGACGATGAGCACATCGCGCGCGCCGGAGAGCGATCGCGGGAGATCAGGCTCCACCTGGAGCGATTCCGGGAAGCCGGCGCTCGGCAGATAGCGCTCATTGCGGCGGCTCGCGGCCATCTCGGCGAGCTGCGCGCGGTCGCGCCCCCAGAGCCGCACCGCTCGGCCGCCGTGGGCGAACTGAATGGCGAGCGCCGTGCCCCAGGAGCCGGCACCCAGCACGGCGACCGGCGCCTCACGCAGGGCTCGTGCGCTCACGCTGCTCACGGGCCTTGAGCTCTCGCGCGCGGGGAGTACCGGTCAGTTGGCCTGACCCGGCGGCTGCGCCTGGTTGGCCGCGTACAGGGCGTCGAAGTTGACCGGCGGCAACAGGAACTGCGGGAAGCCGCCCTGGCTCACGAGCTGCGAGACTGCCGCGCGCGCGTAGGGGAAGAGGATCCCGGGACAGACGGTGCTGATCGCGCGCTTGAGATCGCCGTCTCCGAGATTGCGGATGACGAACAGGCCCGCCTGCTTGATCTCGACCAGGAAGATGGTCACGTCGCCGATCTTGGCCGACACGGTGACGGTGAGCACTACTTCGCGCACGTCGGGCCCGAGCGCGGTGGAGCCGGTCTGCAGATCGAGGCTGATCTGCGGGTTCCAGTTGCCATCGACGCGCGGGCCGTTGGGTGACTCGTAGGAGCAGTCCTTGAGATACACGCTCTGTAGCGCGAGGACGGCTGCGTCGGGCGGGATGGACTGCCCCGGCTCGGCGCCGGCTGTTTCGTTGGTCATTGAGTGTGCTCCATGAATTCGAACGGCTCCGCCTATTTCAGGAGCGGATCCAGGCCGCCGGCCGCATCGAGCGCACACAGATCGTCGGATCCGCCGATGTGCCGGTCGCCGATGAATATCTGCGGGACGCTCGCGCAGCCGCCGCTGCGCGCGATCATCTCTTCGCGCGCGCCGGGCACCGCCTCGACGTCGATCTCCTCGAACGCGACCCCCTTCTCGACGAGGAGCGCGCGGGCGCGGCTGCAGTACGAACACCCCTCGACAGCGTACATCACGACTCGCGGCGTCCCCATGACTTTCAAGCCGCCCGCGCCGCTTCAGGCGCGCGAGAGCGGCAGGTTGTCGGCACGCCAGGCGGCGAGCCCCCCGCGCAGCGTGACCGCCCGCGTGAACCCCTGGGCGGCGAGCTGGCGTACGGCGGCAGCGGCGAGGGAGCCTGAATCGTCGTAGACCACGACCGCTTTTTCCTTGTGCTTCTTCAAGGTGTCGCCCGCCTTCAGGATCTGGTCGCCGCCCATCTGCCGCGCCCCCGCGAGGTGGCCCGCCTGGTATTGCTCGGGGGGGCGGAGGTCCAGGACCAGGGCGCCCTGGTTCATCAGCCGGATCAGCTCCTGGGGGGTGACCGAGAGCAGGCTTTCCGAGCGGGCGCGCATCTCGTATACAACGACGAGGGCCGCCACGACGGCGGTTGCGGTGCTGAGCCAGGGGTGGTGACTGAGGTATTCGAGGAAACGGTCCATGGGGGCAGCCGGCATGCCGGGGCCGAAAAAGGCCGCGCATTATAGCGTCCCCGTCCCGGGGGGCACGCCCGGCGGGCTCCGCCGGGGGCGACCGCGGCCGCGCGCGCAGGGTGGGGCGTGGGCGGCGCGCGGGGCGCTGCTCCTCGCCGGTGCCCTGGCGCTGGTCATCTGGGTGAGCCCCTCTCCGGGAGCCCCCGCCGGGCGCCCGGAGGCCGATGCCAGGAAGGCGGAAGCGGAGCTGCAGTCGGTCAAGGCCGAGATCGAGCGGATCACCCGAGAGGTGAGCGCCGAGCAGGTCGAACGCGACCAGCTCACCACCGAGCTCAAGAGTGCCGAGCTCTCGGTCGGCAAGGTGCGCGCGGCGCTCGCCGAGGTGCGCCGCGAGCGCGCCGAGCGCGCCGCACGGCGCGCGGAGCTCGCCGCCGAGAAGCACCAGCGCGAGGGCGAGGTGCGCGAGAAGCGCGCAGCGCTCGCCGGGCAGCTGCGCGCCGCCTACACCATCGGCCGGCAGGAGCCGCTGAAGCTGCTCCTCAACCAGAAGGACCCCGCGCTCGCCGGCCGCATCTTCGCCTACTACGGCTACTTCGGCCGCGCGCGCGCCGCGCAGATCCGGCTCATCGAGGAGGACGTCCAGCGCATTGCCGAGCTCGAGGGGCAGCTCGATGCCGAGGATCAGCAGCTCGCCGAGCTCGAGAGGCAGCAGCGCGCACAGCTGCACCAGCTGGAGCTCTCGCGCGTCGAGCGCAGCCACGTGCTCGCGAGCCTCGAGGCACAATCCCACACGCGGGCGCAGAATCTCGAGCGGCTGCGCTCCCAGCAGGCGGGGCTCGAGAAGCTGCTGCGCGAGCTGCGCGCCGCGGTGGAGCGCTTTCCGATCGAGGGCAACGATGTCTTCGCGCGGCTGCGCGGCAGGCTCGCCTGGCCCGTGAGCGGGCGCGTGGTCGCGCGTTTCGGGGATTCGCGCGCGGGTGGGGTGCGCTGGGACGGCGTGCTGGTGGCGACCGAGCGTGGAGCGCCGGTCAAGGCGGTCTGCCAGGGGCGCGTCATCTATGCCGACTGGCTGCCGGGGCTCGGGCTCCTCACCATCGTCGACCACGGGGACGGGTATCTGAGCCTCTACGGGCACAACGAGCGGCTCTACAAGGCGGCCGGCGAGCCGGTCGCAACGGGCGACACCATCGCGGCCGCCGGCGACAGCGGGGGCAGCAGCCGTCCGGAGCTCTACTTCGAGATCCGCAAAGGCGGCAGGCCGGTCGACCCCCGCCCCTGGTTCAAGGCCCCCGATCCCTAGCCCTCGAAGGCCGGCCTCCCCGCACCGCTCACGACCTGAGGATGTGACTCGGGTCAATGTTTACCGGTGCGCCCGGGCGGCGGGTCGGGTCGCGGGCCCGATTCGCCAACTCGCGCAAGGACCTGCAGGCGCCATCCGCGCGATCGTGCGCCGTGACGCTTTACAGAACTGCCTATTTCGACGCCGGACCGTGAACTCCCCACCCCAAATCGATCAATTGCCGGGCCGGCCGGGCGAGCGGTTCGACCCGTACGTGCGCCTGGTGCGTTGCCTGATGCCGCGCACGAGCTGCGTGGCGATGTTCGGGCCCGCAGGCGAGCTCGCCTGGTCGAGCGAGTCCATGCTGGGCCCCGACCTCGACCTCACCAGTCTCGTCGACGAGGCGCTCCTCGCCGGCCGCTCGAACCCCGACAGCGCCGGCCAGGTGCGGGTGCTGCCCGGATCCGTGCCGGTGTACCTGTGCTCGCTGCGCGACGAGACCCGCCGGCTCCTCGCCATCCTCGCGATCGTGTGCCGCCCGCCGGATGGGCGGGACACGCGGACCCAGGACTTCTCGTTCGCGTATGCGCTGCTGTCGCCGGTGCTCGAATGCCTGCGCCGCGAGCTCGTCTCGCGCGCCACCATCGAGGAGCTCACCCACACCGTGGGCGGGCTCGACAAGGACCTGAACCTGCTGCTGGCTCAGACCAGCCCCGATTCCTCCGGGGTGGCGCCTGACGACGCGAGCGAGCTGCAGGCGCTGCTGCAACAGACCGTCGAGCACCTGCGGGCCCGCACCGGTGCGTTGCACGTCCCCGAGCGCAGCGTGACGCTCGTGCGCTCGGGGAGCGCCGCGCCGCCCGATGCCCAGTTCCTGATGCGCGCCCACCGGCGGCTGCTCGCGATGGCCCAGTCGCAGCACACACCGGCGATCAGCAACGACACCCGCTCGGCCGAGAACCCCGAGGCCTTCCCCTACCGGGTGCTCTGCTGCGCGCTGCGCTCGCGCGCCGGACGCTTCATCGGCCTGCTGGTGCTGTTGCGCGAAGCGGGCGCTGAGCCCTTCACGCTGCGCGACGCGCACATCGCCGAGATCCTCGGGCGCAAGGCACTCGGCGTCATCGAGAGCAGCTACGACGCCCTGAGCGGCCTCTACACCCGGCCCGCCTTCGAGCAGCGCGTGCGCGGGGTGGTCACGGGAGGGGAGAGCTCGCAGGCCTGGAGCGCGCTCTACGTCGACGTCGATCAGCTGCACGCCATCAACGAGAACGCCGGCATGCACGTCGGCGATGCGGTGCTCGCGCAGCTCGGCGAGCTGCTGCGGAACCGCCTGCCGCCCGGGGCCTTCGGGTCCCGCATCTCCGGCGATCGCTTCGTGGTGATGTTGCCGGCCGAGGTCCACGATGCGGAGAACTTCGCCGAGTCGCTGCGCGCCGGCGCCGAGCAGCTCGCGATGACCAACGCTCACGCCCACGGGGTATCGATCAGCGTCGGGGTGGCACTCTTCGACGGGGGCGTCGACGAGCTGGCACACGTGCTGGCCGCGGCCGAGACCGCCTGCAAGGCCGCCAAGGACCGCGGCCGCAACCGCGTCGAGGTCTACCAGCAGAGCGATCTGTCCATCGTGCGCCGCTACGCGGACATCGGCGTCGCGGGGCAGCTGCGCGAGGCGATCGACGCCGGCAGGCTCCACCTCGACGCGCAGCTCATCCTGCCGCTCGCCGCGGCCGAGACGGCCCGCCCGCACTACGAGCTGCTGCTGCGCATGACGGACGAGGCCGGTCGCACCATGGGGCCGGACAGCTTCCTCTCGGCGGCGACGCGCTATCAGTTGATGCCGGTCATCGACCGCTGGGTCGTCGGTCACGTGATCGACGCGCTCAAGCCGCGCGCCGGCGTGCTCGAGGGCAGGGCGCTCGGCTTCACGATCAACTTCTCCGGCCAGTCGCTCAACGACGAGGCCTTCGCGGACCTCCTGATCGAGCAGGTCGAGAGCAGCGGCCTCGATCCCGCGCTCTTCGTCTTCGAGCTGACCGAGAACGCGACGGTGGCGAACCTCGTGCGCGCGGAGGCGTTGATGCGGCGACTCCGAGCGCTCGGGTGCGGCGTGGCGCTCGATGATTTCGGCACGGGACTCTCCTCGCTCTCGTGCCTGCGCCAGCTCCCCGTCACCATGCTCAAGATCGACGGCAGCTTCGTGCGCGAGGTGCTCACCGATGCGCGCGCCGAATCGATGGTGCGCGCCATCGCGCAGCTCGCGCGCGGCATGTCGATCATCACCGTCGCGGAGTACATCGAGACCGAGGCCATCTGCGCTCGCATCGCGGAGCTCGGCGTGGACTACGGCCAGGGTTTTGCGATCGGCCGGCCCATTCCGCTCGCCGAGGTGCTGCTCGAGCTGCCGCTTCCGAGCGAGCCTGCGACCGGGCCCGCGGACACGCACGGCGGGCGCGAGGCCAGGCATTCGCGGCTCGTCGGCTAATGCCTATGGACCAGAGGGAGCCCCGGTGATCAGAGTGACACTTTCCCGACCGTCCTTCCCACCCATTCGTACCTCGAACAGGAGATCCTTTCGCATGTCGAGCCGTCCACGCACGCTGGTTGTCTTGGCCGCAGGGGCGATTCTCGGTTTCTGCGGGGCGCTCACCAGCGGCGTGCTGGCCGATCGTCCGAGCGAGGCCGCCCATTCCGGCCACGCCTCGCGCCCGGTCGATGGCACGGCGCTGCCGTGGCAGGAGGCGAGCCTCTTCGCGGAGGTTTACGAGCGCATCAAGCGCGACTACGTGGACGACGTCGATGATCACGGCCTGATGGAGAAGGCGCTGCGCGGCATGGTCGCGGCGCTCGATCCGCACTCGGCCTATCTCGACAGCGAGGAGTTCGAAGAGATCCGCCTCTCCACGATGGGCTCCTATCCCGGCGTCGGCATCGAGGTCGTCGCCGAGGACGGGGTCGTGAAGGTGCTGCGGCCGATCGAAGGATCCCCTGCGCAACAGGCCGGACTCCTGCCGGGGGATGAGCTCGTCAGAATCGACGGCAACGAGATCGGCGCCGATCTCGCGGGCGCCATCGCCCGCATGCGGGGGGCCTCCGGGAGCCTCGTGAGCCTCACCATCCGGCGCGCCGGCGGCGAGGCGCTCACGGACTACACCCTTCGCCGGGCCCAGGTCGAGGTGCACAGCGTCATGCAGCAGACCCTCGAGCCGGGCTACGGCTACCTCCGCGTTACCACCTTCAGCGAGACCACGCCTGTGGACGTCGGCCGGGCTATTAGCCGCATCAAACGAGACAATCCAAGCGGTTTGAAGGGACTCGTGCTCGACCTGAGAAACAATCCGGGCGGCGTTCTCGAGGCGGGTGTCGCGGTCGCCGACGATTTCCTCGACAGTGGGGTCATCGTGACGGCCGACGGGCGCACCGCCGAGGCACGCTTTCGCATGGACGCAACGCCGGGGGATCTCATCGACGGCGCCCCGCTCGTGGTGCTCGTCAACGGAGGCTCAGCCTCGGCCTCGGAGATCGTTGCGGGCGCCCTCAAGGATCACGGCCGGGCGCTCCTCATCGGGCGGCGCACCTACGGCAAGGGCTCGGTGCAGACCGTCATGCCGCTCAACCACGGCGGCGCGGTGAAGCTCACGACGTCCCGCTACTTCACCCCATCCGGCACCTCGATTCACGGCAAGGGCATCATTCCGGACCTCGTCGAGGAGGGCCCGGGAATTGCGCCCGCGGAGCTCCTGACCGCCAGAGGCTCGCCTGCGCTCGCCGATCGCGACGGGGACGTGCGCGTCGCGCTCGATGCCCTGAAGACGGGCCACGGCTTTGCACAGGCCTCTACCCTTCCCGTGGCCATGCGCGCGTTGGTGCCCTGAAAAGCAGCCCGCTCTTACCGCGGACGCGGGCTTCCCGATATCCTGCCGCGCCATGCTGGCGTGGCTGATCGATCTCGTCCTGCATCTCGACCGGCACCTGGTCGAGCTGCTCGTGCGCTACGAGCTGTGGATCTATCCGATCCTCTTCGCGGTGATCTTCGCGGAGACAGGGCTCGTCGTGACACCGTTCCTCCCCGGTGACTCGCTGCTCTTCGCCGTAGGGGCGCTCGCGGCCGTCGACCGGAGCGGAACGCTGCAGGCGCCGCTCGCGAGCGTCACGCTGGGTGCCGCGGCCGTGCTCGGCAACACCGTCAACTACAGCATCGGACGCGCCATTGGACCGCCTGCCTTCAGCGGCCGATATCGGCTTCTCAAGGTCGAATATCTCCGACGCACCGAGGAGTTCTTCCGCCGCCATGGCGCCATGGCGATCCTGCTGTCGCGCTTCGTGCCGATCATCCGCACCTGCGCGCCCTTCGTCGCCGGGGTCGGGCGCATGCCCTACCGGCGCTTCCTCGTCTACAACTTCGCGGGAGGATTTGCGTGGGTGCTGCTGTTCGTGTGGGGCGGGTATCTCTTCGGCAACATCCCGCTCGTCAAGCAGAACTTCGGCCTCGTCACGCTCGCCATCATCGCCGCATCGCTCGTGCCGCTCGCCATCGCTCTGCGCAGGCGCGCGGCACCCGGAGCCTGACTCAACCGCGAGCGCCGAGCGCGACGAGCGCGCCGATGATCGCCCCGATGAGCAATGTCACGTTGGGGAGGGCGCTCAGCATGAATCCGAGATGACGGCCCTGCGCCGAGCGCACGTAGCCCGTGAAATAGAGCGCCCGACCGATCACAAACACCGCCCCGAGAGCGGCCGCAGCGTATGCGTTGACGTAGCGGGCGAACAGCACGATCGACGGCACGAAGACGATGAGCTGCTCGAGGGTGTTCATCTGCACGCGGAAATAGCGCTCGAACACCTCGTGACCGGTAGTGGCGGGAGCGGCGACGCCAAACCGGACGCGTGCCCGGGCGACCGCCCACATGAAGAAGAAGAACTCCGCCAGGGCGAGACCGATCACCAGGTGAACGAGGGGCATCGGGGCTCCGTTTCCCGGTCAGAATGGCACAATGCCCTCATGGGCGACAAGGAACGCGGCTACGCACATCGCATCGACGTGCGCGCGGGAGCCGAGGAAGTCTGGCGGGCTCTCACCGACACGGAGCTGCTCGGTCGCTGGTGCTCACCCGGCGCGGAGATCCGCGCCCGGCCGGGAGGCCTCTTCCGCGCGAGCGTCGACCGCCTCACCGAGCTCGAGGCGCACATCGACGCGTTCGAGCCCGGCCGGCGGCTGCGGCTGATCTATCTGAAATCGGCCGCGCTGCCGCCGGCGGACACCGTAATGGTCGATGACTTCATGCTCGAGCCCGTGCCCGGGGGCACCATCGTGAGGCTCCTCGGCTCGGGGGTGCCGGCGACGCCGGCGTGGGACACCCAGTACCTCCGGCTGCGCACCGGATGGCAGCAGGCCATGACGCGTCTCAAGGTGGTGGTCGAGGCCGAGGCTCAAAAAGGAGCGGCCGGATGAGGGGATTTCTGCTGCGGGCGGTGATCACGGCGCTCGGGCTGTGGCTCGCGAGCGCGTGGGTGAGCGGCGTGCGGATCCACGGCCCCGGCACGCTCATCCTCGCGGCGCTGCTCCTCGGCGTCGTGAATGCGGTGGTGCGGCCCATTGCCTTCGTCCTGACACTGCCGCTCACCCTGCTGACACTCGGGCTGTTTCTCCTCGTGCTGAATGCGGCGATGGTCGCCCTCGTCGCGGCGATCCTGCCGGGCTTTCATCTCGGGAGCTTCCGGGCGGCGCTCTTCACCTGGATCATCGTGTGGCTCACCGGCTGGGTCGCCTCGGCGCTCATCGGCCATCAGGGGATCGAGCGCCTCGAGCGGCGCTGACGAAACCGGCGGCGGGATGTCGGGGCACAGGATGTGGGTCGGTGTTACTGCAGGTCGTAACGGCTACGCAGCCGAGAGGGCGCGCCCCACCCAGCGGTAGAGCGCGTAGATCACCAGCA
>Ga0209806_1002192_pt1 | contig 12321 bp, 11 predicted proteins | sample GraSoiAngelo_152_FD_186166 | JGI IMG/M metagenome (GOLD analysis project Ga0209806, IMG submission 186166) | Grasslands soil microbial communities from the Angelo Coastal Reserve, California, USA - 14_1009_12_30cm (SPAdes) (version 2) | ecosystem: Environmental > Terrestrial > Soil > Grasslands ... | reverse complement strand
CCCTTTCCGCAGCTCACGCTGTTCGTCCAGGGCGCGATGGTACGGCAGAACCAGATGCGCAGCGTCGCTCACCAGAAGATTGCGATCAATGCGGACGCCTAACTTCTTCAAGCCATTAATTTCTTTCACCAGCGCGACCGGATCGACCACAACGCCGTTGCCGATCACGCAGACTTTGCCGCGCCGCAAAATTCCGGACGGAATCAAATGCAAAATATATTTCTTGCCGCGATGAATGACGGTATGGCCGGCATTATTCCCACCCTGACTGCGCACCACAATATCGGCGTCGGCAGTAAGCACGTCGATGATCTTCCCCTTCCCTTCGTCGCCCCATTGCGCGCCGATCAGGATCGTGTTGGCCATGACTTTTTTTGGGCAAAATTTTGTCCCGATGCGCTCGGTCGAGGCATTCGGGACTTGCGTCACAGGATAAGAGCGGCGGCCCCGCACGCAAGACCATTCTGGACACCCGGCACGATAATGAGGTATCTGAACAAAATATGCGTACCATTCTACTGATCATTTTGGTGCTGTTATTACTCGGCGCATTGCCGACCTGGCCCTATAGCTCGGGCTGGGGTTATTACCCGGGTGGCGGATTATTGCTTCTGATAATCTTAATCCTGGTCCTTTGGCGGGCGTAGGGAAGTGACTCCCGATCCCTAGTTTTTGGGCCAAAGGCGCCGCGTCAAGGATAGACTGCAGCGTCGCCGTGGGCTCCAACCAGATCGTGAATGAGCGCAGAAAGGGCGACCCAAGTCCAGGTTCACCATCCAAAGGTGGAAGTTGGGTGTTCGGCGTTTCGCCTTTACTTCGCCACCACTCGCACCACTGGCAACGGAAAACGCAATCGCAGTTCGTCCTGCAGATAAATCTCGACGTGATGCAGCCCGAATTGTTGGAACTGCACCCCGCCAAAGTAATGGACGTTGGTGGCATGCCCTTCCATCTCCTTTAACTCAAAATCCACCTCCGCCTGCGCCAGCACCTGTTGCTCATCTACCCCGACGATGCGTGAGCGCTGCTTGAATCTCCCCGCGCCGCTGCACCAGCGCGACCAGATGCAGAGTCGCATGCAGGTGATTGGTAATTGCGGGGCCGGTACGATGTTGATGACGCCTACCAGTGTCTGCATGCCATTGAATTCGTGCCGGACGTCCTCACACAGCACGCAGCTTTGCAGATCGGGCAGGATAACATCGGTCGCAGCCATTTCTTAAATCAAACCGCGCATTAGCAGCGCGAATAACACTACCGCCAAAACGATCCGATAAATTGCGAAAGGCGCGAAGCCGCGCACCCGCACCCAGTTCATAAACCAGGCGACAACGCCCAACGCCACCACAAATGAAACGATTGCGCCAATCATTAGCACCACCCAATTGTGCCCGGTCATGACCAGAGGCGCGAGTCTTGTTTCATCGCCGCCGTGCCGCAAGGTCTTGAGCAAATCGTAACCGGTCGCAACCACCATTGTCGGCATCGAAAGGAAAAACGAAAATTCCAACGCCGCGCTTCGGGAGAGGCCGGCTAACTGACCGGCCGCAATGGTTGACATCGAACGCGATGTCCCTGGAAAAACCGCCGATGTAATCTGAGCAAGACCGATCCAAGCTGCCTGAGGCAAAGACATTTCTTCCATTCGCAGCGTGTGCGGATTGCGACAAAGTGCGTCCACCAGCCACATGATGATGCCACCAATAAACAGCGCCCACGCCATCACCCAAAGATTTTCCAGGTTCTGCCCAATTTGTTTTTTCAAAAGGAACGATGGCACCGCGGTGATAACAAAGGCGATGATGGTGAGACCAAGTGGATGGGTAAAGATGTTGCGGTCTCCGCTTTCGCCGCGTGGGAAGGTTGAAAGAAATTTCAGGATCCGGTTCCAAAAATAAACCGGCAGCGCCAGGATTGCTCCCAGCTGAATCACAATCGTGTACATCTTCCAATAAGCGTCATGCAGATCGAGACGCAGTAGCGCTTCAACGATCCGGAGATGAGCGGTCGAGCTGACCGGTAAAAATTCCGTTAGTCCTTCGACAACCCCGAGTAAAATGGACAAAAGAAAATCGTTCACTGTGACAGCTCTACCGTTTCGTTCCTGCTTTCGCTACAATGGCAGGAGCGTCATCTTCAGCGTGTCCACGGTCAAAATTAATTTTGCCTGGTCCTCAACTGAACCTCATTGTCGGCTCTCGCGATGAAGCTCTTCATTACCGGAATCTGCGGCTTTGTTGGTAGTTCATTCGCAAACTGGTTTCACGAACACCGGCCTTCTTTCAAGATTAGCGGGATCGATGACTTCGCCAGGCCCGGGAGCGAGATCAATCGTTCGCACTTGCGCTCACGAGGAATCACCGTCCAGCACGCCGATATTCGGAACGCCTCAGCCTTCCTGCAGTTGATTGGGGTAATCGACGCGGCTGCCAACCCAAGCGTGGTTAGCAAAGGCGACTATCAAAAGAAATCGAGTGAAGCCACCGAGGGTTGAGCGCTGGTTTCGCTCGTTCCTGGTTAATGGAATCGGGTTGTGATGCGATGCCCTCAACCGTCGATTTCGAAGAAACCTTCGGACAAACTTGCCCTTTGTCTTTTACCCCGTTGGAAGTATTTTACGGACAGGCAATCATGCCGAGATGCTGGTGCAGTTCTTGGCGTTCGCCTTCGGCGAACCCTTTGTCATCTCATCATAGATCCAGCGATAGGTGGGTTCCAACCCATTGCGTAGCTTTGTCGCCGGCTCCCAATTAAAAATTTTCTGGATTAGCGTGTTATCGCTGTTACGACCGTTTACTCCTTTGGGCGCTCTCAGATTGTAGTTCCGTTTTAGTTTTACGCCCCCGATTTCCTCCACCATGTCGACTAGCTGATTGATACTAACGAGTTCACTACTGCCGAGGTTTAGCGGCTCGACGAAATCGCCGTCCATGATCATTTGTGTCCCCTTCACGCAGTCATCAATCCACATGAAGCTGCGCGTCTGATGGCCGTCGCCCCAGATCTCAATCTCATGATTTCCGCTAAGCTTTGCCTCAATTACTTTGCGGCAGATCGCCGCCGGTGCCTTCTCCCGGCCACCAGCATAGGTCCCCTGTGGCCCATAGACGTTGTGATAACGCGCCACGCGGGTTTCCAACCCGAAGTCTTCGCGAAAGTGCCGGCACATTCGTTCAGAAAATAATTTTTCCCAACCGTAGCCGTCCTCAGGCATCGCCGGATAGGCATCTTCTTCTTTCAGAGCGGTGACGTTCGGATTGGTTTGTTTATCGGCTGCGTAAACACAAGCCGAAGAGGAGTAGAAGAAACGCGAAACTCCCGCTTCTTTTGCCATCATCAGCATGTGGGTGTTCACCAGCACGCTCAACATGCAAAGTGCCTTGTTATTCTCGATGAAACCCATTCCGCCCATATCGGCGGCAAGGTTATAGATTAATGAGACATCCCGGACCGCGCGCTCACACGCATCCTTGCCACAAAGATCCAACTGCAAGTTTTCGGCTTCCGGAAAAACCTGATACCATTCCTGCAACGGCTTGATATCGACCGCGCGCACCTCGTTACCCTCGCGCAGTAAATTGGCGACGAGATGGCCCCCGATAAAGCCGCCCGCTCCGGTAACAAGGAGTCGCTCTGACATTCGGAAATCTATGAGGGGAAAGGGGGCTGTAAAACGCCTTTCGCGAGTTGCAGAACGGCCCGGATAGCAAAGCGCGGATTGGAAGCAACTCCAATTCTCGGCACGGTCATTCTAGACTTTTCGCCCGAATTTCTTTTCCAATTCGGCGTGCGAAATTTGGATCATGGTGGGCCGGCCGTGGGGACAGCAGTAGGGCAGATCGCAGGCCAGCAAATCGCGAATTAGTTTCTCGATTTCGGGATAACGCAACGGATCGTTGGCTTTGACGGCGTGACGGCAAACGGTTTTCGCGATCATGTCTTCGCCCAGACGCAGAGGCGAACTGCTGCGGCTGGTCGTTATTAATTCGTCGATCACTTTGCGCAAGAATCCCGCAGCATCCGCGATTTCGAGAAAGGCTGGCAGGGTATCGACCCGAAAACTGTTGGCGCCGAAGTTTTCAACTCCAATTCCCATTTTCTGCAACGTTGCGACATTACGTTCGACCCATTCCGCATCGCGCGGCGGCAACGAAAAGATCTGCGGCAATAGCATGCGCTGCGACGGCACTCCCTGCTCTTCCATCCGTCGGCGCAATTCCTCGAACAAAATTCGCTCGTGTGCGGCGTGTTGATCCACCAAAACGAGCCCGTCGGAATTTTCCATCAGCACGTAAAGACGGTTGAGCACGCCGATAATCTGAAATTGCTGATCACGCCGCGGCTCGATTTGCGGTTCAGGACGATTGCCATCAATCGGTCGCGAAAGATTCAGTGAATCGGCCCTACTCGCTTGATCGAGCGGTGCAAAGTTGGAGGGACGGGCGCTGTCCCGTCCCACTATTTGGGACGACACGGAGGTCGTCCCTCCATCTGGCCGAGTTGCAGCAGGTCCCGGCGGCAATACCGCTGCGGGTGCAGCCGGCGCATTAAATTTTCGCTGCCACTCTACGCGACCACTCTCGAGCGTGCGTTGCACCGCCTCGACAATTGCCTCGCGAACGCTGGCCGGATCGCGAAAACGAACTTCGCGTTTCGCCGGATGGACGTTGACGTCTACTTCACGTGGATTCAGATCAACGAACAGAAACGTAACCGGAAATTGTCCGCGCATGAGAGCGGTGTGATAACCTTCGCGCAAGGCGGTAGAGAGGATTCCGCTGTCAATCGCGCGTCCGTTTACGAAAACGAATTGTTGTGCTCGCGTCTGCCGGCTCACCCCAGCGCGACCGATCCAGCCTTGAACCTGAATACCACGCCGGTCACGCAGGGAAATTTCGAGCAAGTCGTCGAGGAGCTTGGCACCATAGAGATCGCGGATCCGGTCTCGCAGCGAGGTCGTTATCGGCAATTGCGACGCAATGTTATCTTCCCGCACCAGGGTGAAGCCAATTTCGGGATGGGCCAACGCTTGCAGAAAAAATTGATGCTCGATATTTCGCGCTTCCGTCGTTTCGGAGCGCAGAAATTTTCGGCGCGCCGGCACATTGTAAAACAACGAACGCACTTCGATCTGCGTCCCAGGCGCTTCGCCGCCGTCGCGCACCGTCTCGATCCGTCCGCCGTTTACCAGAATTTCCGTGCCGGCGATCGCACCGGGCTCGCGAGTGCTCAGCCGGAAGCGTGAAACGCTGGCGATGCTCGGCAACGCTTCGCCCCGAAAACCAAGCGTGCTAATGGCTGCGAGATCAGCCGCGGAAGCGATTTTGCTGGTGGCGTGCCGTTCGAGCGAAAGCAGGGCGTCATCGCGATCCATTCCGCAGCCGTCATCGACCACGCGAATGCGCGACATTCCGCCACGCTGAATCCCGACCTCGATCGCGCGCGCACCAGCATCAATGCTATTCTCGACCAGTTCCTTCACGACCGAGGCAGGCCGCTCCACCACCTCGCCCGCGGCCACCTGGCTGGCGAGAGTTTCGGGAAGAAGTTTGATCCGGCTCATTGGACTTCTGACCTTAGATCCATTCGACTCGCTTCGCTCGCTCAGGACAAGTTTTCGCTTTCTGATTGCGAAGAATTTGGAATCAGGCTATTCGCGGCACTTTTCGTCCAGATAAGGCAAGGCGCCTGCTCATTGACTTAAGAGGGGTGGATCGTACGTTTCCTTCAGTGAATGATTGAGATTACCGAAAGCGCGGTGCGGCAACTGCGAACACTGGTGGGCGTGGAGGCCGCTGAGAAAGGATTGCGCATCGGGATTGCTAAGGGCGGCTGTTCCGGTCTGCAATACGAGATGACGCTCGGAGCTGGTCGCCCCGGTGATGCCGTGATCGAGCGCGACGGCGTGAAATTTTTTGTCGATGAAGAGAGCGCGCAGTTACTGCGCGGATCGACCCTGGATTATCGCGACGCGCTCACTGGCGCTGGGTTTCAGATCGTTAATCCGAATGCCGCGCGCACCTGCGGCTGCGGCTCCTCCTTCGAACCGGCGCGCCCACTCTAAAGTGAGCGAACTTCGCTGATGGCACAGGAATTTTTTCGCTACGAAACGCCTTATGGCCGTCCCCGGCAGCGGACGAATTACTTCGCCTGGACGCTGGCAATTCTTCTGCTCACCGCCTTCGCCTTTGCCGCCTGGTTGGGAAGTTTCTACGTTTTTTGGCAACCGGAACGGCCCGACAGTTATCGGTTATTAAAAAAACTACATCGAATTGATCCGCCGCGGCGATTTGAATTGACCGCCGCCCCCGCCGGCGAATTTCTCAATCCCAAACAATTGCATGATCGCTACGCGCCGTTGGGCGAAGCGGAATTATCCAAGGTCAACAGCGAGCTGGCGCGCAATTACATTCGCAATTTCCAGCAAGTCCACGGGCTTGTCCCCTACGTTGTCGGTCGCTTCCGTATTATCGACGTTCACCAACTTGGCGCGGCAGACGTTTTCACTTCCGGTATTGTGGCGCTCGCTGCCGCCATCGATAACGGGGAAGTCCTGCTCGAGCACGTTTATCCGGCCGATCGGCGAGACATTCCGCTCATGCGCCAGACACTTGCGCCTGGTCTGGAAGTTAAGCTCGAACGAACACACGATATTTCGGCAGTGATTCACGCCGATCGCAGCGCCGACGGCCGTGTCCTGATCACAGCGATGCCTTTGCTTTACGGAACCTACGCTGTCACGCGCGGCACCGGGACCTTTACTCTGGAGCCCCCACTGGATTTGAACCTAGCTGCCGGCTGGCCCCTGTTTAAACGCGAGGAATTGCGGGCAGCTGAAGATCGATACGCACAATTGCGTCAAAACGAGCCAACTTCGCCCGGAACGATTGCTATTCCCGGAATCACGCCCAGCGGCACGCCGCCACCAAGCGAGAATTTGCTTGTTCGCGTAGAACAGGCCTTACCAATTGAAACGCCAGCAAGCACGCCGGCGCCGCCGCTCCCGTTGAAAGGGACAAAGCCGACGCCCGCCGGGAAAGCCGGGAAAATCGCGAAAAATCAAAAGGCGACAGTGGCGCCGAGCGTGACGCCGATTCAAGTCGCGAGAATGAACAGTCCGACTCCCACGTTATCGACACCGCCGTTGCAAAAGTTCACGGAATCAAGTCCGGCCCCAAATTCCAGTGCACCCGCAGCCCTACCCGCCGATGGCGCCGCGCTGGCCTCGACCGCTGGCGGCGGAAATTGGAAAACCTATGCGCCGGGCAAAATGCCAGTTGGCCGTCTCGTCGCTCCAGCTGATCTCGGTCAAGTCGCCGACCGCGGTCTCACTGGAGAACGGACCTACCTGAAGGGACAATTCGTGGTCAATTTTGCCGATGCTAATAAAGCAGTACTGCGGCCACGCTCGCGCGTGCCCGACTCCGTAATGTTTCTCACCGGTGGGAATTCCGTTCGTATTATTGTCGAGTATCCGACTGGTTACATTCCCCCCAAGCCAGGCTCAGTCGTCAGCCGTGACGAGGTTCGTCCACTCGAGGTGACGGAAGTGCGAAAGCAGGAAGATGGTCAGCTGAACGTCTTCGCGCGGGAGATCATGCAACCGTAGTCATGCCGCCGCGATCGAGTTAGCAATTGAACGTTGCAGGATGCGATACCTAGATATCAGCTCCACTATTCTCAATTGCTTCGGTCAATCGCCGCCACGTCGGTCGATAATCAATTTGCCATCGCGAATTTCAAACGATCCGCTGCCGTAGGTAGTGCGGTATTCGCGAAGATAGTCTCGCAGCGGGCGGGCGTGATATTTCCAATCGAGAACGTCTGGGGGCACCGGCTCGTTGTTGATAGTAATGATGCTCAGGCGCGGATTCTCCAGGGATTCCGGACCGTTGCTTTCAACTACAATGTCACCATTCAAATAATAGCGGCCATGCCCGACGAATTCGCCCAACGGCACGCTGGTTTGAATGCGCAACCGATTGCCCTCGATCGCGACGAAGGCCTTGCCGCGAGCGTGTCGGTTTTCCGCAATCAGATTGTTCAAGTCGTCTGCGGTGAGTTCGATATGCGCAGGCTGATCGCGAGCGTTTTTAAAATCTTTCCACTTCCGTTCTGCCGCCGCCACATTGTCGTCGGTGGTTTCGAATTGCGGCACAGGTGAGGGTTCCTGCGCCAGCACGTGCGTTTTATTTGCCCAAGAGAGACCGTGGAGCAGAGCGGAATACGTTTGCGTTCCAAAATATAAGCCGATGGCGCCGGCGATGATTAGAAAGACGATGAAGCAAGCCAGAATCAAGCAACCTTTGCCCACACATCCCATCCCACGCCTCTCTCGCGGCGACGGACCTTCGATCCAAGTGTTCATCTCGCTTCATCCGACGCCGTCTGCGCCGCCTTCAATTTTTGATAGAGATCGTGCAGTCCTTGTGAGAGCACGCGCGTCCCTGAAAGCATTGGCATGAAATTCGTGTCGCCACTCCAGCGCGGTACGATGTGAATATGCAGGTGATCGGGCACGCCCGCTCCAGCGCATTCGCCGACGTTGATCCCGATGTTGAACCCCTGGGCTCTCGTGACCTGCCGAAGCAGCTCCTGCCCCCGCACGACGAGGGAAAAAAGCTCGGCCACTTCATTTTCGCCGAGATCGCGCAGTTCGCCCACTTTTCGATATGGCACCGCCATGAGGTGGCCGACGGTGTAGGGGTAGCGGTTCATCATCAGAAACGAATTCTTCCGGCGCACCAGGACGAGATGGGCCGCATCATCGCTGGCACGTGCGGCTTCGGACAGGAAATCGGGCCTGCCCGATTTTTCAAAGTACTCAAAGCGCCACGGCGCCCACAATGTTTCGAGTTCGGCTTGGGGAAACTCCACCAACTAACGAGAGTAAGAGGTTGTGAGAGAAAGTCGAGTCTATCTGCGCGGTAGCGTCAGGAACCCATAACTTGATGGATGCTCGCTCTTTTTTTCGACGGTGACGCGATACGGAAATTTGCCTGAACGCCAAGGTTCTTCATCGAGTGGAACAACGAGCGCGTCCAAACCAGGCGGCGCCGCTGTCGTCTCGGTTGTGCGGGTGTAGAAACGCGGCCGCTGCAAATACAAAAGCAGACTCTCGTCACGACCCGGAAGGATTTCGTAGCGCAAATGTTCAGCCGCTGCGATTCGGCGAACTTCGCGGCCAAATTTCACCAGTGCATCGCGATGGTTGCGGTAACCGTCGACCACTCGCATCACCGCATACGTGCCGGTAAAAATTGTGGCGAAGCTGATTGCGAACACCGCGATCCGGCGAACGCGAATAACATTGTCTGCCATGATCGCCTTAATTTGCGCAGCCAGGAGCAGGCAAAGCGGAGGAATGGCTGGGAAGATCCGGTCCACTCGCTTCGATGGAATTAATGACATCACCACGATACCGCCAAGTGCCCACGTGATCAGCCAGAACATCTCCGGAGAGAGATTCCCCAGCCACTTTCCGGTTGCCGCTTTCGTTTTGCGCAAAGCGACCACGAGCAATCCGAGGATGAGCAAACTCCAGGGCGCGAATTTTTGCAGCAGATGCGGAATGTAAAAGAGCAGCGGTTGCGCACGATGAATGCCCTCATGAAAGCGAGCGGCGAATTCATTCAGAATAACGTCCTCGTAAAATCCGTCGATGAAACGGATCCCGAAAATCACCCAAAGACAGAACAACGCGAAAGAAGCAACCCAGGGAATCCATCCGCTCCATGCATTTGGAAAATCGGGACGCCAGTTCCGTAGCAGTTGATAAAGAACAAGTGGTGGAAGAACGAAGGCCCAAACAATTGGCCCCTTAACGAACATCGCCGCGGTCAGCACTGCGAAAAGCACGGCTCGATCGCGTGTCGTCCACGACGTTCGCGTCCGGATTTTTTCAAACATCAATAATCCGACGGCAAAAATAACAAGCGCGAAAGGCATATCCGTTCGCACTAGCGTCGCCAATCGCACACTCAACAAATTCAGACCAAATGCCGCCAGCGCGCACAGCGCGGGCAAATCACCAAAGGTTCGCGCGCCGCGAAAAATCAGGACTGCGAGCGCGATCGCGGCAACGAAAGAAGGAAACCGCCAGGCAAAATCCCACGAGAGCGCGATTTGATAAAGCGCGGCGGAAACCCACGCGACCGCGGGCGGTTTACTATTGATATGGTGCGACGAATGGCGGCCCCCGCGCGCTCCCATTCCTTCGTCCGGCGTCGTCTGATAGAGACAGCGTTGTTGACCGATCATTTGGAAGGAGACAAAGGCCTGTTTCGCCTGATCGTAATCGTCGAGGTTCCAAGGCAGGTTGGAGATCGCAAAAAAGCAGACCGTTAGTACGCTAACGATTAGCAGCATTCGCCGATTTTGACATGTCTCGACCGACGCGATCCGGCTCATCGCCTAGTCGCGCCAAAGCAGTGCGCGCACCGGCGCAGCATCGCCACCAATAATTTTCAGCGGCAGCGCGGCAAATTGGTAAACTCCCGCTTCGATCTCGCTCAGATCGAGGGACTCAATGATGGCAATTTTTCCGGCTGCGAGCGCGTGATGATTCGCCAAAACTCTTGCCTCGATCGGATCAACTGAAGGAACATCGACGCCCAGCAAGACGACGCGCAACTCGCTCAACCAGGCGATCGCCTCGGATTTGAGGACCGGAATCCAGTCTGGAAATCGCGTCGGATCCGGAAAGCAATTCGTTTTCAGCAAGATCCGGCGCGTTTCGGCGATTTGCGGACATGCATGTTCCAAATCAGCAATGGCGATGGAAGGCTGAGTCCGGCAAAACTTTTCTGCGAGGTCAATCACAACCGCCGCTCCGATGTAATTTTCGAGTGGAACGGAATCGATGGCGGCCCCTTCCCCGTGGAAATGAAATGGCGCGTCCGCGTGCGTTCCGTTGTGCGTGCTCGTGCTCAATGTCCCGACATTGACCGAACAGGTTTCGCTGAGACGCCAGGTTAGCCCATATCGAAATGATGTATCCCCAGGCCAAGGTGCGAGATCTTTCGTCAGCGGCCGCGAAATATCCCAGATGTTTCTCATCCTGCGTGGCGCAATTCTGTCACGATTGCCTCGGCTGCATTCGCGCTCGCTTCGCCCCGACCGAGTTTCTGCGCCACGCATGCAAAATCGGCGAGCATGCGCGCGCGTTCCGTTTTGTTGGCGAGCAAGCGCGCCACCGCCGAAACGATCGCGTTCGGTTGTGCTTTGTGCTGAATAAACTCGGGAACAATCTCGCGATTAGCGAGCACGTTTGGCATTCCCAAATATTTTACTTTTACGACCAGACGCGCAGCCAAATAAGTGAGCCACGCCACCCGGTAAATCAGGACGAAAGGCAACTCCGAAAGTGCGGCTTCGAGCGTGGCCGTGCCGGAGGCGACCATCCCGACATTCGCCCGTGCCATTACGGAGCGAGCATCGCCCGTGACGATGGAAAACTTTCCGGTGTGCTTGCCATAAAGGTCGGCGCGAATGAGTTCCGCCAATGGCTCGGATGCGGCGGAAACGACGAAACGCAGATCGTGATCTTGATGCGACAATTCTACTGCTGCCTGGCGCATGATCGGGAAAATTTTCTTCACTTCGCGCTCGCGACTCCCCGGAAATAAACCGACCAGCTTGTCATCCCGCGGCGGAGCGGCGTTTCCGCTCGGAATGACTGACATCATTGGGTGGCCGACAAAAATCGCGCGCAAACCCGATGCCTTATAGAGCTCGGGTTCGAATGGAAAAATACAGAGCATCAAATCAATGGACTGGGCCATTTGCGAAACGCGACGCCGGTTCCACGCCCAAACTTGCGGGCTAATGTAATAAATAATTCTCAGCTCCGGAAACTTCACGTGCAGCGCATGGGCGAGGCGCAAATTAAATCCCGGGTAATCGATCAGCACGACTGCGCTTGGCTTCACCGCCTCAATCTCCGAAATAGTAGCCTGAAATTGCTTTCGAAAAAAAGGGTAACGCCTGATCACTTCCCATAATCCGACGACAGCGGTGTCATCGATCCAATCGCGAAACTTTCCGCCGGCGAGAGCGCGCATTTTCGGTCCGCCGCGCCCCATAAATCGTATTTCCGGCACACGCGCGCGCAAAGCCTTGAGCAATGCTGCACCATGATTGTCACCGCTGCTTTCGCCCGCAACAAAATAGACGGTTGCCTCGGGCATTCTACGTGGTCGCGATTCGCTTCGTTATTTCGACTGCGAGCTCAAGGGCGGCGGCAGCGTGCGAACCGGAGACTTTCGGTTCGCCGCCGGTAAGCGCACAAACGACGAAGGAAGCGAGTTGTTGCCGTAACGG
>Ga0209806_1002186_pt1 | contig 12344 bp, 13 predicted proteins | sample GraSoiAngelo_152_FD_186166 | JGI IMG/M metagenome (GOLD analysis project Ga0209806, IMG submission 186166) | Grasslands soil microbial communities from the Angelo Coastal Reserve, California, USA - 14_1009_12_30cm (SPAdes) (version 2) | ecosystem: Environmental > Terrestrial > Soil > Grasslands ... | reverse complement strand
CGGGACCAATGGCGCGCGTTCGAGGCGTTTCGTCGACAGGTCGTGTACCTCGACATCGAGACGACCGGGTTCTCGATCGGACGACATGCCGTCACCGTCGTCGGCACCTACGACGGGAGGAGGAAACGCTCGTTCGTCCAGGGCGACAACCTCGAGGACCTCCCCGCTGTCCTCCGCCACGCCAAGCTGCTCGTCACGTTCAACGGCTCGCGCTTCGATGTCCCTTTCCTTCGGAAGGCGTTCCCGCGGATGGCGCTGGACCAGATCCACATAGACGTGCTCCATCCTCTTCGCCGCCTCGGTTTCGTGGGAGGCCTGAAGGCCATCGAGGCGGAGATGGGCATCTCTCGCAGCGATGAGACGTCCGGCCTCCGGGGCTTCGATGCGATCCGGCTTTGGCACGCCTATGAAGCGGGCGACGACGAAGCATTAGATCTCCTCCTCGCGTACAACATGGAGGACGCCGTGAACTTGGAGCCGCTGGCGGAGTTTGCCTACGAAACGCTCCGATCCCTGTGCCTGGAGCGCGGTTTCGTCACGGCGGACCGATACAGGCCGGATCGCCATTCATAGTCGGTTCGACATGTGTCGCTCGATCCTGCGCGAAACGAGTTCCGTCTCCTTTCTGTCACGGCCCAAGGAACGCGGCGGGTCTCCTTGACCGTCTTCCAGATGGCTCAACGCGCCCGGCCCCGATATCGGTCGGGCGGATACTTCGCCTCGTCCTTCTTCAGCTTCGCGAGCATCGCCTCGGAGAGATCCACCTTCAGCACGTTGGCCAGGCTGAATCCGTAAATAAGGACATCCGCCAGTTCCTCCTCGACGGCCAATCGATCCTCGGACGAAAGGTCTGCCAGCGTCGCGGATTCTCGCCATAGGAACACCTCCAACAGTTCGGATGCCTCGATTGAAATCGCCATAGCGAGGTCTTTCGGCGAATGAAACCGCTCCCAATCCCTCGCGTGAACGAACTGACGCACGTGCTCCCGGAGCTCACCGACGGACGTCGTCGCGTCAACCATGAACGCGGATCCGACCGTGGGTACAAAGTCTTACGCGGAGACGAAGGCGCCGCGAAGGTTCAGCGTCTGCTCCATGACTTCGCTGGGCGTAGCCGCCAACACGGCGGACGGGCCGATCTCAACCCGGGCCCGAAGGTTTCCGTCCTCGAGGGTAATCCGCACCGATGTCAAGCGAGAACGGAACAGCTGGAGGCCCTTTCCGTTTCGCGAGGGCAACTCGCGCTCGCAATACACGAGGCCGAGTCCCTCGAGCTCCTTGATCCGGCGGTAACAGGCTGCGATCGGAATCCCGAATCGGCGGCTCAGTTCCAGCGCGGACACGGACTGTTCGAAGGTCCCCATCAAGATCCGGGCGGAATACTCGTCCATCACGGTCTGGCTCAGTTGCAACGGCAACATGGTGTTCAGTCCCCCCGCAGTGCGAGGATGCGCGAAACGAGACTTGTGATCTCGTCCGCCTCGAATGGCTTGTTCACGTACCCGATCGCGCCGCGGCGTACGCTCTCGATCTCCGTGAAGCTGTCACCGAACGCGGTCATCAGGATCGCCCGCAGGTGGGGTTTCATGCGGCGAGCGGATTCGATCAACTCGACTCCGTTGGGTCCCGGCATGCGGTAGTCCGTGAGCAGCAGATCCACGTCGCCCTGGGCGAGTTTCTCGATGGCCTCCGGGGCACTCGCCGCCGTCACGACGGAGTAACCGACCACCTCGAACAGCTCAGCGAGGTTTTCGCGCACACCGTCGTCGTCATCGACGATCAGGATGCACCCGCCTTCGATTGTCGTCTTTTCCGGCGCCAGGATCATCATCGTCCTTCCTGAGACGACGGATGGAGGCGCGGCGATATATATCGCCCAGTTGAGCCCGGTTGACAAGCGCCGGGCGGGCGCGCGAAGCCTGTCAGTCCTTCATGATTTTGATATCAGCAATGAGGGAGACTTGTGCTCGGAGAGCACGCGTACGACGTGCCACGCTCGTTGCCCCGCGTCGGTAACGGAGTACCGTCCCGCGTCGACCTTGGTCAGCAGTCCGTCCGATTGGAGCTTCTGCAGATGGAACGAAAGCTTCGACGACGAGTCCACGAAGCTCTTCTTCAGGATCGCGGAATACGCGACGGGTCCGGAGGCGAAGACAAAGCCGACGACGGCTCGGCGAATCGGGTTCGCGAGCGATTCGAGCATCCCCTGGAGGCCGTCAGGAGAAGCGACCGCACCCGAGTCACCACCGACCTCGGAGGCGACCTCGGCGTCCAGCGACCGAAGGACCAAGGTGCCCCCCTTCCCGGCGCACTTCCCGCTCATGTGGCGGATCCAGGCTCGGAGGTCTTCCCGACCGTGAACGGCCTCGATCATGGACAGATCGTCCGCATAGACGACGGGGCGCTCGTTCGCGCTCAAATGCGTTTCGATCGCGCTGTTCAACTGGTACAGTTGCGCCGGCGCGAACACGTTCGGCGACGCGCCTTTCGCCGCGATCCGAAGGACCCGCGAAGCGCCAGGCGGAGGTCTTGCACGAGGCCCGAGGATCGCCAGCAGCGCACCCCGCTTCGCCGCCTCCGATACGATTCCGGAAATGTCCGATTCGGTTCGCGTCGCGCCGAGCAGTGCTCGGGCGGTCCGCTCCTCCTCGACCATCCGCAAAGTCCGCCGGAGGACCTCGAGGTCGTACGGCTTTTCGACGAAGTCGACCGCGCCGCCCTTCATCGCTTCGACCGCGGCATCGATCGTGCCCTCGCCGGTGATCATCACCACGGCAGTCTCCGGCCTCACGACCCGGAGACGATGGAGGACATCGAGGCCGGTGGCTTTCGGCATCCGGAGGTCCAGGAGGGCCACATCGAACGACTCGCGCTCGACCGTGCGGAGCGCCTCGCCTCCGTCCGCGGCGGTGACGATGGCGTGCCCGTCCTCCCGGAGCAGGCCGGCAAGCTCTTCCCGAAGGGTCGTGTCGTCGTCCGCGACGAGGATCTTCATGCCGTCTCCGCGCGAGGAAGGAGGACCGTGACCGTAAACCCGCGCCCCGCCTCGGAGGTGACCTCGAGGGTGCCCCCATGCTCGGTCACGATATGCTTCGCGAGGAGAAGACCCAAACCGATTCGCTCCCCGTGCGCCTTCGTGGTCGAGAAAGGATCGAAGAGGTGAGCCAGGACCTCGGGGCTCACCCCGCTCCCCGTGTCCGAGACAACAATCGCGTACGCGCGGGGACGATCCTCGATGCGAACGCGGACGAATCCCTTCGTGGTCGAGTCAATCGCATTGTCAAGGAGGGTGACGATCACTTGCTGGATCTGGAGGGGGTCGACCTTCGTCAGCGCGGCGATTTCTCCCAGCTCGACCTCGAGGGTCACGCCTTTCTTCGGCTTCCTCCGAAGTTGTTCGACCGCGGATCCGGCGACGGATCGGAGGTCGGTCTCGATGGCATTGACCTGACGACTCTTCGAAAGGCTCAGCAACTCGCGGATGATCTCTGCCGCGCGACGTCGCTCCGTGTCGATCTTGTTGAGCTTGTCGAGTACGACCGGATCTTTCGCTCGTTTGCTTGCGGCGGACGTCAAGAGGGAAATGCTCGTGAGGGGTGTATTCAACTCGTGGGCAATGAAACCCGCCAAGTGGCCCATCGTGGCGAGCCGCTCCGCGTCCAAGAGGCGTTCTTGGCCACGCTTCCGGTCCATCGCCATCGCGACCTGCTCCGCCACGAAGTTCAAAACGCCCTTGTCCTCCTCGCCGAAGCGCACCCCCTCCGCATAGCTCTGGACCACGATCACGCCAATCGTCTTCCCTTGGCTCACGAGCGGAGCGCCGACCCAGTCGACGGATGGGGGTCCGACGGAAACGACCTCTCCGTCCCGCACGAGGCCCTCGAAGACTTCCGGAGAGGCCAGGAGCGGGCGTCCCGTCCGAAGCACGTATTCGGTCAGGCCGCGCCCCAGCTCTTGCCGGGAAGGGGCGCTTTCCTCTTCGTCCACGAAGTACGGAAAATCCAACGCCTCTGCCGGTTCGTCGTACAAAGCGATGTAAAAGTTCGTGGCGGGCATGAGACCGCCGACGACTTGGTGAATCTGACTGTACAACTCGGGAAGGTCCTTCGCCGAATTCGCGGCTTCCGAGATCCGATAGACGGCGGACTGGATTGCCTCGGTCTTGCGTCGTTGGGAGACGTCCATCGCGGAACCGATCACCCTCACCGGGTGTCCGGTCGCATCGTGGAGGACGTAGCCCCGGTCCACGAGGGTCGCATACGTCCCGTCGCGCCGCCGAAACCGGTACTCCGCGTTCCACACGAAACCGCCGCTGCGGACCAGCTGGTCGATGCTCGTGACGACGCGCTCCTGGTCCTCCGGGTGCAGGTGTTCCGTCCACCAGGCTCCCGTCGGTTCAATTTCCTCCGGAGGATAGCCGAACACCTTCGAGACATTCTCGTTCACCCACAGGCCGTCCGTCTGGAGGTCCCAGTCCCATACCACGTCGTTCGTCGCACGGCCAAGGAGCCGGAACCGTTCCTCGCTCCGTCGGAGGGTCTCCTCGGTGCGCATCCGCTCGGACACGTCGAAGGCGACGCCGATCGTCCCGAGGATCGCGCCCTCCGAGGAACGGAGGGGTTCGAGGTGCACATCATACGTGCGGCCTTGCCAATCGATCTGCGTCGCGACGCCTTCGCCTGCCAAGGCCCGCCGGTGCGACGCGATCGGCTCCAGGTCGTCGTCGGGGATGTTGAAGTATTCGAAGAGGGTGAGGCCCCGCTCCCGGCTCCGAGACGTGTCCAGGGTCCGGAATCCGCCGCCCATCGCGGACGTGACTCGAAGGTCCCGATCCGTGCTCCACAGGAGGACCGGCGCCTGCTGAAGGATCATCCGGAGGCGCGTCTCGCTCTGAGAGAGGCGCTCCTCGGCCGTCTTCCGTTCCGTGAGGGCTTGCGCCTGGGTCTGTTCGGTCTCGGCGAGGCGACGTCGGTTCGCCGCCTCCACGATGTGTTCCTGGACGATCGCGGGCAGGAGCTCCGTGTACCGCGGCGTCTTCACGATGTACGAGGTCGCGCCGTACCGGATGGCCTGCAGGGCGGCTTCCTCCCCGTCCGGCGGAACGACGAAGATCTTCGGGATCTCGGGGAACCGCTCGGCGAGGAGGTGGAGGACCTCGATCCCCGTCGCGTCGCGGAGCTTGCTGCCAATCACGAGCGCGTCGAAGCGCTGCGTCATCGCCAGATGCAGCGCCTGTTTCCCCGACGCGGCGGTCCGGACCAAACAGCCCTGCCGGGTCAGGGCAGCCACGCTGAGAATCTGGTGCTCTTCGTTTCCGTCGGCCACGAGGACGGCGAACGGCGTTTCGCCTTTCGTCCCCGCGACCTCGGAGGGAGTGGTCTGGGCCATGGGTGATCGGTGGGCGGGTGAACCGTCGCGACGAGGGCGCCGCGCGGACCGGATGCCATCCCACCGGCCCGTATAAAGGCCTACCGGGGACATTCGCGGTTTCGACACTATAGGGCGGGAGGACGGGAGCCGCGATCGGATTCGAACCTCACTATGACGTCCCGGTGACGGCGCGGGTGACCTCGAAGCCGCCTTCCTCGAACGAGAGGGCGTAGTATCCGGTCTCGTGCTTCGTCGACCGCATCTTCACGACCCGGAGGCGTCGCTGGACGAAGAGGTCGGACGTGGGATGCATCTCAAGGGCGATGATGCCGTCCGCCAGGTAGGCCTCCTCCGGCGGGGCCGTCCCGCCCCCGAACGTGAGCGGTCGCTCCGAGATCAGGAACGTGAGCGGGCCGAGGTCCCGCAGCCACTCGAAGAGGAAGTACAACTCGGCCCGGCGGTCTTGCATCTTCGCCATCGTCTCGAGGACGTCGAGGGAATCGACGACGAGGACGGAGATCGAATCCGCCTTCATCACGTTGTTGCAGTACATCTTGAAAAGCTCGAGCCAGGTGCCCCGCCCCTGGAGGTAGTTCAGGTTCTTCCGGATGCTCCCCATGTCGAGGGTCGTGATGTGTCGGGACGCGCGCTCGTCGGCCATGCCCAGGGACGCCATGTGTTCCAGCGTCAGGTCCTTCCCCTGCTCCAGGGTGAAGTACGCGGACTTGCGGCCGTCGCGGAGAGCGTTCTGATAGAGGATCGAGTAGGCGAAGGACGACTTCATCGTCCCAGGAGCGCCGTTCAGGAGGACGACGAATCCATCCGGGATTCCGCCGCCAATCACATCGTCCAGGCTTCGCGCGTACGTCTTGATGCGATTCCGCTCCGTCGGTCGACCTCCGAAAGGCGGATGCAGGGGCCCGACACGTAAGCCTTTCCCTCCCGTTCGCGCGTTGCGCACAATCTTCAAATAGACTTGGACCGGTGGTGCCGCGCGTTGGCGGACGATGTCCTTGGCGCCATCGCCGCGACGGCGCGTGTGATCGGGGCCCTCGTGCTCCTGTTCTTCCTTCCTGGCTACCTGCTGATCAACGCCCTCTATCCGCGAAAAGGGGAACTGGACCGGGAGTACGATGGGCTGTACCGACTCACCCTCGGCATCGTCCTGTCGATCGCGGTGACGGTGTTCTGGTCGTTCTTGCTGAACTCGTTCGGCGTGAACGGGTCGACGGGACTCGGGTATGTCGTCGGGCCGAACATCGCGGGCGGGCTCATCGGACTCTCGGCGGCGTTCTTCGGCCTCGGGTGGTGGCGGGGAGCGTATCCCTGGATGGCTCGCCTCCACCCCGCCCTCGCGCGGGTGCCGAAGCCGGGGCCTGGTGAACTGCTCACGGAAGAGGAGAGGGACCATCGCGTCCGCTTGAAGCTGCAAGAGCTCGCGGAGAAACGAGAGAGTTTGCGGCGGGCAATCAAGGATGCAGAACGCCGGATGCGGATGCAGTCCTCGGACGCGCGGACCCATTACGAAGAGGTGCGCGACCGCTCCCGCGTGGAACTGAAAACGGTCGAGGCGAAGCTGAAGGAGCTCGAAGAGGAACGGGCCGCGGAGCTCTATTGAGGGGCGGGCCCATGAAGTACAAGCTCGTAATCGCGGTGCGCTCCGACCTCGAGCTGTCGCGGGGCAAGCTGGCGGTCCAGGTCGCCCACGCCTCCGTGATGGCGGCCTTCGACGCGAAGGCCCGTCACCGGAAATGGTTCGCGGAATGGTGGGCGGAGGGCCAGAAGAAGGTCGTTGTGAAGGGCGGCACCCTCGCCGATCTCCACGCCCTCCGGACCAAAGCGCGGTCGATGGGACTCACGACCGCGCTCGTGGAGGACGCCGGCCTCACGGAGCTCCCTCCCGGGACGGTCACTTGCTTGGGGATCGGTCCCGGTCCGAACGCGATCGTGGACCAGGTCACGGGCGGCCTGAAGCTGATGTAATGAAGGCGAAATCCCGGTTCCTCGGGATCGACGACGGGCCGTTCCATTTCTCCGACGAATCCGTGCCGATCGTCGGTGTCGTCGTGCAGGCTCCGTCGTACATCGAAGGCGTCCTGACGACGGTCGCGGAGGTCGACGGCCACGACGGGACGGACCGGATTGCCGCGATGGTGGCCGGCTCACGCCATCGAGCGGGCCTCGCACTCATCATGCTCGACGGAACCGCCGTCGGCGGGTTCAACGTGATCGACATGGATGCCCTCCATGCGAAAGTCGGCCGCCCGGTCGCGACGATCACCCGACACAAGCCGGACCTGGCGGCGATCGAGAGAGCCCTCCGTCGTCGCTTCGACGACTGGGAGGACCGGTTTCGGATCATGCGCCGTCACCAGGTCGAAGGAGTCCGAGTCCGCCAGGGAACGCTCTGGGTTTCGTACGTCGGGACGGACCGAGCTGCGGTGCAAGAGGCCCTCGCCTTGACCACGGTCCGCGGGGTCCTCCCGGAGCCGCTCCGCATCGCGCATCTCATCGCGGCGGGCATCACGCGAGGCGAATCGCGTGGCCGGGCCTGAGTCGACCCTGTCGTGACGAGGACCTGCATCATCGGTCAGCGATCGTCATGGAGGCGGAGGAAATTGCCGACCACCTGCATGTACCGATCCCGTTCCTCCCACATGGGAAGGTGCGAGCTCTTCGGGAAGATGGCAAGCTTCGAGCCCCGGATCCCTCGATGCAAGGTGCGAGCAATTCGCGGCGTGATCTCGTCATAGCGACCGCCCGTGACCAGGGTGGGCGTGCGGATCCTGGGAAGTTGATCCGTGATGTCCCAGTATCGCAGCGAGCCATGGACCGCGAACTCGCTGGGCCCCCACATCGTCCGGTATACAGGGAGACTGAGTTCCGCCATCGATTTCGTCAGCTCGGGTGGCCAGGTCCGAAGGCGACAGATGTGGCGTCGGTAGAAGACCATCGCCGCCCGCTGATAGGCCGGATCGTCGAAGGCCTCTTGTCGTTCCAGCCGAGCGATCGTCCGCTGCACTCGGGTCGGCAACTGGGTCACCAGGCGGCGGAGTTCGGCGTTCGCCACCGGGACGCTCGGAAGTCCGCTCGCGATGACGAGGCTCCGCAGGTGCCGTTGGTACTTGAGGGCATAGGCGATCGCAAGCATGCCGCCGTAGCTGTTCCCCAGGAGATGGATCCTGCCAAGGCCCAAGGCTCGGCGGAATCCCTCCACCTCTTCGACGGCCCGTTCGATCGTGAAGAGGGACGTGCCTTTCGGTCGCTTGCTCGCCCCACATCCGAGCTGGTCATAGAACACGACCCGGTAGCCGAACCGCGCGAGGTCCGCGAGGCAGGTGAGGTATCCGTGCGGCACGCCCGGACCGCCATGGAGACAGAGCAGGGTGCCCCGATCCGCTGCGCCGAACGCCTCCCAGGCCAAGCGATATCCCAGGACCTCGGCGCGGCCTTTCGCGGATGGTCGAACCGTTCCCATGGGGATTCGGCCGCGGCCATCGCGGCCACCGGGCTATAGTTTTCGGGCCGACCGTCAGCGGATGGCGAACCGGAGCAAGGCGGCGATGCCGCCGAGCGCCTCGAGCTTCTGTCCGGCTTCGTGGTGTCGACTCACGAGGACGACGGTGCCGCGAGCCGACTCGACGGTCCTCATCATCTCCTCGATCCCGGGATCCCGCACGACCGCGTCGCTCACGAGGAGGGTCTCAATGGCTCCCGAGTCCGCGGCTTCCTGCACCTCCGCCGGACCGTACGCAACGGGCCGGTCCGTCGCGATCGCCTCCAGGAGTTTCTCGACCAGACGCGTCTCGATGCCGACGCGGCTGTCCCCGAACACCTTCGCGCCGACGCCGGCCTTGAGGGCTTCCTGGATCCCTTGCATCCCCGGATGGGCGGTCCCGTGGACGTGCACCTTCGCCGCGAGACCGGGATCGCGGGCCTTGAGAAACTCGACGAACGCCTCGCGGGTGAAACCGGGTCCGACTACCACGAGAGCCTCGCCCAAATCGGTCGCCCGGAGCGAGGTCAGGATGTCCTCGAAGAAGGCCGTCCGCGCGTCCCCGGTGGGGAACATCTTCCCGTGGCTCGGAGCGCGGACGGTCGCGATCTCCCGCACGCCATACTGGCGCAATTGGGCGGTGAGGGCTTCCTCGTCGTCGAGGGCCAGGAACGCGACGAGCGGCTTCTGTGCCGCCGCGACGGCCTCGTCGATCCGACGGAGTTCATGCGGCTTCCACGTCTTGAGGATCGAGAGCACGTCCTCCACGCCGATGTTCAGAGTGTGATGGCGACCCAGGTCTTGCGGCCCCTCGACGATCACGCCCGTGATCCGGATGCGGTCGGAGAACGCCTGGAACTCGACCCCCTCGACCCGGATCGTGAGCGTGACGCGGACCTTCTCCCCGCGTTCCGGCCGGACCTTGTCCGACTTCACTTCCTCCCGACGGGTCGTGGAGGCGCGCACCAGGTCCCCGGGGAGCAGGAGGTTGTGGAGATGCCACAGGTCATCCGGGTTCTCCACGCGGAGCTTGATCTCCCCCGTCTTCGGGTCGCGGTGGAGGACGCGCATCGACCTCGGGCCATGGAGGGAGACCGTATTTCTGGATATCGAAGGTGGACGGGGGCACGTCGTTAGCATGCTAACGGCGTCCGTACCAGGCGGATGCTCGCTCGGTCGGGAGGACCCGGGGTACTTTCACCGACCCCAAGTGAAAGGCTATAATATAGCTACACCTATAGAAATGCATGGCGGAAGCACACAGAAGCTCGGATTCCTCGACGGAGACGACCGTCCTGCTGTCGTATGACGTGGACGGGAGGGCGCGAGCGCTCTCGGTTCGTGTGGCGCAGTTGATCTTCGGTCGGTCGGATGCGGGTCCCGATGCACCTCCGCCGTTCATCGCACGGCCAGGGGTCTTGTGGATCGGCCAATCCGTCTTCTTGATGCCATCACCGGTGGCCATGGACCTTGCGGACAGACTTCGTCGACTGGGTGCGACAGTCACCACAGCGCGTATTTCCATCACCCACGTTGATCTGGATGGGTTTCGGCGGCGTGGGAGGGGAGGCGCCTCCTGTTAGCATGCTAACGGGAACCGTACGGAGCCCGGATGTCGCACGCCACCGTGAGATTTATGGCTCGACACCCGCCTCTGCCATCCGTGGCCCGGGAGCGATACTTGTTTCGGGCGGGGAGTGCCGGGTATACCTACCCGGAAATCCTCGAAGTGCGAAAGGGATCCCTCCGCCTCCTCCGTCCTTCAGGGGAGGGTCGGCTCCGTCAACGCGTGGTCACGACGCTCATCGCTTTGGCGTACATCTTCGGGGTCGGCGTCGTCCTCGCCGGATTTGTCGTACGCTGGACGTCCATGTCTCCCGTCATCGCGGTGGCCGAAATCGTCCTATTCTTCGCTGGCCTGCTCGCCCTCGAAGTGGTGTGGGACCGCTGGAGCCTTCCTCTGCTGGCCGAAGCGCCGGCGGCGACGATTCCCCTCGAATTCCTGTCGGCAAAATCCTATGGCACCTTCCAGGAAATCCGCGGGACGGTGGACGGGACGGCCTTGAGCGTCGCGGTCCCTGGGTCACATGAGAAGCTGGAAGACGCGTTGCGCTTCGCAGGTCTCGCGAATCCATCCTTGGAAGCCGGCTGACTGGAAGACCTCGAGACTCGGCGGGCGCAGTAGCTGTCTCACTTGATGACGCCGTAGCCGATGAGCCGCCACTTCCCGCCGATCCGGCGCGACACGGCGACCCGCTGGCCCAGTTCCGCCACAACGGGGATCTTGAGGGCCATGTCCGCACGGTTCTCGCGCGCGGACGTCACCACACCGACCGTCGTGGCGGTCCCCACGGACACCATGAGCGGCTCCGACGTCTTGATGCCCTCCACGGGAAGGTCCTCCGCCACGCCGACGACGCGTTCCAGGAGGTTCACCTCGACGGACATCTTCATCACGACCTCGGGCAAGGTCCCCGGAGGACCGACGACCCGGCCGACCAGGCCATCGGCCTTCGTGAGGACGGGATCCAGGTTCGTGCCGATCGCGATGAGTCCGCCGGGACGGACCTCCTTCCGGGACGCGCCGCCGCTCTGGAGCGAGCGGACCGTCGTCGTGAGGTTCTTCCACTCCGTCTTGTTCCCGACGGTCACCTGCCGTCCCGGGGAAATCTCGATCTCCTCCCCGACCTTCGTCTTGCCCTGCATCAGGCTGCCCCCGAGGACGCCGCCCACGATCTTCTCCGGCGTAATCCCAGGCTGGTTCACGTCGAAGGAGCGCGCGACGTACATCTTCGCGGGCTTCGATTCTTCGTGCGGCCTCGTCGGGATGACCTTCTGGATCATCATCAGGAGGACATCCAGGTTCACCTCATGATGGGCGCTCACGGGGACGATCGGCGCGCCTTGCGCCACGGTGCCCTTCACGAAGGCCACGATCTGCTTGTAGTTCTCCTCGGCCTGTTTCGGGTCGACGATGTCGATCTTGTTCTGGACGATCACGATCTTGTCGACGCCGATGATCCCGAGCGCCATCAGGTGTTCCTTCGTCTGCGGCTGCGGGCAGTCCTCGTTCGCTGCGATCACGAGCAGCGCGCCGTCCATGATCGCCGCGCCGCTCAGCATGGTCGCCATGAGCGTCTCGTGGCCGGGCGAGTCGACGAAGGAGACGATCCGCTGGAGCTCTCCCTTCACGTTGTGGATCTTGCAGAGTTCCTGGTTCGAATAACAGGTCGGCTCGTCGCACTTCGGGCATTTGTAGATCGCCATGTCGGCGTAGCCGAGGCGGATCGAGATGCCGCGTTTGATCTCCTCGCTGTGCCGGTCCGTCCGCTCCCCCGTGAGCCGCTCCGTCAAGGTGGACTTTCCATGGTCCACATGGCCGACGACGCCGATGTTCACCTCCGGCTGGCCCGGAACCTTCATCGCGCCTGCTCCTGCCACGCGTCCTCGATCGACTTCGGCCCGCGCACGACGATCT
>Ga0209806_1002185_pt1 | contig 12347 bp, 7 predicted proteins | sample GraSoiAngelo_152_FD_186166 | JGI IMG/M metagenome (GOLD analysis project Ga0209806, IMG submission 186166) | Grasslands soil microbial communities from the Angelo Coastal Reserve, California, USA - 14_1009_12_30cm (SPAdes) (version 2) | ecosystem: Environmental > Terrestrial > Soil > Grasslands ... | reverse complement strand
ATGAAGACATTGAGAATCCTCCGTGATTTTTCATTGCCGGCATGAACGCTCTTCGGCGCATCATCGCGCTGCTGCTCCGGCAAGCCGTAGCAGGGACTTCGAGGTCAGTATCGGGGGCAAGCCTTTTTTATCCACAGCGCGCGTTGCGATCCCTGAGTATATGCCAAACATTCGTGGAAGATAATCGGTTAACCGCATGAAGAAAATCGTTTCTGTTATCCATGATGAAAATTAGACTGGGAGGCCTCATTCGGAACGGGAAGTGTACGTTTTTCGTTGCCCCTGGTCCGCGACAAAGCGGCGGCATGTCGGTAAACTGATGAGCAAGAAGTGAAGACTTATAAACGTTGGAAGGATTTTAGCCATGACCCCAGTGGACTCAGCCATCCCTGCCACGTCCTTGCAAACCACTCCACTCTCCCAGGATGAACTGCGCCGGATGAATGCGTACTGGCGCGCGGCGAATTATCTTTCGGTCGGCCAAATCTATCTGTACGACAATCCTCTGCTCCGGGAACCTCTCAGAATCGAGCATGTCAAGCCGCGCCTGCTGGGGCATTGGGGCACCACGCCCGGGTTGAATTTCATCTACGTGCATTGCAATCGTCTCATCAAGAAACTTGACCTGAACATGATTTACATCACCGGTCCGGGGCATGGTGGGCCGGGGCTGGTGGCCAATACTTACCTGGAAGGAACGTACAGCGAGTACTACACGAATATTGGGCAGAACGAGCTCGGGATGAAGCGACTGTTCAAGCAATTCTCATTTCCGGGTGGCATTCCGAGCCATGTGGCGCCAGAGACTCCGGGATCCATTCACGAGGGCGGGGAACTCGGTTACAGCATCGTGCACGCCTATGGGGCGGCGTTCGACAATCCTGACCTCTTGGTCTGTTGTGTGGTGGGCGACGGCGAAGCCGAAACCGGTCCCCTGGCGACCAGTTGGCACTCGAACAAGTTTCTAAATCCGGTGCGCGATGGCGCGGTCCTCCCCATCCTTCATCTGAATGGCTACAAAATCGCGAATCCCACGATTCTGGGCCGCATGTCGGATGAGGAACTCACCGGTCTATTTCGGGGCTACGGATATGAACCATATTTTGTTGAGGGACATGAGCCAGAGCCCATGCACCAGTTGATGGCGGCCAAACTGGAGTCGGCTATCCATGATATCCATGGCATTCAGGATCGCGCGCGCAAGCAGCGGGACACGTCGCTCCCAACCTGGCCGATGATCATCCTGCGCTCTCCGAAGGGCTGGACTGGTCCAAAGATGGTCGACGGCAAACCGGCCGAGAATACCTGGCGTTCTCATCAGGTGCCATTCTCGGAAATGGTTGGACATCCGGAACATCTCAAGTTGCTTGAGGAGTGGATGAAGAGCTACCGCCCGGAGGAATTGTTCGATGCAAATGGCCGGCTGATTCCGGAGTTGGCCGAACTTGCTCCCCGTGGCGATCGGCGCATGGGCGCGAATCCACACGCCAATGGCGGGCTTCTCTTGAAAGACCTGCTCATGCCCGACTTCCGCGATTACGGCATCGACGTGCCGAAACCGGGCAGTGTCACTTCGGAAGCCACGCGGGTATTGGGGACATTCTTGCGCGATGTCATGAAATTGAATCTGCCCACCCGCAACTTCCGTATCGTAGGGCCCGACGAGACTGCCTCGAACCGTCTGGATGCTGTGTACGCGGTCACCGACAAAGTCTGGATGGAGCCGACACTTCCGGTTGACGAGCACCTCTCTCCGGATGGCAGAGTGATGGAGGTTCTCAGCGAGCACATGTGCCAGGGCTGGCTCGAGGGCTACTTGCTGACCGGACGGCACGGTTTCTTCTCCTGCTATGAAGCGTTCATTCACATTGTGGATTCGATGTTCAATCAGCATGCCAAGTGGTTGAAAGTGACACGGCACATTCCGTGGCGGCGGCCTATCGCCTCGCTGAATTATCTCCTCACCTCGCATGTGTGGCGCCAGGATCACAACGGATTCAGCCATCAGGATCCGGGATTCATCGACCACGTGGTCAATAAGAAAGCGGATGTTGTCCGGGTGTACCTGCCTCCGGATACCAACACGTTGTTGTCGGTCGCGGATCATTGCCTGCGCAGCCGTCACTACGTCAATGTAATTGTGGCGGGCAAGCAACCCGCTCCCCAGTGGCTGGATATGGAGTCGGCGATCCGGCATTGCACCGCCGGGATTGGAATCTGGGGCTGGGCCAGCAATGACGAGAATGCCGAGCCGGACGTGGTGATGGCCAGCGCCGGAGATGTCCCCACACTCGAATCACTGGCGGCGGTCGACTTGCTGCGGCAACATTTCCCCGACATCCGCATCCGGTTTGTCAATGTCGTCGACCTGATGACGCTGCAACCTTCCAGCGAGCATCCTCACGGACTCACTGACCGGGACTTTGATTCGCTCTTTACGGTCGACAAGCCGATCATTTTTGCGTACCACGGCTATCCCACGTTAATCCACCGGCTCACCTATCGCCGGACCAACCACGACAACCTGCACGTGCGCGGCTATAAGGAAGAGGGCACGACCACCACGCCTTTTGACATGGCGGTGCAAAATGATCTGGACCGGTTTCATCTGGCGGGCGATGTAGTCGATCGCGTCCCGCGTCTGCAACGAGTTGGCGCACATTTCAAACAGTGGCTGCGCAATAAGCTGGTGGATCACAAGCAGTACGTGGACGACCGCGGGGATGACATGCCTGAAATCAAGAATTGGAAATGGCCGTACTAGTCTCAAGCGCAGCAACCAACGCGTGGCCGAGGATTCGATCTGATGAACGTTCTCGTTCTGAACTCGGGAAGTTCCAGTCTCAAGTTTCAGTTGATCGCGACCGACCTCGATCGTATCCAGCGAAACGAGGACGCCCGGCTCCTACGGGGCGAGGTCGAACGGATCGGTGGAGAAGCAATCGTCACGCTGGGGAAGAGCAACGGCGCCCACCAAACCTTGACGGCTCCCCTGCGAGACATTTCAGCAGCACTGGATTTCGTCATTCGCTGGATCACTTCCGACAAATCCGGGCTGTCGGAAGTGCGTGGGCCCGCCGATGTTCATGCCGTGGGACATCGGGTGGTGCATGGAGGGGAACGATTTTCAGAGTCGGTGATCATCACCGATGATGTGCTGAAGGGAATCGAAGAGTGTATCGAACTAGCTCCACTCCATAATCCGAACAACATCAAGGGAATTCTCGCGGTGCGCTCGTTGTTCGGCGCCGGGCTGCCGCAAGTCGCGGTGTTTGACACCGCCTTTCACCACTCGTTGCCGGAACATGCTTACCTATATGCCATTCCCTACCATCTGTACCGGCGTCACCGGATACGCAGGTACGGCTTCCATGGTACGTCGCATCGCTACGTCGCCTATCGGTTTCGCGTTCTGAGAAACGTGACCCGCGAGCAGACCCACGTGATTACGTTTCACTTGGGCAACGGATGCTCAGCGGCCGCCATTCGGAATGGGGATCCGGTTGATACGTCGATGGGTATGACGCCGCTCGAAGGCCTGGTCATGGGAACTCGGTCGGGCGATCTCGACCCGGCGATCGTCAATCTCATTTCTGCGAAAGAAGGATTATCGGCCCATGAGGTGGAAGCACTTCTGAACACGCAATCGGGCTTGCTCGGCATTTCGGGGCTCACGAACGACATGCGCGTGCTGCAAGCCGAACTCAAAGAGCATGATGATCGCCGGGCTCGCGTGGCGATTGAAGTCTTCTGCTATCGCGCGCGGAAATATGTGGGAGCGTTCCTCGCGGCCATGGGTGGCGCCGACGGCATCGTGTTCACGGGAGGCATCGGCGAGAATTCACCGGAGATCCGCGCTCAGATTTGTGGGGGCCTGGAGTGGGCCGGCTTGACGATCGATCCAGAGAGAAACAAGAAGATGGTTGGAAAGGAAGGAATCATCAGCAGCGAAGGCTCGCAGCTTGCAGCCTATGCGATTCCGACGGACGAAGAACTTCTCATCGCGCGCGATACGGTACGGTGCATTCTGGGGGAACCGCACCCGTCCTAAGCCAACATGTAGCTGGCAAAAAAAACACTATACCGAGTACGAGACGTCATCGTCCGCCACGACCTGGGCAAAATTGCTTGCGGTCGCGGCCATGTTGGGCGACTTGCTCCCGCGCCGCATGGCAACGATTCCGGTGCGCACCATTTCCAGGACGCCGTAAGGCCGAAGGACTTCCAGCAGGCCATCGATTTTGTCTTCCGCACCCGTGATTTCGATGGTCAGCGAGTCGGGGGCGACGTCGACCACCCTTGCCCGAAAGACGCTCGCGAGCTCCAGCACGTGCGAGCGGGCTTCGTGAGTGGCAGCGACCTTAATCATGGCCAAATCACGCACGATCGCCGGCTGATTCGTGATGTTTTCGACCAGTAGAACATTGACCAGTTTGTACAAATTCGCTTCGATCCGCCGGGCCTGGTCGCGGTCCGCGTCCGCGGTGATGGTCATGCGCGAGACTTCGGGCTTTTCGGTGCGCCCCACGGTTAAGGAATCAATATTGAAGGCGCGCCTGCGAAAGAGGGACGCGACCCGCGTCAGCACACCGGGCTTATTTTCCACGTAGACAACAAAAGTATTCATCATGTCGGTTTACTCGTCAGCCGCCGTTTCCACGATGGGACTGGGACGGCGAATCATCTCGTGCAACGATGCACCTGCGGCCACCATGGGATAGACCGTGTCCTCTTGCTCAACCTTGAAGTTGATCAGCACCGGGCCATCATGCCGACGCGCGGCCTGCACCGCCGGCACGACCTCCGAGCGTTGGGTCACGGCCACGCTCCGGATGCCATACGCTTCGCCCAGTTTCACGAAGTCCGGATTCAGCAGGGGCGTCGCGGCGTAATTGCGCTCATAGAAAAATTCCTGCCATTGCCGCACCATGCCGAGGAAGCCATTGTTAATGATGGCAATGTTCACCTTCAGATTCTCCTGCACGACGGTGGCAAGTTCGGCCATCGTCATCTGGAAGCCGCCATCGCCGACTATTGCCCATACTTCGGCTTCGGGCCGCGCCACTTTCGCGCCGATGGCTGCGGGCAACGCAAAGCCCATGGTTCCCAGTCCGCCCGACGTGATCAGCGAACGAGCACGATCATGCTTGTAGTATTGCGCCTCCCACATCTGGTGCTGGCCGACGTCGGTGACGACGATCGTGTCGGCATCGCGAGTCTCGCGCCACAGGTCATTGATCACGTGGGCAGCATAGAGATGGCCGTTGTCCGGGAGATTCTGAATGTCTCGAACCGCCGCATCGCCCTTGAGTTGGTCGATGAAATCGAGCCATTCACTGCGATCGACCGTGTTCACGTGCGGCAACAGTTCATGCAGGACTTCGCGCAGATCGCCGACCAGCGCTACATCTACTTTCACGTTCTTGTTGATTTCAGCAGGATCGATCTCGACGTGAATTTTGCGCGCGTTCGGCGCGTAGGTTTTTAGATTGCCGGTGACCCGATCGTCGAAGCGCATGCCGAAGGCGAGCAGAAGGTCGGCTTCCTGGATCGTGTGGTTGACCCAGGCTTCGCCGTGCATGCCCATCATGCCGAGATTGAGTGGATGCGAAGCAGGGAAGGCGCCGATGCCTAGCAGGGTGAGTGCGACCGGAATTCCGGTGCGTTCGGCGAAGGTGCGCACGTCCTGCATGGCGCCGGAGACGATGATGCCGTGTCCGGCCAAAATGACAGGCCGCTTGGCCTTCTGAATCAGTTCGAGCGCTTGCTCATACTCTTTGGCGTCGGGCGAAAGATCCGGACGATAGCCGGGCAGTTGCGGCTTGGCTGCTTCCCAGTCAAATTCGCAGGAAGTCTGCTGCGCGTCTTTGGTGATGTCGACCAGCACAGGACCGGGGCGGCCGGAGCGCGCGACGTAAAAAGCCTCGCGAATGGTGCGCGCGAGCTCGCTCGCGTGGGTAACAAGGTAGTTGTGTTTCGTGATGGGCAGAGTGACGCCGGTGATGTCGGTTTCCTGAAACGCGTCGGAACCAATCAGCTTGCTGCCAACCTGACCAGTGATGCAGACGATAGGAGAGGAATCCAGCATAGCGGTCGCGATTCCGGTGACCATGTTGGTCGCGCCCGGGCCAGAGGTAGCGACGGCCACGCCCACTTCACCGCCCGCGCGAGCGTAGCCGTCTGCCATGTGAGTCGCGCCTTGTTCATGACGCACCAGCACGTGGTGAATTTTGCTGTGCTTCAGAGCGTCATAGGCGGGCAGGATCGCGCCGCCCGGGTATCCGAACACGTGGCTCACGCGCTCCCGTTCGAGGCACTCCCAGAGTATCTGCGCTCCGGTCTTCGTCATCTGGCTAACTCCCTGTTCTGCTTCATCACCGCAAATCTCGGGCGATGGTTGGATCACAAAGTGTCTTGATAAGCGAACGGGCCATCATCCTTCGCTGGATGATGGCCCGTTCAGAAGCTTGGCTGAGGGTTACATCATCCGCTGCAGTCGGTTCCTACAATTACTCGTACGATCCCGGTGCGTACAATAAGGGCTTGGCTCTCGGTAAGTCGCACCAGATTGGCAACTCGGATCAGCATAGCGCGTAGTATCTGATGTTTGTAAACGTTTCTTTCGGGCGAGTCAAGGCCAATCTGGAGAGCAGGCGTCAGTCCTCAGTCGTCAGACTTCAGCAAATACCGACGAATATTAGCAACTTCTCGCCGTACGCGGAGGAAGACATCCACACATGGGAAGGATCTTTATTCCTCCATGCGGAGCAACAGCACCGGTTCCACCATGAAATCAAAGCCGTTGATAGTGTCGACGGCTCGTCGGATCACTGGCTCTGAAACGGGTTCGACCGTGATTACGAACGAGACGCGGTCCTTGGGGAGGTGCGGTTCCTGTTCGAGCGAATCGATGTTGATAGCTTCGCGCGCGATGACCTCGGCAACGCGGGCGACGATGCCTCTTTGGTCCTTCACGGTAAGGCGCAGATACCAGCTTGCCGGCTTCGGTCTGTCGGAAAGAACCAGCTCGCGAGAACTCAGGAAGCCGGAGATGTTCTTGGCATTCATTTGTCCGGCAGCGAAGTCGCGCGCGATTTCAATCAGGTCCGAAACCACTGCCGAGCCAGTCGCGTCTCCCCCCGCTCCGCGGCCATAGAACATTTGCGTGCCAATCTTGTCGCCCACCAGGAACACCGCATTGTTCACGCCTTCGACCTTGGCAAGCATGGACCGGCGGCTGACCAGCCACGGACGGACCGACACTTCCAGCCCCGCGTCGGTTTGTTCGGCCGAGCCGACCAGGCGGATGGTGCTGTCTAAACGAGTGGCGGAGTGGATATCGATGGCGCGCACATGGCGGATACCGCAAGTGGGAATGTGCGCGACATCGAGGCGGCCTTCGAACGCCATGCGCGCAAGAATGCAAAGCTTGTCGCGAGCGTCCTGGCCGTCGATGTCAAATGACGGATCCGCTTCGGCAAAGCCAGCGGCTTGTGCCTCCGACAGAGCCTCCGCGAACTCAATCCCGCGGCTCTCCATCTGGGTGAGGATGTAGTTAGCGGTGCCGTTCAGGATGCCGTGCACCGAGCGTAAACGATCGCCAGCCGTTGACTCGTGGATGACGCGCAGAATCGGAATCCCACCGGCGACGCTCGCCTCGAAACCAATCGGCAGATTGTGCGACGCTGCCAGGCGAAACAGTTCGTCTCCATGCTCGGCGAGCAGGTTCTTGTTGGCCGTAACAACTGGTTTGCCTTGCTCCAGCGAAGAACGAAGAAGCTCCAGCGACTCTCCAGTGCCACCCATCGTCTCGACGACTACATCGACGTTGGGATCCTTCAGCAAACGCCGCCAGTCGGCGACAGCGCATGCCCCGGCGGGCATGTCCTGGGGCTGCACGCTGGAACGGCGACACACCGCCGTCACGACCAGGCGCACGCCGCTGCGATGCGCAATCAGGTCCGCATGCTTGACGATGATATCGGCGGTTGCCCGGCCAACCGTGCCAAATCCAACGATGCCAACTCGAACTTGCTTCATGGTCATGAAAATAATCCCAATCCGTCAGGGGCTAGACACTAGTTCGCCGCCTCGGCGCCCAAAAATTCCTGATGTACCGCGCGCACCACGTCATCGACCCGCGAGTTCGTGACAGCGAAGCAAATGTTCAGTTCGCTCGCTCCCTGGGCCACGGCAATGACACTGACGTTATTGCGCGCAACCACCGAGAACAGCCGTCCGAGAATGCCGCAATATCCCTTCATGCCTGAACCGAGCACAGCGATCACAGCTATGTCGCGATGGACGGTCACTGGATTCAAGATGCCATGCTTGAGTTCAGTCCGAAAAAGTCTCTGGATCGCGCGAACAACCTGCTCCGTATCCGGCTCGCGAAGAACCAGGCCAAGGGAGTTTTCGGAGGAAGACTGGGTGGAGAATAAAACGTCCACGTGCTCGTGGCCCAAGCGAAGAAACAGCCGTCCGAAAATCTCAGCAAAATGAACATCGCGCCGGGTCGTCAGTGTGACCAGCGAGGCCTGAGTCACGGCGGTGACCGCCTTGACGGGATGAGGGCTCTCCGGCAAGGACTCGACGATCTTGGTCCCAGGAACCTCCGGCTTGAACGAGTTCTTGATCCAGACTGGAATGCCGCGATCCATCGTCGGCCAGATCGCCTTGCGATGAATGACCTTGGCTCCGTAGTAGGAAAGTTCAATGGCCTCCGCGAAGGTGACCTCAGGCAACGTGACTGCATCCGGACATACCCGCGGGTCGGCGGTCAACACTCCATCCACGTCCGTCCAGATCCACACCTCGTGCGCATCCATGGCCGCACCCACAATCGTTCCCGAGTAATCGGAGCCGCCGCGTCCTAAAGTAGTGACTTGTCCTCCGGCGGTCGCGCCGCTGTAGCCCATCACGACAGGAATCTGTCCTTGCTGCAAGAGCGGGAGGAGGATTTCGCGGCACTGCCGGCTGGTGGCTTCCATGTCGGGAACTGCGTCCCCGAACTTGTCATCCGTCGCGACGATGCGGGCCGAATCTACGAATGTGCCTTTTGCGCCCAACTCGTTCAGGCACGCGGCAAAAATGTGCGCCGACATCTTCTCGCCCAGAGGCAAGACCATGTCCATCACCTGGGGTGTCGCGGACCCGAGCAGCTTGAGGGCCGCGCAGAAGTCGCGCATGTGATTGAGGGTCGCTTGCGCATCGGCGGACACGGCTTTTCGGGTGTGGCCTTGAAATAATTCGGACACGACCTGCTCATGGCGCTCGCTCAATTGGCGAAGGCCCTCTTCCATGACCTCGCCATTGCCGAGGCGCGCAGAATTCAGCACGCTCAGAATGAGATCGGTCACCTTGGACAGGGCAGACACCACCACCACTACCTGATCGCCCTGCTGGGCGTGCCGTTGCACGATGCTTGCGGCTTGGCGGATTCGTTCGGCGCTGCCGACAGAAGTCCCGCCGAACTTCATCACAGTAAGACTCATGGATTCCTATGTGGGGAGAGAGCTTTTAACTCTAGTAGTACAGCATGCTGAAGCGAAAAGCGGCAAGGGTGTGACAGTATCGGTCCTAACCAGCGATATAACCGCGGGACACACCGCATTGGTGGGTAGGGGCAGACGCCCTCATCTGCCCGGCGGAGCGAAGCCCCGCTGCTTCGCAGATGCCTCCGACGCGTTTGGCTCCGGAATGGTATGCGCAAAAAATCCGGACCAGCCCGCTACAGAAGCGAGCTGGTCCGGAGCTGAATGGGCAGGTCTCGGTCTATTGCTGGCCGATGATCTTCCCGTTGATGTCGATGTTATCCAGCACCACGATGCTGGAGCCGGCTTCCGGTCCGCCGTCATGGACAAGGTGGATGCTCTTCACCTTGCTACCCGCCGGGATGGCCGGAGCAGTTTGCGCCGGGTTGGCAGGATCGAAGCGTAACCGCTTCCATCCGGCGACCGGTGCAGGTTGAGGGGTGCCGCTGGCGCACCCGATTTTGTGGACTACGTCATCGGTTGTGACGACCACAAAACGCGGGCTCGTCGCCGTGCACTGACTGCCCACGCGAATGTCGTATCCCAGTTGCGTGAGAGAGATTCCCTCCACGTCCCGGATCACGACCCCAGCCTGCGCCTGGTTGGACGCATTGCTGGTTTTCGAGAGCAGCAGACCCTGGTTGCGGGTATCAGCAGCTGTGGTTGCAGTGCTGGTGGACGCGGCACCGGTACCATCCATCCAGGTGGCCGCTACTGTGTTTGTGCCAGCCGGATCGTAGGCGTAGGTCCAGGCATGTAAGCCGCCACCACTGCTGGCATCGTCACCACTACTGCTACCACCGTCATTGCCTCCGCCGTCGTCATCTCCAGAGACTACTTTCAAGATGACCGGTAGATTGATTCCGGTGGTGCCTTGCGCGGCGATCTTGACGGTCGCCGTGTAGGTTCCTGAAGCGAGACCGGTCGGATCAACCGAGATGCCGAGCGTTCCCGGAGTCGTGCCACCCGACGGGCTCACCGACAGCCAACTGCCGCCATTCACCGCGGCCGTAAAGCTGAGTGGCGCTCCCGTGCTCATCACGCGTACGTTCTTGGGCGCGGGGCTGGGTTGGCCTGATTGATAGTCAAAGTAGACTCCACGCGGCGGCCAGATGCGGAGTGAGCCAGAACCGGTGCCGCTGGTAATCACCAGCTTCACGGGTATGGTCTGCGGCGTGTTGGCGGCTCCCGTAGACGTGATGGTGATCGTGCCGTTATAGGTCCCGGCTGCAAGACCGGTTGGATTGGCGCTGACCTTGACGGTCGCCGGAGTCGAGCCAGTGCTTGGAGTCACTGACAGCCACGAGCCTCCCGACGCCGCGGCGGTAATTTGCAGTGCAACACCGGTGCTGGTGATCGACAGGTTCTGGGTACCGGATGTGGTGCTGCCCAACGGGTAACTGAAGCTCAGCGTGCCAGGCGCCACATTCAGGGACGGATTGCCGGATGGGGCACTGGTGACAGCCAGACTCACAGCGATTTTTTGCGGAGAGTTGGATGCTCCAGAAGCCGTAACGGTAACGGTCCCGTTGTAGCTGCCCGCAGCAAGTCCAGACGGATTGACCGATACGCTAAGGCTCGCGGGAGTGTTTCCGCTCGCCGGCGTGGCATTCAACCATGCGGCCGAGGATACGACCGTGTAGTTAAGCGCAGTGCTGCTGCTCAGGGACACGGGCTGCGCGGCAGGTGCGGCTCCGCCTGTCTGATAGCTGAAGGACAAGCTCAACGGACTGACCGTCAGAGTTGGACTCGATGCGGCCGTCACGGTGAGCGTGACCGGCACACTCTTCGGACTGTTTGAAGCGCCTGAGGAAGTAATCGTGACCGTCCCGGTGTAGGTTCCCGCCGAGAGGTTTTGTGGAGTTACGGAAACACTTACATTGCCGGATGTTGTGCCGCTTGCCGGGGTGGCGCTGAGCCAGGTTGCCGAAGTCGAGACGGTGTAATTGAATGCCGAACCACTGCTGCTGACCGCTAAGTTTTGCGCGGCAGCGGCGGCGCCACCGCTCTGATAGCTGAATGATAAACTCGCGGGACTTAGATTGATCGTCGGCAGCTGCGGCGCTGCAGTTACCGTCAGGGTGACGGGGACGGTTTTGGGGCTGTTTGAAGCTCCCGAAGAAGTAATCGTGACTGTGCCCGTGTAGGTTCCAGCGGAAAGACTCTGCGGATTCACCGAAACACTCACGTTGCCCGGAGTGTTGCCACTCGCGGGAGTGGCGGATAGCCAGGTCGCGGACGTGGCGACGGTATAGCTCAGCGCAGAACCGCTGCTGCTGACCGAGAAGCTCTGAGATGCCGGAGCGCTACCGCCACTCTGATAATTGAATGACAAGCTGGCGGGACTTACCCCGATGGTCGGATTCGGAGCGGCCGCCGTGACGGTAATGGCCTGCTGAAGTTTCCCGGTCCCGCCGCTGAAGCTGTCGATCGCGGCGGCATAAAGAGTCGCCGTGGTGGTTGTGGTTACGGTCGGAGCCGTCCAAGTGAACGTCCAACTATGAGTGCTGCTGGGCGCGGTATGCGTAATCTCGCCATTCAGAACCTGGGTGCCTGATCCGGCCGCAAACGTTCCCGCTGAAGCGGCTACATCGAGTCCGCCATTGCCGGCGGTGATGACGCTGACTGAGAGGGTGTAGGAATTGGTTGAGCCCGAGGTTACAGTCGTGGGACCAGTCAGCGTGATGGTAGGCACGCTGGTACTCGAGCTGTGGCACGTGGTGCATGTCGAGCCGCTCTTCCCGGAGAATCCCGAAATGCCGCCGCTGCTGGCGTTCGCCGGCAGCGAGGAGTAGACGAGAGTCCACGCTACCA
>Ga0209806_1002182_pt1 | contig 12365 bp, 12 predicted proteins | sample GraSoiAngelo_152_FD_186166 | JGI IMG/M metagenome (GOLD analysis project Ga0209806, IMG submission 186166) | Grasslands soil microbial communities from the Angelo Coastal Reserve, California, USA - 14_1009_12_30cm (SPAdes) (version 2) | ecosystem: Environmental > Terrestrial > Soil > Grasslands ... | reverse complement strand
GGACAATGGGCGGCCCCTCCGGCGCCCCACCCAGGAGGAAGAAGCAACCCGGACGTGCCTCGAGGAAATAGGCGAAGTCCTCGCCCACCATTAGCGGTTCCGACATCACGACCGCGTCGCTGCCGACGACTCCAGACGCAGCCTCTTTCACGAGCCTCGCAATTCCCGGGTCATTGATGGTCGGTGGTGTCCCCGAGTCGTGCCGGAATTCGCTGCTGCCCCGCATGGTGCCGGCGATCCCTTCCGCCACCTGGGCGATCCGCGTGAGGAGGTGCCGTCGCAGCTCCGCCTCGAACGTCCGCAGCGTGCCCTGGAGGACGACCTCGCCCGCCACGATGTTGGCCGCCGAGCCGCCATGCACGCTGCCGAGCGTGATCACCACCGGTGACACCGGCGACGTCTCGCGGCTGACCAGCGTCTGCAAGGCGGTCACAACCTGCGCGGCGATCACGACCGCATCGATGGTCAGATTGGGCTGCGCCCCGTGACCGCTTCTTCCGCGAATGATCAGGGTGAACATGTCGGCACTTGCCATCACGACACCCGGCGGCACGCAGACCTGGCCGGTTGGCAGCTGGGCCCACACGTGCAGGCCAATCACGCGGTCGATGCCCTCGAGGACGCCCGCGTCGATCATCGGCTTGGCGCCGCCGGCCTGCTCTTCCGCCGGCTGAAAAGCAAAACGAACCATCCCCGGTAGCTCGTGGCGTCGCTCGGCGACGAAGCGGGCGAGCTCCAACGCGATCGCCATGTGCACATCGTGGCCGCAGGCATGCATCACACCGGCGCGCGTCGACCGAAACGGCACATCCGCCGTTTCCTTGAGGGGAAGGCCGTCCATATCGGCTCGGACCAGGACCGAACGTCCCGGGCGCTCCCCGCGGATCTCCGCCACCACGCCGGTCCCGGCGACGCCCGCCGTCAGTTTGTCGACGCCGAGCGCATCCAGTCGCTCGGCGATGTAGTGCGCGGTCTCAGTTTCCTTGAAGCTCAGCTCCGGTGAGGCATGGAGCTCGCGTCGATGGGTGATGAGGTGCTGCGTGACGGCCGCGTTGGACTCATGCACCGCGTGCCGTGGCGTCGAGGCCATCGAAACCATTCTGTCAAACTGAATTCGATGCCGCGTTCGCTTGCCGAGTACCAGCGCAAACGCGATTTCAGCAAGACGCCTGAGCCGAAAGGCACCCCCGAGCCCACCGGCCAGAACCGCTTCGTCGTCCAGAAGCACTGGGCGACGCGACTCCATTACGACTTCCGCCTGGAAATGGACGGCGTGCTCGTCAGCTGGGCCATTCCCAAGGGACCAACCTTGAACCCAGCGGAAAAGCGCCTCGCCGCCCATGTCGAGGACCACCCGGTCAGCTATTACGACTTCGAGGGCACTATCCCCAAGGGCGAGTACGGCGGCGGCACGGTGATGATCTGGGACTGGGGCACGTTCGAGCTCGAGGAGAGCACGCCCGCCGAGTCGCTCAAGCGAGGCGAGGTGAAGTTCCGCCTCAACGGCGTCCGGCTGCACGGGCGCTATGCCCTGGTTCGCACCCGCTCCGAAAAAGACTGGTTGCTGATCAAGAAGAAGGACGAGGCGGCCGATCCCAACTTCGACATCGAGAAATTCGACACCTCGGTGAAGACCGGGCGGACCAAAGAAGAAATCGAGCAGGGAAAAGACGCCGTCTGGTCGAGCAGCCGGGCTGAGGGCGAGGGCGGACTGATCAACCTCGCCAACGCCGAAAAGGGCCCGATGCCCAGGAGTCTCGACCCGATGAAGGCGCAGCTGGTCGACGAACCGTTCGATAACGACCGCTGGCTCTTCGAAGTCAAATGGGACGGCATCAGGCTGATCAGCTTCGTCGACAACGGGAAGGTCTCCCTTCAGACCCGCTCCGGCCGGATCGTCGACAACGAATATCCGCAGTTGCAAGCGATCAGCGGGCTCGTCAAAGCGAAGCAGGCCGTGCTCGACGGCGAGATTGTCGCCCTGGACGACGAGGGCCGTCCGTCCTTCCAGTTACTGCAGAACCGGGAACGGGACAAGCGACCCCTGCAGTACGTCGTGTTCGACATCGTCTATGCCGACGGCCAGCGGCTCTTCAAAGTGCCGCTCGAGGACCGAAAGCGGCTTCTCCGCAATCTGTTTGCCGACACCTCGCTGCTGAAGTACTCCGAACACGTCCTCGGCGAAGGCAAGGCATTCTTCAAGGCGGCCCAGCAGAATCACCTGGAGGGGATCGTCGCCAAGCTGCGTGACAGCTCCTATCAGCCGGGCGTGCGCAGCAGCGCCTGGCTAAAGATCAAGGCCGTCCTTCAGCAAGAGGTAGTCGTTGGCGGCTTCACCGCGCCACGCAACAGCCGGAAATATTTCGGCGCGCTCATCGTCGGCGTCTACGAGGACGGAAAGCTCGTTTACACCGGCCACGTCGGCGGTGGGTTCGACGAAAAGACCCTCGCCGAGATCTACAAGCTGATGAAACCACTGATCGTGAAGTCGCCGCCCTTCAGCGGGCCGCCACCGCATGCCAACGAGAAACCGACGTGGGTGAAACCGAAATTGGTCGTCGAGGTGAAGTTCAGCGAATGGACACGCGACGGCGTCATGCGCCAGCCGGTCTTCCTCGGGCTGCGCGATGACGTCGACCCGCGCGAGGTCCGTCGGGAACTCCCCGGCGACACGGGTCGTGAAACGGCCCGCGCCAAAGCCACTGTCGCGGCCACGCCGAAATCCCCGGCTCGCGCCGCAAGCTCGCGCGCCCGGGTCGCCAGAAAGACGTCAACGCGGACGGTGCGCCCCGCCGCAGCCGCACCGCGAAAGGCAGCGGCTGCGGACATCCCCGATACGCCGCTGAGCCGGGCCGCGGCGAAAATTGCCAAGCAACTTGGCACCACCATCCGAGGCGCGACGCGAGCCGAGCTCGAGGCGCTGGATGCGATCAAGAAAGAAGGCAACTGGGAGATCGGTGGGCGCACGGTACACCTGACGAACCTGGACAAGCTCCTCTTCCCCGAGGACCATTACTCCAAGCGCGATTTGATCCGCTACTACGTCCAGGTCGCGCCCGTGATGATTCCCCACTACAGCCGGCGGCCGCTCTCCATGAACCCGCACCCGGATGGCATTCATGGCAAGAGCTACTGGGTGAAGGACAAGCCGGATTACGCTCCCGAATGGATCCCCACTTTCCGCTACCAGGATCAGAAGAGCCTCAAAGACTGGATCCTCATCGAGGAGGTGGCCACCCTGGCCTGGCTCGCGAACCATGCGGTGATCGACATGCATCCGTGGTACTCACGGGTGGACAAACCAGAGTACCCGGATTGGTCCGTGGTGGACCTCGACCCGGCCGAGGGCGCGACGTTCAAGGATGTGATCGCGGTGGCGAAGGTGGTGAAGAGCGCGCTGGACCACCTCAAGCTGAAATCTGTGCTGAAAACGACCGGCCAGAGTGGGCTGCACGTCTACATTCCCATCGAGCGCCGCTACACCCTGGACGAAAGCCGCGACTTCGTCGCCAAGCTGGCTCACACGATCGCGGAGTTGATGCCCGACAAGGTCACCGAGGTCTGGGAGGTCAAGCGCCGCACCGGCAAGATCCGCATCGACTACACGCAGAACGTGATCAACAAGACGCTGGCCGGTCCCTACTCGGTCCGGCCCGCGATGCACGCGCCCGTCTCGACGCCGATCACCTGGAAGGAGCTCGATGATCCGCAGCTGCGACCCGATCGGTGGACGATCAAAACGCTCGGCGACCGGCTGCTCGAGGTCGGCGATCTCTTTCACGAGGCCCTGATCGTGCGCCAACGTCTGCCGGCCATCTGACCCGTGACTGACGGCCGCAAGGTCCCCGCCGATCTCCCCGCGATGCAGGCTTTCATCGACGCCTGGATCAAGCGACGCGGGGACTATTGGTCACCCCTTTCGCAATATGCGCGATTGGCGGAGGAGGTCGGTGAGCTCGGTCGCGAGCTGAATTTTCAGTTCGGCGACAAGCCACGCGCGTCCAAGGACGCGACTGGCTCGACCGCGGATGAGCTCGGTGACGTGCTCTTCATCGTCATCCTGCTGGCCAATTACCTAGGCATCGACCTCGCCTCCGCGCTGACGGAGACCCTGAAAAAGTACGAGGGCCGGTCGCAGACCTGACCTCCTGCACTGCTTATCCACAGGACTTTTGCACTGCCTGTGAGCAGCTGGTGGAAAAAGTACCGCAACAAATGTTCCGTCTGGACGGGTCTAACCAGCTGGTCGTATTCTCATGTCCCGCTCGATCGAACATCGGGTTCCTTGAGGAGAGGGGTCAAGTCAAGGAGTGCGGCGGCACGGGAAGAGTTCCATGTCAATCGTTTGCGGTTTTATTGGCTTGACACCGGCTAAAAGCCGGGCCTAGAATGCGGAAAACCTATATGTTGTGCTGGATCGGATCGTCAAACCCCACATTTAGGGGGAGGTAGCGGACCAAGGCTCACGCGTGAACGGGGAACTACCGGCGGCGGCAGACGCCGGACGGCACGCAGCGTGCCGGCGCTCGTTTGTGAGCTAGGGGGAGAGACCATGCTCAGGAACACGCTCAGGATGATCAACCAGCAAGACCAATGGTTTAACCAATTACGCCGCGAAGAGTCGGCCCGCCGCACCCTTCGGTACTCGCTCTACCAGGCCCTCGAACAGGTGGAACGCTTGCTCGAGAGCGACATGATGGAAGTCCCGATCGAAATGCAAGCCCGTCTGCGGCAGATCGTCGAAGCCGTCGATCCCCAGCTCGCCTATCGCATGGACCAATCGGGTCCCAGCGCCCTCGACATCCAGGACATCATCTTCGAGGCGCAGGACCGCCTCATCAAGCAGGTCCGCGCCTAACGATCTTTTAACCTCGAACGCCTCGCCTCCTGCAGTGGCGCCCGGGAGCAATCCCGGGTGTCATTGCGTCTGGGGGGTAGGCTGGCGCTATGCGAGACATCAAGGCCCGCAAGGCCGACGTCCTGGCCGCGCTCCAACAGCACGCCGACATGTGGCTGTCGACCGCTGACCCGGCCGGACGCCCCCACCTGATCCCGGTGTCAGCCTGGTGGGATGGTAGCCACCTGGTGATCGCAACGGCGGGTGCCAGCCGGACGGCCAAAAACCTGAAAACGAATCGCAGCGCCCGTGTGGCCGCTGGTTCGCCGTCGGACGCCATCATGATCGATGCCGAGGTCGTCGAAAATTCCGCCGTCGAAGACTCGCCCGAACTGGCCGGCGGCTTTGCCGGCGCCGTCGGTTGGGATCCACGCGAGGTCGGTCATGGCTGGTTCTTCTTCCGCATGCGTCCGACTCGAATCCAGGCCTACCGCGGATACGACGAGCTCGACGGGCGTGATGTCATGCGCGACGCGAGGTGGCTCGCATGAGCGACGGCATCGAGGTCTGGGACCTCTGGTTGCCGGGACCCGGTGCGACCGGACTCCCATTTGCCCGAAGCCGCATCAGCGGCGCCGATGCCGGCGACCGCCTGCTGGTTCACGCGGCCCCACCAAAATTACAGGTCACCGTCCGCGATGCGAGCGGCACCGTGCTGGCGACCGGCGATGGGCTGGAGCGCCACCAACCCGGGCCGATGAGTTTCCTCGTGCGGCGCGGGGCCACCATCACGCTGGAAGATGGCTGGCCGACTGAGGAGGACATCGGTCGGGTGGTCCTTCTTCCCGGCGGCGAGGCCGGCATCCTCAAGAGCTGGTGGAACGCCGACGACCGCAAGGAGTGGCGCTGGCAGGTCGAGTTCTACAACCAGAACCGCGGCTGATCCGCCCGCGGGCCTATGCCTGCACGAAGTAGGAGCGGCAGGCCAGGTCGATCAGGTCCGGCTCGAGCCGCGAGGGCCGGCCCAGAAAGTACGCCACCTCGTCGAGCTGGTTGAGGATGTCGCGCGGCTGGCAGCCTCGCAGCGGGCGCTTGAACGGCTTGTAATACCGGTCGAGCACGTACTGGTAGCCGACCTCGTTGAAGACGATCTCGAACTCCTTGCATGCCCGTTCGAAGATTTGCCGGAATTCGATCGCTGTTGGATCGGGCACGTGGATCTTGTAGCGCACGCGCCGGAGAAACGCTTCGTCGACCAGCGATCCCGGCTCGAGGTTGGTGCTGAACACGACCATGGCCTCGAAGGGCGCGCCGACCGCCATGCCCGCGCCGGCTAGCGTGAGGTAGTCGATCCGCCGTTCCAGCGCGACGATCAGGCGGTTGAGCAAGGCGCGCGGCGAGGAGTCCTGGCGGCCGAAGTCATCGAGCAGGAAGATGCCCCCATTGGCCTTGAGGTGGATGGGCGCCTCGTAGTAGCGCATCAGCGGGTCGAAAGAGGGCGATAGCTGTGCCGTCGTCAACTCACCACCCGCCTTGACGAAGGGCCGCTTGACCAGTACCCAGCGAGGGTCGAAGTTCCCCGGCATCTGCCGCTGGATCCGCTGATGATGCAGGGGATCGTAAAGGCGCATGATCTGGCCCTCGATGTCGATCGCGTAGGGGATGAAGATTGGCTCACCCAGCAGCTCAGCGCACGCCTCGGCGATGGTGGTCTTGCCGTTGCCCGGTGCGCCATAGAGGAAGAGAGGCGCGCGGGCGTTGACCGGCGGGCCCAGCTGGACGAGCAGATCAGGGCTGAGGGTGAGGTGCTGCAAGGCTCGCGTTAACCAGGCTGCGGTGACGTCCGCCTGGCTGACCTGGGTGCGGACCGAGATGTCGTACTGGGCAAACGGCACAGGAGCCGGCCCAACGTAGTGGTCGCGGGCCAGCACGTCCCGGGCGCGCAGGCGCCCCGGGTCGGTGATCAGGTAGCCGAGCGTCTCACCGAAGTCGTGGCTCTGGGAGGGGCCCGCCATGCGGCCGATCGTCTGGGCCCAGCCCTGCTCCACCAGGCTCTGGATCGCCGGGGTCACGGTCTGATAGGGCAGGCACAGGGCGGCGGCCCAGTCCTTGGCCGACATCGGCGATTTGAAATAGATGTGCTTGAGGAGGAGGTCGGCCAGGCGCGCCACCGGGAGTCCAGAATCTTCGGTGCGCGCCGGGGCGATCGGGAAGAACTGCGGGGTGGTGGCTTGAGGCGGTGGCTGAATGGCCATTAGGCAAGAAGACCGCCGGCTGGGGCGGCCCTCCAGAGCAACCTGTAGCCGCTCGACTTTCTTGCGAGATCGAACTCAGGCTGAAAGGGCCCGCCGGGGTCCAAAATAGCGCTCGACCGTGAGGCCATGGCGTTCCAGCTCGGCCCGGGCCAGGGGCTCGAACCGGCGCAGATACCAGTCCTCGGCCGGGTTGTGCGAGTAGGCCAGCAGCTGGTTGTAGGGCAGGGTATAGATGGCCCGGCCGGCCAGGATCTCCAGGATCTGGGGGGTCAGTTCAGGCTGGGCGAGGGCCCGGCGCAGCGTCACGTGAATACCGCGCATGTCCGCGATCAGTCGCAGACGTCGGGGCAGGAAGATGGCGAGGGCGAAGACGAGGGGGACGCTCGTGACGATGATGGCCAGGATGAGGGCCAGCAAGTGGATCCCGCGAGAGCCGGCCTGCCCCGCCGAGATGAGCGAGTCGCCGGAGTGTACCTTGAGCGCGTCGGCCGTCCGGTGGAGGAAGTCGGAGAGATACGGCACGCTGTTCGGGATCCCCTGCTCGAAGGACAGGATCCAGCTGTCGAATGTCTTGCCGGCGTTGATCACGCCCTGGGCAAGGGCGTCGAGCTGGAGAACGAGGTTATTGACCCACAGCCCCGCGCGAAGGCACAGGTAGATCCAGGCCACCATGATGAGGTCGGCAAGCATCCAGGCGAAGCGGCGACCATAGACATCGGGGTAGAGGCGCATGAAGGTCCCCCTTGAGGTACTGAAAGAAGAACGTCAAAGACGCGCCGAGTCTAGCGCGCTTGGCTAAACAGCTTCCAGGTACTCGATGACCTGACGGGTCAGCTGGGTCGGCGTCGAGGCGCCGGAGGTAACGCCCACGCGCGTCTTCCCCTCCAGCCACTCGGGCCTGATGTCTTTCGCGGTATCCACCAGGTAGGCCGGCTTGTGCGCCAACTCCTTGACGACCTGCACCAAGCGCTTGGAGTTCGAGCTGCGCTCGCTGCCGACGACGATGACGACGTCGCACTCCTTGGCCGCCTCCACAGCCGCCTCCTGACGATCCTGCGTCGCCCGGCAGATCTCGTTGTAAGCCTCCGACTGCGGGTACTTGTCGCGCACCCGTTTGATCATGGATGCCGTGTCCCAGATGCTCAGCGTGGTCTGGCAGGTGACGGCAATCTTTGCATTCGTGATGTCGAGCGCGTCGACGTCCTGCGGGTCCTGCACCAGGTGAACTTTGCCGGGTGCCTCGCCGATCACGCCTTCCGGCTCGGGGTGGCCGCGGCGGCCGATATAGACGACGTCGTAGCCACGCTCGACCAGGTCTTTGACGAGATCATGGGTGACGACGACGTCGGAGCAGGTTGCGTCCACCATGTTGAGACCGCGCGCGGCGGCCTTGGCCTTGACCGCCGGCGAGACGCCGTGCGCGGTGAAGATCACGGTGCCGCCGTCGATCGTGTCCAGGCCCTCGAGCCGGTTGTCGCTGTCGACTAGCTCGACGCCGTTTTCCTGCAGCTCGTCGGTCACGTGCGTGTTGTGGACGAGGTAGCCGAGCATCCGGACCTTCTCGCCGGGGCGGGCCTTGGCGGTCTGCTTGGCGGCGCGGATCGCTTCGACGACGCCGTGGCAGTAGCCACGCGGCGTGATCTTGAGGACGTCCACGCTTCGAGTCTACCCGTGGTTCTGACGGGTGAAGCTATCGAGGCGTGACGAGCGCGTGACGACGGATCGGCTTGGGAACCGGTGGCGGCCGTTCCGGGGTTGGTGGCGGCGGTGGCGGCTTCGTGCCGGGAACCGGCTCCGGCTCACCCGGAGGCGGCTCCCTAACCAATGACGATCGGGCCCGAGGAGAAGTTGATGATCTTGAGAAACGCCAGGATACTAACCGCGGCCAGCACCGTGAGGAATCCGCCGACGATGTAGGACGCAAGCCGGTGACGGGTGAAGACGGCGAGGCCCAGCAACAGCAGGACGATGGCCACCAGGATGTTCGCGAAATTAATGTCGACTTTCAATGCTCACCTCCTTATGGTTGAGCTTCACGCCTGCGCCAGTGCTCGGTCAAGGTCTGAGATCAGATCGGCCACGTCCTCGATGCCGACCGAGATGCGAACCAGGCCATCGGCCACTCCGTGTGCTCGCCGCGTTTCGGCCGGGATGGAGGCGTGCGTCATCACCGCCGGTAGCTCGATCAATGACTCCACCCCGCCGAGGCTCTCCGCGAGCGTGAATAGCTGGGTCCGCTCGACGACGCGGCGCGCGGGCTCGAGCCCGCCCTTGACCTCGAAGGAGATCATGCCGCCAAAGCCGGACATCTGGCGTTGGGCGAGCTCGCGCTGGGGATTCTTGGGCAAGCCGGGATAGAAGACGCGCGCCACCTTGGGATGTTCGCTGAGGAAGGCGGCCACCAGCCGCGCATTGCGGTCGTGCTCGCGCATCCGGATGGCGAGCGTCTTGAGGCCGCGCAACACCAACCAGGCATCCATCGGTCCCGGCACGCCGCCGACCGCGTTTTGCAGGAAGGCCAACCGCTCGAAAAGGTCGTCCCGGTTGACGACCAGCGTGCCCCCGATCACGTCGCTGTGGCCGCCAAGGTACTTGGTCGCGCTGTGCACCACGATGTCGGCGCCCAGCGACAAAGGTCGCTGGAAGTACGGGCTCATGAAGGTGTTGTCGGCCACGAGGAGCGCCTGCCGGGCGTGCGCCAGCTTGCTGACCGCATTAATGTCGACCAGCTTGAGGAGCGGATTGGTCGGCGATTCAATCCAAACCATTCGCGTGCGAGCGGTGATTGCTTTCTCGACCGCGCCGAGGTCGGAGCCGTCGACGAAGGAAAAGGTGAGCCCCATCGGTTCCAGCACGCGGCGGAACAGCCGGTAGCTGCCTCCATAGAGATCGTCGACCGCGAGCGTGTGGTCGCCCGGCTTGAGCAGCTGCATGACCGTGGCCTCCGCCGCCATGCCGGAGGCGAACGCCAGCCCGTGGGCGCCGCCTTCCAGCGCGGCGATGCACTGCTCGAGGGCGGCGCGCGTCGGATTCCCGGTCCGCGAGTACTCGTAGCCGCGATGCTTGCCGAGCGCGTCCTGGGCAAAGGTCGAAGTCTGGTAGATGGGCACCACGACCGCCCCCGTCGCCGGGTCGGGCGCCTGGCCCGCGTGGATCGCCCGGGTCGCAAACCCGGGCGTGCCTTCGGCGCTCACCGGGAGGCGCGGGTGTGCGCCATGAACTCGAGCAAATCGACACGGGTGATGATCCCGACCGGCCGCTCGGCCTCCATCACGACCAGGGCGGTCGCACCTCCGAGCAGCGCATTGAAGGCCTCGTCGACGTGGGCTCCGGCGGCGATCGTCGGAAACGGCCCGTCCATCGCGGCGCCCACGGTGGTCTCGATCAAGCCGGGATCGCGGTAGACGCGATCGAGTAGCGTGCGCTCCTGGATGCTTCCCACCAACTTGCCCGCGCCACTGCCGTCTTCGGTGACCGGCATCTGTGAGATCCCGTATTCCTGGAGCAGGTCGATGGCACGACCCACCTTCTCTTTGGACGAAACCGTGATCAGTTCCGGCATCTCGCGCTCGCGCACGGCGACGACGTCGTGCACCATCTGGCGCGGGAAGCGTTCGAAGAAACCGTTCTGGCGCATCCACTCGTCGTTGTAGATCTTGCTGAGGTTGTTGCGACCCGTGTCGGGCAGGATGACGACCATCACCGTCTTCTCGTCGAGGCCGCGCGCCACCTCCATCGCCGCCTTCATGGCGGTCCCCGACGAGCCACCCACCAGGATCCCCTCTTCGCGCGTGATGCGCCGGGCCGTGAGAAAGGAATCGCGGTCGTTGACCTGGATGATGCGGTCGATCAGTTTCAGGTCGATGGTGCCGGGGATGAAGTCCTCGCCGATCCCCTCCACCTTGTAGGGCTTGATGGTGTCGCCCGAATAGAGGGAGCCTTCCGGGTCGGCGCCGACGATCATCACCGCCGGCTTCTTTTCCTTGAGGAAGCGGGCCACACCCGTGATGGTGCCGCCGGTTCCCAGGCCGCCGACCACCACGTCGACCTTACCGTCCGTCTGCTCCCAGATTTCCGGACCGGTCGTTTCATAGTGCGCCTGCGGGTTGGCCTGGTTGAAGTACTGGTTCGGCTGGAAGGCGCCCGGAATCTCGTGGCTCAGCCGTTCCGCGACCGAGTAGTAGCTTTCGGGCGACTCGCGCGGAACAGCGGTCGGACAGACCACCACTTCGGCGCCGTACGCCCGCAAGAGGGCAATCTTCTCCGGCGACTGCTTATCCGCCATCACGAAGATCATCCGGTAACCCTTCAGTGCCGCCGCGATGGCCAGCGCGTGACCGGTATTCCCGGAGGTCGGTTCGACGATGGTGCCGCCCGGCTTCAGCAGACCGCGGCGTTCGGCATCCTCGATCATCCGGAGCCCGATCCGATCCTTGACGCTGCCGCCGGGGTTGAGCGTCTCCACCTTCGCCAGGATGGTGGGACGGAGCCCGGCGGTGATGCGCCGGAGCCGCACCAGCGGCGTGTGCCCGACGGCCTCCAGGATGCTGCCCAGGACCTGCACTGGGCCCCATTGTATGCGTAGAATCGGCCTCAGTTCAGACGAGGGAGGGAACCTTGCCGGTATCGGTGGCCAATTCGCAGGTGGTCTACGACGCCATGAAGGGCGTCGGCATCACGCTGCTGAGCGCGCTTCCGGAGACCTGGCTGGTGCACCTGGTCCGGATGGCCGATGAGGACCCGGCGATGACGCTGGTCCGGCTCGCCAAGGAGGAAGAAGGGGTCGGGGTTTCCGCCGGGGCCCATTTCGCGGGGGCCAGGTCGGCGATGTTGCTGCAGAACCACGGCTTCCTGCAGGCGATCAACGGTATCGTCGGGATCTCGCTCCTCTACAAGATCCCGCTCCTGATGCTGATCACGGATCGTGGCAGCTTCGGCGAGAAGGATCCCTGGCAGACGGAAGGCGGCAAGTACACCCGGCCGGTGCTCGATGCCTTGCACATTGCGCACGACGACCTGCGGCGACCCGACGAGGTGGAGGCGAAGATCGCCCACGCCATGACGCTCGCCCAGGCCTCGCTCTCCCCCGTAGCCCTGCTGCTCCAACGCGACCTGATGTGGGAGGAGCCCAGGTGAAACGCCTCGATTGCCTGAAGGCCATCTACCCGCGGCTCGAAGGCTGCGCCGTCGTCACCATCATGGGCGCGGTCGCCGCCGAGCTCTACTCCCTCGGTCACCGCGCCAACTTCTTCTACCTCGAGCATGCCATGGGC
>Ga0209806_1002172_pt1 | contig 12389 bp, 9 predicted proteins | sample GraSoiAngelo_152_FD_186166 | JGI IMG/M metagenome (GOLD analysis project Ga0209806, IMG submission 186166) | Grasslands soil microbial communities from the Angelo Coastal Reserve, California, USA - 14_1009_12_30cm (SPAdes) (version 2) | ecosystem: Environmental > Terrestrial > Soil > Grasslands ... | reverse complement strand
GTCCGAGAATACGTGCCGTCCCCAGAGGCGCGGCACTTCGCCGTACAGCCGCTCGATGTTGGACATTCCCCCGCCGAGCACGATGACGTCCGGGTCGAGCAGGTTGATCACCGTAGCCAGTGCCCGCGCGAGGCGCTCCTCATACCGCCTCAAGCTTTCTCCCTGGAGAGAAGCAATTTCCTCAGGCGCGAGGCGCGCTCCCGTGATCTGTTGATGGTCGCGCGCGAGGCCCGGTCCAGACAGGTAGGTCTCGATGCAGCCGAAGCGGCCGCAATAGCAGGGCGGCAGCGGCAGGTCCGCATCGGTGGGCAGCGGCAGCGGGTTGTGTCCCCATTCCCCCGCGATCGCGTTCGGCCCGGTGAGCACGCGGCCATCGACCACGATGCCGCCGCCGACACCGGTGCCGAGGATCACGCCGAACACCACCCGCGCGCCCTGGCCCGCCCCGTCGACCGCCTCGGAAAGCGCGAAGCAGTTGGCGTCGTTCTCGAGGCGCACCTCGCGGCCGATGGCTCTTTCAAGGTCCTGCTTGAGCGCCCGGCCGATCAGCCAGGTCGAATTGGCGTTCTTCACCAGCCCGGTCGCGCGCGAGAGCGCGCCCGGAATGCCGATGCCGACGGTTCCATCTCCGATCTCTCTTATAAGACCTGCAACCGCGGCGAGCGTCGCAGGGTAGTCCCCCCGCGGCGTGGGAATTCTCCTGCGAAAGATCTCGCGCCCGGCCGGGTCCAGCGCCAGCGCTTCGATCTTCGTGCCGCCAAGGTCGACGCCTATCCTCAAATTGCTGTCATGGTAACCTGCGCCGGTGCCACGGCCTGAAGAGGGATTCCATGGAACAGAAAGCAAAACCTTCGCCGCGCCTGGAGCCGCTGGCCGCATCGCACAGCCCGGAGCTGAAAGAGAACTTCGAAGCGGTCGCGAAGAACCTCGGCTTCGTGCCGAACAGCCTGCTCATCATGCAAAGAAAGCCCAAGCTGGTGAAGGCGCTGTCGCAGCTGCTCGGCGCGATCTGGGATCCGCAGGGCGAGGTCGACCGCGGCTTCAAGCGCCTCGTCGCGCATGTCGCGAGCCGTACCGCCGGCTGCCAGTACTGCATGGCGCACACCGCTGACGGCGCGCTGCATTTCGGCGTCGACGAGAAGAAGCTCGCCGCGGTGTGGGAGTTCCGCACCAGCCCGCTCTTTTCCGAAGGCGAGCGCGTCGCGCTCGATTTTGCGATCGCCGCCGCGTCGGTGCCGAACGGTGTCACGGACGATCTCTTCGCCGAACTGCGCAAGCACTGGAGCGAAGGTCAGATCGTCGAGATCGTCGGCGTGATCGCCACCTTCGGCTTTCTGAACCGCTGGAACGACACCATGGGCACGCCGCTCGAGGCAGAGCCGATGGCGGTCGGCGAGCGGTTCCTTGCGCCGCGCGGCTGGAGCGCCGGAAAGCATGCCCGTCGCGCGTAGCGCGGCACGGCCCGGCCGAAGCTGCCCGCGCTCCTATTTCTACGGGCCGCAGGCTCTCGCGGGCGAGGCATGCCTGAGTGTCGATTCGCTATGGGTGGCGGGCGGGCTGTACGGCAACCCGTTCGCCCTCGATGCCCTGCTCGAGGCTTACGACCGCGAGGGCGGCGCCAAGGCGCTCGTCTTCAATGGCGACTTTCACTGGTTCGACGTCGACCCGCCGGAATTCGAGCGCATCGATGCCGCCGTGCTCGGCTTCCACGCCTTGCGCGGCAATGTCGAAACCGAGCTGGCGGCGCCCGGTGCGGATGCCGGCTGCGGCTGCGGTTATCCCGATTGGGTGGACGATGCCACGGTGGAGCGCTCGAACCGCATCCTCGAGCGGTTGCGCGCAACGGCGCAGAGCCGGCAAGCCGGGCTGCGCCGGCTCGCCGCCCTACCGATGCATATGGTGGCCCGCATCGGCAACGAACGTGTCGCCGTGGTCCACGGCGACTACGCCTCGCTCGCCGGCTGGGGCTTTTCCCAGGAAGTCCTCTTGACTGCCGAAGGCCTTGCCGCGGCGGACAAGGCGTTCGATGAAGCTCAGGTAAGGGTGTTCGCATCGAGCCACAGCTGCCTGCCGGTGCTGCAATCGTTCATCCGCGACCGTGTGCTCATCAACAACGGCGCCGCCGGCATGCCGAACTTTCGCGGCGAGCTGTTCGGCCTGGCGACGCGCATCGCGGTATCGCCGAGCACCGAAGCGCTCTACCGGCTGCGATGCGGCGAGCTGTTCGTCGAAGCAGTGCCGCTGCGCTATGACGCCGAAGCCTGGGAGCGCAGTTTTTTGCGGCAGTGGCCTGCGGGATCGGACGCGCACGTTTCGTACCATCGGCGCATGACGCACGGGCCGCAGTACAGCCGCGCTCAAGCCCTGCGGGCAACACCTCGCTTCTTGGCAGCGCGGCCGTGACCTTCGAACCACAAAAGCAGATCGGAAAGTATGCGGTCGTGCGCGAGATCGGCGCGGGCGCGACCAGCCGCGTCTATCTCGCGCGCGATCCATTTGCCGAGCGCGACGTCGCCATCAAGGTGTTCCTGTTTGAGGAGCACGCCGATCCGGTGGCCGAGCGCATGGCGCACAAGGCGTTCCTGACGGAATCGTCGCTTGCCGGGAAGCTCAATCATCCGCACATCGTCGACATCTACGACGCGGTGATCGAGCCCCACTACAGCTATCTGGTGATGGAGTACGTTCCCGGGGTCACCCTGGAAGCGCACTCCGACGTCACCAGCCTGCTGCCTCCGAAGAAGGTCGTCGAGATCATCTTCAAGTGCATCCGGGCCCTGGAGTACGCCTTCCAGCACGGCGTCATCCATCGCGACATGAAGCCGGGGAACATCCTGCTCTCCGAGCGCGGCGAGGCAAAGGTCGCCGACTTTGGCGCTTCCTTCCAGCACCGCAAGGATTTCGAGACGACGCAGCTCAGCGGCGTCGGCTCCCCTGCGTACATGTCGCCCGAGCAGATCCGCATGGAAAATCTCACCCAGCAGACGGACATCTATTCCCTGGGGGTGGTCATGTACCGGCTGCTCACGGGACGGCTGCCTTTCCAGGTGTCGAGCCATGCCGGGCTGGCGTATGCCATCTTGAACGCCGAGCCGCCGCGCGCCGCCACGCTGCGGCCGGAGCTGCCCGCGCTGCTCGACGACATCGTCATGCGGGCGATGCGCAAGGACCTCTCCGAGCGCTACCGGTCGTGGCTCGATTTCGGCAAGGACCTCGGCCAGGCGTTCATGAACCTGCGCCTCGCCGGCGAATCAGTCTCGGATTCCGAGAAGTTCAACAAGCTGCGCGACCTGCGCTTCTTCGAGGACTTTGGCGACGTCGCCCTCTGGGAAGTGCTGCGCATCGCCAGCTGGAAGACCATCGAGGCCGGCACCAGCATAGTGAAGGAGGGCGAGCGCGCCGACAGCTTCTACCTCCTTGTCGATGGCGAGGCCCGCGTCACGCTCGAGGGCAATGCCTTGAATACCCTCAAGCCCGGCGATTGCTTCGGGGACCTGCTGTATTTCACCGGGCGCTCCGAGCCCCGCACGACGACCGTCGCGGCGATCGGGCAGATCAGCGCCATCGAAATCAACGCGCAGGCATTGCGCACCGCGACCGACGCGGTTCAGGCAGCCTTCAACAAGGCATCCGTGCGCGTGCTGGTGCACCGCCTGGACCAGACAAACCTGCGCCTGGCCAAGCGGTAGCGGCGCTGCATCTACTTCACATCGACCTTGATGAGTTGAGCCTCGTCGGCGCCGCTCTTATTGTCGAACGTCACGACCATCACACCCAGCGCCGGCGTGAGCTTAGCTTCGGCCGAGTCGACCGAAATGACAGTGGTCGCGTCGGTCGCCCCCGGCGCAACGGTGACGAAGCCGCCCTGGCTGATCGAGCTCGACCAGGGGTTGTACTTCGCCGAGCGGGCGACCGCCTTGCTGCGGCCTTTCACGAGGTCGTGGCCCACAACATGGTAGGTGAGGCGCGGATTCGACAACTTCGAAAGGCAGGGCTCGCCGGTCCGGCAAAGCTGCGATGAGAGCACCGGCAGCAGCGCCGTAGAGCTGTCCGTCGGAGCGGTAGCTAAGAAGTTGATGCTCGCTCCCGCGGAGCGGCGGCTGAACACGAAGCTTCCCATCACGCCATTGAAACTCCCGGCCTGCACCGCGCCCTGGTCGGCGCCGACGATGATATAGTCGTCGAAACCATCACCGTCCACATCGACGAAGATATCGAATTCGTTCGTCGATGCGTTCGACCAGCGGTGGTAGGTGTTGACGGCGAAGACCAGCAGCTGCCTCGTCGGGTTGGTTGCGCTCGGGAACGGGAACGATTGCACGCCGATCGCGCGGATGTCGTTGGACGGGCTCTCCTGCTCCTGGTCGTCTCCGTCGCCGTCCGAATCGGCGCCGCTGCTCCTCGTGTCAAAAATTCCCCAGGCATAGAAGTCCGCATCGCCGGAGATCCCTCTGCGCCTGTTGGTCACAGTGGCGATCGTGGACGGGTTCGTACCTGCCAGCGCGCCGATGGAGGTTGAAACATTCGACAGCGCCCTGGGTACCATGTAGTAAGGCACGCGAAGCGCGACGCCGGCGTTGTCCGACGCGCCTGCCGGCGTGATCTCGACGAGGCCTGCGACCTCCCGGAAGGCATCCGAGCCGCCTGCGGTCGCGGCGGGGACATCGAGCGTCACCCTGACCTCGGTTTCGCCGTGGGCCGGGACCCGCACCGAGGTTCTGCCCAACCTCAAAGTGTGCGGGCTGCCGGACGCCGCGGCCTGCGCGACCCTGAAGATCGCATCCGAAGAGCCGTGGTTGCGCAGAGAAATCTCCTTCGTCCTGCGGAACCTGTCCCTGAACTCCGCGAAGCCGAAGTTGAGAGACGTGCCGAACTTCTGGCCCTCGGTGCGCGCAACCACCTGAGTCGCGGTCGAACTCGCCGGCTGGACAAGCCCCGTTCCGCCCAGGCTCGTGCTGTAGCCGAGCACGCCTGACGGAAGCCCGGTGTTAACGATCGCCGCCTTGATGTCCTCGACTTTCCAGGTCGGATGGGCCTGGCGCGTAAGCGCCGCGACGCCGGCGACGTGCGGCGAGGCCATCGAAGTGCCGGAAATTGCGGCGCCTGCGTTGCCGGTGCCGATGCCCGTCGAAATGATGCTGACGCCCGGCGCGGTGACGTCCGGCTTGAGACCGCTGTCTCCGGTGCGCGGCCCGCCCGAGGTAAAGCTGGCGAATCCGGTGAAGTTGGGGTTCGTAAGCGGGGCAGCGGCAACAGACGTCGCTGTTCCGTCAGCGACCGCCCGTAGCTTTCCGCCGTCCGACGCCGGGTTCAACGGCGCAGCAGATCCCCTAACGCCGAGAAACGGAATCGTCACGTTGAAAGCTTCGCCGGTGTCCGGGTTCGAGGTAATCGGTCCCTCGAACGGCGGGAAGCTGGTCGCGTTGTTGACCATCACCACTGCGGCCGCACCGGCCTTCTGACCGAAGATCGCCTTCGCGACCCGCGCGCAGGTGCCGCGGTTCACTACGACGATGGTGCCCGACGGCAGGGAGTTCAGACCGCCGAAGGCGTCGACGCTGCAACCGAGCACGTTGGCGCCGGTAAGAACCTTGATCGTGTAGTTCGTAGTCCCGGATAACGGATTGCCGTTGGCGTCGATCGCCGGGACCGCAAGAGTCCCTGCGGTGATGTTCGCGCCTGGTAAAGCCTGCCAGGGATCGTTCGCCGCCACAGAGATGGCGCCGTCGGCGGTTGCCGGCGAGCCGGTAACGTACGGGCTCGGCCCGCTATTGCCCGCCGATGCGACGACGATGACGCCGGCCTTCGCGGCGTTTGTCGACGCTACGGCGGACGGATCGTCTTTCGCGCCGAACACCGAGCCGAGCGACATGTTGATGACGTCCATGTCGTTGTCGACCGCCCACTCGATCGCATCGACCGTAACGTCAGTGGGACCCTCGCAGCCGAACACGCGAAGCGCGTAGAGATCGGCTTTCGGCGCAACGCCCGGGCCGATGTTGAAGTTGTCCGGCGCAGCGAGAGTCGAGGCGTTGTAGGGACCGGTGTAGGTCGTCCCGGCCGAGGTGACGCCGGAGCCGGCGGCGGTACCGGCGACGTGCGAGCCGTGGCCGTTGCAATCGAGCGGATTCAGATCCGGGTGCGCAATCGGCTGGTAAGTCAGCGGGTTCCTCGGGTCGGGGTTATAGCTGTCGCCCACGAAATCTTTGCCGCCCTTGATGCGCGGCGCCGACGGACCAAACAAGGCGGGATTGGCGTCCTCCGTCTCCTTCGCGTGGGCCGCTGTGTACGCCGCGGCCGTGCCCGGGCCACCGAAGTTGGCGTGCGTGTAGTCGATGCCGGTGTCGATGATCGCGATCTTCACGCCTTCGCCGTGCAGCCCCAGGCTTTGCCACACGGCCGGGGTGCCGATGAGCGGAATGCCGCGGACGTTGTCCGGCTTCATGAGCTGCAGCGGCCGGACCGCCACGACGCCGGGCAGCGCAGCGAGCTCTTTCACCCGGTCGTGCGCGATGCGAACCTTGATGCCGTTGTAAGCCGCCTGGTAATTGGCCACGACGGTGCCGCCGAGGCTCTCGATGCTGCCGCGCAGGCCGTCCTGCTGGCTCCTCAGCTGGCCCTTGATCCGGTCCTTCTCGCCCCGCTCGAGCTTGCGGCCGGCGTAGCCTTGCTGCTCTGCAACGGAATCCCCGGCGAGCTGCACGACGACCGTCACGGGCGCTTTGCTTACGCCCAGCGGCACCCACACCGGTGTGATGAGGCCGGCGTCTTCGGCCACAGGCTCGGGGCGTACCGCGCCCAGGTTGGAGCTTCCCAGTACGCCGAAAACCATCGCCAGCGCGGCGACAGCGCGATTTGATCCGAGCCGCATATCTCCTCCTCAGCCTAACAGTACTGTATTTAGGCGATGCGTAAGGCGGCTGCACGCTCCTAGTCCATTTGGGCCAGGATCGAACGGGAACGTCAAGATAAACAGGCAAAACGTTACTTTATTCCTGCCCGGTAGGCCCTCCCGCGCCGCTTGCCTCGCGTGACAGATCCCTTGCGCGAAATGGACCCGAAATTGTGGCGGTTATTCCCGGCCGCCTTGGCGGCCTCGCGCATGCCCTTTTCGGCAATGGTTTCGCGTGCCAGTGCAGCGCCGTATTTTCGTTTCATTGCTCTCCCCGCAGGTTGAGATCGGTTTCATAACGCAGCCTCTTTATCTTGTCCATGTTCATGCCCTCGATGCGGATCAGCTGGGTCGGCGCCCTGCGGCGGGGCGAATGCAGATCGCCCTCGTTATAGAGCCAGGCCATGCCCGGCGTCAGCTGGTACGTGCGAACCGGGCGCGCCTTGCCCGGCTTCTCCCTGCTGGCCGGCGCGATAAGCTCGTAGTCGGTCATCTCAGTTTCGCCCTTCGCCTGGCCGTAGATTGCCCACGACGGGCCATGATCGTGCGGCGGCGTGTCCTTCGCGCCGTGGTAGGCGTGCGCGAGGATGCAGAAGCCGAGCTCGGGGTCTTCGTAAAGGACGTGGCGTTCCGGCGTCCTGTCGTTCAGACATGCGTTGACGAAGCTTTCATTCAGCAAGGCAGCCTCGAGATGCGCGCAGAGCTTGCGCCGCCCGGCCGGCCCGGGATCCTGCCTGAGGATGTCGTGGCACTCGCGTGCGAACTGCTCAAGAGCGGTTGCCATCGCTCGCCTCTCTGCGGTTGAGCGCCCAGTCGAATGCGGCGTACTGCAGTTTAACCCGGCCGCGCCGGCGATCGACCAGGTCGACCGCCGCGTCGTCTTCGAGCCGCGTGAGCACGAATTCCAGCACCCCGCGCTCGCCGCCGAAATCCTCGGCGTACCAGCGCAGCAGCCGGGGAACGACGACCACGGCGCCGCCGGCTTCGATGCGCACCGAGCGGCGCACGTACCCGGTCGAGGCGTCCTCGAACTGGACGTCGAGCTGCCCGCCGTCGAACACGCGCAGCGGGGGCGACGAGCGGCACGCCGAGTGCATCGCGAAGTGGATCCGCTCGTCGTAGGCGATCGGCATGTAGGCGAGGCGCGGGTCGTCGCGCAGCATCGGCGGTCTTAGCCGCCCGTTCTTGGGCAGGTTGCCGCGCAGCAGGCCGTGCTGGACATCGTCGAGCGCGTAGAGCTGGCCGCCGATCTTGAGCCGAGGCCGCTCGAAGAACGCCTGAACTTCGTCCGGGCCGGCCGCGAGCTCCAGCTCGGGGACGTCGCGCAGGACGCCGGCGTTGAAGACGTTCACCCAGAACGCCGTCTGCGCCGGAATGCGGACCCGCTTCGGATCGAACTTCTCGAGATCGGCGAGGCACGCGGCAAGCCGCCCGCGCTCCCTCGACGCCACCAACGCGGCGTAATCGCACGCCGCGCCGTCGGCGTCGAAATGCGCGGCCTTCGCGGCCTGCAGCGATTCCGCCAGTTGCCTGTCCTCGCCGGTCATGTGTTCCTCTCTCAGTACAATACCTTCAAGGGGAGGCAAGGTGCAGCACTTCGGCAGCTTTGACTACGTGATCGCCGGCGCCGGAAGCGCCGGCTGCCTGCTCGCCAACCGCCTGTCCCGCGACCCGGACAGCCGCGTGCTGCTGCTCGAGGCGGGCGGGAGCGACGACTGGTTCTGGATCGACGTGCCGGTCGGCTACCTCTACACCATCGCCAATCCGCGCACCGACTGGTGCTACCGGACCGAGCCCGACCCCTATCTCGCCGGCCGCTCGATCCATTACGCGCGCGGCCGGGTGCTGGGCGGCTCGTCCTCGATCAACGCCATGATCTACATGCGCGGCCAGCGGGAGGACTGGGACCACTGGGCCGCGCTCGGCAACCGCGGCTGGTCGTGGGACGACGTGCTGCCGATCTTCAGGTCGCTGGAGGACTACCAGCGCGGCACCGCGGAGGGCTACGGCGCGGGCGGCGAGGTGCGCATCGAGGACCCGCGCGTGCGCTGGGATATCATCGATGCCTGGCGCGAGGCGGCCGCCGAGTGCGGCATCCCGCCGGTGAAAATGTTCAACGGCGGCGACAATTTCGGCTGCGCCTATTTCCAGATGAACCAGCGCCGCGGCCGGCGCTGGAGCGCGAGCCACGCCTTCCTGCGGCCGGCGCTGCAGCGCAAGAATCTCAGCGTGCTGACCGGGGCGCTGGTTTCCAGGGTGCGCACGGTGAACCGGCAGGCGCTCGGCATCGAGTTTTCCCGGGAAGGACAGCCGCTATACGCAGAAGCGAAGCGCGAGACGATCCTCGCCGCAGGCGCCATAGGCTCGCCGCAGCTGCTGCAGCTTTCCGGCATAGGAAAGGGAGACCTGCTCAACAGGCTTCAGATCCCGGTCGTCCACGATCTTCCCGGCGTGGGAGAGAATCTCCACGACCACCTGCAGATCCGCATGCAATACAAGGTGAGGAACGTCAAGACGCTGAACGGCATGGCCGGCAGCGTTTTCGGCAAGGCGGCGATGGCGCTCGAGTACCTGGCGTTCCGCACCGGGCCGCTCACCATGCCGCCGTCGCAGGCGGGCGCCTTCGCGAAGAGCGACCCGGGCCAGGCGACGCCGAACATCGAATGGCACGTGCAGCCGCTGTCGCTCGACAAGTTCGGCGAGCCGCTGCATGCGTTCCCGGCGATCACGCCGAGCGTGTGCAATCTGCGGCCGGCCTCGCGCGGCTGGGTGCGCGTCAAGTCGGCGGACCCGGCGGCGCACCCGGAAATCAGATTGAATTATCTCGAGAAGGAAGAAGATCGCAGGGTAGCGGTCGACGCGATGCGCTTCACCCGCCGCATCATGGCGGCGAAGGCCCTGGAAAAATATCTGCCCGAAGAATACCGGCCCGGACGGGGGGCCGAGTCGGACGCGGAGCTGCAACAAGCCGCCGGCGAGCTAGGCACCACCATCTTCCATCCCGTCGGCACGTGCAAGATGGGCAGCGACGCGATGGCGGTGGTCGACGACGAGCTGCGCGTGCACGGCATCGCGCGCCTGCGCGTGGTCGACGCGTCGATCTTCCCGCGCATCACCTCGGGAAACACCAACGCGCCGACCTACGTGATCGCGGAGAAGGGCGCCAGGGCAATCTTGAAACCAACCGGGCGCTCCCCCATCTAAGCGGGCACCAAGGAGAACAAACTCATGAAGCGGATCATCCTGTTTCTCGCCACCAACATCGCGGTCCTGCTGGTGCTTTCCATCGTCGTCAGCGTGCTCGGGCTCGACCGCTGGCTGATGGCCGACGGAATCGACTACACCACGCTGCTCGTGTTTTCGGCCGTGATGGGATTCGGCGGCTCGCTCCTGTCGCTGCTGATGTCGAAGACCATCGCCAAGTGGTCGACCGGAGCGCAGGTAATCGACGGCTCGGAAGGCACGACCCAGTACTGGCTGGTGCAGACGGTCAAGAAGCTCGCCGACAAGGCCGGCGTCGGCATGCCCGAGGTCGCCGTCTACGAGGGCCCGGCCAACGCGTTTGCCACCGGCGCGTTCAGGGACTCGGCGCTGGTCGCGGTCTCGAGCGGCCTGCTCGAGTCGATGAGCCGCGAGGAAGTCGAGGCCGTGCTGGGGCACGAGCTGTCGCACGTCGCCAACGGCGACATGGTGACGCTCACGCTGATCCAGGGGGTGCTGAACACCTTCGTCGTGTTCCTGTCGCGCGTCGTCGGCTATCTCGTCGACAAGGCGGTGTTTCGCACCGAGCGCGGCATCGGCCCGGGCTTCTACATCACCGTGATCGTGTGCCAGATCCTGTTCGGCATCCTGGCCTCGATGATCGTCGCCTGGTTCTCGCGCTACCGCGAGTTCCGCGCCGACGCGGGCTCGGCGCAGCTGCTCGGCTCGCCGCGGCCGATGGTCGCGGCGCTGTCGCGCCTGGGCGGGATTCAGACCAACGGGCTGCCCGAGTCGGTGAAGGCCTTCGGCATCGCCAGCCGCTCGGGCCTGTTCAACCTCTTCGCCACGCATCCCCCGATCGAGGTGCGCATCGCCGCGCTCCAGGCGCGCAGCAGCTGAAAGCCCTGCTCGCCTGGTATTTCGTAGCCGTCTGGGGCGCCGGCTACGTCGCCACCAAGGCGGGGCTGCAGTACGCGCCCCCGTTTACCTTTCTCAGCCTTCGCTTCCTCTTCGGTCTCGCGGTTCTACTTCCCATCATTTTCATCTGGAAGCCGGCGTGGCCGAGGAGCCGCGCCGAGCTCGGCCATCTCGTGGTGGCCGGGCTGCTGATGCACGCAGTGCAGCTCGGCGGCAGCCACTACGCGCAATATCTCGGCATGTCGGCGGGCGTCGCCGCGCTGATCATCTCCTGCCAGCCGCTGCTGACCGCGGGGGTTGCCTCCAGGTTCCTGAATGAAAGGCTGGCACCGGGGCAGTGGGCCGGGGTGTTCATCGGCCTCGCCGGCGTGGCGCTGGTGGTCTGGCACAAGATCGACATTCGTGAAGTCACGCTCGGCAGCCTGGCCGGCACCCTGGTGGCCCTTGCCGGGGTCACCTCCGCCACCCTCTACCAGAAGGTTTTTTCGCCGCGGTCGGATCTGAAAGCCGCCGCGGTGATCCAGTTCGCAGCCTCGCTCGCGGTCCTCGCGCCGCTCGCTCTTGCGGTGGAGGGCTTCAAGTTCACCTGGGCGTGGGAAATGGCGGCGGCGATCGCGTTTCTCGTGATCTTCGCCTCGATCCTCGGCGTGATGGTCCTGTACTGGCTGCTGCGCCACGGCGGCGCGGCCCGCGTCACGAGCATGATGTATCTTCCGCCGGTGTTCGCGGTGGCGCTCGAGCTGGCGCTGTTCGGGGTCGCGCCGGGCTGGCTGACGGTCCTCGGCATGGCCGTGGCGTGCGGCGGCGTCGCGATGACCCTCTGGAGTCCGCGCTGGCGATCGTCTACTTCGTAACGCTCAACGCCCTCGGCCACCTGGCGTTCGTCGGCAGCCGCATGACCACGGCGCTGTTCGCGCTGCAGCTCGGTGCCTCGCCGTTCACCGTCGGCGCGCTGATGTCCCTGTTCGCGCTCCTGCCGATGCTGCTGTCGGTGGCGAGCGGCCGGCTCATCGACCGCGTCGGCCCGCGTCGGCCGCTCGCGGCCGCCTTCGCCGCGCTCGCCTGCGGCGCCGCGCTGCCGTTTTTATTTCCTTCCCTGCAGATCCTCTTTCTTTCCAGCCCGCTCCTCGGCCTGGGTTTCATGTGCGTGCACATCGGCATGAACAGCGTCATCGGCGCGCACGGCGCGCCCGAGCAGCGCGCGCTCAATTTCTCGTGGCTGGCCCTCGGCTTCTCGTTCTCCGGCTCGCTCGGCCCGCTCGTCGCCGGGTACGCGATCGAAGGCTTCGGCCATGCGGGCGCATTCCTCGTGCTGGCGTTCTTTCCGCTGCTCGCGCTGGGCCTGCTGCTGCCGCGCAGGCGCCCGCTGCCGCGGCCC
>Ga0209806_1002171_pt1 | contig 12389 bp, 16 predicted proteins | sample GraSoiAngelo_152_FD_186166 | JGI IMG/M metagenome (GOLD analysis project Ga0209806, IMG submission 186166) | Grasslands soil microbial communities from the Angelo Coastal Reserve, California, USA - 14_1009_12_30cm (SPAdes) (version 2) | ecosystem: Environmental > Terrestrial > Soil > Grasslands ... | reverse complement strand
CGCAGAAACTCCAGAAACGGACTCGTCGTAAACACCGCGTGCGGAAGCACAAATCCGGTCAACCACGCAGTGGCTCTCGAGTGGTTAAGCCACTTCAGCGTAGGCCCATAGGCGGCGTAGAAGTAGAAGGCGAACGGACTGATCATGATGATGACTTCCAACATGACGAGACCGTAAAGGATGGCAACCGTGCGCGAGAGCCACCGACGCACCGCACCCCTTGGCGCCGTGGACAGGATACCCAGGGGAGATGGAGCGGCCGACATAGATCCTCCTCGAGCACATGCGATTGTATTCGAAACGTCCCGCACATTTTCAGCATGCCTCCTGCAGTTTCAAACCATGCCCCTTACAGTTTCGTCAGAACAGTAATCTCGACTGGTATTTGACCGCTCGCAGTACATGGGCTGGATCCTGCGTACGGGGATGGGTGATTCTGCCTGGTCGGGCAGCTCACTATCAGGCGCAAAACACAGTTTCGGGCGCGAATCTGCTCTTCTGAAGACGCCTGCAGCGATGGGAACGCCATGATCCTTCGACATTGATTTGGCGAGCCGCTATCTCTTTGTCAGCGCGCCCCCACCGGATTCCTTCCGATATGCGAACTAGCCATCCAAATGATCCCCGACAGTCAGCAGGGACTGTACTTTCGAAGAGCTCTATTCACTGTTCATCTTTGCCGTGTGGATTTTCTTCGCGTTAACTGCGATTGCCCTGCTTCGTTTGCGCAAAAAAGAGCCCAACCTATCCCGGCCGTACCGCGCTTGGGGCTATCCCTGGACGCCGCTCATCTTTTTGGCTGCCGCGGTCGCTGTCACTGTGAACTTGTGGATGGTCCGGCCTGTGCGCTCCTCGCTGGGTCTGGCAGTGATCCTCGGGCCATTCTTCTACCGCTGGCGCAAGCGAGGAGAGGATTTGCATGCGGCTCAGACGGCTACTAGCGTTTCGGTGCCGTAGACGCAAGCTGAACCACTAATCGCACAACCTGGCTCTGGCGGGAGGTTCCAGTCTTCCGGTAAATGTTTGTCAGCTGCGTTTTGAGAGTATTCCTGCTAACTCCAATCAGGCCGGCGATTGCGGGCGGAGCATAATCATCACCTAGCAACAACGTTACGCGGCATTCGGCAGGAGTTAGTCCGTAAAGGGTCTGCAAAATATCAGCTGTTGGCCGGACCTTCTGCGATGGATCAGTTACAAAGGCGATTGCATAAACGGGGCAAGCCGCATCGAGGTCGATATTCCGCACGGGCGCGATCAGTACCTGCAACGCCGGTCGGGTGCGACGAGAAATCGATATTGCTCCTGCCGGACCCACGCCCTTCCCTCTGGACGTATCCTGGGCTTGAGCAATCAAGTTGTGTAATGTGGCCGTCTCGGTGGTGCGTTCGGCGTGTAGTCGTCCTTGCAGAGCAATTAAGCCATTGTCTTCTGCCAACAGTTTCGCAGCCGCATGATTCATGTGGATGATACGGCTATTGCTTCCGAGAAGAATGATTCCTGTCGCTACCATATCGATCGCGTTCTGCAGATTATCTGCCCGCGTCTTCAGTTCCGACAATTGGAGATGCAGCCGAAACGCGCGGTCCAGGTGCGGAGCCAAGAATCTTAAGAGGTTCAAGTCGCCACCTCGGAAGGGCCGTTTCCGTAGGTCGCGATAAATACCGATGTTGATTATCCGCGCGGGTGAGTTCTCTATCACACCCCACATAGCATGGGCCATCTCGTTCGGCTGGAGGTAATCGTTGTAAAACTCGCTACGGACGAGTTCCTCAAGAGGGCAAATCTCTTCTGAGGTCGCCAACCAACCCGCGTAGATGTGGGGAGTCGCTTTCTGCATCCACAGATCACGCATGCCGTAGTACTCCTGGTATAACCGGGCCGATGCTGGATCAATACCCCACTGCAGGGATACAGAGTGTTCCCCACGCTTGAGATCATGGAGCAATATTCCCGACTGATTGCCCCGTGTCACATGCGCAAGTTCCCGAAGGAAAACAGACCACAACGACGAATCGCCAGCGGCATCGTAGAGCGCACATAGGAGTTTTGAAAGCGCGACTTTGTCGGGGAGCACCAGGCACCTCCACTGATGGGTATCTCGGCTTCGCCTCCCGCGGGGCGGCTCATCTTACGCCGTTCAAGGTGCTGCTGCAACGAGGATTTCACCCGTTCGGGTGATGACAGCTAACGGGTCTCCGTACATAATCCAGCCGATTCTCTGGCGGCTTACGTCAAGGCCCACGTCTAGCGAACAAGAGGCGAGTTAACTGAGTCCGGCGATGCGCTGCTCCGTCCGTAATGTCGGTCTTGCGGTTGTAAAAATTCTCGGCCGATCGCTGGGACGTGGGTATCGTATTTTGGGACCGGAGTTGCCGGAGCGGAGTTTTCGGTTTGAATTGACGCACAGGAGGATGTGATTGTGAAAATACGAATCTGCTGCACACTGATCTTGGCGCTGCTTGTTGCCGTGCCGTGCTTCGCCACCTGCTCTCCGAAAATCCCAAGCACGCTGCCGACCACAAGCACCTTCTTTAGCTACGACGCCTCCAATAACATTGCCGACATCCAGAGCGACGGTCTGGACGGCAGCACGTACTACGACGGCGTGGATGGGGTCACGACATACCTCACCTGCAACGGGTACAACCACCAGGCGTTCGGTGACTGGCAGTTCGGTACGCTGAACTCGACCGTGCGCAAGGTCAGCATCAGTTTCGCCAATGCCATTCAACCGTCAGCCGGCGGAACGGCCGTTCCCAATCCGCCCTTCACGATCAAGAACGTGATCGCCCATGTCGAAGACAAGTGCACGCAGATAGCGAACGGCAGCGGTGGCTGGAACAACATGCTCCAAATGACCGCCGGACAAACATTCCTGTGCCCGCTGATCGTGCATTTCTACGACAGTAACGGCGCCGAGTACAGGATCTACATGGGACCCAACTGGGAACCCGAAACCACGTACGTGCAAATCACGTGCAACTCGGTTGCGACCGACAATTCGGGGTGCAACGACTGGTTTATCGATCCCAGTCCGGCAAACGCACTTGCCGGGCAAGCAACTGGTCGCCTCGTTTACTTCAGCAAACGCGCCACTACAAACCAGGGAGATTATTATTTCCGCTTCCACTTTCACCTGACGCGGCCTTGACCTGCGAGTTAGTGCCTCCACCGCCTGCCTTTCCGCCCACTGGATGGTGACGCAGCCGCTCAGCAGATTGCCGCTGGCGGTATAGTCATCGCTGAGGTTGATGCTGAACGCGTCGGGTGTCACCAGTATGCTGTCCGCGGCCACCAGAGTGAACGCGACGGGAAGCCGTTATCGGCGCCCAATCCCAAGATGGTGACGGTACCGGTCACGCCATCGAAGTCGCGCTCGTGACCTGCGTGGAACTGGAAATTGATGCCTACACCGTGGTCGCTGAGGTTCTCCCTCTTCTCGGTACCGTCATCACACTCGTGGTGGTGGAAGGAGAAGCTAGCGTTGTCGCCCTTGCCCTTGACCGAACCACTTTCCCGCCTTATTGCAGGGCGGCGGGGCGGGAGGTTTTGGGCAGGGTGTTGTAGCAGCAAGCGCCATCAATCTCGAGAGGAACGTCGTCTGCTTCTGCCTGGGCGTTCGTGGTGACGCCAAATTGGTGCGCCGAGGCGAAGCTGTAGCTGCTTACTTCTTGCAGCAGGCTGCTGGAGCTGGGGTTCCCTACGTCGGCGACATGCACGTTGATGGTCAGCGTGCAAGGATTGCTCGATGAGGGAACGGCCGGACAATTGATGCCCCCGCTCTCTGCGGAACCGCCCGTGAAGCCTGGCTCGGGATAGGTGATCACATGCGGGAAGCAAGCGGATACCGAACAAAGATCCACGCTCTGCGCTGTTCCTGCATAGAACATCGGGTTATTGAGAGCAGTGTTTTCCATGGCCGCGAAATAAATGGTATTGCCCATCTGCCAGCGGGTGACATACTGCAGAAACGCGGTGCCGGGAATGCTGGCGGCGGTAGTGGCTGGGTGGGACAGATCTACAATCCTGGTGGTCACCGTCAGTGTCTTCCCTGACAAGCTGATGGAGTTACTGAGGATGTCCATGCCGGGAACATTGGTGCCACCTATTACGGGATAAAGCGCATCACCGAAATTGTCGGTGATCCCAGTGGTAGGCGCATTCGAGGGCCCAGAAACGTTTTTCCCAAACAAACCTGGTCCGGAAGATTGGCGCGCTACGGTGATGACGCCGGCGCCAGCGTGGTCCACTGTTTGGTTGCCAGTTGGAGTAAAACCCGGCTGTACGAGACCGTTTGAAGTGTCGTCATAAACGATCTCCGCTGCGCCGGTGTGGTCGATCGTGACCACGAAGAAGTCGGCCAGGTTGCGGTTGCCCTGCTGCAGGATGCAGTCTGATCCCGCGAGGCAGATATCGTTGTAATGCATCGGATGCGGCGTGACCTTCACCTGCGTTACTTTCGGAGCCGCGCCGGTGACCGAACCAGTGGTGTCCGTAGGAAAGACCGCTTGGGCCATGAAGACGTCCCAGCTTTGCCCAGACTGGCTGCTGGGATCCACAGTCATATTAGAACCGTACCAGACGACATTGGCACGGCCGGGACCGCCAGCCTTGACCCATGGGAAAACGCTGACCATGGACGGCGGCGAGCTGACCTGAATTGGCGTGCTCCATTTCGTCCACTCGCTGGCCGCGCTGGCCACGCTGACGAAGGCCTGGCGTTGGGTCGGGTTGTTGCTGCTGGGACTGAGCGACCAGGCGGCGAAGAGATTGCGGGCCGTGTCCATGGAGAGCACCGTGAACAGAGTATCGGGTGAGCCTTGCAGATTGTCCGCAATGTGGATGAGGTTGCCGTAGTTCGGGCCGGTCAGGGAGCTGGTCGGTGCGTCGAGGAAGGTTAGTTGCCCGCTTGCGTCGGGCGTCCCCACGTTGAGGAACAGGCTGAAGGTGCCGTCCGGGTTCTGGAAACCGGCTGCCTGGAATATCTTCCCCGTGACTTGGTCGATGGCCGGGTACCCGTCGGGTCCAAACGGCGTGTAGATGGCGCCGGTGCCGGTGGGTGCGTTGGCTAAGGCGTTCACATAGGTGAGCCCCGGCCCTCCCGGTAGCGGGTCGACCGTCGCGTTGCTCATGTTCCACTGTGCCCCACCGTTCTGGCCGGGGCCAACCAGGTTGTTGTACTCGAGGTAGATTAGCGGGGTTGGGCCGCGGTACGCCGACTGCCGCACGGTGGCGGGCGGCGGGTCATAAACGGCAAGCCACTGCCGATCGGCTCCAGGCCCAGAATTCGTGCAACCTCCGGTGATGCTCTGGAATACCGTCGCTCCCCCGTCGGCCGTGGTGGCAGTGCGCACGCAGAGGAGTGCATAAAGATCGGCGAAATACTGCTTCCCGCTCCGATCGAAAGCGATGTCGGTGTCTCCGCCACCTGGAGGATCAATGATGCCCGTAATCGCGGTCGGTGCCGGTCCGGGCGTAATGATCCGGAACGTGTGGCCACGATCCACCGAACCGAACCAGGTGCTTCGCTGCGTTCCGGTCCCGGTTGGGCCGCTGACAAAGATACGGCCAGAGGGATCGATTGCGATATCGGGCTCGCCGTTGGTGTGAATGGGATCTACCACGGCAGGAACCTCGAACTTGATCGTCTGTGCCAGCAGACGCAACTTGCCGATGCTGAGGAGCAGCGCACAAGCTGAAACGAGAATCACAGCGTAGCGTCGGCGAATCATCTCGACCTCCTCGATGAACTCTCTTGCGGCTGGCGGCGCATCCAGTGAACGGACGCTCCATTTCAGCTAAGCGACTGTGCGTCGGTGTCCCCGCCATTACGCGCAGTTACTGCCACCTTGAGCAGCGCTCCCGGTGCATCATGGGGTTGTGCCGATACCGAGGCCGTCCAAAGACGGTCGGCCGCCGCCATTAGGAGGGGCGTTACTCTGAAACGCGACGTGAGATGCTGAAGCAACCAGAATAGGTTGTCAGCATATTTTTTCCTCCAATGACTCCGGTGAAAGGCTCACAGAAGTAAAAGGCGTCGCAGAAAGCTGGCGAACGTACAACTGCAAAGGTTTATGTGCAAGTGAGGTAAAATGCCTCACACATTCATCGTATAGAACACCATGATCCAGTGAATCTCCTTCGGGCTCTAGCTCATTCAAAGAAGGCCGTAAAAAAAAGGAGACCGCATCAGTTGCAGTCTCCTACTGGAAAATCGCGATTGTGGTCTACCGGGTCGTATCGGCCGACCGAAGAAGCTTGCGTTTCCTCAGAAACGCAATGATTGGCTTTCCGCAGCGTCCGCAAAATGAGAACTGAGGCCAGGCGAATCCGGCGATAATCTCTTTGTGTCGACCCTTGATCTCCCTTTTGCAGATGTCGCATTTATGGACGAGCATAGGCGAAAGGAAATTATGCTGGTGCAGTCTTGAGCTTTGCGATGCGGACCTCGTGCTTCTGTAGCTCGTCTTCGTGCCGGCGGAGTTGCTCCGCGCCGACGGTGTTCTCTTGTTGGAGCGTCTCGACTCCTTTCAGGATTCCGTCTAGCTTAGTAACGACCGGATTGAATTTCTCATCCAGCTTCTTCTCCATGGTCTCGCCCACAGCTTCCAGAATGACGTTTGCCTGCTCGGAGAGGAGTCTATCCAGCTTTCTTGTCAAGCCTTTCTTCGAACTTGCCGAATTCGGCCTTTAAGTCGGCTTTAGTAACAGGAGCGTTTTGCGTTGTTTGGGTCATTTCCATACACCGTGATTTATACCTTAAACTGTCGCAGGACCGATGAGTTTGATGGACATCCGGAAATACGCAAGCGCGTGCTACCCTTTCGATTTGGAAGGAAACCGGTAATCGTGCCGCGGGTCGTAACTCCGCTTGGGAGCCAGGCCAAGCTACCCGGGCTTCGTAAAAGCAATTCGTTCAAGAAGCTCTTCGCGGCGCTTAAGCCAGTGAGCGAGACTTCCGATTGCAAAGGATGTGACCGTTTGCTGATTGATTGCGTCACGCCGCAAGACCTCAAACCAGCGTAACCTGTCTGGTACATAGCTCCGAACATCCGGGGCAGACGATACGTATAATGAGTTAGATGAAGAATATGCAGACTGAAGCACACTTCGACGCGGAAACCATCGAACGTTTGGAAGAACAGAGCGGGTTACTGCTAAAAATTTACGAGGCGGAATTTGCTAAGGACCCTACTAGCCCTGCCACCGAATCTTCCCGCAGCAATATGATCGCTTTGCGCCACAGCATTCATCAAATCTATGGGCAAGCTGCGGCTGTTGAAGTAGAAAGTTCCTTAGGTTCTGCCACAGATGCTGTCTCGGCGGACGAGCAGGCCGGTTAGGAACACGTCAAAGACTGCGCATTCTTTGATGGTATCAAACACTTCACTCCATTTATTGATCCGGAATCGCGGCTGATCGTTTTTTGGATCGGAGCGATACCATAAGTTTGGGACTGATTCCAGTGATAAGATTTTGCCCCGAAAGGAACCTATGCCTAACCTAATTGCGCTGTTGAAAGTTGAACGAGATAAGGTAGCGCGGCAGTTGAATGGACTTAATGCGGCGCTTGCGGCTTTCGCTGGAGCATACGGAGTTCGTGATGGAGCCAAGCCACCCCGCAGGAGGAAATTGAGCGCCGTAGGTCTTGCGAATATCCGAGCTGCACAGAAAGCGCGTTGGGCAAAACAGAAGGGCACCTCTAATGCTCGTAAGAACGCGCCGAAACGTCGTATCTCAGCAGCCGGTCGTGCTCGGATCGCAGCTGCAGCACGTGCGAGATGGGCGAAGGTCAAAGCAAGAAGGAAAGGATGAAACCCCTTCCGGTTTTTCCGCTATCGAAGGATCGATAAGTTTCAGTGACGAAGCTCATGGTTTTGCTACGCTCAACAAGCCGCTCTGTGAATACGCAAATTTCGTAATCACGATTTACTTTTTCGACCAACGTTGTTTCCATTCGTAGTAGAGGCGGAATTCGGTGGTATTGGGGTGTTCAGACCAGCTTGCTAAGTCTGACCACGCAATAGTTCGCATAGTAATAGGGGCGTTGCAAGGGGAGTCGGTGACGAATGGGGAATGCCAAACGACGTTCACAACTACGAATCGGAACTCTCTAAAAATGTGACGAGCAACGCCGTCGCAGAATTCTCTTCGAAGCTGCAGTTGTGATTTGTTGCCACACAATCCCTGACCCGATCCTTCGCCTGACCGCCATTTCGCTTCACCGACAATAATCGTCCTGTCACCTTGAACGAAGAAGTCGATCTCAGGACCGCCCATACCTTGAGTGTCGGGGTGTGGTATACGGCGCCAGAGTTCAATCGTGCAATCTTTTTCGTTCGCCGGTAATTCGATCCGCTTCAATAGCCAGTTCAAGAACGCCGTTCGCTTAACTGGAGAGGCCATACTGAGCGTACCGAAGAAACTCCAAGTTATTGCGTCTTCGCTATGCAATGATTGCAGATCTGAATAAAAACCTAGCCTCTCGGTTAGCAATTGCCTTGCCTGCCCATCAAACGCTTCTTCGTGTCGCGGGTTACGGCATAGCTTCTGGAGAACCGCGGCGGTTGGCCACAGCGCCGATTCTAATCGCATCAAATTGTCAGAGAAATCCGCAACCGCCACAACGTTACCGCGGCTCTGCGCAGCCTCAATTGCTCGACCATTCCAGTCGGTGATTCGGAAAGTAGGCTCGATGGGAATTACGACATAAGGTGGTTGAGCCATGATGCTGGGCAGCATATCATTCGTTGACGCGCGAACTCCATTGCGCCGATTATCTCAGGCTAGCTCTTATGAGGAAGTGGATAACCACTGTGCGCGGTGAGCGCATCGCCTTTACCGGCAGGGCGTGGTTAACCCGAGCCGCTTTGCGGCGGCAGGTGCTTCGAAAGCGCGGAATCCCAACTCCCGGGGCAGCAGTTACGAGCACTACCACTATTCTCGTCAGAGGGGATTCATCGGTATGGGCATTTGGTGAATATGGAACCAAAGAACGGGAGGCGGCAAAGTTCATTCGTAAGGGAGCATCAATCTCACTCATTCACGATTTCGAGTTTCGCAAGGTTCTGGAGAATGGCAGGCCTGCCCGCGTTGCTGATCGAATTGCTGGTGAACCGGTCCTGTGGCTTGCACCGGTGACAAAGCGGCAGTTCTACCGGGCTGCTATTAAAGAAGGGCCGCTTGATCGAGAGCACACGATTCTCGGACGATTGGAACAAAGTTATCTTCGCCATGCTCTCTTCGGAGAGGCCGAGCTGGCAATTTGCTCTTTGTGTGGTCGCCGTTTGCCAGTTGGATTACTTATTGCCGCTCACCTGAAACCGCGGAGCGAGTGCACCCGTAGCGAACGCCTCGACGTGAAGAATATCGTCTCCAGCATGTGCCTCCTCGGCTGCGATGCCTTCTACGAGCGGGGTTTTGTTGCCGTACATGAGGCAGGACGCATACTGGTAAGCAATGCTCAGTCTTCTCGTGCTGTCAACGTTGCACTTCAACTGCTTCGGGGTCGGAGTTGTAGCGCTTGGAAGGCGTCAACGGCTAAATATTTTGACTGGCATCGGAAACGACGCTTCCAAGGTTCGAGAGTACGAAACACCTTGAAAAGATAGCGGAAGGCTATGCCGAAGCTGAAAAAGTCGGAAGAGTCGTTGAAGGGGTGGGTAGCAATCGCCAAATTTCTCAGCCAGCCGATGTCGACCGTGCAACGCTGGGCCAACGAAGAGATGGATGAAACCACTACACTTTCCGCGCTGAATACATCCCCTTTTGGTGGCGAATAAAAAGCGAAATATGCTAGGCTTTCATGTGTGATTCTCCGAACGTGCAAAGTTTCAGTGACGGATATTCAGGATGTTGAGCACTCCGTCGAGGTCACTGCCGCAACGCTCTATGAAGCGGGTGCCACGGCTCTCGCTGCTTTACAACAGGACAACTGGGTGGGGGAAATCGGGCAGGGTCTTACAACAGTGACCGTCGTTGTCCAGCCGCCGCCCGTAAGGCACGAGGTCAAGATGAAAGACTTCCTTTCATGGCTTGGGCGCCAAGGAGGATCTCCGGCAGAAATCATTCTCCGGGAGAAGGTAGGAAAAATGCTTGGCATGGCGAATCAACCACGGAAATGAATCTCCGGGGTACTGGTTGTGTCGCTCGGCACGAGCGATTCACAAGCGAACAGCGTCGCCTGCATCCACATCGGCTATGTCGACGAAAGAGCTCGTTTCATTGACACACCTAATACAAAGGAGAATAGGGCTATTGCGTTCAACTCGCAGCAAGATCGATCAGTTTGGTGGATGGGGCGCAGGTGTTTGGAATCCCGGAAAGGTCGCCAGGGCGTTTTCCCGTTCTCTACCGCTCGCATGGGGAGCTTTAGTGGGGTAAGCGACCCGACTTTCGGGCCATTGTCGCACTGCATGAGCAGAGTGATTATTAGTATGGCAGGAAATCACTCGTGGCAAAGATAATTGAATTCTATATACCCAAAAACTTCCGGAAAGTGCCGGCGTGGACTCCCAGGCAACAAAACGGAAAGCTGATCGAGTTTTGCTTAGAGCCAAAGAAATCGGCCTGAACCTTTCGGCTGAGCTGTATTCCCCCCAACTTTCTCACAGAACTTGTTAAAGTCTCCGCCACACGCGGATATGTGCGGCCTTGAAGGGCGATGCGCGCACCTGCTATCCATGTCTGGTTATGGACAAACTCACGGAAGATACCGTCAGAGAGATTGAGCAGGTCCATTCGAGCTGGATCGAGTTCGAAGTCGCAGGAGAAGGTCATCGCTTGATGACATTGTGCGCTGACGATATCGAGTTGTTGCCGCCTGACGCGCAGCCTGTGCTGGGGCGCGCGGCAGTTTCGGCGCGGTTGACGCACGGAAACACCAGAATTCACAGCATAGAGATTACCAATCGTCTTATTCGAGGCTCCAACGAGATTGCTTATTTGACCGCAAACTACAAAACCACGTTTTCCTTGCCGGAAGATTCCACCCCTAGACAAACCCTCGGAAGCCATCTGTGGATACTGCAAAAACAGGCCGGTACGTGGGTTATCACTCTCGTGAGCTGGTCATTGTGGGGCGCCATTTCCGGGTCGACTGCGCATCCGCTACGAGAAGCGAGCGCTAACTCGCCGACTTCATAGTTTTCTCAGATCATCAATCCAGGTCAAAAATGGTTCTGCTAATTTCTTGAAAGGCTCACGGCAGCAGAGGCTATTGTAGTGTGTAATCAGACGGGTTTCCACGTCCTGCACCGCACGCAAAATCCGCGACACACCTCAGGAAGAATCTGTGTCCCCATCCGGCAGAACTCGTGACCCGACCCATGTTGAACCTGCCGACGGAGGGGGCTAGAATTCTGCTGTCACACCCTTCGAAGACTGTGGGAGGTCCCCATGCCCCACTACGAATTCTTCTGCCACGCCTGCAAGAAGACATTCTCAAAGATATTGGCTCTCGTCGATTACGAAGAAGGCGAGGTCCTTTGCCCGCAGTGTGGGAGCAAGAACGTCGAGCAGCGCTGGTCCGCCTTCTCCGCTATCACGTCGAAGAAGAGTGTCTGAAGCCAGCGTCACGGAGTTCGCGTATGCATTTCGACAAATTCGCTTTCGGCTCCATCGAGATCGACGGCAGCACCTATGAGCACGATGTCGTAATTGATCGCGGCGAAATCAACAAACGCAAGAAAAAACCCTCCAAGAGATTCCGCGGGGAGTTCGGTCATACGCCGCTGTCCGTCGAGGAAAGGATACCCTGGAAATGTCAGCGCCTCGTGGTCGGAACCGGCGCGCACGGCGGGCTTCCAGTGATGGGAGAAGTCAGACAGGAGGCCCAACGGCGCAAAGTCGAATTGCTGGTCTTGCCGACTGCCGAAGCCATCAAGGCTCTGCAGCAAGGCGCCAAAGACACGAACGCGGTGCTCCACGTGGCGTGTTAGGGCTTACCATCGGTCCTGGCGGATGGATGTGACGCCGTTTCTGTTTGCACCATATTTGTGCAATTGACCCCTTATATGGGGGAGGCGTAGGGTAATCTTCAAAATATCTATAAATCGTTCCGTCGTCGCGCCAGCGACGGTTCCTTTCACCCTCTAGCCAACGAAAGGAGCGCACATGTTCACACGCGTAGTTGAACTCACCAGCGAATCAGGTAAAGCCAAGGAACTCGCAAACACCATCAACGAAAAAGTAGTGCCGATCCTGAAGAAACAACGCGGCTTCGTCGACGAGACCGTCTTGGTGTCGGACACGGAACCGACTCGGGTTTTGGGATTAAGCTTCTGGAACAGCAAAGAGGATGCCGAACGCTACCACCAGGAGCAGTATCCCAAGATCCATGAAATGATGAAGCACTTGCTCGAGACCGAGCCCAATATCCGAACATTCGA
>Ga0209806_1002165_pt1 | contig 12400 bp, 14 predicted proteins | sample GraSoiAngelo_152_FD_186166 | JGI IMG/M metagenome (GOLD analysis project Ga0209806, IMG submission 186166) | Grasslands soil microbial communities from the Angelo Coastal Reserve, California, USA - 14_1009_12_30cm (SPAdes) (version 2) | ecosystem: Environmental > Terrestrial > Soil > Grasslands ... | reverse complement strand
ATCCAGTTGAGCTATGGGCGCGAGTGGGCGGTACTAGACTCGAACTAGTGACCTCCACGATGTCAACGTGGCGCTCTAACCAGCTGAGCTAACCGCCCGTACAAAACGCGGAACGCGGAAGTGGGAACGCGGAACAGGAGAACGTGTGACGCCTGTTCCGCCTTCCACGTTCCGCGTTCCGCGTTTGAATAGCGGGGGTGGGATTTGAACCCACGACCTCCGGGTTATGAGCCCGGCGAGCTACCAGACTGCTCCACCCCGCGTCGTTGTGTCCTCACGCCATGGCCCCGGCCGTCAGGCCGGGTGAGAGCGGGAAACGGGACTCGAACCCGCGACCCCAACCTTGGCAAGGTTGTGCTCTACCAACTGAGCTATTCCCGCGTGCCGCTCAAATCTAACCGCCCAGTGGGGCTGTTTCTACCGACCGTCCGTCCGCCTGACCACCCGACCGCCCCGCAGTGGAGGCGAGGGGGATCGAACCCCTGACCTCGTGAATGCCATTCACGCGCTCTCCCAACTGAGCTACGCCCCCCGTATATTGGGCCCGGCAAAACGCGTTCCGGCGGGAACACGGCATCTTATCTGGGCGTTGTGGTGCTGTCAAGCGATGTCACGCCCAGGCACGAACTTTTCCTCCTGTGGTCGGTATCACAGGATGATCCGGGACCCATAGCGATGGCCAAGCACATGCGACGGAAGAAGACCACCTCCCCCGCCCGGGCGAAGCCCCGAACGGCCCCCCGCCCGACGGCGGCGGCCGCTCCGGCGCCGGCCACGGCGAAGGCCAAGCCCGCCAAGAAGCGCGGGCGACGCCGGGGGCTCTTGGCCGGGCTCGGCACCCATGAGCACGAGCGGGATATTCTCGATCAGTATCTCCACGAGGTGTCCAAGACGCCGCTCCTCACGCAGAAGGAGGAGATCGCGCTCGCCCGCAAGGTGCGCGCCGGGGATCAGGAGTCGATGCAGGAGCTCGTGAAGCGCAACCTGCGCTTCGTGATCTCGGTCGCCAAGAAATATCAGAACCGCGGCCTGCCCCTCACCGACCTGATCGGCGAGGGCAACGTGGGACTGCTCACCGCAGCCCGGAAGTTCGACCCGGACCAGGGCGTGAAGTTCATCTCCTACGCGGTGTGGTGGATCCGACAGGCGATCCTGGCGGCGCTGGCGCGCCAGGGCCGCACCGTGCGCGTGCCGTTGAACCGCACGGCCGACTTGTCCCGGATCGTGCGCACGGCCGAGTACCTGCGGCAGACGCTGCGGCGCGAGCCCACGCCGGAGGAGATCTCCGACGCCACCAAGCTGTCGCTCGAAGTGGTGCAGTCGCTCGCGGCGCTCAACACGGGGGACGTGCGGCTCGATGCGCCGCTCGATCCGGACGGCGATCGCTCGCTGATCGAGCGCTTCATCGCCGAAGATCTCCCCGACACCGAAGATCAGGCGATGGACCGCTTCCTGTCGGACGAGATCGAGCAGGCCCTTGGCACGCTGCAGCGGCGCGACGCCAAGGTGCTGCGCCTGTATTTCGGTCTGGACGGAGGCCGCGAGCACACGCTGGAAGAGATCGGCGGCATGCTCGGCGTGACGCGCGAGCGGGTCCGGCAGCTGCGGGACCGCGCGCTGAAACGGCTGCGCGATGGCGACGTGGGGAAGGCGCTGGCGAGCTTCGCGGCGTAAACGCCGTTGCACGTTACACGTTACAAGAGGGCCGGCGCGAACCGCCGGCCTTCTTCGTTGTCGGACCTGCCGTGGAACGTGCAACGTGCAACGTGTGACGTTAGCTTAGGCCCGTGATCGAACGACTCGGCCGAAAGACCGTCGACGCGATCAAGGCCGTCGGCGGCTTCGGCCATTTCGTAGGGGATCTGGCGCGCGCCGTCCCGGACGTCGCGGTGTGGGGACGCCTGACGCTCGTGCAGATGCGGCGCGTCGGGGTGGATTCGCTTCCCGTCGCCCTGTTCATCGCGGCGTTCACGGGCGTCGTCCTGGCCCTGCAGGCGTCCTACACGTTCACTGGCACGGTCCCCCTCTACTTCGTCGGCACGCTCGTCGGCAAGACGATGATGCTGGAGCTCGGACCCGTGCTCGCCGGGCTGGCGCTCGCGGGCCGCGTCGGCGCGAGCATGGCCGCCGAGCTGGGCACCATGAAGGTCACGGAGCAGGTGGACGCCCTCGAGACCCTCGCCTACGATCCCCAGAGCTTTCTGGTGCTGCCGCGGGTGCTGGCCGGGACGACGATGTTCCCGGTCATCGTGGCCCTGGCGATCCTCACCGGGATCGTCACCGGCTGGATCGCCAGTCTCGTGCTGCTCGATCTCTCCACTCAGGAGTTTCTCAAGGGCCTGAAGCTGTTCTATCGCTTCAAGGACACCTGGTTCGGCCTCTTCAAGAGCGCCACCTTCGGGTGCACCATCACCCTCGTGGGTTGCGTGGTGGGGCTCTCGACGCGGGGCGGTGCGGAAGGGGTGGGCCGGAGCACCACGCGCGCCGTCGTGTATTCCGCCGTGCTGTTGCTCGTGCTCGATGCCTTCTGGGCCCTGGTGCTGCTGCGGTGATCGAGTTTCAGGACCTCCGCAAGGCGTTCGATGGCCGCCCGGTGCTCGACGGATTCACGCTGCGCGTGCAGGACGGCGAGACCACCGTCATCATCGGCTATTCGGGCACGGGGAAGAGCGTGGCCTTGAAGCACGTGGTGGGGCTGTTGCAGCCGGATGCGGGCGACGTCATCGTTGACGGCCGCGCGGTGTCGACGCTCGACCGGGCCGCCCTCACCGCGCTGCGGCGCGAGATCGGCTTCGTGTTCCAGTTCGCGGCCCTGTTCGACTCGATGTCGGTGTTCGACAACGTGGCCCTCGGTCTGCGGCGGCGCGACCTGTCGGACGATGAGATCGCCGCACGGGTGCAGGAAGCCCTGGCCCTCGTGGATCTGACCGGCGCCGAAGAGCGCCTCCCGGCGGAGCTGTCGGGGGGGATGCGCAAGCGGGTGGGGATCGCGCGCGCCATCGCCTTGCGCCCGCGCTACATCCTGTACGACGAGCCGACCACCGGGCTCGACCCGGTGACATCGGCGGTCATCGATCAGCTGATGGTGCGAACCCGCGAGCACCTGCGGGTGACGGGAATCGTCGTGACGCACGACATGCGCAGCGCCTACACCGTGGGCGACCGCATCGCCATGTTGTACGAGGGCAAGATCCGGCAGGTGGGAACCGTGGCCCAGATTCAGGAGACGGAGGATCCCGTGGTGCGGCAGTTCATCGAGGGACGCCCGACGTGAAGCGCGAGAACGAGTTCGCCGTCGGGGTCGTGGTGATCGCCGCGTTCGCCGTGGTCGTGGCGGGCGCGCTGTGGCTCTCGGGCGCGCACCTCGGGCGCACGGAGGCGGTTTACACCGCGCGGTTCCGCACGGTCGGCGGGCTGGGGGTGGGCGATCCGGTGGTGCTGCGCGGCGTGCGCGTGGGCCGGGTCGAGGCGATCCGCCTCGCCAGCGGCAACTGGGTCGAGGCGGACCTGAAGATCTACGCCGGCACCCAGCCACCGCCCAAACCCGCCGTGATCGCGGCCTCGGCGTCGCTGTTCGGCGAATGGGCGGCCTCGCTGGTGTCGCTCGATCAGCTGCCCAACGATCCGAACATCAAACAGGCGATCACGGAGGCGCAGGCCGTCGGGAGCGGCAAATGGCCCGGCGCCACCCTGCCCGACATCGGGCAGCTCACGGCCCAGGCGAGCCGGATCGCGACCGACATCGCCACCGTGTCGAGCCGCATCCAGACTGCCTTCGATTCCGAAGCGGTCATAGAGCTGCGGCGCTCGATCAAGGACTTCGGCCAGGTGGCGGACAAGCTGGTCCGGGTCACGAACGACCAGGCCGACGTCCTGGGCTCGGTGGGAGCGAACCTGCGCCAGGGCTCCGACGTGCTCGCCAAGGCGGCGACCAACTTCCAGACCACGCTCGGCCGGGTGGATTCCGCCACCAACCAGGGCCAGCTCGCGACCATCCTGAACAACTCCTCGGCGACCAGCGCGAACCTCAAATCGGCGTCCCAGGACTTCCGCGACCTGCTCGATGCCGCGCACAAGAACCAGGAGAGTCTCGTGCGCGTGCTCGTGTCGGCCGACAGCGTGATGTCGCGCATCTCCAATCGCAGCGGCACGCTGGGCCTGCTGGTGTCGGACTCGACGCTGTATCGCGAGACCACCCTCACCATGATCCAGCTGCGGCAGCTCCTGTCCGACATCCAGGCGAACCCGCGGAAGTACTTCTCGTTCAGCGTGTTTTAGAGGTGCAGCGCAAGCAGCGTCGCGCGCAGCGCGAGACGAGTGCCGGCGGCGTCGTGTTCCGGCGTGGACCGGAGGGCGAGCCGCGCTTCTTGCTGATCCGCGACGCCTATCGCAACTGGGGCTTTCCCAAGGGCCACCTCGAGGTCGCCGAGCCACCGGCCCTCGCGGCGCGGCGCGAGGTGGGAGAGGAGACCGGGCTCGGCAACCTGGTGCTGCACGGACCGATCCGCGTGATCGACTGGTACTTCCGCTTTGGCGGCAAGACCATCCACAAGTACTGCCACTTCTTTCTGTTCGAGTCGAAGCAGGGCGACCCGGTACCCCAGACAGAAGAAGGCATCACCGATTGCGCGTGGCATCCCGCCGAGGCCGCCCGCCGCACCATCTCCTACGACAATGCGCGCGCCGTGCTGGAGCAGGCCACTGCCATGGTGCAGGCACTCGCCCACGTGGAGGAGGGACTGGGCGCGGGTGGGGGCGAGGCCGGAGGAGACACGGGATGACGGCGGTAGTGCCGGTGTTTCACCCCCGCGCCGAGCCGCGGCGCGCCGTGAAGCGGGGATATCCGCGCGAGGCCGGCACCGTGTGGCTGTGCCGCAGCCTCGGCGCCGTGGAGCGGCTGCTGTATCACCGGCTGGTGGACGCGGTCGTGCTCGACGTCAAGGCCGCCCCCGACGCCGCGCTCGCCCTGCCCGCGCGCTTCCCGCGCATCCCCATGTTCGTTCTCTCGGCCCTGCGCCCGGACGACGGAGCGCTGCTCGCCACGTGTCACACGTCCGGATTCGCCGGGCTGCTCGTCGAGGGCGTGGACAACGCCGTGGCCGGGGAGTGGGTCGCGGCGCGCACGGCCCAGGTGGCGCGCCGCGCGGCACTGGCCGAGGCTCCCCGGCTGCTGCGCCTCACCGACCGACTACAGCTTGCGGCGTGGGAGGAAGTGCTGCGCCGCGTCGCGGTCCCCATCACGACGGCCCACCTGGCGGCCGCCCTGCGCGTCACGCGCGAGCACTTGTCGCGCGAGTTCGCCGCCGGGGGTGCGCCCAACCTGAAGCGCGTGATCGACCTCGCCCGCGCCGCCTGCGCCGCCGACCTGCTGGGCAACCCCGGCTACAGCGTGCGGGCCGTGGTGAAGATTCTCGGCTACGCCTCGCCGAGCCATCTCGCCGGAGTGGCCCGGCGGGTGGCGGGCGCGACGCCCCAGGAGCTGCGGACCGTGGGGCCGGGGGGCGTGCTGGCGCGATTCATTAGAGGAAGGACGCGGTCGAGAAGCTGAACTCGCCATTTCGCATTCCGCACCCATGTGATAATTTTCACAATCTCATACCGGTACCCCCATGGCCACCGATTCCATACTGAGACCCGGCGAGCTGAAAGAGATCCTGCTCAGGGAAATCCAGGCCGCCGACCTGGCTGAGCTCGACGTGCGGGAGGTCGGCACGGTGCTCGAGGTGAAGGACGGTATCGCGCGCATCTACGGGCTCACCTCGGCTATGGCGGGCGAAATGCTCGAGTTCACCTCTTCGGAGACGGGCGACAAGGTGGTCGGCCAGGCGCTCAACCTCGAGGAGGACAACATCGGCGCCGTGATCTTCGGCAATTACCTGGAGCTGCGCGAGGGAGACGAGGTGCGCCGCACGGGCCGTGTGCTGGAGGTGCCGGTCGGGCCGGCGCTGGTGGGGCGCGTGGTGGACGCGCTCGGGCGCCCGGTGGACGGGCGGGGGCCCGTCCACGCCACCAAGACCCGCAAGGTCGACATCGTCGCGCCCGGCATCATCAAGCGGCAGCCGGTGAAGGAGCCGCTCCAGACCGGGGTGAAGGCGATCGACTCGATGATCCCGATCGGTCGGGGCCAGCGCGAGCTGATCATCGGCGATCGGGCCATCGGCAAGACCGCCATCGCGATCGACACGATCATCAACCAGCAGGGCGAAGGGGTCATCTGTGTCTACGTAGCGATCGGCCAGAAGAATTCGACAGTGGCCGCGGTGGTCGAGCGGCTGAAGGAGCACAGCGCGATGGAGTACACCATCGTGGTCGTGGCCTCGGCCTCCGAGCCCGCGCCCATGCAGTACATCGCACCGTTCTCCGGCTGCGCCATGGCCGAGTACTTCATGTACGACGAGAAGAAAGCCACGTTGTGCATCTACGACGACCTGTCGAAGCAGGCCGCGGCGTACCGCCAGCTGTCGCTGGTGCTACGGCGCCCACCGGGCCGCGAGGCGTACCCGGGCGACGTGTTCTACCTGCACAGCCGCCTGCTCGAGCGGGCGGCGAAGCTCTCCAACGAGATGGGTGGCGGCTCCCTCACGGCGCTCCCTATCATCGAGACGCAGGCCGGGGACATCTCGGCCTACATTCCCACCAACGTCATCTCCATCACCGACGGCCAGATCTTCCTCGAGACCGACATGTTCTACTCGAACGTGCGGCCGGCGATCAACCCGGGCATCTCCGTGTCGCGCGTGGGGGGGAACGCGCAGATCAAGGCGATGAAGCAGGTGGCGGGCCGGCTGCGGCTCGATCTGGCGCAATATCGTGAGCTCGAAGCGTTCGCCCAGTTCGGCTCGGAGCTCGATCAGGCGACGCAGAAGCAGCTGGCCCGCGGGGCCCGCGTCGTGGAGGTGCTGAAGCAGCCGCAATACACCCCGATGCCCGTCGAGCAGCAGATCATGATCATCTTCGCGGTGACCAACGGCTTTCTCGACGACGTGGCGGTGGACGAGATCAAGGGCTGGGAGCAGGGCTTCCGGGACTTCATGGCCGCCCAGCACCGGGACGTGGGTGAGGAGATCCGCGCGCGCAAGGTGCTGGGCGACGAGCTCGCCGCCCGGCTGCGCGCCGCCATCGCCGAGTACAAGCAGATCGCGGCTCGCTGATGGCGAAGCCCCGCGAGCTGCGCCGGCGGATCAAGTCCGTCCAGAGCACGCGCAAGATCACCAAGACGATGGAGCTCGTGGCCACGTCGAAGCTCAAGCGCGCCCAGGACCGGGTGATCGCGGCGCGGCCCTACGCCGCCGCGCTCGCTGAGGTGATCGCCGACCTGTACGCCCCCGAGCTGGCGGAGCGGTTTCCCCTGTTGCGCCGGCCGGCGGGGACGGCGCGCCGAGTGGCCCTGGTGGTCGTCACGGCCAACCGGGGGCTGTGCGGGGCGTTCAACGCGAACCTGATCCGCGAAGCGCGGCGGCGCATCGAGCAGGTCGAGGCCGAGGGAGCGACGGTGGACCTGCATCTGATCGGAAAGAAGGGGATCACCTACTTCAAGTTCGCCAAGCGCCCCGTGGCGTCGCAGCGGATCGACGTCGGCGACAAGCCGACCGCGGCCCAGGCCGCCGACGTGGTCACACCGCTCATGGCGCAGTTCGAGTCCGGCGCGCTGGACGCCGTGGACGTGGTGTTCTCTCAGTTCAAGAGCGCGATGTCCACCCCGCCCACGACGCTGCGCATTCTCCCCATCGCACCACCCCGGGCGGCAGCAGGCGGCAGCGGGCGGTCGAGGGCGGCAAACTACATTCTCAAACCCTCCGCCGAGGCGATCCTCGAGCAGCTGTTGCCCCTGTACGTGCGGAACCAGGTGTATCGGGCGCTGGTGGAGACGGCGGCGGCGTTCCTGGGCGCGCAGCGCACCGCGATGAAGAACGCCACCGACAACGCCGGCGACATCCTCGACCTGCTGCAGCGCACGTTCAACCGGGCGCGCCAGGCGCAAATCACGCAGGAGCTGGCGGAGATCGTGGGTGGAGCGGAGGCATTGAAAGGATAGCACATGGCGACCCGTACCAAGGAAGGTCCCAAGCAGCCCGCCGGCGAGACCAAGCACAACGTCGGCAAGGTCGTGCAAGTGATCGGGCCCGTGCTCGACGTGGAGTTCGAGCCGGAGCACCTCCCCGAGCTCTACAACGCGGTGGTGATCGATCATGCGGGCAACGGGGCGGCGGCGATCCGTCTGACCGCCGAAGTGCAGCAGCACATCGGGCGCAACCAGGTGCGCGTGGTCGCGATGAGCTCGACCGACGGCGTGGTGCGCGGCATGGAGGTGGTCGACACGGGCCAGCCCATCACGGTGCCCGTCGGCGCAGCCTCGCTCGGCCGGATCCTGAACGTCTTGGGCGAGCCGGTGGACGAAGGCGAGCCGATCCCGTCGACGGCCGAGCGGTGGCCGATCCACCGCGAGACCCCGAAGTTCGTCGACCTGGAGCCCAAGACCGAGGTGTTCGAAACGGGGATCAAGGTGATCGACCTGATCGCCCCGTTCGTGAAGGGCGGCAAGATCGGCCTGTTCGGCGGCGCGGGCGTGGGAAAGACGGTGATCATCCAGGAGCTGATCCACAACGTGGCCATGGGCCACGGCGGGCGATCGGTGTTCTGCGGTGTGGGCGAGCGCACGCGCGAGGGGAACGACCTCTATCTGGAGATGAAGGAAAGCGGGGTCCTCAAGTCCTGCGCGCTGATCTACGGCCAGATGAACGAGCCCCCGGGGGCGCGGTTGCGCGTCGGCCTCACCGGCCTGACCGTGGCCGAGTACTTCCGCGACGTCGAAGGCCAGGATGTGCTCGTGTTCATCGACAACATCTTCCGGTTCACGCAAGCGGGGTCCGAGGTGTCGGCGCTGCTGGGCCGCATGCCATCGGCGGTCGGCTACCAGCCCACGCTTGCCACCGAGATGGGCGAGCTGCAGGAGCGGATCACCTCGACCAAGAAGGGCTCCGTCACGTCGGTGCAGGCGATCTACGTCCCCGCCGACGATCTCACCGACCCCGCGCCCGCGACGGCGTTCTCGCACCTCGACGCCACGGTCGTATTGTCGCGCCAGATCTTCGAGCTTGGCATCTATCCCGCGGTGGACCCGCTGGCGTCGTCGTCGCGCATTCTCGACGCGCAGTATCTGGGGGAGCGCCATTACAAGGTGGCCATCGAGGTGCAGCGGATCCTGCAGCGCTACAAGGATCTCCAGGATATCATCGCGATCCTCGGCATGGACGAGCTCTCGGAAGAAGACAAGCAGCTCGTGGCGCGCGCCCGCCGCGTGCAGCGCTTCCTCTCCCAGCCGTTTTTCGTGGCGACCCAGTTCACCGGGCTCGAGGGCAAGTATGTGAAGCTCGAGGATACGATCAGCTCGTTCGAGCGAGTGGTGGCGGGCGAATTCGACCACCTACCCGAGCAGGCGTTCTACATGGTGGCGGGGATCGACGAAGCCCTCGAGCAGGCCAAACGACTGGCCAGCGCCTGAGTGATGCACGTCACAGTCGTTTCCCCCGAGCGGGGGGTATTCGATGGTGCCGCCGACGCGGTGGTCGCGCCGGCGTTCGACGGCCAAGTCGGAATCCTGCCGCGCCACGCGCCGTTTCTGACGCTGCTCGGTGCGGGTGTGCTGCGGGTGCGGCAGGGGAGTACGTCGAGTCGATTCCAGGTGGCCGGCGGCTTTCTGCAGGTCGTGGGTGACGCGGTGCGCGTGGTGGCCGATCGAGTCGAAGCGGCCTGAGAGATCCGCGCGTCGCGTCCCTTCATCCAGTCAAGGGAGGCTTGCACATGCGGAAGTGCATCGGCAGCGCGTTGCTCCTCGTGGTACTTGCAACGTTCCCGGCTCTCGGCGCGGCGCAGCGGCGCGCAGCCGCACGCCCCGCGCCTCGGTCAGCGGACCGCCCGTCGTTCGGGCTCGAGCTCAATTGGAGTAGCGATGTGGACTTCGGGATCGGCGGGCGAGGCGTGTTTCCGCTCGAGTCCCTGTTTCCCAAGACGCCGCTCGATGGCATCGTCTCCTTCGACTATTTCTTCCCCAGCGTGCCATCCGGCACGAGCGGGCATTACTGGGAGATCAACGGCGACGTCGCTTATCGTTTCACCGTTCCGCGCTCCAGCTCGCTCCGTCCGTACGCCGGGGGCGGCCTGAACATCGCGCACGCGTCCGCGACGGTCGGGACCACGAGCGCCTCGGACACGAAAGCGGGCCTGAACCTACTCGGCGGCACGACGTTCAGGGTCAGGGGCTCGAACCTCATCCCGTTCGTCGAGGCTCGTGGAGAGGTCGGCGGCGGCAAGACGTTCGTTCTCACGGGCGGCGTTCGGTTCTAGGTCTCGGCACCACGTCTCATGTCGGCCGGTAGAGCGGAACGATGCCCGCCGGCCTGGGTACCCTGTCTCACGCTCTTTTCTCTTGAGGCAGGGAAGCCATGGGACGTGAGGTGGCGTTGTTGGTGGTTGCGGCCGTGGCGGGGGTGGCGCCGGTCGCTCGGGCGCAGGCGACGGGCATGCCGTCGTTCAACGCGCCCTATCGGGCGTTTCAACACTCGGAGCTGGGCGCCGTGTTCAGCTTCCCCAACGGGGGCGGCACGGGGTTCGAGGGAGCATACCGCTACGCGAGCGGCACGCTCGACATCGGACTGCGCGGCGGCATCTTCGATCCTCCGGGCTCGGGCAAGGCCGTCCTGCTCGCCGGCGTCGAAGCGCGCGAGCGCGTGATCACTCACACGGTCGATTTCCCGCTGGACGGCGCTCTCGTGTTCGGCGCGGGGGCCGGCCTCGTGAGCGGCGGCTCGACCCTCTTCGTTCCCGTGGGGCTGTCGCTCGGTCGCCGCGTCGATCCGCAGGGAGCGACGATCAGCATCGTACCGTACGTGCAGCCCACCATCGGGTTCGTCGCGGGCAACAACCGCACCTCGGCGCTGAACTTCGGCTTCGGTGTGGGCGCCGACTTCCGCCTCTCCCGGGTGCTCGACGCGCGCGTATCGGGCGGCCTCGGCGATCACCCGTTCACGGGTGTGTCGATCGGCGCCGTGTGGGTGCACTGAGCAAAAGCAGGTTGGGGAGGTTGTGGAGGTTGTGGAGGTTGCTCCTTCTTGAGAGGTCACTTATGAAGCGCATGCTGTCCATCATAGGTACGGTGATGGTTCTTGCAACGCCGGCCGCCGCTCAATGGCTCGGCATGCCGGCGTGGAACAGCCCTAAGGGGGGCACCGGCGTGACGTTCTACGGCGACTACGGCGCGCCTAACGATAGCGCGGGGAAAGGCCACGCGTTCGGGGGCCGCGCCGCGCTCGGGATCGGGACGATCACCCTGACCGCCGGCGTCGCCTCGTGGAAGCCGGAAGGCCAGAACGCACGGGCCACGTCGTACGGCGGGACGGCGGCGTTCCGGCTCATCGGCGGCAGCCTCATCCCCATCTCGGTCAACCTCGAGCTGGGCGCGGCACATAACGCCATGGGTACGTCGGGCGCCGACACCGTGCCGGCGTACACCACCGTGCTCGGTGCCGTCGGTTTGAGCGTGCCGCTGCCGACGCCGGGGATCAGCATCGAGCCGTACTTCTCGCCGGGCATCAGGTATCACAAGGTGTCGGGCCTTCCGGCGGGCGTGAAGGACAACCAGACGAACTTCGGCTGGGTGATCGGCGGCAACTTCAGCTTCGGCTTGGTGGGGATCCATGTCGCCTACGATTCGGAGAAGTTCGACAATGGCACGCACGGCGTGCTCGGCGTCGGGGCCGATGTGGGACTGCGGCTGCCGATGGGGCTGTAAGCCTGGTTCACAAGCGGAATTGAAGCCGCTACCTTTGGGGCGCGCCAAACCCGGCGCGCCCCGTCCGTTTCCAGGAGCCGTGTGAATCGTAGACTTGCCACGCGGGCGTCCGTCCTGCTGCTGGCCCTCGCGTCGGGCGGGTGCGCGCTCACCCTCGACGCGACGCATCTCGGCGTGCCGGTGTCGCTGGCGAGCTCGGCGCAGCAGCCGGACTCGGGCACGCCCTTCAGCGTGACCAAGCACTCGATCTATTTCCTGGTCGGCTTGGTGCCGGTCTCGCAGCCGAATCTGGAGGACCTGCTCGCCGGCCAGCTGGGGACGGGGGCGCGGATCGCGAACCTGCGCATTAAGGTGCGGAGCCGCTGGAGCGATCTGCTCGTCACCGGGCTGACGCTCGGACTCGTGGTGCCGCGGTCGGTGACGTTCGAAGGAGTGGTCGTCAAATAGGTCGACTCCGCCTACCCCTCCACCAGCCGGCGCACCAGCGCCGTGGTGCGCTCGGCCGCGCCCCGGCCCTCCTGCACCAGCCGCTTCCCCGCCTCGCCCGCCTTGCGGCGCGCCGCCGGATCGTGGTGCCACACGAGCCATTGTGAGTGCAGCGGGTGCCGCCCA
>Ga0209806_1002156_pt1 | contig 12423 bp, 11 predicted proteins | sample GraSoiAngelo_152_FD_186166 | JGI IMG/M metagenome (GOLD analysis project Ga0209806, IMG submission 186166) | Grasslands soil microbial communities from the Angelo Coastal Reserve, California, USA - 14_1009_12_30cm (SPAdes) (version 2) | ecosystem: Environmental > Terrestrial > Soil > Grasslands ... | reverse complement strand
GTCGACCTCGCGGCCGCCCGACTTGCGAATGGCGTCGGCAAGCAGTTTGCGGACTTCGGCCAGCAGCTGTGGGTATCGATCGCCCAGGAGCCTGACGAGACCGGTCGAGTCTTCGATGTCGGCGAGAAGGAACGTCACCAAGCCCGTCGGCAGTGTTCGCACCTCGCTCACGCGAGCCTCGGCCTCCCCGCGAATGCGCACATTTCGCAGCTGGCCGGTCATGAACCCGACGGGCACGATGCCGTACTTCTTGGCCGCCTTAAGCAGCCTGGTGCGTGCCCGATCGCGAGACGCTTCGTCTTCGAACGTGGTCTGATTGAAGCGCGCCAGTGCGTTCCGGACGTGGGCGCCGTCGTTGATCGGTAGGCGGCGCCGCCCGCGAGAGTCGATGTACGCGAAGGCGCTGTCGGGCAACTTTCCACGGGCCTTGGCATCGAGGTAGGTCATGGTCTGGCACTGGCATTTTCACAAACTGCGGCCCCACCTCGCCCGGCCTGCCCGGCCCGGGCCACGTCTCATGCCGGCTGCTCATCGAGAAAGGCAAGGATAGCCGCCGCCAGCAGTGGCGAGTTGAACATGTTGTAGTGGGTCAGGCCCGGAAGGATCGCGAGCGCGTGGCCGCCCTTTGGCCGCCCCTCGCCCATCCAGCCGCCATCGCGCAGGCCGCCATCGAGCAGCTTGAACACTTCGACGTAATGGCTCGGCGGGGCCATGTCAGCGTCGCCTGCAACCACGAGCGTCGGCATCTGGAGCCCGCGAACCTCCTCGGTGAAGTCGTAGTCCTTGGACATCGATTCGCCAATCTTGGTCAGCAGCCGGGGGAAGTCCTCAGGGCGCGGCGCGACGCGCTGGTACAGCTGATACATCGGCGTGTCTTTCATGAACTCGGCGGCCGATGCATTGACCTGGCCTTGCTGGGCCCGCATCTCCGCATAGATGGCGTCGGGCCGCATGTTGGCCGAGACCAGCACGAGCCGCCGGACCTTGGCCGGGTACTTCGCTGCAGTCTGGAGCGCTACCCCGCCACCAAGCGAGTAGCCCACCACGTCCGGCGTCGCCAGGCGGAGATGGTCAATGAGCGCCGCGATATCGCCGGCCATCAGCCGGACGTCGATCGGTCGATCGATGTCCGCGGTGCGGCCGTGTCCTTGGAGGTCGACCGCAACGACCTGGTGGCGCTCCGCGAGCAAGGGTAGGACAGGCCCGAACATCTCGCCCGACCCGAGTCCGCCATGGAGCAGGATGAGCGGGCGCCCGCTTCCGTGAATCTCGTAGTAGAGGTTGATGCCGTTGACCTCGGCGTACTGGCCGGTGCCCTTGGCGTGTGAGGTCCAATCGCTGGTCATGGTCATGCTCCTTGGGTCAATAAGAAGTCGAGTGTCGAAGATAGAGACTCCGCGCGCCCAGGGAATTCATCGGTGCGCAACGAGGCGCCACCGGACAACCGCGAGCCTGGACGGGCGCGTGATTACCCTACGCGGGCATTGTCACAGCAGCTGCTTGACGTAGCGAAGCCGGCGCTCGGTCGCGATTTATCCGCCGCCGTAGACGCAGGCGCCGGCCCGCGGCTGCTCGAGCGCATAGATGTGGCCGTTCCAACCCTCCCGCATCCAGATCACGGACACCGGGTACGTCTGGTTGTCGCACGTGAGTCCCCCCGACGTGGAGAAACCTTTCGGGATCGCCCCCAGCAGAGTTCCGGTCTTCGAGTACTCGAAGTAGTAGTTGCATCCGGACACCTCGATGAAGATCGAGGTGCCTCCGGTCGCGATCCCACTCGCCCAGCTGCCGAGCGGGCAATAGGCGCTCATGTCGTTCGGCGGGACGTCGACATCGAAGTACGGGTTCGCCGCCACGGGCACAGCATTGAGGAGCAGGTCGCCGGTGGTCTGGAAGTGATAGACGCGACGCGTGGTGTCAGGGCTGTACCAGATGGTGTCGTCGGTGCGGTCATAGGCGATCTTGACCTCGGCCTCGCATTTCGTTTGCCTGCACGTCCCAGGGAGAGTCGATGGGTCGATCGCGAACTGACGCAGCGCCAACCCCATCTTGTCGATCAGGTAGATGACCGTGCCATCAGCGCTGACGGCCCAGAACTTGTCCCGGCCGAGGTCGTAGGCGATGGTCATGATTCCGCCGATCGCGCCGATGATCGGTATGTCGGTGTGCCCGGTCACCTGATTCGGGCCACCCGGCGGCGGCATATCGATCCGGTGCAGGGTCGACCCTCCGAATTCCGCGTAGTAGAGGTTGTGCCCGTCGTACGCCACCGCCTTGGCGATGCCGTAGGCCCCGTCCACATACACCTCGGGAACGATGATGTCGGCGATGACGTCGCCTGGCGCGGCGGCGACCGGCTGAGCTCCGACCAGAATCGCGGGCACTAGGGCAACCGCGGTTGCCGCCAGCAGCCGCAGACGGCGGAGTCCGAGACCGACCCCTGGGTGCATACCCTTTCGTTGTAGGAGGGTTTGCTCGGATCGGCAATGGGACCTCCGCCCCACTCCAGACGTGCTTAACCCGATCCGAGTGAGAGAGTGTCCGACTCAGCCAAGGCCGGCGAGGCGCTGCGCGACGGCATTCGCGTGTGGTAGACGCGCCTCCGCCCCCTCGCGCATCAGCGCCAGAACGGATGCGCCCAGGGCTGCGCGGAGCGCCGAAGGCTCGGCCGCGCCGACGTGGCCATACTCGAATCGCGCGAGGGTCTCAGGGGAAAGGTCGTCGTAGCCGCGAGCCTGGCCTGGTGGCAGCCCCTCGCGGAGGCAGGCAAGCGACAGCCCGTGGTCGCGCACGGCGCCCACGTAATGCTCGGCCTGCCACAAGCGCCCGCGTTCAATGCACGCGCGCGCGTGAAGCGCGTAAATCACGCCCCACCCGAAGATGTCCCCAGCGACCGCCGGCGTGGGAATGAAGAGGTCCCCCGCGGCGGCCGGCGTCGCAACCTCCGGCTCGCCGGCTGCTGTCTCACCGAACAGAAGGCGGAATCGTGGCCCGGCTGGACGAAACCGAGCCGCCGGCGTCATCGAGATATCGCACTGGAGCTCGTCCGGGAGCAGGAACACGCGGTAGGTGGTCGGGCCGCGCTGGAGGTCCACAAGGCGCACGGCGTCGAGTTCGTCGACGAGCGTGTGCGTCCAGTCATTGACCACGTCACCGACCGGCACGCGATCGGCGATGCCGAAGGTGAGGTCCAGGTCGGAGAAGCGGTCGCCGCCGCCGAGGGCGAGCGAGCCCACGGCGGCTCCGGAAACAACGCGCTCATCCGCCTCTGCAAGCCGTAGCAGACGGTCGCGGAGAGCGTCCCTCTGCTCAACGGTGAACACGAGACGCGATCCTACCCCTGCGACCTCGGACTCGCTGGGCCACGGTGCCGGGCACGCGCAGCCCCTGTGAGGAGAGCCATACTCAAGGCCAGCGCCGTCTGCTTTGCAATGCCTGGGGGTAGATATGGACCGCGACGACTTTCCTGCGCCTACTGAAGGTTTTGTCATCACGAACTTCCTGGTGGTGGCGGACCAGGACCGGTCTCGCGACTTCTACAGCTCAGTGTTCGGCGCCAAGGTGGTGCGCGAGCGGGACCCGGTGATCCTTCGCGTGGCGAACACGTGGCTGATCCTCAACGTCGGCGGCGGTCCGACCGACGACAAGCCGACTGTAACGCTGTCGACCCCGACCGATCCCAACCACACGAGCGCGTTCATGAATGTGCGGGTGGCGAACATCGGGCTCGCATACAAGGAGTGGTCGGGGCGGGGCGCGCAGTTCCTGACCGAGCCGAAGGACCACGGTTTTGAGATTCGCGCGTACATCCGCGACCCGGACGGACACCTTATCGAGGTCGGCCAGGCGACGATGTAGCCAGGCCATGAGCATGTTTTTTCGAGCCGCTTACCTCTTCGGCTTCAAGCCATGGGATTCGGGCGTGCCGCCTCCCGAGCTCGTTTCGGTGGTGGAGGGCCCTGAGCGTCTGACGCCAGGGCATGCGCTCGACTTAGGGTGCGGGACCGGAACCAACTCGATCTATCTGGCGCAGCATGGCTGGCAAACCACCGGCATCGACTTTGTTCCGCGCGCCATCAGGGTGGCGCGTCGAAAGGCGGAGGCGGCTCAGGCATCGCCCCGGTTGCTCGTCGGCGACGTGACTCGCCTCACCGAGTTGGCTGTTGGCGCCGATTACTCTCTCGTCCTGGATCTCGGATGCTTTCACAGCATTCCGGATGCCAGGCGAGAGGCTTACGTCGGAGGCGTGACGGCGGTCGCGCGCTCGGGCGCGACCTTCCTGCTCTTCTGCTTCGTTCGAGGGCCGAAGGCATCACGGATTGGGCCGCGAGGCGTGGCGCCAGACGAGGTGACCAAGCGGTTCGCCGCCGGCTGGACCGTCGGTTCTGAACATCATGGTCGGCCCATGTTCGGGTCGGAAGCCATCTGGTACCGCTTAGAGCGCCGCTAGTCACTGTCACCAGGGCGAGGTGAGCCCAAGACGGCTCACGATTTCGTCAGCGGCCTCCCAGAACGCACCGAGGCGACGACGTCAAGGATCGCTTGGCTTGATTCCGACGCACCGACCCGATCGTGGATGAGACCTGGGTGATCGGTATCAGGCAGGACCCGGTGCACGCTGTTGGTAGAAAGACCGGTCATCTTGTCCTGTAGTGGGAGCCACCCGGCCTGAGCCCCTTTGCCAGCAGTCACAACAATCAGAGGACGATCGCCGAGGTTTGTGAGCTCGGCAGCCTCTTTGAGGGTCATCGGCAGTTCAGCAAACTCGTCCCGTTGAATGCGGTTGAGGCTCGCCGTCGATACCACTGCACGTTCTTCGTCACGAGTTGGGACCGGCAGAGGGTCTGAAGCGAACTGATTGACGAGTCGAAACACGCCTAAGCGCGCCAGGGAAGGAAAGAGTGCCGACGCTCGGCGGATAGCGCTGTACTGGGACGGGAAGTCCGGGAGTCCGGTGAAGGCTTCGTTTGGCTGCGAGTCGAGGAACACCATTCCGGCGACCTGGTCCGGGTAGCGGGCGGCGAAGATCCTCGCGTACGCGCCGCCTGTCGAGTGACCGACGAGGACGTACGGTCCTGGGATTTGTGCGTTAGCGAGCAGAGTGTGGAGGTCGGTGGCAACCGCTACGCCGTCCTGCGGACTCGCTGGCGGATCGCTCCAGCCCTGGCCCGCACGGTTGTAAGCGCAGACGGTGGTGCTCTGTGCGACGGCTGGCGCGATCCAGCCTCCCCAATAGACGGAAGCTTCAGCCAAGCCGGACACCAGCACAACAGTCGGGCTGCCCGAGCCGGTGCAGCGCACATACAGGCGATGTCCGCCGACGTCGACCAGGTGGCCAGGCATCGCGGTGGTGCTCCGGTCGACCTGTTCTTGAATCGTCTCGTAGCCGCCTCCGACACTGGCGACAACCAGGCCGACGAAGAGTGGGTACAGGATCAGCCGGCGAGTGATGCTGCGTAGATTCCGGCGTGCCCGCACTGTCATCCACACCGCAAGAGCGATCAATGCCAACGGCCAGATCCATCCGAGCAGATTCATCGCATTGGCGTCAGGCCTGAAAAGCAGGAGGGTGGCGCCGGCGAGAGCCATGAGCGCTGCCGGCACGACTGCCCACCCCTGGGGTTGATCAGACCAACTTATCGAAAGCGCCGCTAACAACGCCCAGCTGAGAGCCCATCCGAGCAGCGCTGTGCCCATGATCACGTGCTCCTGGGCTCCCCCGAACAGCCCGACAACGAGCACAACGGAAACAACTAATCCCGAGAACATGGAGCCGGAGACAATCAGACCCACGCGACTCTTACGGATCGGCCGAGCTGGAGCGACCATCTCATTGCTTGCGAACGACCTCTTAGACGAGATGCCCTGGTTCATCCATCCTCCTTACAGCTACGTGAGTTGCGTTAACGAGACCCTACATGAAGTCCCACCTAAATGCAACTCGTGTTGCGATAAGATGTAGCCGTGAGTTCAAAAAGCGCCAACGATTCGAAGCGGAGGCCTGGGGGAAGGAGCGCCCGCGTCCGTCAAGCAGTCCTGGATGCTGCCTTTGCGGAGTTGGGCGAAAAAGGCTACGGCGGCCTCAGCATCGAGGCTGTAGCTCTGCGGTCAGGGGTCGCCAAGACCACTGTCTACCGACGTTGGCCGACGCGTGACGAACTGGTCGCCGACGCCCTGGACAGCCGCAGCGACCGGTACGAACCGGTTCCAGACACAGGGTCCCTTCGTGGGGACCTGAAAGAGTTTTGCGAGGGTGTACGAGCCAAGCTGACCTCAAACCACGGAAAGGCAATGCTGAAGAGCCTGGTTGCGGCGGTCGATCAGTCCCCTGAGATTGTCGAGACGGTCCAGCGCTTCTGGCGAGGGCGGCGCGATGTTGGTGGGTACCTGATTGAAAGGTGGATACGCAGGGGAGTTCTGCGTTCCGAGACGGACGCAGACCTGCTGGTCGAGCTAATCCTCGCACCCATCTATCTGCGGGTGCTTTTGCCCGGAGGGCCACTCACCGAAGACGTCTTGGCGAGCTTCATCGATCTCGCCCTTGATGGCGTCCTTGCCGCCACGCCTCCAGCACCGGCTCCGGCGTGAAGGGGTCTTGCCTATCGCCGCCGCACTGTGATCGTCGTGTGGGCTACCGACACGCTTCCACCGGCGTCGGTGATCGTCACCGTGACCGTCATCGTTCCCCTGCGCGCGTAGGAGTGTGTGCCCACCACCTCGAAACCGCCAGTGCCGACGGCCACGATGGTGCCCGCGGACGTGGTGCCGTCACCCCAGTCGATGACGGCGTGGTAGTCGCTCGCGACCCCATTTGGATCGAGGTCCGAAAAGCTCGCCACCGAGTGCGTGAACGTCACGCGCCTGCGAACGGAGGACGTGGTGCCGCTCGAAGCCAGCATGGCGTCCGCAATGTTGGCTGTGTCTCGCGCTGAAGCCGCGCTGCCACCGACATCAGCGATCTGAACGGTGATGGGATACGACCCTTCCTCGGCATAGGTGTGGCTGGCGCTCACGGCGAAGCCACCACTCCCGGCGGCCGTCACGGTGCCGGTCGACGTCGAGCCGTCACCCCAGTCGATGGTCGCTGTGTAGTCGCTTGCAGCTCCATTTGGATCACCGTCAGTGAATGTGGCCACATTGCCGCTGAAGGACTTGCCCTCGACGCCGTCGATTGCCAACCCCGTCGCCGCCAGCGGCGCGTCGGCGATGGTGGCGGCGGCAGTGATCGAGGCGGTGCTGCCGCCGGCGTCCATCACAACGATGCCAACGGTGTAGCCGCCCTCTTCCGCGTAGGTGTGGCTGCCCGCCACGGTGAAACCGCCGGATCCCGCGGCCGTCACTGTTCCGGCCGAGGTCGAGCCATCACCCCAGTTGATGGTCGCTGTGTAGTCGCTCACAGCTCCATTTGGATCACCGTCAGCGAATGTCGCGACGTTGCCGCTGAAGGACTTGCCCTCGATGCCGGCGATCGCGAGGCCGGAGGCCGAGAGCGCGGCGTCCGCTACGCTCGCGGAGCCCGCACTCGTCGCGTTGCTCCCGCCGGCGTCCGCGATCGTCACCGTGACGGCGAAGGTCCCCTCTTCGGCGTAGGTATGGCTGCCGGACACGGCGAATCCGCCCGACTCATTCGCGCTCACCGTGCCCGTTGAGGTCGAACCGTCACCCCAGTTGATGGTGGCCGTGTAGTCGGCCGCCACTCCGTTTGGATCGGCGTCGGTGAACGTCGCGACGGTGGCGGGGCCGAAAGCTACCCCCTCGGTCGCGGAAACTCCCACCGAGCTCGCCACCAGCTGAGCGTCCGCGACTGTCGCCGTGCCGTTGGCAGCCGCCGTGTTGCTAGAAAGGTCGGCGTCGGTAACTGTCACGGTGACGGTGAATGACCCTTCTTCGGCGTACGTATGCGTGCCGGAAACGGCGAAGCTGCCGCTGGCACCGGTGATGGCGCCCGACGAATTGCTGCTGCCGTCGCCCCAGTTGATGGTGGCCGTGTATTCGTCGGAAGTGGCGGCGGCGTCGGGATCGGTGAAGGTTGCTACGACGCCGGAGAACTGACTGCCCTCGACGGTCGACACGGCCGTGCCAGTCACGGAAACAGGGGCGTCCGCCGACGATGTTGGCACGACGACCAACACAAGGCCTGTCGTCCGGTAATCGAGCTTGAACATCTCATTCGCGTCGATGGCTGTTCCGTTCACCTGGGCGAAGCTCCCGGTCACCGAGCCGTACGGCATGACCAGATATTCGTCCCCGAGCGTGGCAAACGGTCCGGGCATCGCAATGTTCATGACACCGTCCTGGGTCACGTTTCCAGTCACGGCCAGTTTTCCAAACTGGCCACTGGCCGGGCTGCCGTTGATGAAGAACGTCAACTGCGCCGAGTGAGACTGCGTATAAGCGCCGCCGACGTTCAGAGTCGCCGCCGGACCCAGGAATACGGTCCCGTCGTTGGCGAGCGAACCCGGGTCGCTGAGTGTGTGGTCGATCAGCGACACACTGCCGGTCGGCGCGATCGTGGCCAGGTCGCGCAACGCGCTGACGTCCGACAGGTCGGTGATCGCCCCCGCCGGACCCTCGAAGTCGATCTCGGCCGCGAGGTTGACAACGTCGGCGTTTGAAAATCTGATGCTCGACTGGACGACGCCAGGGCGAGAGTTGGCTCCGTAGACTCCGCCAGTCAGCGTCTTGCTGACGGAGTCGTAGTTGCTGAACAGACCCTCGATTGAGATGATGCCGCTGTCGACCGCGAGGACGCCGGCGCTATCGTTGGTGAACCGCGCGGTGATGACTGCAGTCCCCGTGCCGAGGTCCGAGGAAATCAAGCCGCCATTGAGCACCAGGCCGGTGCCTGTCTGCCCCGCGCAAACCCGGAGGCCGCCGGGCGGCAGGGTGATGCGACCGACCACGAGGGTGGTCACAACGTCGTTGTGGAGCGTCACACCGTCATTGAGACACAGGGTGTCGCTGAATCCGTGGCCCTGGCCGTCGATGTTGGCCTTATTGGTGAGGTTGCCGGCCAGCGTCAGCGTCCCATTTGTCGACAGGTGCAGCGTGCCTGGGCCGGTGATCGTGGCGTTGGCGAAGCTTCCTCCGTTCTGGTTGGTGGTTCCCCAGTACATGTTGCCGATGAGGCTGATCGTCCCGGTCAGCGTGCCGCCGGTCAGGTAGACGCCCGTGCCGGTCTCGTCGCCGCCATCGATGTTGACGCCAGCGAAATTGCGCGTCCCCGATTCAAAGAAGATCGAACCCTGACCCGGTGAAGTTCCGTAGGAGCCGGTGTCGGTCTGCCCTGGGCTGTTGCCATTTCGTATCTCGAGACTGCCGCCACCCAGGTCGACGGCTCCGTGGTTGTCGAAAAGCGATTTGATCAGACCGTTGTTCGAAATCGACGCATTCGAGTCGTTGACGAGCCGGCCCGAAGCCGTTCCGGATCCACAGTTGCCACCGGTGCCGGCGACGACGAAGCCCCCGATATCGAAGTGACTGGCGTTTTCGAATACGTCGCCGTCGAAAATGCACAGCGTCGGGGCATTACCGATGCCTGCGTGAAAGTTGCCCCGGTTGATCAGGTGACCGAAGAGGTTGACGATCCCATTGGTGGCGACGGTCAGGATGTCGTGGTTGATAAGCGTTCCGTTGCCGAACAGGCTTCCGTTTGTCCAGGTCGCGTTGCCGGTGAGCGTCAGCGTTCCCTCGCTGCCCAGGCTGCCGCTGAGGGTCACGTTGTTGAGGGTCGACGTCTGGGCCGGATCCGTCAGGGAAAGGCCTGCTCTCACCACGAGGCCCTGGCTTTGCTCATCGACTCCCAGGAGCGTGGCGGTGCTGGAGAGGGTCACCACCGTGGCAGCGAGGGCCGGGATGCATGCGTAGTCGCTGATGCCCGGAGGGCCGGTGGGGTTCCAGTTGCTCGGCGTCTCCCACTTGCCGTCGTTCGCGGCGCCGGTCCACGTCATGGTGCATGGGGCCGCGGCGAGGACAGGCTGGACCGTAGGCGGCCCGGCTGCTTCGGCCGCCGCCCCGGCCACGGCCAGCGCGACGGTCACCCGCACGACCGCGACCCAGATCCGGGACCGCTGGTGCACCCTCAATCTGTCCTTGCCCCAGACAGCGGGGCAACCCTGTGAATCAGTTGGGTTACTTACCGAGCTTCGGCGTGAGCCTATCCTCGCCGGCAACAACTGTCAATCGCCTGAATCGGTCCTCGCCTCAGGAGCCCCGGAGCGAAAGTCGGTTGCCGTCAGGGTCGGTGAAATTCGCGTACCCGCCGCCATTCGGGTAGACGATCGGATTCTTCTCCACGAACTCGACACCGAGTGACTTCAGCCGCTCGAAATCACCCTGGAGATCGCTCGTGTCGATGATGCAGGTACCGGGTATCGGTCCCGCGGTCGGATCCGCCTTGCCCGGTGTGCCCGGCCAGAGGACGACCTGCAGGTCCTGGTCTTTGAGCCCGACGGTCACGAACTTGACCCGGCCGGCCGGGTTCTCCTCCCGCTTCTCAAACCCGAGCGTGTTGATGTAGTAGTCGAGCGCCTTTTCCTGGTCGCGAACGAAGAGAGTCACGTACGTCACTTGCTTCAACATTGTCTTGCTCCTCCTGGAAGTGTTCAGCTGTCACATCCGCGCCCGGTTGCCGGTCTACTCGTTATGACCGCCTGCGTCCGAGGAATGTGACGGATGAAAACCGAAGGGCTGACAGAACAGTTCGAAGAGCAGCGCAGCCGGTTGCGGGCCATCGCATTCCGCATGCTCGGCTCGTTCAGCGAGGCGGACGACGCGGTCCAGGAAACCTGGCTGCGCCTCAACCGGAGCAGAACGGATGAGATCGAGAACCTGACCGCCTGGCTGACCACCGTCGTGAGCCGGGTCTGTCTGAACATGCTGGACGCGCGCAAGACACGCCGCGAGGCGTCGCTGGAAACGGTCCTGCCTGAGCCGACGGTCACGGTGGCCTCGCTCGACCCGGAGCACGAAGCACTGCTTGCCGATTCGGTGGGCCTCGCCCTGCAGGTGGTGCTGGAATCGCTCTCGCCTCCTGAGCGGGTCGCGTTCGTGCTTCACGACCTGTTCTCCGTGCCGTTTGACGAGGTCGCATCGGTCATGGGGAGGTCGTCGGTCGCCGTCCGCCAGCTCGCAAGCCGGGCTCGGCGGCGTGTGCAGGGCAAGCCGGTGCCCGACCGTGACTTCGCTCAGCAGTGGGACGTGGTTGCCGCCTTCTACGCAGCCACGCGAGAAGGTGACTTCGAGCGGCTGATGGAGGTGCTCGACCCCGACGTGGTGCTGCGCGTGGAGGGCGGTGCCGGCGCTCCGAAGCTGGGAGTGGTCCGCGGGGCTCGCAGAGTTGCCAACGGAGCCAAGGCCGCCGCCCGGTTCGGACACCAGGTGCGTCTGGCCCTGGTCAACGGCGCGCCGGGCGCGATCCTCCTCGAGGGTGGCCGTCCCGTCACGTTGGCGAGCTTCACCATCATCGAAGGGAAGATCGTGGAGATCGACGTGCTCATGGATCCAGAGCGACTCGCACAGCTGTAATCGCCAACCATCAATACTCGCCGGGGAGGAAACCTCACATGAAAGACACGCCGAAGTCCGCCAAGAGCACGACCGCGAAAAAGAAGAGGTACGACGGATTCACGGCCGAGGAAAAAGCCGCGATGCAGGATCGCGTCCAAGAGATGAAGGCGGGCCCGCGCGCGGACGTGGCGGACGGGGAACGCGAGGTGCTCGCGAAGATCGCCGAGATGCCGGAATCCGATCGCGCCATGGCGAAGCGGCTCCACGCTGTTATCAAGGCCAGCGCGCCAACCCTCTCGCCGAAGCTCTGGTACGGGATGCCCGCGTATGCCAAGCAGGGCAAGATCATCTGCCACTTCATTAGTGCGCAGAAGTTCAAGACGAGGTACGCGACGTTGGGCTTCAGCGACGATGCGAACCTCGACGAAGGCTCCATGTGGCCGGTCGCCTTCGCGCTGACGACGAAGTTGACCGCCGCCGATGAGACAAGGATCCGCTCGCTCGTGAAGAAAGCGGTGAGCTGAGGACTGATCAGATCCGAGTCGTCAGCTCCCTGGACGCCACGCCACGAGGGAGCCTAGGCTGAAACCATTGACGCGGCCAACGCCGCGAATGTCACAGGAGGAAACGAATGAAGATCCAACTGGCAAGCATTTACGTGGACGATCTCGACAAGGCCTTGCGCTTCTATACGCAAGTGGCCGGGTTCGTGAAGAAGACGGACGTTTCGCAAGGGGGATACCGCTGGCTCACCGTCGCGTCACCTGAAGAGCCGGATGGCACCGAGCTGCATCTCGAGCGCAATGACAACCCCGCGGCCAAGGCCTACCAGCAGGCGCTCTTCGAGCAGGGCCAGCCCGCGGCCATGTTCTACACGGATGACGTCAAGCGCGACTACGAAAGGATGAAAGACGC
>Ga0209806_1002150_pt1 | contig 12440 bp, 8 predicted proteins | sample GraSoiAngelo_152_FD_186166 | JGI IMG/M metagenome (GOLD analysis project Ga0209806, IMG submission 186166) | Grasslands soil microbial communities from the Angelo Coastal Reserve, California, USA - 14_1009_12_30cm (SPAdes) (version 2) | ecosystem: Environmental > Terrestrial > Soil > Grasslands ... | reverse complement strand
ACTGCCGTGCGGCCAACCTTCCGTGGCGAGTGGACGCCGGCGCCCTGGCCGCCGACATCGCGATCGCCTCCACCGCACTCATCAACGATTTCTCCGCGATCGGCCACGGCATCGCATTGCTGCGCGCCGAGGACGTAGTGACGCTGCAGCCCGGCGAGCCCAAGGCGCACGCGCCCATCGGGCTCATCGGAGCCGGAACCGGCCTGGGTGTGGGATTCCTCACGTGGCGAGGTGATCGCTACGAGGTGCACGGCTCCGAAGGAGGGCACGCTGGACTCGCCCCCCGCGGCGAGCGGCAGGAAGGACTGGCCCGGTCCCTCGAGCGCGAATATGGACGGGTGTCGAGCGAGCGCGTGCTCTCGGGGCCGGGGATCCTGGCAACGTACCGGTACCTCGCGAGCTCCGGCGCCGCCGCGGAGAATCCGGCGGTCAGCGCGGAGATCGAGCGGGGCGATCCCGCAGCGGTCATTTTCCGGCACGCCACGGCGGGGAGCGACGCCCTGTGCCGCCACACCCTCGACCTGTTCGTCGATGCGCTCGGGGCTGCGGCGGGCGATCTCGCCCTCACCGTGCTCGCCCGCGCGGGGGTCTACATCGGGGGTGGGATTGCCCCACGCATCGTGGATCACCTGCGAGACGGGGCCTTCCTGCGGGCGTTCCGCGACAAGGGACGGCTGTCGGACTTCATCGCGCGCGTACCGCTGCACGTCATCATCAACCCGCACGTCGCGCTGCTGGGAGCCGCGGCCGTGGCGGCCAGGCTCCCATGACACGGACCAAATCCGAGGAAGTACGTATGTCGAAAGTCGTTTCCAAGACCCGTCTGCAGGCTCTACTGGACCTCGGGCAGAGCGTGTGGCTCGACTACCTGCGACGGGGAATGCTCGAGTCCGGAGAGCTGCAACGAATGATCGATGACGGCCTGCGTGGCATGACGTCCAACCCGACGATCTTCGAGCACGCGATCGGCGGCAGCACCGACTATGACGATGCCCTGTCCCGGGTCGCCGCCTCACCCCGGACCGACCGCGAGATCTTCGACCTCCTGGCCGTCGACGACGTGCGTGCCGCCGCGGGCCTGTTTCGCTCCGTCTATGACGCGTCCCAGGGGGCCGATGGATTCGTCTCGCTCGAAGTGTCGCCGACGCTCGCGCGCGACACCGCGGGCACGATTGGAGAGGCGCGTCGCCTGTGGGCAGCAGTGGACCGGCCCAATGTGATGATCAAGGTGCCCGGGACGCGCGAGGGATGGCCGGCGATCGAGCGCCTCCTGACCGACGGCATAAACGTCAATATCACGCTGCTGTTCTCGCTCGAGCACTACCGGCAGGTCGCCGAGGCGTATCTGCGAGCCCTCGAGGCGCGACGCCAAGCCGGGCAGGCGATCGACCGGGTCGCATCGGTCGCCTCGTTCTTCGTGAGTCGCGTCGACACGGAAGTAGACCGTCGCCTCGACGCGACGGGCGCGAGACCCTCGGCCTTGCGCGGCAAGATCGCAATCGCGAACGCGCGGCTCGCCTACGCGTGGTTCCGCGACCTACTGGACAGCCCGCGTTGGCGGGCACTGGCCGCGAGCGGGGCGAAGCCCCAGCGCCTGCTGTGGGCCAGCACCGGGACCAAGGATCCCGATGCGTCAGACACGCTCTACGTCGAGGCGCTGGCGGCTCCGGACACCGTCAATACGATGCCCGAGAAGACGCTCGCGGCCTTCGCCGATCACGGCCGGGTGGAGGGCGTGCTGCCCCGCGATGGCGGCGATGCCGACGCGGTGCTCGCCGATTTCACGCGGATCGGCGTGGACTCTACGGCGCTCGCGGCTCAACTGCAGCGCGAGGGTACCGCGTCGTTCGACCGGTCCTGGAAGGATCTCCTCGATTGCCTGGCGGCGAAGCGCGCCATGCTGGCGCAACGGAACCGCGCCGCCGCGGGCAGACCGTGACCGTCAACAGGGTGGCGCCGACCCAGCCGCTCACCGCGGGCCCGGCGTGGAAGGCGTTGCAGGAGCACTACCGTACGATGCGCGATGTGCATCTGCGGCAGATCTTTGCCGACGACCCCCTGCGGGGGAAGCGCCTGACGGGCGAAGCCGCCGGCCTCTACCTCGACTACTCCAAGCATCGCGTCACCGACGAGACGCTCCGGCTCCTCCTCCGGCTGGCCGACGACCGCCACCTGGCCGAGCACATCGGTGCCATGTTCAGCGGCCGTAAGATCAACGTAACCGAGCGGCGGGCGGTCCTTCACGTCGCACTGCGGGCGCCGGTGGGTGAGCGGATCGTTGTTGACGGTGCCGACGTAGTGCCGGGGGTGCACGCGGTGCTCGACCGCATGTCGGCCTTCGCCGCTGATGTCCGCGGCGGCCGCTGGAAGGGCCACACGGGCCGGCCCATCAAGAACGTCGTCAACATCGGCATCGGCGGCTCCGACCTTGGGCCGGTGATGGCCTACGAGGCCCTGCGCTCCTACAGCCATCGGGAGATGACGTTCCGTTTCATCTCCAACGTCGACGGCACGGACTTCGTCGAGGCCACACGCGACCTCGATCCCGCCGAAACCCTGTTCATTGTGTGTTCCAAAACGTTCACAACGCTCGAAACGCTGACCAACGCCCACACGGCGCGTGCCTGGTGCGTGCGCGCTCTCGGGGATGAGCGGGCGGTGCGCCGCCACTTTGTCGCCGTATCGACCAACGCGGAAGCCGTCGCGCAGTTCGGCATTGACCCCGCCAGCATGTTCGGCTTCTGGGACTGGGTCGGCGGGCGCTACTCCATGGACTCCGCGATCGGACTCTCCACGATGCTGGCGATCGGACCCGAGCAGTTTCGCGAGATGCTCACCGGGTTCCACGCGATGGACCAGCATTTCCGCACCACCCCCCTCGACCGCAACCTGCCGGTGATCATGGGGCTGCTCGCGGTCTGGTACGCCGACTTCTTCGACGCCCAAACCATCGCGGTGCTTCCCTATGACCAGTACCTCAAGCGGTTTCCCGCCTATCTCCAACAGCTGACGATGGAGAGCAATGGCAAGCACGTCACCCTGGACGGCGTCCGCGTCGACTACGACACCTGCCCGATCGTGTGGGGTGAACCGGGGACCAACGGGCAGCATTCGTTCTATCAGTTGATTCATCAGGGGACGAGGCTCATTCCCTGCGATTTCATCGCGTTCTCCCAGTCGCTCAACCCGCTCGATGGCCACCACGATCTCCTGATGGCGAACGTGTTCGCGCAAACGAGGGCCCTCGCCTTCGGCAAGACGACGGGGGAGGTCGAAGCGGAAGGGACGCCGGCATGGCTCGTGCCGCACCGCGTCTTCGAGGGGAATCGGCCGACCACCACGATTCTCGCCGACCGCCTCACCCCGGCGACTCTGGGGTCGCTCGTCGCGCTCTACGAGCACAGCGTCTTCACCCAGGGAGTGATCTGGGGCATCGACTCGTTCGATCAATGGGGCGTGGAGCTCGGGAAGGCGCTGGCCCAGCGCATCGCTGCAGAGCTCCAGGGCGACGGCCCGCCGGCCGATGGCTATGACAGCTCGACCACCGCGCTGATGCGGCGGTACATGCAGTCGCGCAACGGGAGCGCGAGATGACCCCGCTCGTTGGCACCATTGACGATCTCTGCATTAACACCATCCGCACGCTGAGCATCGATGCCGTCGAGAAGGCGGCATCGGGTCATCCGGGGATGCCGATGGGTGCGGCGGCCATGGCCTACGTGCTGTGGACCCGCCACCTCCGCTATGACCCGGCGGACCCAGCATGGATCAACCGCGACCGGTTCGTGCTCTCGGCGGGGCACGGAAGCATGCTGTTGTACAGCCTCCTGTTCCTAACGGGGTACGGGCTCACCCTCGACGACCTCAAGCAGTTCCGGCGTTGGGGCAGCCGGACACCCGGTCACCCCGAGCGAGGACTCACTACCGGCGTCGAGGTCACCACCGGGCCTTTGGGCCAGGGGTTCGCGAACGCGGTCGGGATGGCGATCACGGAGCGGTGGCTCGCCGCCACCTTCAATCGGCCCGGGCAGGCGATCGTCGACCACCAGACCTACGTCATCGTGAGCGACGGCGACCTGATGGAGGGCATCGCCTCGGAAGCGGCGTCGCTCGCCGGCGACCTCCACCTCGGCCGTCTGATCGTGCTCTACGACGCCAACCGCATCACCCTGTCCGCCACGGCAAACATCACATTCTCGGAAGACGTGGGAGCCCGCTTCGCCGCGTACGGTTGGCGGGTACAGGAGGTGGACGGGATGGACGTGGCCGCGGTGGACGCGGCGCTCACCGCGGCCCGCGGGGACGAACATCGGCCCTCTCTCATCGTGGCGCGTACCCACATCGGATTCGGGAGTCCGCACAAGCATGATACGTTCGCGGCCCACGGCGAGCCGCTCGGCAAAGACGAAGTCCGGCTGACCAAGCGCGCGTACGGCTGGCCGGAAGACGCGGAGTTTCGCGTGCCGGAGGAAGTACAGCGAGAATTCGCGAACGTCCGCGTGCGCGGCGCGGCGCTGCGAAGCGCCTGGCAGCAGGGGATGGACGCGTATCGCGCCGCGCAGGGGGACCTCGCCGACGCCTTCGACCGCGCGATGGCGGGTGAGCTTGTCCCGGGATGGGACGCGAGGCTTCCCGCGTTCACGCCCGCCGATGGCGACATGGCTACGCGCGATGCCGGAGGGAGGGTGATCGCGGCGCTCGCCGAGTCGGTGCCGAATCTGGTCGGCGGGTCGGCGGACCTCGATCCGTCCACACGCACCATGATGAAGGGAAAGGGAGACTTTCAGAGCGCCGATGTGCCGCACGAGGGGCAGACGCCGCCGACGCAAGGGATGGCCGGTGGGGTGTGGGGATACGCGGGGCGGAACATCCACTTTGGCATCCGCGAGCATGCGATGACCGCGATGCTCACCGGGATGGCGCATCACGGGGGGGTGATTCCGTTCGGCGCGACGTTTCTGACCTTCTCGGACTACATGCGCCCCAGCATCCGGCTGGCCGCGCTGAGTGCGGCGCACGTGATCTACGTGTGGACCCACGACAGCATCGCGCTCGGCGAAGACGGCCCGACGCATCAGCCGGTCGAGCAGCTCGCCAGCTTGCGGGCGATACCGAACCTGCTGCTGCTGCGGCCGGCAGACGCTAACGAAACGGTCGAAGCATGGCGGATCGCGATGCAGCACACGGCCGGGCCGGTAGGGCTGGTGCTCACCCGCCAGAAGATTCCGGTGCTCGACCGGACCACGCTCGCCGCGGCCGCCGGCGCCGCCCGCGGCGCCTACGTGCTGATTGACGCGGATCAGGGGATGCCGCCGGAGCTCATTCTGATCGCGACCGGCTCGGAGGTCTCGCTCGCGCTGGCCGCGCACCGGCAACTCAGCCGCGAGGGGGTTCGGAGCCGGGTGGTGTCGATGCCGTCGTGGGAGTTGTTTGAGGCGCAGCCGGTCGAGTACCGCCACAGCGTGCTGCCACCGGCGGTGGGGGCCAGGGTGAGCGTCGAGGCTGGCTCCCCCTTCGGGTGGGAGCGCTACGTCGGGCCCACCGGCGCCATCATCGGTGTGGACCATTTCGGCGCCTCGGGGCCCGGGCCGGTGGTGATGGCGCACTATGGATTCACCGTCGAGCATCTGGTCGCGACGGCGAAAAGGGTGCTCGCCCGCTGACTCTAGCGCACTCTCCCACGTGCCGCGACCTTCCAGCTGCCTTCCACTCGGCCCCGGCGGCCGTACGAGATTTCGTCGTGCAGGTTGACCGTCGCGCAGACGTGGCTCGGCACCACCCAGACTTTCTCTCCCACGCGGGCCGGTCCATCGATCTCCACGTAGCCGTGCTCCTCATTCAGTTTGCGCATCGTCCATTGGCGCCCAATGAAGTGGCCGAACGTTCCGGCACCCACCGTCTGATCGCTCGAGAACGTTTTTGACCCGGCGTCGATCACGCATTGGCCCGGCACCGCGGTGCTGACGACCGTGGTGAGCACGCGGAGCGCGCAGTCCGCCTCGACGCACAGCTTCGCCGCGAGGCTGCTCGCGTCATAGAAGACGTAGGTGCCAGGTCGGATCTCGGTGGTCCGCGGAATCAGTGGCGTTTTCGCGGCACCTGGCGTCGAACCTCCAGAGACAATCGTCGCCTCGAAGCCCGCCGCGGCGAGCGCATCGAGCACGGCGTCGATTTTGACGCACGCCGCCTGGAATCCGGCCTCGTCGAGCCACGACGGCCAATAGCAGATCCCCCGGAAATTGCCGTCCGAGCACGCCTGCGCGATCTCGACCGCTTGTTCAGGTGACTGCGCGCCGGTTCGGCCCACGCCGACGTCGATCTCCACCAGCGTTTCGATCCCCTTCCCGTGGACGTCACGAGCGACATCGACCGAATCGACCGCGACCTTCAGCGCCCGAGTCTTCGCCAGTTCTCGCAAACGCGGCAGCTTCGGCTTCAAAAGGGGGTAGGCGACAAGCACATCGTCGCCGGGCAGCACTTCCGCCTCGCCCAGTTTGGCAACCGTGATCCCGATCGCGCCGGCATCGAGCTGCATCTGCGCGATCTCGGGAATCTTGTGGGTCTTCACGTGCGGCCGGAGACCGACGCCCCACGCCCGACATTGCTGCTGCATCCGAGCGATGTTGTGCTCGAGGACATCGAGATCGACATAGAGGGCGGGGGTGTCCAAGTCGAGCGCGTCCACTATCGAGCCTTCTTGGCGATGCACTCGATCTCGACCGCGATCCCGCCCGGCAGCGCGCCCGCCTGAATCGTGGTGCGCGCTGGGAACGGCGCCGTGAAGAACGTCCGGTACACTTCGTTCATCGCTGTGAAATCGTTGATGTCGCGCAGATAGACGTTGCACTTGAGGACGTCATCGAGTGACGACCCCGCCGCCTGGAGAATCGCTCGCAGGTTCTCGAACGTACGCTGCGTCTCCGACCGCACGTCGCCGAGCTCTCGTTTCCCGGTCTGCGGATTGGTGGGTCCCTGTCCGGCGACGAAAATGAATTCTCCCTCGACGACTGCCTGCGAATAGGGGCCCATCGGCTTGGGCGCCTGCTCGGTCGCAATAGCGTTTCTCATGGGCTCCTGTTCAATCGTTTCCAAAGGTGATGCACGGGAAACCCTGCCGCCGCAATGCCCAAACCGTAGACCGGCGAAAAGTTGCGGACCTGGATCTGTCCCCACACGATGGCCGACAAGCCCACACCCGTGCCAAGCATGAACACCAGCGGCACCAACGGATAGGCCGGCGTGCGAAACGGCCTGGGTGCATCGGCCATCTTCCGTCGCAGCACGAACACCGCAGCGACCGCAAAGATCAGCGCGGCCCACTCGACGACCACAAAGTAGGTGATCAGCGTATCGTAGTCCCGAAGAACGAGGACCATGATGATCGCGACCGCGCCCTGGATCACGAGCGCCGCCCACGGCGTGGCCCAGCGTGGATGGGTAGCCCCTAGAAACGAGAAAGTCAGGCCGTCGCGCGCCATCGCGTAGGCGACCCGCGGCTTGGCGAGCAAGTTGCCGTTGAGCGCGCCGAACACGCTCGTCATGATCGCGAGCAGGATGACGACGCCGCCGGCGGGTCCGGCGATCGCCGTCATGACCGTCCGCGCGATGGCTTCCTTTTGCTGCGCCATGACGCCGACCGGCATCATGTACAGGTAGGCGAGATTCGCGCCGACGTACAGCGTGACGATGACCAGCATCCCGACGATGATGATGCGCTTCATCAGGCGCTCGGGTGCCACGACCTCTCCCGCGATCATGCTCACGGCAACCCAGCCGTCGTAAGTCCAGATGACCGCCGCGACCGCGCGCGCGAGCCCCCCCCCGCTGCCGTGCACGGTACCGCCTGCGGCAATGTTCGCCAGACTGCCGTGGCCGAGCAGGAAGGCGCCGAGGATGATCGCCGCCAGCGCAGTCACTTTCACCAGGGTGGTCACCTCGCTCACGGCTGCCCCGACGCGCGCCCCCAGCACGTTGGCGAACGTCAGGGTGATGATGGCGGCGATCGCGATCGTCTGTACAGTCGCCGCGTGTGCCGAGGCGCCGAGCAGGTTGAGCAGGAATTCCGCGAAGACGACGGCCAGCGAGGCAACCGCGGTGGGTGTCGTGATTAACACATACAACCAGCCAAATACGAACGCGGCGGCATCGCCATAGGCTTCGCGCAAGAACACGTAGACGCCGCCCGCGCGTGGCAAGAGCGTGCTCAGCTCCGCCACCGCGAGCGCGCCGCAAATGCTGATGAGACCGAAGGCGGTCCAGAGCCCCATGATGACGAGCGGATTGGGGACGAGCCCGGCGATCGTGGGAGGTGTGCGGAAGATGCCGCTCCCGATCGTGATGCCGACGATCAGCGCCGTGCCGCCGGCGAGCCCGATGACGCGGCGGAGATCGTGCGGCCGGTTCACTTCCGCGACTTCGCGTTCAGCTCCTCGAACCAGTTTTCAACGACGATCAGCTTGTCGGGCGTGCTGGTTTCCAGCGGCCGAATCATCAGGAAGCGCTGGTCGTCCGGGGCCACGGCGTACTGCGGGTTAAATCGGAGGGATGTGAATCTCGCGGCCGGAAAGAGTACCGTAGCGCGGCCGAGCGAGAATGTCGGACTGGTATTTACCTCTACTGCCACAAGGTTGCCCGAGGCGTCGCGATAGAACAACTCGCTCCCGCGATGGGACCAGACTGGCTCCGTCCCTCCCCCCGCCGAAATCGCCCACTTTGCCGTGCCCGTGTTTGGAAACGGGACCACGTAGATCTCGTCCTCGCCGGTCTCGTTCGAGACGTACGCCAGCCATCGCCCATTGGGTGAAAGGGCTGGAGAGATTTCGCTGAACCTGGTCGCTACAACTGGCACCGGCGCAGTATCGATTCCCGGCCGGATCGCGAGAATGTCACCCGACCCGGGCGACTGTACGTCGGTCTGGAAGATCAGCCATTTCGTGTCGGGAGACCAGCGCGCATTGTACAACTTAGACTTCTCATGGACCTGCATCACTGCCTGTGCGCCGGCATCGGCCCGCTGGGTCCACAGATCGGTGGCGCCTGTCGCGGAGGTGGAGGAGAACGTCACCGATTTGCCATCTGGGGTCCACGCGGGCATAAAATTGTCCTTCATGTCGACTGTCAATTTGATGCTCGGGCCTCGGTCCAGTCGCTTGATCCAGATACTAGCGGGCGACTCCACGTTAGCTACCCTCGTTTCGGCGACACGCTTCCCGTCCGGTGAGAGCGTTGGGGTGCCCATGTAGAACGCCGCCCAATCAGGATCGACCGCCTGTTCTTTGCCGTCGCGCGTCACCCACACCAGCTCCTGTTTACCTTCTCCCGCTCCAGTGGCATAAATGAGCGTCCCTGTCGCTGAGACCGCGAGGTCTGTCGAGCCCAGAAGTCCCAGTCGCATCCCTTCCGTAAGCGCGGTCGGCTCGCCGGCGATCTTCATTGAATTCTGATTGAAGGGCACTACCATCAAGGACTTTTTCGTCGTGACATAGAGGAGGTAGCCGGGCGTCGCGTAGCGCGCGTACATCGCGTCGTCGAGAATCACTCGATGCTTACCCGACGGGATGTCCGCCACGCCGATCGCATACGAACTCCCACCTTTTACTCCGTTCCCCCCGCTGAACCCGACCGTAAACAGTACGCCTTTTCCGTTCGGCAACACGTCGGGCCATGAGTGATGGACCTCTCGACCGGCGGTGTCCAGCGTCGTAAACCAACGCGGCACGGCCCCCGGCTTGGCCTCAACGCGGACGAGACTAAAAGCGTCGACATAGATGAAACCGTCCCGTCCCCATGACGCGCCCGCCACTCCCGTTAGGGAATCCGACACGGTGCTCGGTGGGCCCCCGGTGACCGAAGCGATCTGAACGATGCCTTCCCTGAGAAATCCCACATGCTTGCCGTCAGGCGAGAAAAACGGTGTAGTCGCCCCTTCTGTCCCTGGCACAGCGATGGCATGGAGCTGGCTGCGGGGTCGTATCAAGAGCTGCGATCGGGGACCGCCGATGTACGCCAGTCGCGATCCATCCGGTGAGATAGCAATTCGTCCTGACCAGGGGGTACTTGGAACCATCGCCTCGGTCGAGTCGATCGCTAGGGTGGATCGCACTACCTGCTTCGCCGGTGCGGGGCGCATCCAACCCCAGATCGCGGCAGCAGAAATCAGCATGGCGAGCCCGATCACGGCGTACAACACCCTCTTGTCGCGAGCGCTACGCTCTTTGACCTCGAGCGTCGGCGCGGCGACCGGCGGCGTGACCGATTGTTTGACCGGAGCCGCGGCAATGCCTGCGGTCTCGGTGATCGCGTGACGGCTCAACGCAGCGGCGAGATCTGCGATCTCGGCATCCGGCTCCATCTCAAGCTCTTGTCGTACCAGCTCCTGGTACAGGCGCGCGTGCTTGACCGCACCGGCGCGGTCGCCGGCCGCGGCGAGCGCGAGCATGAGCTGTTTCGTAGCGCCCGCTGAAAGCGGATCGGAGTTGGCCAGCTTGCGCCACCATGTCACGCTTTGCGAATGGTCGCCTGCCTCCGCCGAATTCTTGGCAAGGACTTGGATGGCGTCTTGATACTCGAGTCGCAGTCGCGACCGGTTTGTGTCTATCCACGACTCGAGCTCGTGGCTGTCTGCAAAATGAAATCCGTCCAGGAGCGGCCCCTTATAGTGGCCGACCGCCACGGTCCACTGACTCGCGCGAATCGCTTGCTCGAACTCCCAGATGTCAACCCGAACCTGGTCCGGATTGAGCCGGAGCTCTCGTCCTGTCGGAACTATGACATCGCTTCCTAGCGCATGTCGGATCGCGTAGACCGTCTGATCGAGCGCGTGCTGTGCCCGCACGCCGGAGCTTTCCGGCCAGAGGTAGGCCTCGATGCGGTCGCGGGAGAGACCCTTCCTACCGGCGAGCCCCAGGATCGCAAGCAGGCCCAACGGCCGCTTTTGCTGCGCGGCTACGGGGACCGGGCGAGTCTCGTCGCGCAGGGAAAGCGCTCCCAGAAGCTCGAGGGTCAACATTTTTCCGCTACGCGAGCTCTGTGAGTTTTATCTGATGTTCTGCTGAGGGGGACGGCCTATCATGGAGGGCTGTGTCCGCCTGGTCAAGCGCGATGCGTGCCCGGTTGCGAATCTCCATGGAGGCTCAAAATGACGTATCGACTTGCTTTTCCGGTGTTGGCGTTGCTGGTGGCGGGCGGTTGTAGCGCAAAGGATGCTACGGCCCCGATGAGCAGCACAGTAGCGTCTCCAGCTACGCGACCCGCCTTGGTAGGCTCATTGTCCGAGCGCGGTGGATCCGTGTCGGACAGGACGTTCCACTTCACGACAATCAACATTCGGGGTGCAGTGGCCACCCAGGCATTTGGCATCAATGCTCGCGGAGACATTGTCGGCGAGTACGTAGACGGAACCAGCCGCTCGCACGGGTACGTTATTCGTGACGGCGATACCACCACGATTGATTACCCCGGGGCCGTTTTCACCCACGCGAGCGCCATTGGTCCTGGAGGGGACATCGTCGGGTTTTATCGGAACGCAGGCGAACCAGCCGTGAATTCGCACGGCTTCATGCGGACAAATAAGGGCGCCTTCGTGGCCGTGGATGATCCTGGGCACATCAACACGGTAGCGGAGCACATCCTTCCCGATGGGACGATACTAGGGTGTCGGCATGACGTAGATCAGATGAAGACCATGAGAGGGATTATCGTCAGCACAAATGGCTCGATTGCGGAGCTCGACATGAACGGCTCGATGGAGAATGGCGCCACGCCGGACCATCGACGCGTCGTGGGGTTGTACTACCCCGATATGGCAGCGCCGATTCACCAAGAGGGGTTCCTGATCGATGATGGCCAGTTCAGGCAGCTGCACGTGCCGGGCAGCGTGGCAACGCAAGCGTGGGACATGAACCCCACGGGCGAGATCGTCGGCTTCTATCGCACTCCCGCCAACGTCTTCCATGGATTCGTGCTGAGGGAAGGTGACCAGTACACCCCCTTCGACGTTCCGGGTGCGACGGCAACCCGCCTCCGCGGTATCAACCCGCGCGGCGACATCGTGGGCACCTACAACGACGTGGGTGGAGTGAGCCACGGTTTTGTGGCGACCGGTGACGCGCACAACTAGCGCAGAGGATTCGATTCAGCGCTGCGAATACGCTTTGCCAGAATGGGTTTGAGTAGAAGCGCGCTCAGAATTTGTGCGGGCTTCTGCCCATCCCCGCGGGCCAGCTAGGTATTCTTTTTCGCGCGCTCGGGCTAGGTTGTACCGCGATCCCCGCAGTTCAGCCCAAACCGTTTGGCCCAGATTGCGACCGGCGAGGCGGTCGAGCTGTTCACGCTCCGGAATGCGCACGGCATCGAGGTCCAGCTCACCAACTACGGCGGAATCATCACCTCGATCAACACACTTGATCAATGGTGAGGACAATATGATTCCTTCACAGCCC
>Ga0209806_1002149_pt1 | contig 12443 bp, 11 predicted proteins | sample GraSoiAngelo_152_FD_186166 | JGI IMG/M metagenome (GOLD analysis project Ga0209806, IMG submission 186166) | Grasslands soil microbial communities from the Angelo Coastal Reserve, California, USA - 14_1009_12_30cm (SPAdes) (version 2) | ecosystem: Environmental > Terrestrial > Soil > Grasslands ... | reverse complement strand
AGGGTTGGCGATATTCTTGCCGCCGTGGCGGTATCGTCTAGGGGACTAGGACGGAGCCCTCTCAAGGCTCAAACACGGGTTCGAATCCCGTTACCGCTATGCCTTCCGTTCCCGCCCCCATCGTCTAACGGTCAGGACACCACTCTTTCAAGGTGGGAACAGGGGTTCGATTCCCCTTGGGGGCATGGCGAGACCAGACGCACAGACGCGCGGACGCACGGGGCGGCTCAGCTTGCGTTCGCCTCCCTGCCTGACGATGTTTCCGCCCGCGCGCCGATAGCTCAACTGGCAGAGCAACTGACTCTTAATCAGTAGGTTCTCGGTTCGATTCCGAGTCGGCGCATTCCCGAGTCGACTTCGTCTGGTCGTCGATCCAACCGTAGCACCCTGGGGCTTCCATCGCGTGGTTGTAGGGCATCCACGGCTCCCGCTGATCGCCGGTAGAGGCTGTGGCGACTCAGCAGCACTGTTGAGCGAGAGCTCCACGTTCACGGCTGCAGCGCGGCGATAGTTTGTGTCCAACGCGTGCCGCCACAAGACATAGTCCCCAGCAGCCTGTGGCACCGAGTTTGCGTGATGCAATGGATAGCTGCGGGGAGCGGGCCAAACGAGTTGACCATCCTGGCATGGTCTGGGTGCGCGCGCGAAGGAGCGAGCGCTCTGGACACCGGATGGTGGCTTTGCTCCCCGCGCGCCACTTGCGTTGCGCGCGGTCCGAGACCCCACGAGCCAGCGTTCGGTCGCGCTGTAGGGCGTGGCGGCGACCTCCACGGTGAGCGGCCCGAACCCCCAGACTGTCAAATGGAGCGTGAGCGGTGGCTGAGCTGCTGAAGCGGCTGCGCCGCGTCCCCAGCCGCGTCCTGCACCGGCTGCGCCGGCAGCGGGCCCTCACGGCGCTGCGCGGCCCGCACCGCCCTGCGGCCGTGCTCGTGATCTGTCACGGCAACCTCTGCCGCAGCCCGCTCGCCGCCGCCTTGCTGCACCGGGCGTTGTCGCGGAAGGAAGTAAGCGTCGCCTCGGCCGGCTTCATGGGGCCTGGGCGGCCGGCGCCGCCCGAGGCAGTGGCAGCGGCCGCGCACTACGACGTGGATCTCTCTGCACACCGGTCGCAGCTCCTGACGGCCGACCGCGCGCGCGGGGCCGATCTCATCGTCGTAATGGACCCCGCGCAGCGTCGTGAGATTTGTGACCGCTTCGGACGGCTCGAGCGCGACGTGTTGGTCTTGGGCGACCTCGATCCGCAACTCATTGACACCCGTACGATCCGTGATCCCGTGAACCAGCCGCGTGAAGTATTCGAGGAGACTTATGCGCGAATCGAGCGCTGCATTCAGCAGCTGGTGCGTGCGATCGGTTAGCTTCGTGTCTTGCCGCCATTCAGCGAGTCAAGGAGCGCGCGATGATCCTCGGAGTAGGGCTGGACGTAGTGGAGACCGAAAGAGTCGCACGGGCGGTCGCCGCGCACGGCCGAAGGTTCGAGGAGCGCGTCTACACGGCTGCGGAGCTGGCGAAGTGCTCGCAGCGGGCGGACCGGGTCCAAGCACTGGCTGCCCGGTTTGCCGCCAAAGAAGCTTTTCTCAAGGCGCTGGGCACGGGGTCGGCCCGCGGCCTCACGTTTCGACAGGTCGAAGTGGTTCGCGGGGAAGGCGGCCATCCGGCGCTGAGGCTTGCGGGGGCAGCGGCTGCCCACGCCCGCCGCAGGAAGGTGCGAAAGATTCACGTCACCCTCAGTCACCAACCAGGGCTCGCAGCCGCCGTCGTGATCCTGGAAAGCTGAGCAGGGCGACGTTACGCCCTTAGCTTGGCGGGGGCTTCAGCTTCCCGGTGCCGGGTCTTCGTCGCAATGAACCCGGCGATCCTCGAAATCGTCCGAAAGTGGTCGATCTCAAGGTCCTCCAAGGACACCTGAATCCCGAACCCCTCTTCAAGCTGAGCCAGGAATTCCACGAACGTGAGCGAGTCCACCAGCCCGGTTTCGATCAAGTCCGTCTCCACGGACGGGACCTGAACGTTCAACTGCTCCGAGAACAGCGTGGTAATCTGGCGCTCTAGGTTCTTGGACTCGGGCATGTCACACGACCTCGTGCTCGGTTCCTAGCATGACGACCAGGAGCGCCGGTGACCAGCACCCGGGTGCGGCCGTCATGGCAGGACGTCGATCAAGCGGGCGACTCTCCTCACCGCCGCGAGCGTGCGGCTGCGCAGCGAGCGGCGGGGAAACGGCCCAAACTCCACGCGGATGCCGTGCCGGCGGTCCTCCCGCAGCACGCGCGCGGGATCGTAGTTCACCCGGCGGAAGCTCAGGCGTTGCGCCTCGCAATCGAGAATGACATAGGCCGCCCGGTAGTCCCCATCCCGTGGGCACCCGACGCTCCCGGGGTTGACGAAGTAGAAGGCTGCCGGGTCGAGCGTCATGTCGCGCTCGTGCGGGCACAGGACCTCGCCGCCCGGCGTGACCATCGTCGTGCGGGCCACATGGGTGTGCCCGGTGAAGCACAGGCGCACGTCAGGATCGCTCTCGCCAATGCGGAGGTACTGCCCGTAGAACTGGCCGTTGGTCCGGAGGCGCACGAGCGGATCGCCAGGGGCCGAATGGACACAGAGGATGCCGCCGTGCGGGCGCAGCTCGCTGGGCAGGTTCGCGAGGTAGCGACGGTCTTCCTCCCTCAGCACCGCTTGTGTCCACCGGATGGCCTTCCGGGCCACGGGCCCGCAGTCGTCGCGGGGGAGGCGCCCGATCGCCATCAGGTCGTGGTTGCCGTGAACGCTCCGGATCTCACTGTCGCGGAGGGCGGCGAGTGTCTCCCGCGGGAACGTGTGATAGCCGACGAGATCGCCCAAGCAAACGACGTGTTGGACTTCCTTGGCCCGGATGTCGGCGAGCACCGCCCGCAGTGCGTCGACGTTAGCGTGGATGTCTGAAATGATGGCGAGCCGCATGGTCCGCGATCAGGACGCCCAGGATCGATTTCGTCCCGGGAGGTCTGGGGCTGCCTCTCCGCGACGCATCGAGCGCTGCGTGGGGGAGCGGACGGCCGTGCTGAGCCGCCGGCCGAGCGCGCGCAGGGCGCGGCGGCCGGCCCGCGTGGTCCAGTGGATCGCCCATCCCAGGACCATCGCGATCAGCGACGCCGCCTCGACGAGCCCGGGTCTCCAATCGTGCCACTTGAACTCGTCGTAGTGCATCCCCGGCCGGAAGTCGTGCAGGAATTGCCGGAGAACCTGGGCACGGGACGGGCGGTCCCCGATCGAGCCGATCTCTTGCGCGTGGCGCGACGGTGTCGTCAACGCGTCGCGCACCACCAACAGGTCGCCGCGCAGCCACCGCTCTACCACGCCGACCCGGTAGGGCTGCGCCGGCCCCGGCTCTCCGGCGCCGTATACGCACGCCGCGAGGTAGGGCAGGTTGATGCCAGCATCGAGGCTCAGGGCGGTCGAGGCTTGGAACCGGCCGTTGATTTCCATCAGCGTGTAGCGATCGGCGGCGGGGTCGTACTTGAACTCGACCATCGCGACACCATGCCAGCGGATCTCACCGAGCAGGCTGGTGACGTAGCCCGCGAGCCGCTCGTCGAGGGGGATGCTCATGCGCACGACACTGACCCCACCGCTGAGGGGATACTCTCGCTCCCGCGAGTAGGCGAACAGGGCGAGCGCTTCGCCGTGGCGGCACACGGCTGCGACACAGCGCCCGACGCCCTGCACGTATTCCTGCACGAGCAGCGTCTTCGCATCCTGCTCGAACGGCCGGACCATCTGCTCCAGCTCCCGCTGGTCGCGCGCATACCGGACTTTGAAGTCCAGCGTGTGGGCCGTGGTGAAGTGGAGGCCGTGCCCACGGGGCTTGATCGCCACCGGGAACCGCAGCGCACCGGCCTTCGCGAGGATCTCCCCGACGGTTTCGCCCCGCACGGTGCGTGGCACGGGCACGCCGAGCCGCTCGGCAAGCCGGAGCGTGCGGCCTTTGTCGATGGCGTATTCCAGCACCTCGGGGGCCGGGGCAGCGAGCGTCGCGTAGCCCTCCACCAGCTCACGCGCCTCGTTCAGCACGACAAGCGTCGATTCCACAGCGGGGATCACGAGACCGGGGCGGCTGCGGCTGAGGATGCCCGCGACATCGTCCAGGAACCGCTTCCGGTCTTTCGACGGCGGAGCGTACCGCCAGGTCTCCGTTGCGTAGCGCGAATAGAAGCCGATACTTCGGGGGCTCACGCCGCAGGCCGCGACGGGAATCCCGGCTAGACCGAGGCCTCGGATTACAGCCAAACCCTGGTGCTGGTCGGCCCCCAGGACGAGCACCTTGGACCAGGCCTTCATGGCGCCACCGCGGATTCGTAGAGCCGCACCGCGCCCGCGAGCGTGACAATCATCGCGCGCACCACTGCCAGCTCGGTCAGCTCAGGTCGGTCGAGCGACCACCGTTTCATGATTGGCGAACGCCTCCTGTAACTGGCGCCGGTCGAATTTCCCGTTGGCATTCCGGGGGAGCCTCTCGAACGCCATCCAACGGGAAGGCAGCATGGGAGCGGGCAACACCTTGGCCAGCTCCCCCCGCAGCTCGGCTGGGGTGACCGGGACCCCGGGGCGAGGCACATAGGCACAGCAGATCGCCGTACCCTCAAAGCCGTCCGTGGGAATCGCCACAACGGCGCACTCCTGTAAGCAACTCACGGCATTCAAGGCCGCTTCAATCTCCCCGAGCTCGATCCGATATCCCCGGCTCTTGATCTGAGAATCGGCGCGACCGAGGAAGTACACCAGAGCGTCGTCCCCGATCTTGGCGAGGTCGCCAGTCCGGTAGATGCGATCTGCGGGATCTGAAGAGAATGGATTGCGCAAGAAGACGGCCCGGGTCTTCTCCGGATCTCTCCAGTATCCCGGGCTTAGTCCGACCCCGCGGATGTAGAGTTCCCCGACCTCACCCGGCGGCACCCGCCGCAGGGTCTCGTCGAGGACGAGCAGCTCCTCACCCTTGCACGGCGTCCCGATTGGGATCGCCGCGCGGTCATCCTTCGGACAGCTCGGTACCGTGTAGTAGCTGCTAGCGATGGTGGCCTCCGTGGGGCCGTACAGGTTCGTAAATGTCACGTGAGGCAACCGCGCCATCCAATACCTCAGCGCCGGCGTAGGAAAGATCTCTCCACACCACAGCAGCCGCCGCAGCGTGGGGAAATCATTGAACTCCACTACATCGAACTTGGCCATGTAGCTGAGCAGCGACGGGACGGAGAACCATTGCGTTAGTTCCGAGGCTCGGATGAACTCGGCGAGCGCGTTGGGCAACAAGCTGAGGTCGGGCGGGACGAGGTGCAGTTGGGCACCCGCCGCGAACGTGCCAAAGACGTCGAACGTCGACAGATCGAAGTGCAACGGCGGATGACTCGACGTTCGGTCCGCGGGCCCGAGTCCGAAGTACCGCTGGGCCCAGTTCACGAAATGGATCACGTTGGCGTGCGTGATGACGACCCCTTTCGGCGTGCCTGTTGAACCCGATGTGAACAGGATATGAGCAGCGTCTGCCGGGCTGTTGCGATAGGTCACCGGGCTGGTCGAGGCCCGCTGCACGTCCCCGAGAGAGAACGCCGGATCAAAACGCTCTCCGGGGAGCTGCTCCGTGTCCATCCACGCGACCGACACCGATTTCCGGAGCCGCTCGTCCGAAAGGAGGCCGTCGAGCAGCGACGCCGCACGCGGCCCCGCCAGGATCACCCGTGGCTCCCCTGAGTGGACGATCTTCGCGACTCGCGGGGCTGGGCTCGACGGATCGATAGGGATATAGATGCAGTCCGCCTTGAGAACGCCCACCATGCTCACAATGGCCACGGGCGATTTGGGGAGCGCCAGGCAGACGCGGTCGCCCCGCTCGCACCCCGCGGCTTTCAGCATTCGGGCCAGCTGGTTGCTCGCGGCCTCCAGTTGTCCGTAGCTCAACCGGGCGTCGTGCATCACCACGGCGGTCGCGTCCGGCCGGCGCTCCGCTTGCTTGGTGACCCACTGCTGGAGTAATGAAGTCATCGATGAGTTCCAGTAGACATCGGAAATGCGTGCAGTGCGCATAGTCCCGCTCCCGCTCGGCGGACGGTCCGTGCATGGCCAATGCCATGGCGTGCGTCCGGGTCGTCTCCGGCTGGTGTGGGAAACGCCCTGGTACAGTCCGGACTCGGAGCCCGGATCAGAACCCCGATGTTGCGCTCGCGCCACAGCCTGTAGTGCTTCCCCCATCGAATGCAGGCGGTTCGCTGCGCCCGGTATTGGAGCCACGGCGGCCTCTACGGCAGCGCCGTGCGGCGACCCAAGAGCCTGCGCGGGCAGCGCACCCGTGGTCGGGCATGCGTGTTGCAACGCCTCAGCCTCGTGAGACTCCACGCCATTCCGACGGGAAACCATCAGATGCGCCGCGCCCGGTGACGCTGCAACCTGGAATGTCCGCAACGGACACCACTAAGAGACGCGAGGCGGTAACGAATCGCCTTCGCGGCTGGGTGTCGCGCTGCTTGGTGTGGCTGCGCACGGCGTGGGCGGCGTGCGGCGTCACGCTCGCCGTGCTGGCGGCGCTCGAGATGGCCTATCGCATCCAGAGCGGGGTCCGAAAAGGCGTGGCGTCCGCCACTCGACCCACTGTGCCGCACCCCTACACCCTGCAGCAGTGGTGGCCGGCCTACCAGGCCGAGTTGCAGGCCAGCTTCGCGACGCAATGGGCACCGTATGTGTACTGGGGCCGTCAGCCACACGTTGGTCGCCACGTCAACGTGGACAGCGCGGGCCACCGCCGGACTGCTCAAGGCGTCGCCCGCGGGGGTGCGGTCCGCCGCGTCTTTTTCTTCGGCGGGTCTACGATGTGGGGCACGGGCGCGCGCGACGAAATGACGATTCCCTCCCAGGTCGCCGCGCGACTCGCCGAGCGAGGGGTGCGCGACGTCGCGATCACGAATTTCGGGGAGACGGGCTACGTGTTCACCCAGAGCCTGCTCGAGCTTGAGCTCGAGCTCCGGCGCGGATCGCGCCCCGATGTCGTGGTCTTCCTGGATGGCCTCGACGACGTAGCGTCCGCGGTTATCGACGGCGGGGCCGGGCTGCCGCAGAATGAGGCCAATCGTGTGGACGAGTACCGCCTCGGGCGCGTGCTCGCCTCCGACAATGACCTGCGGGCATTGGGGATGCTCGGGTTGGCGACTGCCGCTCGCTCGCGCCTGCTGCGACGGCTCGCGGCCCTGGCGTCGAGCGCCGCCGTTTCCGCCCCCCCCGCCGATACTCTGGCCCGCGATGTCGTGGACACCTACGCCTCCACTGCTGACCTGGTGGAAGCGCTAGCGCGACGCTACGGCTTCTGCGCGTTCTACTTCTGGCAGCCCGCCTTGCACACGAGCCTCAAGCCGCTCACGCCCTACGAGCAGGCGCTGCGGATCGGCATCGCAGCCCATCCGTTTCAGCAGCGGCTGCGAGCTGTTCATCTCGCCGCGACCTCGGCGATCGATTCGCGCATGGCCGCTGTCGCTCCGGGCCGGTTCTTCAATCTGACCCGGGTGTTCGACGACGACACGGCCACAGTGTTTCTCGACGACCTCTCTCACACGACCGAGCAGGCGAATGGTAAACTCGCGGCCGCGACGCTGGGTCCGTTGCTGGACGGGCTGTTGGATGGGCGGCGCGGCAGGTCGGGACAGAGATGCCCCCGAGGGCAGTGACCCCGAGCTTCATGACGTCCGCAGATGCGGGATTCCAGGCGTCACGAGTCGCGCGCCTCCAGGCCTCTCTGGCGGGCTGGCTGCACAGGATCCGGGCTCATCCGCTCCTCAACCCGACGGCCCTCGCGGAGGCATCGCGCGAGTGGCTCGGGGGCTATCCCGCAGATCCGGAGCACGAGCCCCACCTGGTGGCAGCGATCGACTGGCTGGTCCGGGCCCATGATGCCACTCCGGACGGAGGCATTTCACGCGCCTTCAGCCTCGTCTGGCACCCCTATTTCGCACGCCAGGGCTGGCAGCCGTCTTATCCAGAGACCACGGGGTACATCATCCCGACGTTGTATGCAGCCGCCCGGCGTCTCAGACGTCCCGAGCTCGCCGCCCGTGCCGAGCGCGCAGCGCGTTGGGAGACTGAGATTCAGCTCGCAACGGGCGCGGTTCGCGGCGGCGTGATCGGCGAGTCGGAATCGCCGGCCGTGTTCAACACCGGGCAGGTGATCCTCGGCTGGCTCGCCGCGCTTGAGGAGACCGGGCAGGGCAGCTTCGCCGACGCCGCGCGCCGCGCCGCTCACTACCTAGTGGCGACGCTCGACGGGGATGGGCACTGGCGCAGGGGGAACTCGCGCTTCGCCCGCGCTGACGCGACGCTCTACAATGCCCGCACCGCTTGGGCGCTCGCTGAGGCGGGGGTCCGATTGGGTGATCACAAGTTTACCGGCGCTGCCGCGCACAGTCTTCGCGCCGCTGCCGGGTTGCAGGCTCCGAACGGCTGGTTGCCTCACTGCTGCCTATCGGACCCGGACCGCCCTCTTCTGCACACGCTGGCCTACGCGATCGGGGGACTGGTGGAAGGGGGACGGGTGCTCGGCGACCCGCGTCTGCTCCGCGCCGCCGAGCGCACAGCAGGAGCTCTGATGGCGGCGGTCCGGGCGGATGGCTGGATGCCCGGTCGCTACCGCTCCGATTGGTCGCCCGCCGTTCGCTGGTCCTGTCTCACGGGCCAGGCGCAGATGGCGAACAATTGGATCCGCCTCGCGGAAATCACGGGGGACTCGCAGTGGCTCGAGCCGGTGCCGGTCGTATTGCAATTCGTCAAGCGCACGCAGAACCGGCGCAGCCGGGAGCCGGGGGTGCGAGGCGGCATCAAAGGTGCATGGCCGGTGGGCGGCGCCTACGGAGCCTACGAAGTCCTGAACTGGGCGACCAAGTTCTTTGCGGACGCGCTGATGCGGCACGAGGCGATCCAGACCAACGGCCTCGGTGCGGCTTCAGTGATTTCCGTGCTGGCCTAGGACAACAGTGCAAATCGCCGCCTTGCGCCACCCACTCGCGACCGTCGCCTCGCGAGTGCTGCCATCCGGGGCGAAAATGGGCCTCAAGCGGCTGCAGCGAGCCTACGTGCGAACGTTCTGGGCGTTCACCGCCGCGGATCTCTGCAACGCGCTGCAACGCTTGGGTGTCGAACCCGGCGACTTTCTGATGGTACACAGCTCCTTTGACAAATTCCTCGGGTTCCGGGGGGGTCCCGTCGAGGCCATTCACGCGCTGCAGGACGTCGTAGGGCCACGCGGCACGCTTATGATGCCGACCCTTCCGTTTACGGGTAGCGCCATCGAATACACGTCGCGAGACCTGGTTTTCGACGTGCGGCGGACCGCTTCGAGGATGGGGTTCATCACGGAGGTATTCCGGCGCGGCCCCGAGGTCGTTCGCAGCCTGCACCCAACGCATTCCGTGGCGGTGTGGGGGAGCAAGGCAGACGCGATCATCGCCGGACACCACGTGGCCGAGACCCCTTGTGGTCGGCGCACGCCCTACGGGAAGCTGCTGGAGTGCGACGGGAAGATCTTGTTCGCAGGAGTGCCGGTCAGCACCATGACGTTCTTCCATTTCGTAGAGGAGGAACTCGAGCCGCGTATGCCATTTCCGCTGTTCGCGCCCGAAGAATATGCGCTGCGCTGGAAAGACGAGGCCGGTGTGATCGGGGTCTCGAAGATGCGACTCTTCTCGCTGCGCCTCGCCGGTCACCGGGATCTCAACCCCCTCGCGTCGGAACTCCAGCGACGGAAGCAGTGGCGAGAGTGGCGCGTGGGCCGCCTCCGCCTCATCCTGCTCCGGGCACGCGAAGTTTACGACGCTACCTTCGCGTTGGCAGAGAGAGGAGTGTTCTGTTATGAGCGGCTAGTGCTCGCCGGGCACGAACCGGCGGTGATGAGGCCGTGACAGCGACACTCCCTCAGCCGCTCCCGTCGCGAGAAGGGGCAGTCCTCGACCTGCGTCGTCGCCTGCTCCTCGTGAGTTATCACTTCCCACCGGGGCAGGCGGCTGGGGCGCTGCGATGGGAGAAGCTGGCCGCCTGCGCCGTGGAGCGGGGCTGGGGCGTGGATGTGGTCACGCTCGATCCCGCTTCTCTCCCGGTCGTAGACTGGAGTCGGCTGGCAGCCCTGCCCGCCGGAATCCGCGTCTTCGGGGTGCCCGCGCGCGTGCACCCGGCAGAGCGGGTGGTGCGACTCCTGTCGCGGTCCTACCGCCTCCTCCGGCCAGCTGCACGCCGGCGGGCCGACCAACGGCGGGGCGGTGCCTCCTCCGGGGCCGACGTTTGGACCCTGGCCGGGCTCGTGCGGCGGCAGCAGGTGCGCTGGCGCGCCACCGCCATTCGGGACTACGTGCGCGCCTTCCAGGCGTGGCTCGACTTCGCCCGCGAGGGCGTCTGGAGCCGGGCCGCGGGCCTGACCGCGTTGCGGCTCGCTCAGCCCGGCGTGCATGAGGCGATCGTGACGAGCGGTCCACCCCACATGGTCCATCAGGCCGGACGGCTGGTGGCAAGGGAGACAGGGTTGCCGCACGTCATGGATATGCGTGACCCGTGGAGCTTGGTCCCGGGACTACCCGTCTCGGTGGCAAGTCCCGCCTGGTTCTGGCTGGCGGCACGCTACGAGCGCAGCGCCGTCGAGCGTGCCGCCCTCGTCGTGGCAAATACCGACCCGCTGCGTATCGCGATGCAGAGGCTCTACCCGACGGCCCGGGGTCGTATCGTCGCGGTCTTGAATGGGTGCGACGAAGAGCAGATGCCCAGCTCGCCTGCGACTCGTCGCTTCACTATCGCTTATGCTGGTTCGATCTACATCGACCGCAATCCTCGGATCGTATTCCGCGCGGCCGCGCGCGTGGTGCGCGAGCTGGGGCTCACGGCCGATCAGTTCGGGTTCGACTTCATCGGGTCCGTGGACAGCTTCGGCGACGTACCGCTCGACGTGATCGCCCAGGAGGAGGGCCTTGCCGGATACGTACGGACGCGCGCGGCGCTGCCGCGTCGGCAGGCGCTGGCCTTGCTTGCCCAGGCTACGATGTTGCTGAGCCTGCCTCAGGATATTCCGGTGTGTATTCCCTCGAAACTCTTCGAGTACATGCAGTTCGACGCGTGGTTGCTGGTGCTGGCCACGCGCGACAGCGCAAGCGAGCTGCTGCTGCGGGGGACGGCCGCGGATGTCGTGGAGCCGGAGGATTTGGACCGGATCTCACAGGTTCTGCGAACGCGCTACTCGCAGTTCGCCACGGGGGTGCGCCCTCGCCGTGTCGCCACCAATGATCGCTTCAGTCGTCGCGCGCAGGCCCGAGTGCTGTTCGATGCGCTCGAACACTGCGTCCGGCCCGGTTCGGCGACGCGCTAGCGCCATGCCTCGGGGGAGCGCGATCTGCCCTCGAAAGCGCTATGTCGAGCGCAAGTGTGGCGACAAGCCATCGCGCCACACCGCCATGGCGCGCCGCTGGCTCTGGTGCGCCAGCGCGCGCGCTCGGCGCGCCAGGAGGTCCCACGCCCACCGCCACTGCATCTGGTGCCATTCGCCCGCTGCGAGGCACTCACTCTCGCGTCGCGCACGCAGCCAGTCCAGCAGCTCCCCGACGGGCGGGAACCAGCCGTTCCGAGCGGCGAGCAACTCGAGAAGACGCTGGGTGTCGGGGTGTGGCTTGCCGTCTCGCGCAAACCTCTTTCCGAAGTGTGTGGCCACGACGCAGACGCCGCCTTCCTCCTCAAGCTGTTGCTGGTGCTCAGGCCGGAGCAGGTTGTTGAACTCGTCCACATCGTCGGCGTCCGCGGCGGAGAACCACCAGCGCACGTAGGGTCGTGTCGGGTCCCGGTAGGGCATCGAGGGATTGACCCGCAGCACGTTGATTTCCGAAAAGGTCAAGTTGCGCACGTACTCGATCTGCGCGACGCAGAGGTCGCCCCACCAGTAGGGCGACCCGGGGCAGTGCCCCTGGTAGAAGTCCCGCGTCTGGGGCGACACGAAGCGATAGAGCCGCCTCAGTACCGGGTCGTCGACTCGGGCGGCCCCCCAGTACAAATTGTCGCGGTTGAACGCGTGGTTGGCGTGTATCCGCGGTGGCGCCCCGAACACACGGCGGAAGCACTCCAGCGCCCGCACCGTCCGTTCGCGCGGGCTGGTCTCCATCGTAGCGCCGTGGAAGGCCATCTCGAACCCGCGGGCCTGCAGGTCGACCAGGAAGTCGCGGTAGTGCGCATCGTCCATCGTCTCGGAGAGCCAGAAGTCCCCGCTTCCCTCTGGGCAGCGCACCGGCCAGACGGTCTTCGTGGTCCGCATCCCCAATGATTCCAATAGCCGATAGATGGGTCTGACGTTGTCCACCGTCCCATCGTCGGTATCGTCTATGACCGTGAACGCGAAGCGCGCGCCTCCTGGGAACTGAAGGCAGGGGGTCATTGCGGGGCGCTCACCCCTCAGAAACGGTGAATAG
>Ga0209806_1002148_pt1 | contig 12444 bp, 13 predicted proteins | sample GraSoiAngelo_152_FD_186166 | JGI IMG/M metagenome (GOLD analysis project Ga0209806, IMG submission 186166) | Grasslands soil microbial communities from the Angelo Coastal Reserve, California, USA - 14_1009_12_30cm (SPAdes) (version 2) | ecosystem: Environmental > Terrestrial > Soil > Grasslands ... | reverse complement strand
CCGCGGCGCCTCGGGCGAAAGGGCCAGGAACCGGTCCATGTGGACCTTCAGATCGCCCGTCGGAAGGTCCGTGCGGCCCGAGAGGAAGACCCGCCAATAGGCGTGGGCCTCCGCCGTTTGCAGGGGCTCGAGTCGCAGCGACATGTCCCCGGCGAGTCCCTGGCGGGTCATCAAGGTTCGGCCCGCGGAGATTTTATCCGGCAGAAGGACTTTTGACGCCTCACATGGACTTCGCGCTCACGGAGACGCAGGAGATCACGCGCAAGTCGGTTCGTGATTTTGGGGAACGAGACATCATCCCCCAGTCTCATGCCTTCGACGAGAGCCAAGAATTCCCGCACGGCTGGGCCAAGAAGATGGGGGACCTGGGCCTGTTCGGAGTCTTCGTCCCGGAGAAATACGGCGGGGCGGGACTCGACTATGTCTGCTACGCGATTACGATCGAGGAGCTGTCCCGCGCCGACGCGAGTGCCGGGGTGATCGCGGCGGTCTGCAACGGGCTCGTCTGCGAGCCTCTCCTCCGATATGGAACGGAAGAACAGAAGCGGCGGTATCTCGAGCCGGTCGCCCGCGGAGAGTGGATCGGGGCGTACGCGCTCACGGAGCCTGGGAGCGGATCCGATGCGGCGGCGATGCGGACCACCGCCGACCTCAAGGGGAGCGAATGGGTCTTGAACGGGACGAAGTCCTTTGCCACGAACGGCTCCGTCGCGAAGGTCATCATCGCCTACGCCCGGACGGGACGTCAGAAACACGAGATCTCGGCGTTCATCATCCCGACGGATGCGGACGGATTCTCCGTCCTCAAGAAAGAGGACAAGATGGGGATCCGCGCGAGCGACACGGTCCTTCTCGGTTTCGACGGCATGCGGATTCCCAGGGACAACCTGTTGGGCGAGCTGCATAAGGGGTTCAACATCGCGATGGCCACGTTGGACGGAGGGCGAATCGGCATCGCGGCCCAGGCCCTCGGGATCGCTCAACGGGCGTTCGACGAATCGGCCAAATACGCGAAGGAGCGGGACGCGTTCGGCCAGAAGATCTCGGATTTTCAGGCCATCCAATGGAAGCTCGCCGATATGGCGACGGAGATCGATGCGGCTCGGCTCCTCATGTACCGGGCCGCACACCTGGAGGATCTCGGCCGTCGACACACGTACGAATCCAGCGTCGCGAAGCTGTTCGCTTCCGAGGCGGCCCACCGCGCCGTCGATGCCGCCGTCCAGATCCATGGCGGATACGGATTCATCAAAGACTACGTCGTGGAGAAGTTGTACCGCGACCAGCGAGTGACAGAAATCTACGAGGGGACGTCGGAGATCCAGCGTTTGGTCATTGCCCGCGCCATCCTGGGCCGCTGATTCGCAGCCGCGTTCCTGGCGCCCGGCCCAACGCTTTATGTCTCCGTTCTGTGTCCGCGTCGACGATGCCGACCCAGGTCCTGTACATGGAGGATCGCCGGGGTCAGGAACCGGACCCCTGCTACCTGCGGGAGTTCGACGCCACCGTCCTCGAACGGGGACCGGATTTCGTCGTCCTCGACCGGACCGCCTTCTATGCGGAGGGCGGCGGCCAGCCGTACGACACGGGCAACCTGTCGTGGCCGGGCGGTGCAGCGAAGGTGCTTCGCGTGACGAAGGAAAAGGGCGTGATCCGGCACCACGTGGACCGCGTACCATCAGAAGGGCGGGTCCACGGGACGATCGACTGGGAGCGGCGATACGCCCACATGCGGTATCACACGTCCCAACACCTGTTGTCGGGCCTCGTCTGGAGAATCTTCGCGGCCCGCACGGTCGGGAACCAGTTGTACACCGACCGAGCGCGCGTGGACTTCCAGCCCGCGAGCTTCACGCCGGAGGATCTCGCTCGGATCGAAGGCGAGTGCAATCGGGCGATTGAAGCCGCCCACGAAGTCCGGATCTTTCAGGAGGACCGCGTTGTCGTCGACTCGAAGATCGGAGACCGTTCTCTCCTGGACCTGATCCCGGCGTCGATCCGGCAGCTCCGAGTGATTCAGGTCGGGACCGCGGACTATTGTCCATGTGGCGGGACGCATCTGAAGAACACGTCGGAGATCGGCCGGGTCCACGTTGTCGAGAAGCGGTCGAAGGGAAAGGAGACAGATCGGATCACGTACGAGCTCCTGCCAAAGTGAGCGGGTCGCGGATCCGCGGGACGAAGCCCCACGACTCTCAGCGTCGATGGCGTTCTATGGGCGGCGCCAGAGCCATTTCATACGAGCGGCAAGATCTTCGCGCAACTGTTTTCGTGCATGAAGCGCGTGGACCGCTATTGTTCCGATGAGCGAAAGCGCGACCACACCTATCGAGGCGGCGGTCCCGGAGAGCTCGGGAGGTGGAAGCAAAGCCACAGTCGCCGCCCGCACGTCGACATGCCACTCGAAGGCGACCGAAGCTGAGCCATCTGAAGCGACGGCTCGAATCAGGTAAGTCCCAATCGACTGGCCAACGAAGCGGTACGAAGGGATCGTCGAGGCGATTTTGGTTCCGCCGATGGACCACGAAAACGTGAGCGGGTCCCCGTCGGGATCCCACACGCCCACTTCGAAGGTTCTCGCCTCAGAGACACTGAGGACGATGTTGGCACTCGGACTCGTCGAGACGATGATGGGCGGCCGATTTCGAATTTCCACCGAACTCTCCGTCCGATTTGTGGCACCGAAGCTGTCCGTCACGACCAGGGTCACTGTGAAATTCCTCTTGCTTATGTAGGAGTGGGTCACGACCACACCACTTGACGTGGTCGTGTCGCCGAAGTCCCAAATGTACGAGACAATCGAACCGCCATCGGGATCGGTCGAGTTGGATCCATCGAACCAGATGGGGACGCCGGGGAACGCAGCCTTCGGCGTCGCAGAGAATGCCGCGATCGGTGGGTGAGTTGCGCTTACCGCAATGTCCGCGGTCGCCGAGCCGGAGGCCCCTTTGTCGTCGACCACGGTCAGGACGACCCGGAACGTTCCCGATTGCCCGTACAGGTGGGAGATCACGCTTCCATTCCCAGTGGAACCATCTCCGAATTCCCAATCGTACGACCGGATGACGCCATCCAGGTCGCTCGAGGCGCTCGCGTCGAACGTCACCGAGTCACCCGGCCTCACCCAAGAGGCGCTCGACGTGAAGCTCGCCCGGGGCGGCTGATTCGGCTGCGGCGGGCACGCGACCCGGGCGTTCGCCCAATCGGCGCTATCGTAGGACGTCGAATCGACGGCCACCAACGCGAGACGCAGGCTCCGCACACCCGTGATGTTCACGGTGATGTTCTCCGTGGCGCTGGTCCCGGTCAGCACCCCGCTCTCGTGGAGCTTGTGCCCGTCCCCCCAGACCTGAAAGATGACACTGCCGCGGTTCCCGACCTCGTCGTCCACGCCGATGTCGGCCGTGAAGTTCGAACAACCCACCCCCGGTCGGAACTCGACGGCCGAAGGTGCGTAACCTCCCAGACCCTTCGCATAGCTGACGCCGTTCAAGGTGAGGGTCCGACCGTCGCCCGTTCCCTGGCCCCCGTTGCTCATGTTCCTCTCGACTGGCCCCAATTCGTTCGCCATGTAGGTCCACGGTTGGTCGCTGACGAATCCGTCCGTGAACGTGCGATCGGTTCCGACAATTCGCAGCAACGCCAGCCCATGGGCCGGTACGCTGGCGCTGTATTGGTCCAGAAACGTCCCTCGCTCGGCACGCGCCCAAAGATCGCGGACGGTTGCGTTGCCCGGTGCCAGCCCGATCACGCTCCAGTCGACGGACATCGTAGCTGCGGCATTGTCACGATTCAAGAGGCCGACAGCGCGGCCGCCCCGCATGTCGAGAGGCTTGTACCAGACCTGCTGGCCCATCCCGTCGTCGCTCGCCTTGATTGCCTGGAACGCCAGGGCATCTTGGTCGACGGCGATCACTTCCGGGTTCGTGAGAATCGCAAGGATGGAGGGGCTGACGGAGCGCACGTCGTTGCCCGCGATGAGCGGGGCGGACATGAGCGCCCACAGACCCAGATGCGTGCGGTACTCGGTGTCCGTCATCCCGCCATTGCCGACTTCGAGCATGTCCGGATCATTCGATGTGCCCGGCGCGGTGGCGGCTGCATGCGCGGCGTTGAGGTCGAGGATGTGGATCATGGTCGCCCAATCGTCCGAAATGTCTCCGGACATACGCCATTGGTGCGCGGTGATGGGTCCCCACGCCCAAGGCTCATCGGTGGGGGTGTTGTCGCTCGCGCTCAACAGGATGGGACGGCCCGAGGCGACGATCGCGTCGCGCCACCGAGCGAAGATATCTTTCATGACGAGACCGTCTGCGTTGCAGCGATCCGCTTTGATGTAGTCCACCCCCCAGGCCGCGAACGTGGCGACGTCCTGTGCCTCATGGTCCAGGCTTCCGGCGGTGTGCCCGGTGCACGTCGACGTGCCAATCGAGGCGTAGATCCCGTATCGGAGGCCATGAGCGTGGATGTAGTCGCCGATCGCCTTCATTCCGCTCGGGAATTTTGCCGAATCGGCCGTGAGATTGCCCTGGCTGTCACGGGACACGGCGGACCAACAGTCGTCCAAGGTCAGCGTGTTGTAGCCGGCCGCGAGCAGGCCGTTGTTAGCCATCGCATCCGCGGTCTGCCGGATCAGCGACTCGTCCAGACCGCCGCACGCGAATGCGTTCCAGCTGTTCCAACCCATCGACGGAGGGGTTGCGTTCGTCGCATCGTTGATCGCGCGAGGCTTTGGCAGACTCGGAAGGAAGCCGGGCGTGGCGCCATCTTGGCTTGGACTTGGGAGGGGATGAAGTGTGACCGAGAAGATCGCGAGCCCAATCAGGCCGATCGCCAAACAAAGGACGAAGCTGGGTCTCTGACGCTTCAGGGTCCATCCCATCGTCGTCCCGGCGCGACAGAGGCCCACGCGTAATCAAGCTTGGCACCCGACACATGCAATGTGATAATTGGATTCGCGGGGGCCCGCAATCCCGTCCGTGCAGTTACAAATCGACCGCGCGTGTACCGTCCCACACTTTTCGTGCGCCCTTTTCCGCGGCGGGAATCATCAGGTCTCGTTTCGACTTCGTCGGGATGATGAAATATTCCTCCGTCCGACCCTCTTCCGATATCAGGACGAGTTTGACCTTGCCTCCTTCCATCAATTCGCCGTTCGCCGGATCGAGGTAGCGATACCGGACGTATCGGCCGCGGTCGATGAGCGATCGGACTTCGACCTCGCCCTTCTTCGTGCGCGTGAGGACCTCCTCGGGAAATGTCGCCATGTTCTCGCCTGCGGCACCGCGGGACGAGGCCAAGAACCTGGGCTCATCGGCCTGCCAAGGGGTGTTCCGCCGAATGATTCTCACGGAGCTTCCGCCAGCTGATTCTCACGGGAGCGAGGTCCGGCGAGAACCCTTATCAGCAGACACCCCCGGTGGGGGGGCGAAACCATGTCCCACAGCTACGAGACAGGAAGGGCTATGGCCGAACTCGGCGCGAAGCAGCCGCACGAGCTGCTCCTGATGCTGGGAGGCCTCTTGGCCGTTCTCCTGACCCTCGCGAAGTATGGAATCCAGTGGGCGACCCCGCCAGGAATAGCCTCAGGCAATTATGCCACCGTGGCGACCGCGTTGGTCATCAACGTCGTCCTCGGTGGAGCTCTTTGGGTTTCCTCGGCGATTTCGCGGAAGAACCTGATGAACGGTGCCATCGTCGCCGGAGTGATCAGCATCATCCTGATCTACTACGGTGGCCAGTCGGGCCAGATTGGCGGCGTCGTCGGAATCTTCGGCGCGATCCTCGCGGCGGCGAAGCCCTACCTCCCCTGGTCCAAGCGCGAGTGAGACGACCTATCCGGGTCGCACACTCGTCTTCCGCCAGAGGAACTCCTACCCCTTTTTGTCCGATCCATGCCGGAGGGCCCTAAGTCGATTGGGAAGCTGATTCTCACAGGCGTCAATGGGAGCGGAAGCGATATGACCAGAGGCGACCCGTCGCCGCAAGGCATGACCCAGAGTTACCAGGCGGGAAGGTCCGTGGCCGAACTCGGCGCGAAGCAGCCCCATGAACTCCTCCTCATGCTCGGCGGCGTCCTCGCAATCCTCTTGTCCGCTGCGATCTACGGGATTCCTTGGGCAACCCCGCCAGGGATTCCGGCGAACCAACTCACCAATGTTGTGACAATTTTGGTTGTCAACGTCGTCCTCGGCGGATCGCTTTGGGTCTCAGCCGCGATGACCCGCAAGAACCTGATGAACGGTGCCATCGTCGCCGCAGTGATCGGCGTCCTCCTGGCCTACTACGGTGGCGCACCGGGCCAGATTGGCGGCGTCGTCGGGATCCTCGGCGCGATCCTCGCGGCGGCGAAACCCTACCTCCCCTGGTCCCGGCGCGCGCAGCGCGAGTAGGCCGAGGGCAGTCGCCTTTAGCCGGACTTCGCCCGATCGAAGAGCGTCTCCTCGCCGAGATCGATGCGCTGGATCTTGTAGTACGGTAAGCGTCCTCCCGCGGTCGTGAAGTACCGCCGCTCAAGCCCGAGAATCTCGGCGCCGTGAATCACGCGCTGCCCTTCCGGACGGCGGCGATCACGATACCAGACGACCGCATCCCCGAGCCGGCCGGGTTCCCGCCATCGCAATTCGTTGAGGACCTCGCGGGCCGTCCGCCTCATCCCGGAACCGGATCGGCTCGGAGCATTTCCTCTTCGCGGCACAAAGACCATATCGGTCACACCGATTCGGACCTCCCATGGAATACCCGCCGCGCGTGCGGGCCCTCTTGGACCGAGCGAAGGCGGACCAGGGAGACGCCGTGGCGGTTCGAGCGAAAGGCGAACGGTACGAGGGGATCCTCATGCCGCACACGAGCTTCAGCGGGGAGGATGTCCTGACGGTGAAGCTGCCGAACGGATACAACATCGGAATCGCGGTGGGGGACGTCGAATCGATCGAGGTGACTGCGAAGCACGTTTCGACTGCGGTACAACGGCATTTGCCGCCACCCACCGGTGGCAAGCCCACGGTCGCGGTCCTGGGCACCGGAGGGACCATCGCATCGTACGTGGACTATCGAACCGGCGCCGTCCATCCGGCCGTGACCGCGGAAGAACTCGTCTTCAGCGTCCCCGAACTTCTGGATGTCTGTAACGTCCGTGCACGGGTGATCTACAGCATCTTCAGCGAGAACCTGAAACCCGAGAATTGGCAACACCTCGCTCGAGAAGTGTCGAAGGAACTCGGCTCTGGCGCGGCGGGCGTCATCATCCCGCACGGCACGGACACGCTCCACTTCACGACCGCGGCCCTCAGTTTCATGGTCCGCGATCTGACCGGCCCGGTCGTCGTGGTGGGGTCGCAGCGATCCAGTGACCGTCCGTCCTCGGATGCCGCATCGAACCTGTGGAGCGCGGCCCGTGTCTCCGTGGCGAACCTCGGCGAAGTCGTCGCGGTGATGCATGGGGAGACGAGCGACACCTTCGGCCAGATCCATCGGGGGACGAAGGTCCGCAAGATGCATTCCTCTCGGAGGGATGCATTCCGATCGCTGAACACGACGCCGCTCGGCCGCGTCCTTCCGGACGGCACGGTCGAGCTGACGGACCGCGCCTTGCCGCGAGCTCGAGGTCCCGCAAAAGTGGATGACGCCCTCGACCAGAAGGTCGCCCTTGTGACGTTCTATCCGGGCCAGCCTCCAACCCAACTCGAGGCGATCCTCCAGGGGCTGCATGGCATCGTGATCGCGGGAACCGGACTGGGCCATGTCGCCCACGACCTGATCCCGGTCCTCCATCGGGCCACACGAGACGGCGTGGCCGTCGTCATGACGACACAGACCCTCCAAGGCCGTGTCGGCATGCGCGTCTACGACACGGGCCGAGACCTCCTGAAGGCCGGAGTCATCGACGGTCAAGACATGACGCCCGAGACGGCGTATGTGAAACTGATGTGGGTCCTCGGCCACACCCGCGAGCACGCGGAGGTCACCCGAGCGATGACGACGAACGTCGCCGGCGAGATCAATCCGAGAATTGGGCTCGATGAGTTTGCCGAGTGAGCCGCGCCCGCGGCGTGCTCGTTAAGCTTATCCCGCGCCCGGGGTTCGGCAGGTCGGATGAAGATCGATCAGGTCGGTGAGGTGGGGGTCGTCCTCACCGACGCGAACGAGCCCGTCCTCTCCGGCGGCGATCAAATCATCGGATACCGCTCCCTCAAATACGCCATCTTCAAATCTGTGTCCCTGGCGAAGAAGACGCTCGTCGAACCACGGGAGGGATGGGTGTGGCAGACCCGACGGCGGCTCCTCCTCCTGGACATGGAATGGCTCGACCTCCCCGGAGGCAAGAAAGGGAAACGGTACCACGAGATCCCGCTCGAGGAAACGATCGACGTGGTCCACAAGCGGAAACGCGTCCTCCTGGAGACGAAGGACGCGGAGCACGGCAAGGTCGTCTTCGAGTTCCGGCCGTTCGGTGCGGCGTCTCGACTGCTCGCGTGGCTCAAGAACGAGAAGGAGCACCGCCGGAAGCGGGAGGAGGGCACGTTGCGCTCTCCGTACCGAGAAGAAGATCGTTAGCGGCCGCCACTCTGTTCCGCAGCCTGCCGTCGGGCCCGTTGCCTTCGCTTCATCCGTCGAGTGTAAAGCAACGACCCGATGAAGGCGAGGAAGAGGACGAACAGCCAAGCCGCTTGGGCGGGTTGGTTCCCGTTGTAGAAGAAGCCCACGAAGAGGAGGACCAGAATCCAGAAGACGATGTAGCCCGCGATCCGCCTCTTCGCGAAATCGAAGACCCGGCCCATCGTTCGCTCCCGTGGCCGCCCCAGGACAAGAAGCCATCGGTCCCAGTCGCACGGGTGCGACTATTCCAAAGGTACATCGCCACGGGAGGCGTTTGCGGGCGGGATTCCTCATGTCCGCTGTAGACGAGTACGAAGGCATCTGGGACATGTTCGTCCAGATGCATCGACAAACCCACGGGGAGAACCACGCTCCGACCCGGGATTTCAACTGCTGCGGGGAGTTCGCCGTCCTAATGGCCTTGCGGGCCGCGTCGACCTTGAAGCCAGACTATCCGCACCACCTCCTCCTTCGAATGTCGGCGATGGAGGAGCTCGACCGCGATTTCTATGTGAAAAACCTCCTTTCGACGGACGGCGAACCGGAGCCATCCGACCCGGAGCCGCTCCGCGAATATCGGGCGAGCCGGCGCTATCACATCCTGTGGACGGAACTCAAAGAGGCCGCCGCGCGGATCGCGTCCCTGGAACAGGAGCTCGAGCAGTCAGGGGCTCGAATTGCGGAACTGGAAGAAACCTTGCGGAAAACCGGCGTTCCTGCCTCGTCGCCAGAGAAGGATTAATCCCGCGCCTTCGATTCCTGAGCCAATGGACTATCGGGCCCTCGGCCTGAAGGTCGGACTGGAGATCCACCAGCAACTCGCGACGCACAAGCTCTTCTGCGAGGACGCGTCGGTCCTCGTCGACGACCTCGGTGGACAACGATTCCGTCGAAGGCTTCGGCCGACCCAGTCCGAGCTCGGCGAGGTCGACGCCGCGGCCATCGAAGAGGCGAAGCGGCGACTCACCTTCGTCTACGAGACGACGCCGAACTCCTGCCTCGTCGAGGCGGACGAGGAGCCGCCCCATCCGCCGAACCCGGAGGCCCTGGATATCGCCCTCGAGATCGCGCTCCTCCTCGACGCGAAGTGCGCGAGCGAAGTGGACTTCATGCGGAAAATCGTCATCGACGGTTCGAACACGTCGGGATTCCAGCGGTCCGCTCTCGTCGCCCTGGACGGACACCTCGAGACGAACGGGAAGCGAATTGGAGTCCCGACCATCCTCCTCGAGGAAGACGCGGCACGGAAACTGGGCGAGGCGGAGGGCGAGGTCGTCTATCGCCTGGACCGCCTCGGGATCCCGCTCGTGGAGATCGCGACGAGCCCGGACATCCAGACGCCGGAGGAAGCGCGGGAAGTCGCCCTCGCATTCGGCTCCCTCCTCCGTGCGACGCGGAAGGTGATGCGTGGCATCGGGACCATCCGCGAGGATCTGAACGTCTCGATCAAGGGCGGATCACGCATCGAGATCAAGGGCGTCCAAGAGCTCCGACTCATCGCCACGTTCGTGGAAAAAGAAGTGGAACGACAGCGCATGCTCCTGGAGGTGGCAGCGGAATTGAAGAGGCGGGGCATTCGATCGATCCCTTCAGGTGTCCAAGATCTCAGCGCGGCCTTCCAGGAGACACAGTCTAAGGTGGTCGCGGCGGCCCTGAAGAAGGGCGGGGTGATCCTCGGGTGGTCCCTCCCCGGATTTGCGGGCCAGCTGAAGGGGAAACTGGGGCCTGAACTCGCGGCCCACGCGCAGGTCGCTGGGGTGGCCGGAATCTTCCACTCCGACGAGTTGCCGGCGTATGGGATTACCGCATCCGAGGTCGACGCGGTCCGCAGAGCCCTTCGAACGGGATCGCAGGATGCGTTCGTTATCGTCGCGGAAGAAGAGGTCAAGGCCCGCGCCGCCATCGAGGAGATGGTCCCTCGGGCCGCCGCGGCCATCGAAGGGGTTCCTCCGGAGACGCGGGAGCCAAGACCGGACGGCACCACGGTGTACAGCCGGCCCCTTCCCGGGAAAGCGCGGATGTATCCCGAGACCGACGTGCCGCCCATCCGAGTGACACGGGACCGCCTCGATCGCATCCGCGAGCATCTCCCGGAGAGGCCCGACGTCACGGTAGCCCGGCTCGCGCGCGAGTACGCGGTTCATGAACAGCAAGCTCGTCAACTCGTCCAGGAGGGCGTGGACGAGCTGTTCGAATTGATCGCCCGAGAGTTTGGGGAGCCGAAGCTCGTCGCGACGGTCTTGCTCTACAACTTCAGCGAGCTGAGGCGCGAATCCTTCGACGTCGATGGAATTCCCGTGGACCGTCTCCGAGAATTGTTCTCCCTCCTGAAGGCGGGTCGGTTTGCGAAGGAAGCGGTCCCGGATCTCCTGCGCGAGATGGCTCGGAGTGGAGTTCGCGCGTCCGCGGCGCTCTCCTCCCTCGGCGTGAAAGGAATGAGCCGCGAGGATCTCCAGAAAATCGTAGACGCGGTCCTCGCGGAGTCGGAGGACATGATCCAGGCTCGAGGAGAAAAGGCCGAGAAGGCCCTCATGGGCCGCGTCATGGAGCAGGTCCGGGGGCGGGCCGACGGGAAGCTCGTGAGCGAAGTCCTCCGCGCGCGACTCACGGCGCACGTCAGCGGGAGAAAGAGCGAAAGAAAGAAAGGAAAAAGGTGAATCAAGTCAGAGCGAGATTAGCGAGCGTGAATCGATCAGCGCTTGCCTTTCTTCGCTTTCTTCGTCGTCTTGCTTTTCTTCGATGCCATGGTGGGGTCTAACTCCTCCTCGGGGGCAGGCCCCGGTTGATGTGATCACCGTGCGTGTCTCGACGCTTAAACATGTGCCCGGTATTCCGCGACACCGCAGTCAACACCGCCTTCCGAAACGTTAAGGCGATTCGCTCCATGCGGTCGACCGAGAGAAACCGATGAAGGCCTTCATCTCCATCGACATGGAGGGAATCTGCGGCGTTGTCCGGGAGATTGAGACGGATCCAACGAAGGGAGGCGAGGCGTACCAGCAGAGTCGACGCCTCATGACGCAGGAAGGAAACGCCGCGATCGAAGGCTGCTTGAAGGCCGGCGCCACGGAAGTCCTGATTGCCGATTCTCATTGGAACTTCGACAATTTGATTCCGGAAGAGCTGCACGAGGGAGCGACCCTCCTCCGGGGAACGCCGCGTGGGTTCTCGATGGTGCAAGACCTCGACGCGTCCTATGACGCCGCCCTATTCGTCGGATATCACGCGAAGGCCGGTACGCCGCGCGCGATCCTCGACCACACCTACAGCGGAACCATTGCGGCGGTCCGTGTAAATGGGATCGAAGTCGGTGAGACAGGGATCAATGCATACCTGGCGGGCCATTATGGCGTCCCCGTGGTCCTCGTCACGGGTGACTGGGCGGTGACCGCGGAGGCGAAGGGCCTGAGCCCGAATGTTCACACGGTCGCCGTGAAAGACGCCACCGGGGCCACGTCCGCGAGGAATCTGCACCCGAACAAGGCCCGCGAACAGATTCGGGCCGAAGCCACTAAAGCGGTCCGGGATGCGAAGGCGATCCCGCCCCTTCGAGCGAAGACCCCGGTCCAAATGATCGTCGAGTTCCGAGGCACCTACGCGGCCGATCGGGCCGCGATGATCCCCACGGTCCGCCGTGTCGGGGGATTGCGTTTCGAGTTCGAAGCCGCCGACTACCCGGAGGCGTTCCGAACCTTCTACGCGATGGTCACCATCGCCGGCGGCGACTAGTCGCGGCCTCCATATGTCGCTGACAAATACCTATATAGCGAGAGATTTCATTCGAGGCCGGAGAGAAGGGACTTGGCCATGGCGGCGAAGAAGGCCAAGGGGGATGACTGGTTCTCC
>Ga0209806_1002140_pt1 | contig 12463 bp, 8 predicted proteins | sample GraSoiAngelo_152_FD_186166 | JGI IMG/M metagenome (GOLD analysis project Ga0209806, IMG submission 186166) | Grasslands soil microbial communities from the Angelo Coastal Reserve, California, USA - 14_1009_12_30cm (SPAdes) (version 2) | ecosystem: Environmental > Terrestrial > Soil > Grasslands ... | reverse complement strand
GCTGGTCTACCTCAGTCCCGCCTATTCTGTCCCGGCGCAGAGTTGGAACTGTGTTGGCTAGACCGCGCCTCGGCCGCCCGCTAACCCTGCCGACCCTGAGGATCCGTACCCAGATCATCCTGCCGTTTTTGCTCCTGATGCTGATCCTGGGCGTGATCGGCACCTACCTGACAACCAGCCTGGTCGCAACCTCGCTGGAGAACCGCATCGCCGACCAGCTGGTGCATTCCCAGGACGCGGCGCTGGACGCCGCGGTCAAGCTCCAGGGCCGACAGGTGGCGGCGATCCGTTTGATCGCCAATACCGAGGGGATCGACCAGGCGGTCCGCGCCGGCGACGCCGCGGCCCTTCGCCGGCTGATCGTGCCCCTCGAAGTGAACAACCGCCTGGGCACCGTGATGATCTTCGACCCCAATGGGAAGACCATCCTCGAAATCAGCCAGCCGGACGCGACCAACCCTGGCGGCCTCGTCTTCCAGAGCGGGACCGATCTCTCGGGTGAGTCTGTGGTGCAGCCGGTCCTGCAGGGCGACTACGACACGCTGGGGGACAAGTACATCGGCTACATCGGTTCGCCGCCGCGCGCGCTGGCGGCGGCGGGCCCGGTCCTGCTCGGCGACCGGGTTGTCGGTGGCGTCCTCGTGCAAACCCCACTGGCCGGCGTGCTCACCGAGATGCAAACCAAGGCGCAGGCCGAGGTCGTCCTGCTCGACGCCGCCGGCCGGCTGCTGGGTAGTACCGTGCCCGGGATCAAGGGAGAGCTGATCGACGATCACCTGCGCTCCTATCTGGCACTGGCTTCTCCCGGCCGGGCCGCGTCGCGAAGCCTGTCAGTCGGCGGCCAGGAATACGAGTTCCAGTTCACCAACTTCTACCTGCGCCAGGAGGCCGCCGGCTATCTCGCCGTGGCGGTCTCTCGGAAGAGCGTGATGCAGGCCGGTACGCAGTCCGCGATCCAGATGACAACGCTCTTCGCGGGGGTCGTGCTGGTGCTGTTGCTGATCGGCTACCTGCTGGCCTTGCGCCTGACCCGGCCGATCGAGGCGCTCGTGAGCGGGACGCAAGCGGTCGCCCGAGGCGACCTGACCAAGCGACTCGAGGTCCGGCGTAAAGACGAGCTGGGTGAGCTGGCGACCGCCTTCAACACCATGACCCAGGACCTGCAGGAACGAACCCGATCGCTCAATGAGCAGATGCGCCGCCTCGCCGCCCTGTCGCAGACGAGCCAGGGCCTGGGCAAGCAATCCGAGCCGGGCGAGATGGCGGAGGCGATTCTGGGTGTCAGCCTGAAGGCCCTCGGACTCGAAACGGCGCTGTTGCTCGCCCGCAATGAGGCGAACGGGCTCGAGGTCCGCGCCACGGTCGGCGCCTCCGGCAAGGCTGCCGGTCAGCTGACCCGGCTAACTCCCGTGAAGCTGGCGGAAGGGTTTGCCGACGAGGCGACGGCCGGTGTTGAAATCGCGGAGACCCTTCGTTTGGATAGCCGACGCGCCCTTCGCCTTTTCGCCGAGCTCGCCGGTGTGGAGCGGGCCCTGGTAGTGCCCCTGATTCGCGGCGAGCGCAACGGAGGCTACCTCGTCGCGGGCCTGGCCGCGGGATATGCACTGCCGCAGCAGGATGTCGAGCTGCTGCAGACGATCGCCACCGAGATGGCGTTGATGATCGAAAATGCCGACCTGCGCAAGAAGGCGGAATTGCAGTCACACCGGCTCGACCAGGCGATCATCGCGCTGGAGAAGATCTCGCAGGCGCTGACAGCGGTGACGGTCGGAACCGACAACCTGTTGCGCGCGGTGGCGCATGCCACCTCCGAGATCCTCGACGTTCCCTATGCCTCCCTGCACATGCGCAAGCCGGCCTGGCGGCAGCAGTTCTCCGATGTCATCGTCGGTGCCGCAACCCGGCGCGAGCTGGCCGCGGTCCGCCAGGGCGGCGACCTGGCGACGCCTCGCGTGGTGCGGCCCGAACAGGTGCTGGAGCTCGATCTCCTGGACGACCGCGGCGAGCCATTGCCGCTGGCGCGACGGATCGGGTTGCAGCGGACGGTCGCCGTCCCCATGTGCCTGGCAGGGGAGATCGTCGGTGTCCTCGCCGTCCACATGAAGGAGCCACGGCCGCTGGAGCGGAGCGAAATCCGGGTGCTGCAAACGCTGGCGAACCAGGCGGTGATCGCGATGGAGAATGCGGCCGCCTACGAGCGCACCAAGGAGCTGGCGACGACCGATGCCATGACCGGGGTCGCCAACCACCGTGAGCTGGAGACGTACCTCGACCGCGAGCTGCTGCGGGCGCGGAAGGCCAAGGAACCGCTCGCCATCGTCATGTGCGACGTGGACCATTTCAAGGCCATCAACGACAGCGTCGGCCATCCCGCCGGCGACAAGGTGCTGCGCCACCTCACGCGAGAGATCCTGCTGCCCGCGATCCGGCCCAAGGACCTCGTCGCCCGCTATGGCGGCGATGAGTTCGTGCTCGTGCTGCGGGGTGCGGACAGCCGGGCGGCGGTCGCGGTCGCGGAGCGGATCCGCCGAACGGTGGCCGGCCAGGCCGTCATGCTGGATGGCAAAGCGGTTTCCAATCTCTCGCTGAGCCTGGGTATCGCTGTCTTCCCACGGGACGGCGACAGCCGGGAAGCCCTGGTGCAGGCCGCCGACCAGGCGCTCTACGTCGCCAAGCGGACGGGTCGCAACCGGGTGGTTCGCAGCGACGCGGCATCCGCCGAGACGCAGCTGGCGAGCTAGCACCGAACCACGCAAAGCCATTCGCTAAGCTTCGTCACCATGGCGTCGATCGCGCAGCGTCCGCGCGGCACACAGGACCTGTTGCCGGCGGACCAGCCGTACTGGGCAGCGCTGGAGGCTTCCGCACGGGACGTGGCAGGACGGTTTGGCTACCAGCGCATCGAGACGCCGATCTTCGAAGCGACCGATCTGTTCGTCCGTGGCGTGGGCGAAGCGACCGACATCGTGAGCAAAGAGATGTTCACGTTCAACGATCGCGGTGGGCGTTCGCTCACGCTGCGACCGGAGGGAACGGCTCCCATCGTGCGCGCCTACTTCGATGCCGGCATGCAACTCCAGCCGCAGCCGGTGCGGCTCTACTACCTGGGCCCCTATTTCCGTTCCGAACGCCCTCAGGCCGGGCGATTCCACGAATTCCATCAGTTCGGGATCGAAACCATCGGCGATGGGAGCCCGCTCCTCGACGTCGAAGCCATCGTGCTGGGGTGGCACTGGTTTGCCGGGCTCGAGATGACCGGCGTAACGCTTCACCTCAACAGCATTGGCGACGAGGTCTGCCGGCCGGCGTACCGCGAGCTGCTGCGCGACTACTACCGGCCGCATCTGTCCAGGCTGAGCGAGGAGAGCCGGGCGCGGTTCGAGCGCAATCCGTTACGGCTCTTCGATTCGAAGGATCCGCAAGACGAGGCGCTGAAGCGCGATGCGCCGCGCATCGTCGATCATCTCTGCGCAGCCTGCGCCGAGGCGTTCCGCATCGTCAAAGAGGCACTGGCTGCAGAAGAGATTCCCTTCGAGCTCAATCCCAGTCTGGTTCGCGGCCTCGACTACTACACGCGAACGGTGTTCGAGTACCAACACGAAAGTCTCGGCGGGGCGCAGAACTCGCTGGGGGGTGGCGGCCGCTACGATGGCCTGGCCGCCGCGTTGGGCTATCGGTCGACGCCCGGGGTGGGTTTTGCCATGGGCATGGACCGGACCGCCATCGTGTTGAAACAGAGCAAGCCACTCACGCCACCCGCGCCCGATGTCTACGCCGTGGCCCTGGAGGCGAAGGATGAGCTGTATGTCTTCCACCTGGCGGCGACCCTGAGGGCACGCAGCATCAGAGTCGTCTTCGATCCGGGTCCGGCGCGGCTGGATGCGAAGCTGCGCAAGGCGGCGCGGCGCGGCGTCCGACTGGCGCTGCTGGTCGGCCCCGAGGAGCGCGAAAAGAATCAGGTAGTGATTCGCGACATGAAGGAAAAGACGCAGACGAGCGTGGCGGAAGGCGACCTGCTGTCGACGATGAGCCAGATGCTGGGGGGCGCGTGAGCCTGACCGCACGCGCGCCCGCCGGCGAGATTCGAAGCGATCAGGTCGGACGCGAGGTGGACCTGTACGGGTGGGTCCATCGGCGGCGCGACCTCGGCGGTCTGATCTTCATCGACCTGCGCGACCGAAGTGGAATCGTCCAGGTCAAGTTCGACCCGGTGAACGCCCAGGCGCACGCGATCGGCGGCGAGCTTCGGCCGGAATGGGTGGTCCACGTCAAGGGCCCCGTGCAGCGGCGGCCGCCAGGAACCGAAAACAAGGAGCTGCCGACCGGCGAGGTCGAGGTCGAGGCGCGCGCCGTTACCATTCTCAACCGTGCGCAGCCGCCGCCCTTCGCCGTCAATGAAGACAGTCCGGTCGATGAGCAGGTGCGGCTTCGCTATCGCTACCTGGACCTGCGCCGGGCGCGGATGGCCCGCAACCTCCAGCTGCGGCACCGCCTGACAAAAGCGATCCGCGACTTCCTGGACGCGGAAGGGTTCCTCGAGATCGAAACCCCGGTACTGATCCGGAGCACGCCCGAGGGTGCTCGCGACTTCCTGGTCCCCAGCCGGCTGCAGCCGGGGTACGTGTATGCGCTGGCGCAGTCACCCCAGCTCTACAAGCAATTGCTCATGGTGGCCGGCATGGATCGTTATTTCCAGATCGTCCGCTGCTACCGCGACGAGGACCAGCGCGCGGATCGCCAGCCGGAGTTCACCCAGTTGGACCTCGAAATGTCCTTCGTCAACGAGGACGATGTGCTCGACGTCGTCGAGCGCTGCTTCGGCCACGTCTGGCAGACGGTGCTCGGGGTCGCGCTGTCGACGCCGATCCGCCGTATCACGCACGAGGAAGCCATGCTGCGCTACGGCGTGGATAAGCCTGACCTCCGTTACGGCCTCGAGATCGAGGACTTATCGTCGATCTTCGACAAGACGGAATTCAAGATCTTTCGCCAGGCGCTCGACGGTGGCGGCGTCATCCGTGGGGTGCGGATCCCTCGAACGGTTGGTGGGAAGGAGATCGAGGCGCTCACCGAGGTCGCCCGGGCCGAGGGAGCGAAGGGCCTGGCATTCTGGCATCGGGAGGCGGAGGGGTGGCGTTCCCCAATCACGAAGTTTTTCGGCGAGCGCGAGCTCGCCCAGCTGCAGGCCGTCACCCACGCCGAGCCTGGCGACGTGGTCGTTGCGGTCGCCGACCGGGTCGAGATCGCGTCGGCCTCGCTGGGGGCGGTGCGCAAATCCGCCGCCCGAATGCTGGGGCTGGTGAAGGAGGGGGCGTTCGAATTCGTCTGGGTAACCGACTTTCCGCTGTTCGAGCGCAGCAAGGAAACCGGAGAGATTACGGCGGCCCATCACCCTTTCACGTCGCCCAGGCCCCAGGACCTCGAGCTCCTGACCAGCGAGCCGCTCAAGGTGCGGGCGCGCGCCTACGACCTGGTGCTCAATGGCACCGAGCTCGGCTCGGGCAGTATCAGGATCCACGACCCCGAGTTGCAGCAGCGGGTCTTCCAGGGACTGGGCATCCCACGCGAGGAAGCGGAACAGCGGTTTGGCTTCCTTCTGACGGCGTTCCGTTACGGCGCGCCGCCGCACGGCGGCTTCGCTTACGGCCTCGATCGCGTCGTCATGCTGGCGGCCGGTCAGGAAACGATTCGCGAAGTGATCGCCTTCCCCAAGAACCAGCAGGCTGAGGAGTTGATGACCGATGCGCCGGCGCCCGCCGACGCGAAACAACTCCGTGAACTCGGGCTGGAATTGATCCGGTCGCCGTTGAAACAGCCCCGGTAAGGTCCCGATCGAAACGGTGACCGGCCTTTTGCCGGCCTGTGACGCAACGCCAGATCAGCGCGATCTCGGGCGTAAGGTACGGAACTTACAGTAGGCGACATGAACGCCGCCCTCTTCACCAAATCGACGACAGGACTCATTCTCGCTTCCGGTTTGATCGCCGCCTCGAGTGTTCTCGGCCATGCGCAGGACGCGCCGATGGCCCTGGGCACGCTGGCTACCTATCCGCTGAGCGCCGCGTATGCGACGGTTCCGACCGGCCAGGCAAGCCTGGGCGGCCACACCTTTGACATGACCAGCGGAAACATGGTGAAGCTGGCCACGAACGCCTCGGCGAGTTTTGCGGGCTCGTACCAGAACCCCACGGCCGTGCACCTGCTGCTTAACTCGGCCAACACCTACAGCTGGTACGCCGGCACTCCGGTCGGCACCGTCGTGCTGACCTTTAGCGATGGCACGACCCAGACCGCGACGTTGACCGTTGGCGGCAACCTGCGCGAGTGGTATATCGGTGGCTTCGGTGTCGTGAACAGCGTCAGCGATGTCACGCCCTCGACCACCACCCCGTACTCCAGCCAGGTTTGGACGACGACGGTGCTTGGCGGCACGGGGACTGCGGTTCTCGACATGCTGACCGTGCCCGTCACGACCGCGAACATGACCCTGACGGGTGTGCAGCTGACGAACAGCAACCCCTACGGTGGCTCCCTGACGATCGACCTCTCTGGCCTGACCGTCGAGTTGGCGGCACCGCCAGTCCCGACACCGCAGCCGGGCAGCGACTGCCTCCGGCCGGGCAACTCGTGCAACACGCCGGCGGCACAGAACAGCCAGTCGACCAAGTGGCAGGCGCCGACCGCCGCACCAGTGACCGTCGCACCGATCGACAGCGACAAGCACGCCAACAACGGGCATAAAACCCACTAGAACAACGGAACTCGACGAGAGGCTCGGCCAAGCGGCCGGGCCTCTTTCGTTTTTGGGGCGCGCAAGGCTGATACACTCGCCCGGTTGCCTGTGCCGATCCCGCCGGTGTTCGTTCTGGCCGCGCTCGTCATCCTGCTGGGCACACAGCTCGCCTACGTCGTGGCACCGCGGGCGCCGCGCTACCTCGTCCGTCTGGGCCTGAGCGCGCTGGCCGTCCTCCTCGGGGAGGCGTTCGGTATTGCCGGCGTGGGCGGCACCCTGGCCCTTGGCGAGTTGCACCCGGTCAACGACCTGCTGGTTCTGGCCATCGTGCAGTGGGCGGCCACCCGCTGGGCACGGCGTCTCCAGCCCGCCTAGCCATGTCACGTACGTTTGAGGCCTCCGCGAATGAGGTACAACTTGGGCAATATCCCGCGAGTGGGGAGCTCGAGAGGAGTTCGTGATGGTGTGGCAAGTCGGCGTGCTGCTGGTCGGCATTGGCTTCCTCCTGCTCAGCATCTTTGCCTCCTTCATCCTTCTCAACATGACGCGTAGCCTGCGGACGATCGAGGCCCTCCTGTCCCTGACGCTCGACGAAGCCCGGCTGGCGCTCCCCGAGCTGCGCCACAGCCTGCAGCAGATCGATGACATGGTCAGCGGCGTCAACGACAAGTTCACCGCCGCCGACCGGGCGATGAATGCCACCGGCGCCGTGATCAGCGGTTGGCGCGATCGCGTGCGCGATGCCTTTGGCGGACTCGGGCGCCGCCGTCGATCACCAGCCGGTCAGCAACGGGAGGAAGCATGAGGGAACACCGACTCCGCCACCAGCCCGCGACCACCGGCCACGAGGTGCCGACGGCAACTGCCCACCTTACGGAGTTGAAGCTCCCGGCGGTCGGCGATTACATCGTCGTCGCCAAGCGGGCCGCCGCCTCCCTGGGCCTGGTCGTCGGGTTTTCGGTCCAGGAAATCGACGATCTGAACATCGCGATCACCCAGGCCTGCGAAAGCGCCATTGCGGCCGCCACCCAGCAGTGGGGGAGTGGCAACGGGCAGCTGAAGTTGATCTTCAAGAGCCGCCCCCGCCGGCTCGAGGTCGAGGTCCGAAGTGTGCCCCCGCGCGCGGTCGAGCAGCAGACGGTGCGCCGTGCCCAGCGCGAAGCGGAGCTCGACTATGAAACCATTGGCTTGAACATGATCCGGCTCTTCGTCGATGAACTCCGTTACCAGGTGGACAACCAGACTGGAACCATGCGGATGAGGATGGTCAAATACCTGATCGAGTAGATCGGCCAGCGGCTTCGCCGTCCACCGTCCGACCCAACCGAGAGCTCGTTCGTCGCCTGTTCCTCAACTATCAGAAGACCAAAGATCCCGAGGTCCGCCAGCAACTCGTTGAGCTGTTCAACAACCTGGTGATCTTCCTAGCCAAGAAATTCAGCAACCGTGGCGAGCCACTCGAGGACATCGTCCAGGTCGGCTACATCGGCCTGCTCGCCGCGATCGAGCGCTTCGAGCCGCAGCGCGGCCTGGAGTTTTCGACCTTCGCTACGCCGACCATCGTTGGCGAAATCAAGCGGTACTTCCGGGACAAGAGCTGGGCGGTCAAGGTGCCGCGCCGCCTCCAGGAAACGATGCAGCGTGCCGATGTCGCCTCGCAGCGGTTGCAAGCGAAACTCGGTCGCCAGCCATCGGTGAACGAGATCGCCAAGGAGCTCGAGCTGCCGCCGGAAGATGTGCTGGAAGCGATGGAGGCCAGTCCCGCGCAGCGCACCATCCCCTTCGAGTCGACGGGACCCGCGCCCAGGGATGACGACGGTCTCCAGCTGACCGAGCGTCTGGGGCGAGAGGACGAGAACCTCGACAAGGTCGAGCTGCAGGATCTACTGGACCAGGCGATGCGCCATCTGACACCACGCGAGCGACGGATCATGTATCTGCGCTTCGTCGATGAGTTGCCCCAGGCGGAGGTCGCCAAGCGGCTGGGCATCTCCCAGATGCACGTCTCCCGGTTGCAGCGGGCCGCCGTCGAGCAACTGAAGAAGGAGCTCCCCGTCTCGAGCTAGCCGATCGGCAGGCCGCGGCTCGGTAGGATTCGAACTCAGTACAATGACGAAGCGCGCAGGCCAGATATGACGAGCGCGGACATCCGCCAACGTTTTCTCAACTTCTTCAAAGAGCGGGACCACAAGGTGTTACCGAGTTCCTCCCTGATCCCGTTCGGCGATCCTACGACGCTGTTCACCATCGCCGGTATGGTCCAGTTCAAGCCGTACTTTCTGGGTCAGGCGAAGCCGCCATACCCGCGCACGGCCACGTGTCAGAAGGTCTTTCGCTCGGTGGACATCGACCTCGTCGGTCATGACGGCCATCACCTGACCTTCTTCGAGATGCTGGGTAACTTCTCCTTCGGCGACTATTTCAAGGAGAAGGCGATCCCCTACGCCTGGGAATTCTTGACGAAAGAGCTGAAGCTCGAAACAGCGCGGCTGTGGGCCGGCATCCACAACGACGACGACGAAAGTTTCGAGATCTGGAAGAAAACCGGCGTGCCCCCCGAGCGGATCCGGCGTTTCGGTGATGAGTACAACTTCTGGGCCGCCGGTCCAACCGGACCCTGCGGTCCCGATTCCGAGATCCATTACGACTGGGGCGAGGAGTACGGCTGCGGGCGACCGGACTGCGGGCCGAACTGCGAGCACTGTGATCGCTTTCTCGAGGTCTGGAACCTGGTTTTCATCACCTGGAACCGGGACGAGTCCGGTGTGCGGACACCCCTCCCCAAGAAGGGGATCGATACCGGCATGAGCCTCGAGCGGCTCACCTCGGTTGTCAGCCAGAGGCGGTCGCTCTTTGACACGGACGCATTTCAGCCGCTCATTCAGCATTTTGCCGAGGAAGCGGGCAAACCCTACGGCAGCGATCCGGAGACCGACGTCTCCTACCGTGTGCTCGCCGATCACGCTCGTGGCACCACCATGCTGCTCGCGGATGGGGTCGTCCCCGCCAATGACGGGCGTGGGTACGTGCTCCGGCGCGTGATCCGCCGCGCCATGGTCCATGCTCGGCGGTTGGGGCCGGCCGTTCACCTGTCGTCTGGCGTGCCCATCGTCGCTCGCCTGCTGGGACCGGTTTACCCCGAGGTCAAAACGCAGGCCGATCGGATTGCCGAAACCGTCCGATCCGAGGAGGAGCGCTTCGGTGTCGCCCTGCGTCAGGGGATGGAGCGCCTGCAGCCCTTGCTCGAGCGCGGAACCCTTCACCCCGAAGAAGTGTTCTATCTGCATGACACCCTCGGCTTTCCCATCGAGCTCACAGCGGAACTGGCAAAGGAGCGAGGGATCGAGGTCGACCTGGACGCCGTGGCCGCACTGATGCAGAGCCAGCGTGACCGCAGCCGGACCGCGACCAGCAATTTCAGCGCGCCGCTGGCAGGACGGGCGAGCCGCTTCGTCGGCTACGACCATTTGGAGGCCGATACCTCCGTCACCGACGTCTTTCCGGTTGCCGGCGAAGCTGAGCGGGCTGACGTGTTTCTCGAGGACACCCCCTTCTATGCCGAGCGCGGCGGGCAAACCGCCGACACCGGCTGGCTGAGCTGGAATGGGTCGAAAGCCCGCGTCGTTGACGTGCAGCCGCAGGGCGAGGCGATCCGGCATCGCGTCGAGATGCCGCCCGCCAAACTGAAGCCGGGCGACCATGTCCACGCAGCGGTTGATGCGCCGCGACGCCGGGCCGTCGCTCGGCATCATTCGGCCACCCACCTGCTGCACCGCGCCCTGCGGGACGTGCTCGGCGAGGGGGCGGTCCAGGCCGGCTCCTCGGTGCAGCCCGACTACGCCACGTTCGACTTTCGTTTTCCGCGCGCGCTGACGGCCGAGGAGGTCGACCGCGTTTCCGCCCTACTGAACGAGAAGATCCGGGCCAACCTTGTGCGGCGTGTTGAGGAATTGCCCCTCGAACAAGCGATCGCAACCGGTGCGGTCGCGCTCTTCGACGAGAAATACGGCGAGTGGGTCCGCGTCGTCTCCTTCGGCGACTGGGCTCGGGAACTCTGCGGCGGCACGCACGTCGAACGGAGCGGTGAGATTGGCATCGCGTTGATCTCGACCGACCGCAGTATCGGCGCCGGCGTTCGTCGCATCGAGATGCGGGTGGGCGCGGCGGCTGAGCAACAGATTCGGAACGCCGAACGCGTGCTGCGCGAATTGGGCGACATCCTGAGAACGGCGCCGTCGGAGCTGCCTGCCCGGGTCGCAGCCCTGCAGACGGAGGTCAAGCGCCTCGAGAAAGACGCCGCGAACCTTCGCCAACGGCTGGCAGCCGGAGGAAGCGCCCGGCTGGAAGAGGCCGAGGTGGATGGCGTCCGCTTGATTCTGCAGCGGGTCGACGACCAGGAAAAGGATCTGCTTCCCTACGCTGACCAGGTGCTCAACCGCGCCAATGGCAACGGCGTGGCGATCGTCATCGCCGGTCGCAATTTTGCCTTCAAGGTCGCGAGCCCGCTTGCCGACCGGCTGCCTGCGAACGATCTGATTCAGGCGTTCCGCAAAGTCGCGGGGGGGAAGGGCGGCGGCCGCGGCCAAGTCGGTCAGGGTGGCGGCATCGATCCTAACCGCGTCGATGACGCGTTCAAGTCCGTGCAGGACTACGTGCGCAAGCAGCTGAAGCCCCCACCCCGACCCTCCCCCGCAAGCGGGGGAGGGGGTAATCCATGATCAAGTTCAAGGACCGCATCAAACGGTTGCGGCGCGGCGCAGATTACGAGAACTACTACACGGCGCTCGACATTGGCACCGAATACATCAAGGCGCTCGTCGTCAAGCGCGAGGGCCGCAACGGCATGGTATTGGGCGCGTCACGCCAACGACAGGAGTACGCGGACATGCAGGCGGGGGTTCCATCGGATATCCAGGGGATCATCGACAGCTGCGACCGGGCGATGTCGCAGGCCGAGGACATGTGCGACACCATCCCCGGGCAGGCCGTGATCGGCATCGCGGGCGAGCTGGTCAAAGGTTTCAGCACGTCCGTGACCGTACCGCGGGCGGATCCCAACCTCAAGATCAATGAGGTCGAGCTGATTCAGACCCTCCAACTGGTGCAAAAGCGCGCGCTTCGAGAGGCCGGTCATTCAATGAGCCTCGAGCTCGGGGTTCCGGACGTCAACGTCAAGCTGATCAACTCCGCCATCACCAGCGTGCGCATCGACGGTTTCGCCGTGAACAACCCGATCGACTTCCAGGGCAAGCAGATGGTGATCACTGTGTTCAACACGTTCGCGCCGCTGACCCACGTCGGCGCCCTGCAGACGATCGCTTCGGAGCTCGACCTGGAGCTGATCGCAACCGTCGCGGAACCGTACGCGATGGCGCGCTGCGCCGCCACCGACGAGGTCTACGACTTCGGCGGGATCTTTATCGACATCGGCGGCGGCACGACCGATATCGCGCTGATCCGAAACGGTGGCATCGAGGGGACCCGGATGTTTCCCCTCGGAGGGCGCGTCTTTACCAAGAAGCTGGCGTCGCGCTTCGGGATCTCGTTCAACGATGCCGAGGCGGTCAAGCTCCGGCATTCCAAGGGCGAGCTCCCACCCGATCAAGTCGAGAAGGTCCATGCGGTGCTGGCCAGGGACGCCGAGGTGCTGGTCGAGGGGGTGGCGATCACCCTGCAGGAGATGGCCAAGGGCGACCGGCTGCCGACCGCCATCTACCTGGCGGGCGGGGG
>Ga0209806_1002137_pt1 | contig 12468 bp, 14 predicted proteins | sample GraSoiAngelo_152_FD_186166 | JGI IMG/M metagenome (GOLD analysis project Ga0209806, IMG submission 186166) | Grasslands soil microbial communities from the Angelo Coastal Reserve, California, USA - 14_1009_12_30cm (SPAdes) (version 2) | ecosystem: Environmental > Terrestrial > Soil > Grasslands ... | reverse complement strand
GGCCGTCTGCTGCGACGGACTACTGTCCTGAACGGTCAGAGTTACCGTGTAGGACCCTGCCGAATCGAATGTGTGTGATACAGTCGTGCCTGTTCCAGTAGAGTTATCACCGAAGGTCCAACTGAACGAGTAGGGTGATGTCCCGCCTGTGGCCGTTCCCTTGAAGGTAATTTGTTGGCCAGCTTGAGGAGATGAGGGGGTAAAGGTGAAGCTTGCTGAAAGGGGCGTTGGGTTCTTGACTGTGACAGTCTGCTGTGACGTCGCCGACTGCGGCGGTACGCTTCTATCTACGACTGTCAGAGTGGCAGTATATGATCCTGCAGACGAATAGGCGTGCGAAGTTGTCGATCCTGTTCCCGATGTCCCATCGCCAAAGCTCCAACTGTAGGAGTAAGGAGAGGTGCCTCCCGACGCCGTGGCAGTGAATGTCACTGTCTGGCCTACGGTAGGCGTCGTCGGCGCGTATACGAAGCTGGGCTTGAGTTGAGAGCTACTAGGCGTGTAGAGTATGTGCGGGTCGAACCATAACTCTTCAGGCTGGGTGGTGCATGGGACGTTTGTCGAATAACCACAAACATGCTGCTCCCACATGATCGGTAGCTTGTTGTTTGTAGTAGTGTTAACGATCCAAGGAGTGTTAGCCCAAGTGGCAGTCCACGTCGTGTTCGAGTAAAGCGTCGTAGCAGTCGACCATGCTGTTCCAGTAGTCGTGGTATTGACGTACATGTTGATAGAGGGGCAGGATCCGCATGTGCCGCTACCTCCTCCTCCGCTCACGAGCTTTGGCGTGTCGGTGGCCTCGATGAAGACCAGCGCCCCTGCTGTCCCGGTCCCGGAGAGTAGCAGGATACGCCCTTGACCACTGTCGCCGGTGACCCTGCTCGGGTTCGACCAGCCAGTATATGGCTTGGCCATGAGCCGGGTCCAAAACCTATCGTCGGTTCCATTGTGGTAGGCTAAGTAGAAGTTGCCCGTGGCTCGGTCCAGCGTGCTGGAGCGCCGGTCGGACGAGGATGATGCTGGATATGTGAACGTAGAGGTAGGTTTGAAGCTCTGAGTTGTACCGTTCCAGTCGACCAGAGTAGCGTTCTCTGTGAGAGAGACCGCGGGGGTGCACGCGGATGTAGCAATGCTGCTGCAAGGACCCTGAAGGACTAGAACACTGTGCCCGGGCACGGGTTGAAGCTGCGGCATGAAGGAGGCGGCCGTCTGGGCTGTCTGTGTCTGAGCATTGAAGAGCGAGTTGCCGTTGCCACCGTTACACGTCCAGGACGAGTTGGACGTTGGGTGGGCAATCCGGCTGCTGCAGAGGTCGACTGTCTGACGGTTGACCGAAGTGTCAACCCAAGAATATGCTATCTGAAGATAGCCATTCGGATCCACCTGTATTACAGGAAACTGGAAGTTCTGGGTCGAGGATGAACTGCTCACGGACTGAACTCTCCCCCAAGTGATCGCGTCCGCCGAGTCTGCAACTGTGCCTATTACGAACTCGATGTTATGGTTCATATTTACCGAGCCCGCATTCCGCGCGGCAACCAAGTAGACGATTAGCTGGTTGTTGGCGCTGTCGTCATAGTAGGTCGCCGAACAATTGATGTAGAAGTTACCCACGCCAGCTGCGCCCGAGCCGATGGTCTGGTTGACCCGCCATGTGACTCCATCAGGGCTATATGAGTATACACACTCATAGCAAAGACTTGTGGTCGCCCCGCTGCTTGTACAGCCGCTTCCCGGAAGAGATACGTTCTGAGAATAGAACACGTAAAAGTCCTGCCTGCTGCTCGGTCGCGGGTTCTGGAATAGCTTCTGCTGAGTGTAGGGAAGTGAGAAGCTGCTTTCTGTGGGATAATTGCCAGATGAACAATTCTGAGCGTTCGGACAACCTGTCCTCGTAATCTGGGTCGCGTTGTCGCTCGTCCCTGATGAGGCCTCTGAAATTCTCAGTGGCAAGGTGAGCGTGAGTGCGAGTAAGGCGAGAAATAGAACTAGAAATCCGAACTTGTTCCGAATGCCCATCAGGTCTCCTATACCTTTTCCGCCAAGTTTGTAGGCTCGAGGAATATTTGAGTCGTAAGTCCACAGACTCTTACCATAGACCACTTTCGAACACTGATGAAGCTGAGGGGAGACGGAAACTTGTGAATGGCCCCTTAGTGTCCGAGACTTTAGTCCGTCGAGCAGCGCTACGTCACGAGCACGCCGTGAGTGGCGCTGTAACCATACAGTCGTGCACTCTCCTTGTAGTAGGGAATCCTTTTCAAGGCTCCAGATAGCCAAGGGAAAAGACATAGCTGAGACCTCAACTTGGCATGCGTTGAGTTTGGTCTGGAACATTTGAACGTGAGACAGTGTCTTTGACTAGCCCAGAGGTTCGCCAGAAGAAGCCTGGACTATTACACTTCCCTGGGCTCGGCCATTTCCTCGTCATAGTGATATTCACTGGGATAGAGATCGTCGGGTTGATCGAGTGGCTTGCGCTCTCGAACGGAGGGACCCCTTTCACGGTTCTCGGCCAAGCCTACCCAATACTGCAATCGGGAGCCATATCCTCCCGAGTAGGAACAACTGGCTTCGCGGCACTAGTCCTCGCCGTATTCTTACTAGTCGAACACATCATCACTCAGGTGGACGCCACTGGGCGATTCATCTCAGGAAAGCAGTTCGTGGAGATTCTCACGTTCAGCAGCCTGGAGTCCGCGATCTGGGTCGTATGGCTGAAACTCATACCCGTGAACGGGATTCTCGCTATCACCTTTTTCCTCGGAGCCCTCTTCGTGGAACACCATATCGCAGACAATGTGAAGAAGGGACTTTCCTTCTTCAAGCTCTCCAGTACCAGAATCGTCTTCACTGGACTCCTCATACTAACAATATCCGAGGTCATAGGCGCAGTAGTCTGGGTAGGAAACCAGAACCTACTGGCTGTGTTGATCGCGGGCTCTCTGCTCGAACACTACATTGCAAGAAACGTTGGGCTAATCCGCTAGACCACCTAGGAATAGCCTAGCTCGGCCAGAATCTCGGTAGTGTGTTGTCCGAGTCGTGGGGCGGGTGTCGTTTTCTTCGGTTTTGTCTTGTAGAATCTCATTGGTGAGCCTAGTCCCGGAACGTCGCCGCTGGACATGATGATCATTCTTCTATTGCGGACATGGGCATCTCGCGCGACGTCTCGAATGTTGAAGACTGGTGTGGCCGGAACGTTAGCCTGATCTAGAATCCTCTGCCACTCGTTGGCTTTTTTCCGGCGAAACATTCGCTGGAGAACGGGAATTAGGACGTGTCTGTTTTTCACCCTTGATGGATTGGTCGAGAATCTTCTATCCGCAAGTAATCTCTCCAGACCTGTGGCCTGGCAGAAACTTCCCCATTGGCGACCGTTTCCAATCGCGAGGACCAAGTATCTGTCTTTGCACCTGAACGCCTGGTATGGAACAATGCTTGGATGGGCTGAGCCTAGCCGTTGGGGTTCTTTGCCGGTTGAGAAGTAGTAGCTGGCGAGATAGGTGAGCCATGACACGATCGAGTCGTGAAGAGAGAGATCGATGTAATCTCCTCTTCCGGTTACTAGTCTTCTGGAGAGCGCTGCTAGTATCGCGGTGGAAGCGTAGTGTCCTGCTGCCAAATCGGCGACAGGAACGCTCATCCTGATAGGCGGTCGTCCCTCCTCCCCGGTTGATGCCATGATCCCGCTCATTGCGAACGCGATGAGGTCGTAGCCTAGCCGGTCTCGGTCGGGGCCTGTCTGGCCGAAACTGGAGATAGAAGCGTAGACAAGCGCTTTGTTTATCTTCCGTAATCTCGGATAGTCGAGGTTGAACCGGGCCATTCTTCCTGGTTGTGAGCTCTCCACGAAAATATCAGCATCAACAACCAGTTTCCGGATTATCTTCTGCGCCTCAGGCTTCTTGAGGTCCAGTACAACGCTCTTCTTCCCCCGGTTAAGACTCAGAAAATAGTAGCTTATCCCGTCAACAAATGGTGGACCCCAACCCCGGGTCTCGTCTCCGGTTCCCGGTTTCTCGATCTTGATCACCTCCGCGCCGAGATCAGAGAGTATCATGGTGCAGAAGGGGCCGGCGAAGTCCTGTGTCAGATCGATGACTCGCAGACCCTCGAGCGGGAGGCCCATGTTCTTTTTCTCGAAAGCGGACTGGATTAATGTCTAGCTTGGGTTGGGATTCTGGCAGTCTGAAGCGCGTCAAGGACTCCGCTTATCTAGTCGACATCAGGTAGTGCTTAATCGTACAACCATCAAGTCGGGTCGAACATGAAAATTGGAACGATGAGAAGGATCGCGACCTTACTAGTCGTAGTGGGTGTCATCTCAACAGTGATCGGATTCTACACCATTTTCATCTCACCCTACGCCATATGGGGCGACGGCGATTCTTCTCAATGCCGCTTTACTCGGTCAGCTGGATGCCAATTGATTACTAAGGCTCCCGAATACGGTCTTATCTTGATCGCAATTGGTGCTCTACTACGTACGTCAACTCGGACCAAGAAAACGGGAGTTGTAGGAAAAGAGGCTAGTTCGCAAGTCTCTCCCTCCCAGACCGGATATTATCATGGTGCAGAAGGGGCCGGCGAAATCCTGTGTCAGATCGATTACTGGAAGTCCCGCTAAGGGAAGACGCATGTTCTTATCCTGAAGGCGAACCCGATTAGTGTCTAGCCTATCATCGTGTTTCCTAGATGAGTGCTGTCACGGAGTTCGATCACGTGTACTTTCCGGGTTCTAATCCCTTCGAAGCGCCTAATCTCCGCCTGATCATTAGCTTGTAATAAATTGTGATCATAAACACGGCCACGAAGCCGAGGATTCCTAGAATCAGGACCCAAATATTGTTGGGGAGAATAATATTCGATATCAATACGATAAATGTCACGACAACGGCGATGGCGTTTCGGGCATTTTTCTGACGTGGAGGTCTTGTTATTTTTCTAAACCAGCGTCCGTTCATCTCGGCCAGAAAGTCTTTTGTCAAAAGGTATCCAGACATGGACCCAAGTATTGAATCAACAGCGCAGTAGGGACATACTACTGTTCCGTCAGCGAGCCATTCCGTGACCTCTGACGGGGAGAATATTTTCAGACAGGAAAAGCAACCACAATCGGAGCTTTTCTGAACCTCCTCAAGGTTATGACTGGAGTGAGAATGGGCATTGACTAGTTCTGTCTCGGAATAGTGTGATGGCATTTTGTCAATTCTGGAGGGACATTACTCTTGTATAAGCGAAGCTCAACGCTCCTATCTGGGAACCAAGAAAATTTTGACCGAGAAATAATTGGCTGGAGGTGATCTCTGCTAGTTGTCATCCGAGGATGATACGATTCTTGAGGCTGCTCGTAGGACCGGCGATATCTTGGGTCTGAGCGGGTTCTCTCTGACTGCCGTGTTGTGGCAGGAGGTTGATTTTCCTGGTCGGAGGGGTGCCAAGGTTATTACTCCGCATTTTCCAGTCCTTGTTGGTTCGAAGCTTGTTATTTCCGAGATCCTGCGAGGACGGCTTGCCGCGGAAGATTGGGGTCCTATTCTAGCGCCATCGTTAATCTTTTACCGGAAGCTCAAGCGAAGATCGACCGTAGGAACGTTTCTTAGGATTTTACCGGCATTACTGATTCTGACAGGGTTTCTTGTTCTCCCTGAGGCTCTAGCATCTCCTGTCCCGTTGATTGTGGGCCTGATTGTCGCGGCTGTGGTTTTCTTCGTTCTAGGTGTCTACAGCGCGATAAGATTGGACCGGTTACTAGTCCTCGAGGCAGACAAAGAGGCTGCAAAGGTCATTGGGTCAGTATCGTTGATTGAGGCTCTGCGGAAGTTTGAACATCTTCGAGAGCTGGACGCGGCGAGAGGCGGAGAATGGCCGGAGTACGGTGACCATCCAAGCATAACCAAGAGAATAGCGAGCTTGCAGAATCCTTGAGACGTCCAAGAAAAAAGGGTTGCTGGAACGGTTCGATTCATCTCGGAATCGTCACGGTTGTGTAGGACTCTTTTTCTGGGGCATATGGTAGAGATTCGGATAGGCTAATGTAATTAGCAACAAGGAGACAGCAGGAAAAACAATCCACCGATCATTCAAAGAAGAGAGACCGAACCAGAATAGGATGGCTACCCCTATCCAGACCGCCAGGTTAATCGTGGCGAGGATTTTGTAGACACGCCGACTCCCAGTTCGAGGCTTCAAGTCTTTGTTGCCTTCTCGAAAAGCGGGTGAGTTTCCTTCCATGCAACTCTTAAGTCTCGTATCTTCCTGCGTTCTAGCAGTATAGCGACAATTACCGTTCCGAGTACGTATGCGACAACACCAGCGAAGAGAAAATCCGGGGTGAGAAATCGACCGAATAACGCATCCACAACGAATAGTGAAACCCAGGAGGGGAGGATGACATAAATGGAAAGTCTTACCTTACCTCCACCCCATTGGACATAGTCTGGATGTGAGGCTTCCCGATGAGCTCTATAGAGCATCGCCTCGACCTCGACACTACAAATTGGGCATCTTGTTCGAATCATCCTAGGAATAGCAGGGCTGGGTCCGACTAATCAAGAACGCGGTGTGCTCTTTACAGTCCGACTTTGTTGGCTGACTTGTCCTCTAAGAGCGTTTGAATTTTGTTACGGATTCTCTTTCTACGGCGTTCAGACAGAACCCCGACGACTATGATTATGAAGAGACAGGCATCGAATGTAATGAACATGGCAATTGTTCCAGAAGAGTAGCCAATCGCCATCAAGTATGGTAATAGGTTGAATAGCCCAATCACTATCAAGAAGATGAAGAAAGCAATAACTCTTGTAGTGTCTCTCGTGTTCAAGGACTCGCTTAACTCGGGCGACTGGGGCAGCTCCTTCTCTTTGTCCACAAGCCAGAATATCCCGACCGATACTATCAACACGAAACCCCAGATTGGGTCTAACGGGAGATAACCCAGAAGCGACCCACCGACGACCAATGCTACGACACCAATCAAAAAGGAACGCATTCGCATTTTGTCTTGCTCACAGTCTTAAAATAATGAGATAGCTTGAGACAGCCGAGAAAAAAGGATTGCTGATCCAGGATAGTTCTAAGCACAAACCTGTTGCGGAGATTCTTGTTGAAGGTGAGTTGTCTCCGTTCGAGCATGAAGCTCTCTACAAGCTTCTCAAGAAACATTTCCGGCTAGAGCAGCCGGCGTACTCTGAGCTTCTCGACGAAACCATTGGGACCCGTGTCAACATTATCTTCCATCATTCTTACGATCGGAGCTTCTTTACCGATATCTTTCAAGAGGACTGGCGTGATCTTAAGGACTTATTCAAGCAGATTAGGTATCGGAGGGGCCGGCTTGGAGCAGCCTTCACACTTACTTTTGCCGAAGAAAAAGTCAAGCTGATCTTCTCTCTCGGCCTCTTGAGGGATGAGGAGCTGGGTTCAGCTATGAACCAGATAGGACATCTGACAGGTATTGTCGGGCAGATGTTGCGTCCCGAGACAATGATCGAGCCTCTAGAGCGGGTTGAAACATCGTATGATCGGAGGACGGATAGATGGCAGGGCTTCCGGGGCGTAGGCTCTACCGACAAGAAGGAGTATTTTTTTGACGAATCATTATTTCGATGGAAGACCTGTTAGATTCTGACTGTTCTTGACAGTCGTAAGAAACAAGAACTCATTCAACGGAAAGATTAGTACCCGATGACCCCCACGCTCATGGCCGGCCCTGACCGGCCCCGGCGAAACAATATGGGGCGACTGGGTACATCTCCTGGTCCAGGCCACCTTCTTTTTATTTGATGTTCGGTGGCTGAGGTTGTGCGTTGATCACTCTCACTCTTCTCAAGTCCAATGGAGGCGTCCCGTCAGAGACCGTGACCGTGTTTCCCGCGCAGATCGGTTCTGGTGAGATGCTATGGGTTGACGCGGAGAGCCCAACGGACCAGGAGCTGGCTGATCTGAGGCAGAGGTTCGGCCTCGACGAATATGCGGTCGAGGATGTGATCCACAGAAACCAGCGGCCCAAGATGGAGGACTATGGAAAGAACGTGTTTGCAGTAGTCCACGTGCCCGTTGCGAAGGGTCATAGTAGCGAGATAATCGAGCTATTCGTCTTCTTCCAGAAAAACTGGATCATCACCATTCACTCGGTCGATTCAGAGCTAATCCATTCCGTGGACGCTAGGATCAGGGCAAGAGGCCTGTCACCCCTCACGACAAGTCCCTCTCCGGACCTGCTCTTCTACATCTTCCTGGACTTTGCAGTCGACGCTTACTACCCCATCTTGGACGAGGAGGAAAATCGTTTGGAGGAGATCGACAAGAAGGCGACCACGACGTTCAAGACGCGTGTGAAGAGGATGGAGAATATTGTAGCGATCATAACGACGATAGAAGGCGTGCGCAAACGGTTGATGGCGCTCCGGCGTTCTCTCACGCCGACCCGGGATATGCTTGGGATGGTGATGCGTGGGGCGGTGCCGTTCGTCGCAGACGCGAGTCTCCGAAGTTTCAGAGACGTCTACGATCACTCTTTCCAGTTGTTGGAGACGATTGATAATGACCGTGACAGGACGAGTGATGTTCGCGACCTGTACATTAGCCTACACTCAGCCTCAACAGATAATACAATCAAGGTTCTTACCCTGGTTGCGACAATATTTCTTCCACTCACGCTCCTCGCAGGAATCTATGGAATGAACTTCACCCCAGGTTTCTTCCAACCGGGGACTGGTGATCCGCGCGGATTCTACGTACTGATCCTCGCGATGATCATCATATCGCTCGGATTCGTCTACACGTTCAAGAGAAGCGGCTGGATCTAAGCAGCCAGGATTCTTCTTTCCGTCTCGGGCGGGGGGCGGTGCAAACCCAAATTTAGCCCATGCTCACTTCTCTATGAGCACGACGAAATTGGAAAAGTTGAAGTCCGCGGACTACAAGGCTCCCGGCGGAAAACTGGTCAGGATCAGACTGAAAGAGGATCAGGGCCAGATCCGGTCGGTCAGGATTACGGGAGATTTTTTCCTGATTCCCGAAGAGAGTCTCGGGAAACTTGAGAAGATGCTGGAGGATGTTCCCTTGCGAGAGCCGGAATTGCGTCTTCTAGTTGACCGGTTTTTCCGCGGGACGGGGGCTCAGGGGCTAGGGGTTTCCTCTGACGATTTTGTGAAAGCAATACTCTCAGCGAAGGAGACGGTGTAGATCTTGGAAACCTGGCGGCTGGTTGATGTTGAGTATCCTGATAATCCGTTCATGAACCTGGCGGTGGAGGAGGCAATACCCCGCGTGGTCGGCGAAGGAAAATCTCCCAGTACCGTCCGTTTCTGGCACAACTCCAACACGATCGTTATCGGTTGCTTCCAGTCTGCTCGGCTCGAGGTGAACATGGAGGCTTGCAAGGAGACCGAGACCGAGATCGTCCGGAGGTTTACCGGCGGGGGCGCAGTATACCATGACAGTGGGAACTTGAACTATGCGATATCGTTGCGGAAGGGTCATCCACTTGTTCCAGGCCTGAATCTGCAATCTGTATTTGAAAAACTCTCAGAAGGCTCAGTGCAGGGCTTACGTAAGCTCGGAGTGAAGGCTGAGTTCCAGCCTGTAAACGATATCCAGGTTGACGGGAAGAAAGTGTCCGGGGCTGCGGGAAGTATTCGGTGGAACACAATATTCCATCATGGCTGTATTCTGGTTGGTTCGGACTTGAGTATTCTTGGGAAGGTGTTGAATGTTCCGCGGGCGAAGCTCGAGGATAGACATGTTGCGAGTGTGCAGAAGAGAGTGACGACTGTGCGGGACGAACTGGGACGAGACGTTTCCACACGCGAGGTTCAGGATGCTATTGTGAATGGGATTGAGAGTTGTTACGGGGTTAGGGTAGAGTCTGGGGATCTGACAAAGGAGGGGTTGGGTTTGGCGGAGGAGTTGTATCAGACCAAGTATAGCCGGTTGGAATGGAACTTGGAGCCCTGATCCTGATCAAGACTCGGCTCCGCCTTGGTCAAAGGCTGTATTCTCCTGTTCGCATCAGGCATAGTGATCTTGGTCAATAGCTCGCCGTGGGTCCGGAACCAGTCGGGAATAATGACAGCGCGCAGTAATTCTTGAACCGTGACTCCCCTCTCCTTCGCCTCTGCGTCTATTAGGTTGAAGGTCTGCTGTCCGAACGCTACCATCACTTTTATCGAGGACATGTTTTCTTTTTCACACCATTCTTTCTGACTCGTTATCCCTAAGGGTCTTAGAGAAATGGCCCGGAGAGATACCTTAGACGACTGGTACGTTTACCGGCTGGAAATCATATAAGTCTGCCGGACAAACCGGTTCTGAAAACCGTGCCCGCGACGAAGAGCACGAGAGCGGAGAGCGTCGACGGTTATCTCGCGGCGCTACCGGAAGATATGCGGGCCGCGCTCGAAAGGCTTCGCAAGATAATCAAGGCCGCGGCACCCGGAACAACCGAAGTGATCAGCTACAGGGTTCCAATTTTCAAGCTTCAAGGTCATCTCCTGGTTGGCTTCGGCGCGGCAGGGAATCGCTGTTCGTTCTATGTTATGAGTTCGAGCATGATTCCCAAACTCGCACTCGCACGGGCAGGCGAGCTAAAGGGGTACGTTGTCAGAGGTGCTACCATCCACTTTTCGCCTGACAAGCCGCTTCCGGCCGCGCTCGTGAGAGAACTTGTCAAGGAGCGTATTGCTGAGAACGAGAAACTGGCGAGAAAGCGAGGATCCTGAGCCTTGAGCGCCTCTAGGAATATTGCCGCTTTAGATTGTCTATGCGTTCAGTTATCGTTGGCCAGGGAGAAACCTTCCTCTTCCACATCGTCAGCTTTTCCACCTTCCTCTCTTCCAAGTCTATGATGTGAAAGGTATCGATCTTCTCGAGAGCTCGTAAGAACTGTTCTCTCCCAACAATCTGGGCTACCTGTCTATCTGCTTTCAATCGAAGTCTTCTGACAAGGTAGAAGTTGTAAGCGCGTGGTAGAACAAGAACAGCGACAACCGCCAAGAGAAACGGCGCCACAACCGACGGCGAAAGAAGAAGAGGTATCCCAATAAGAGGAAAGAGAACAGGAAAAAGTACAGCAAAGATGACGGTGGTCAGTATGAGGGTCAAAACCAACCGGACAGCTAGACTCCACACTCGTCGAATTTCAGGCCTGAGCTGGTAGAAAATACCCGAGGCGATCAGAGGCCTCCACTCCTCAATTTCCAACCTTCCGTTCAAAGCCACTGGCAAGACAACATGACCGCGCCTCGGTCCCTTCACAGCGAGAACGCACTGATCCGATGGAAGATTCAGAATATGCCCCAGATTACCCATCCAGGTTACCCCGACGGGTCGGAACACCACTCCCAGCAGACTAGACAACTCGGCCACCAACCGTACAATGCTGCTTTCCTCATTGCTAAGTGTCCCAACCGACTCTGCCATATAGCCCCTCTTGAATCTCTAATCTACCATGGCACAAGGAAAAGGTTACCGGGAGAAATTAGCGATGGTTTGCCCAGCTGGTATTCGGTTAACCAGCAACCAGGCCCTTCTCCTTGGCCTGGGCTAGGATAACGCAGAGAATGGGACACGCGAAAAAGTGAGACAGTCTAGAAGGTTATCCTCCTCGTCTTGCCGCGTTGGGATATGTTCTCTTTCAGAACGCGTCTTTCAGGTCCGTAACCGTAGGTTCTGAGCCAGAGCTTGACGATTTCGATGCATTTTTTGCAGCGGATCCTCCTAGCTTGGACCAGTTTTCTCTTCCATATCTCTCGGGTGGCGTTCCAGCTTTCCTGGCTCGCCCGTTTCAGCTGAGCACTTTTGTTATAGTAGCCCGTCCAATAATCAATCCAGCCGCCGGGTGTTGTGGGTGCAGATTGTCCATGTCCTACAGGATGATGACCGGCCAATCCAGGTCTCCCCTTTGCGGGGTCCCGCCCAGGTGTCCAGAAAAAAGCTCCTTGGGGAACCTCGCTCTTCTCGAATCCTATGGTAAACTTGAGATCTCTCTCAGGTGAATCAATCTGACCGTTGTACTCTGGAACTATTCGGGGGTCTAAAAAGGGGGGAGGTTGACGGAGCTATTATCGGATGATTACGCTTTGAAGAACGGTGCATAAGCGAGAAGTGTCTCGCTCTTGAAGATGCCTGGGAGGTTACTAACTCTCTCAACGGAAGTCTTCACAATGTCTTCAGAGGTTCTTGCTTGCCAGAGGGCGACTATGTCGAACTGTCCGGGTACCGTAGATGCTTCTACGAAGCCTGGGATGCTGCTGAGCTGCTTGATGACGTTCTCGCTGGTAGTGTGCTCACATGTTAACAAGGAAACGCCGAGAGCCATTTGGTTCTCGAATTTCTTGGTCGGCTGAATACCGTCGAAGCCGGTGTGAGTGTCGGTGGTGATTACGTCGCTGATGTTGCGGATTTCTTTGACTGTCTGGTATACGTTGTGTGGTGTGTTTGGTTTCAGGCGTAGAACTAGGT
>Ga0209806_1002135_pt1 | contig 12475 bp, 11 predicted proteins | sample GraSoiAngelo_152_FD_186166 | JGI IMG/M metagenome (GOLD analysis project Ga0209806, IMG submission 186166) | Grasslands soil microbial communities from the Angelo Coastal Reserve, California, USA - 14_1009_12_30cm (SPAdes) (version 2) | ecosystem: Environmental > Terrestrial > Soil > Grasslands ... | reverse complement strand
AAGACCTCATCGACGAACGCTGGAAGGTCGAGATCGAAGCCGAAGCGGTTATTGCTTAGGCTTCGGCCCCTTGCCCGACTCGATGTAGCGCTTCAGCGACTCCATGTTCTTGTGGATCGCGGCTGCGTACTGTGGCCCCAACAGACCGCCCGCGAAGCGAAGCAATCCGCCCAGCTCGTAATCCATCTCATACACAAGGCGCGTCGAACCGTCCTTGCGCTGCATGTAGGTGTAGGACCACGTTCCCTTGAGCGGGCCCTTGATGAGCCGGCCCGCACATTTCTTCGGTTTGCTGTAGACGTCCTGCTCCACCTCGAGCGTCACCTTGTTTCCACCCGGGAGGTTCAGCGCGTAGCGGTAGCGCGTGCCTTTGCCAGGCGGCCCGTCATCCAACTTTTCCACCTTCTCGAGGTAAGAGGTCCACTTCGGCGCGTTCTTCACGTCCTCCGCGACCACTGCCCACACCCGCTCCACGGGGGCGTCGACGTCAATCGACTCGCGGATCTTCGCCACGTTGGGATCATCGCATCGGATGAGTGACGTTGTTCAGGCTCGGGTGTTGGGTGCCCTCCGCCACCGCAACTACCGGCTTTTCTTCACCGGTCAGATCATCTCGACGATCGGCACCTGGATGCAGAGCGTGGCCATGCCGTGGCTCGCCCTGCAGCTCACGCACAACGGCCTTCTGGTCGGCCTGGTGCTGGCCGCGCAGTTCACGCCGATACTGATCGGCGGCCAGTTCGGCGGCATCGTCGCCGACCGCTTCCGCAAGCGCCGGATCTTGCTCGTCACCCAGTCTGCGTTCACGATTCCGTCGTTTGCGCTGTTCGCCGTAAGCGCCGGCGGTCACGCCCAGTACTGGATGGTCATCATCGCCGCCCTCGCCACCGGCACCATCAACCTCTTCGACGTGCCCGCTCGACAGGCGTTCATCGTCGAGATGGTCGGCAAGCAAGACCTGATGAATGCGATCGCCCTCAACTCATCGGTGTTCAACGGCGCCGCGGTGGTGGGGCCGTCGCTCGCCGGCGTGGTGATCGCCCTGGTCGGCGTGCCGCTTTGCTTCCTCGCCAACTCGGTCAGCTATCTCGGCGCGATAGCGGCCCTGCTGCTGATGCGGGACCTGCCGAACGTGATCCATGAGCACCACGAGCAGCCCTTCCTGTCGCGGCTCGCGCAGGGTGCTTCCTATGCACGCCATCAGCCGGTGGTGGGAGGGCTGCTGGTGGCGGTGGCGGTCTTCTCGCTTTTCGCCATGAACCGGCAGACGCTCATGCCTCTCTTCTCGGACCAGGTCCTCCACACGGGCGCACAGGGATTCGGCTTCCTGCTCGGCGCGATGGGTCTTGGCGCGCTCACTGGCGCGCTCACGTTGGCGTTCATGCCCCACCTCGGCGCCGACCCACGCCGGCAGCTGTGGATGGCGGGCATCTGGGTTGCCGCGCTGCTCGAGTTCTCGATCTCGCGCGTGTTCGTGATCTCGCTCGTGACCCTTTTTGTTGCGGGCTACTGCCAGATCTCGTTCCTGGCGACCACGAACAACCGCATCCAGACCATCACGCCTGACCATTTGCGTGGGCGAGTGATGGCTCTTTACGTGCAGGCGTTTGCGGGAGTCGGGCCGATCGGAGCCATGCAGGCGGGGTTGCTCGCCACGCTGTTCGGCGCGCCCTGGGCGATGGCGATCGGCGCCATCGCGGCGGGCGCGGTCGTGCTCGCGATCAGGCTGCTGGTGCCGGAAGTCTTCGGTCAGCCGATGAAGACTTCGAGCACCGCCGAAACCGCGAGCGCGGGCACCAGCCAGCGCAGCGCCCGTACGTAGTCGGCAAACGCCGCCAGCACCCGATCGGTCCAACCGCCGCGCGCGTCCATGTGGATCGCGGCGGCGCCGAGCTGGATGGCCAGGCCACCCGCGATGATGGCTGCGGGGATTTCGACGATGCCGTTCGGCACGATCCCGGTGAGCGCGAGCGTCCAGGACGAAAGCGCGGCGGCAAAGCCCAGCAGGAACCCGGGCGCGAACGTGAGCAGGAACCCGCTCAGACCCGCCGTCGTGATAGCAAGCACAGCCACCAGCAGGAAAGCCAGCACGTTGTGGCTGAAGACGGTGGCGACTTCGTTGATGGGTCCTCCCTCACCCGTCGACCTGATCAGGCTCGCAAGTACCGGCCTCATCACGGCCGAAGGGACCGCATTCGACGCTCCGGCGAGGTAGCCGGCGAGAGCTCCGAACGGCAAGCCTGCCGCAGCGAGCAGCATCGGAGTCCGTCGCATCCAGATCAACCGAAAGATGCCTGGGCGGGTCTCGAAGCTCGCCCGCACCGCACGCCGGGCCCGCCGCAGAGGATTGCGCAGTCCAACGTCCCGGGCCAGAAGCGCTTCTCGTGAGAAACCGCTGAAGCCCATGCGCAACAGCACGATGGCGACCACGGCCATGGCCAGCGCGAAAGCCCAGAGAAAATCGGCACGACCCAGGAGGATGAGCGCCGCCTCGACCTGCAGCACGATCGACATGGGCAGGATGATGAAAGAGGCCATCACGTTGGCCGCGCGCATGGTGCGAGCGTTGAGGCTGATGATCACGGCGCCGGCAACCATCGCGGCCACCTGACAGATCGTCGAAAGAGCGAGCGCCAGCAGGATGCCAAGCGGGAAGTATCCGAGCCCCGGGAACGCGATCAGGCAGTAGACGATCAGGCCGCCGTAGCACAGGGTGAGCGAGACCGCCAGCACCGCGGCCACCTTGCCGGCGTAAATCTCCGCCTCCCGCAGAGGAGTCGAGAGCAGCACCTCCAGCGTGGTCCGCTCGCGCTCGCCGACGAACGATTCGAGGGCGAGGACCAGCGAGAAGCTCGCCGGGATGAAGACCACGAAGAACGCGCCGACCAGGGAGAGCCGGTCGACCACGGCCGTGCCTCCGCCAAAGGCGGCGAGTGCGCGGACTCCCGACGCGGAGGCGATCGGGATCGCGAGCGTGAGCCCGACCATCGCAACGATGAGACGCAGCTCGCTGACCGCGTCGCGCAGGTCGCGGCTCGCTACGAGAGCCGCCTTACGCCGTTCGAGTTTCGGCCAGCTCACGCCGGTGGAGTCCCCCTTCGTTGTCGACGATGGCGAGGTAGATGTCCTGGAGGGTCGGGAGCTCGCGCACCTCCTGGTGCGGCTTCAATCCCGAATGGCGGCGCAGCTCGACCATGTTGCCAACCGCCAGCGCGCGACCGCCGGACATGATCCCTATGTCGCCGGCAAGCTGCTCCGCCTCGTCCATGCTGTGCGTGCAGATGACGAGCGCGCAGCCGCTCTTCTGCAGGTCCTTGAGGTAGATCCAGGCGCGGCGCGCGCTGTCCGGGTCGAGCGCCGATGTGGGCTCGTCGGCCAGGATGAGGCGAGGCCGGTGGAGCGTGGCGCGGATCAGCGCGACCTTCTGGCGCATTCCCTTGGAGAAGGTGCCGAGCCATCGATCGCCCGCGTCCGTGAGCTCGAAGGTCTCGAGCAGCTCCTCGATGCGACGCCTTCGAATCGACGGCTCGAGGTCGTAGATCGCGCCAAAGTGGTCCAGGTACGCGCGCGCCGACATGCGCTCGTACAGGCCGGGCACCTCGGGCATCAATCCAACCCGGGCCCGGACGGCGGTCGGGTCCTCCGCCGCATCGATTCCATCGACCCTGACCGTGCCCGCCGTGGGAAGCAGCACGCCGGCCATGCACCTCAGCGCCGTCGTTTTGCCGGCTCCGTTGCGGCCGAGCAGAACGAGGCACTCGCCCTCCTCGACCCGGACGCTCAGGTCCCTCAGGGCGACCACGTCGCCATAGCGCTTGGCAAGGTTGTCAACTTCGAGCACGGCTAGAGGATTGTGACGGGCGGCTGCTAGGAAGTTGGCGGTTTAGGCGGCGACGGGAACCTCGGCTGGAGCCCAGGGTCCAGGCTTCTGACCGCACGCCTACCCCAGACCGCCAGCAGCAGAAAAGCTATGACGAACCCGATGATTCCCGTCAGGAGCACAACCACCACCGGGGCGCCGAATCCGATCGCGATGAGCCCACCAATTGCGCCGGCCACTGACGCGACGATCACCGAAAGCATCCCCGGCAATGTCTGTAGGCCATGGAAGACGGACCCAAGGCGGTCCGCGCCGGTCCGCTCGATGCCCAGGGTCTGGAGAGCGCCGGGCAGGTCGTCATACGAGCTCGTCGTGAAGTGCGGCTCGAGCTCGGGGTGCAGGTCCAGGTAAGCGTTTCGGATGCGATTCATTGCCAGCACCCACCGAAAGTCATCCCGATTCAACGCCATCAGGCGGGCGACGGTGAATACGCCGGTGACGAGGACGACCGCGAGCATGAAGATCGCGATCGAGATGAACGCCGCGCCGAAGTGATCGGCCTGCGCGACCAGCGCCAGCGCGATGACGGCGCCGGAGAGGATGGTCAGGAACATGTTCACGCGGCCGAGCGATTCCTGGTAGGTCAGCGCGCGGGTCGCCAGGAGACTCCAGTGCTCGGTGGCAAGGATCTGAAGTGCTTCGGACAGCGCCCGTGATGGAGGAATCTCGGTCGACATCTAATCGCGTGGAAGATACCGCGGCAGATGGGCGAGCGAGGAGAAGCCCTTCGCCTCGAGAAATGCCGCGATGCCGTCGTGGACGTCGGCGATCGCTTTCGGGTTGACGAACGTGGCGGTGCCCACCTGGACCGCGGTGCACCCGGCCACCAGAAACTCCAGCGCATCCTCCGCGCTCGAGATCCCCCCGATGCCGATCACCGGGATGTGCACGGCGCGCGCGGCCTGGTGCGCCAGGTGGACCGCGAGCGGCCGGATGGCCGGCCCAGACAGGCCGCCGGTGCGGAAGCTCAATCGCGGTCCGTAGCTGTTGAGGTCGATCGACATGCCGACGAAGGTGTTGATCGCGCACAGGGCGTCGGCCCCGGCCGACTCGACCGCGCGGGCGATGACGCCGATGTCGCTCACCATCGGTGTGAGCTTCACCCACACCGGCAGCTTCGTCCGCCCGCGCACAGCCTCGGTCACGGCCGCGGCCGCTCGCGGGTCGTTGCCGAAGTACAGCCCACCCTGCTCCACGTTGGGGCATGAGACGTTGATCTCAAACCCGGCGATGCCAGGCACGCCGTCGAGACGCGCCGCCAGCTCGCCGTACTCCGACGCCGACTCAGCGTTGATGTTGACGAGGACGGGAAAGTCCCACCCCGCCCACTTCGGCGCGTAGTCGCGGACCACGGCGTCGGCGCCTGGACCCTGGAGTCCGATCGCGTTGAGCATCCCGCTCGGCGTTTCCGCGATGCGTGGTGGCGCGGTGCCCTCGCGCGGCCGGAGGAAGATTCCTTTGGAAACCATCGCCCCAAGGGCGCGGCGCTCGAGCAAGGGGACCTCGGTGCCGTAGCCGAACGTCCCGGACGCGGCGAGGACCGGGCCCCGAAGCTGGAGCGCACCGACCTCGACCGACATGTCCGGGGTCATGCTGTGACTGCGTAAGCAAGGTGCGAGGGTAGGGCGCCCCAATCGATGTCGGCGGCGCGATAGACCGGGCCTTCTCGGCACGCGCGGTCATATCCCCCGCGCTGGAGAGGCACGGCGCAGCCGAGGCACACTCCAGTCCCGCAGCCCATGTACGTCTCGACGGCAACCTGCGCCTCGGGCCATCGTTCCGCTACTGCAGCGAGCATGCGGTTCGGGCCGCATGCCAGCACCAACTCCGCATCAGGAGATGCGGCGACCGCCGTGCCCCGTGCTCCCTCCGAGCCGTCGTCGGTCGCCCAGAGGATCTCGTCACCCTCGGTCTCCGAGCACAGCTCGACCGCCGTCCGCGCCCCGTGCACCCACGTGACGCGTGCGCCGGCCTGTCGCGCGTCCCTGGCCGCAAGAGGCATGGGGGCTACCCCGAGGCCGCCGCTGATCAGCACGGCGGTGCGGGTGCCGGCACCGAACTCGAAGCCGTGGCCGAGGGGGCCGAGGCAACTGATGTGCTCGCCGACGTCCATGGCCAGCAGCTGCCTCGTCCCTTCACCGACAGCTTTCAAAACGACCTCGATGTGCACCCCGTCGGAGCGATAGACGGAGAACGGACGGCGGAGCAGCGGACCCGCTGACCAACCGAGGTTGACGAACTGGCCCGCGCGGACCGTGGACGCAATCTCAGGCGCCTGCATGCCGATGACGAACATGCCGCGCGCAACCTGGCGGCGGCCGGTTATCGGCGCGTCAAGCAGAAACACGGCGCCACTCGTCGATGGTCAGCACCTCGAGCTCGTCGGGCGCGGAGACTGCGGACTCGAGCAGCGCGGTGGCGGTGTCGAGCGAGGTGAGGCACGGGATGCGGCGCTCGACCGCCGCCCGCCGGATCTCGAATCCATCTTTGAAGACGGGGTTGCCGTCGCCGGGGTCCTCGTAGATGTTCGACATCGTGTTGATGACCAGCTGCACCTCGCCGCGCACGATGACGTCGACGACGGTCGGCCCTTCTTCGCCGATCTTCGCCACCACGCGGGGCGAGAACCCGGCCGCCCGCAGCGCCGTCGCCGTCCCGTCGGTAGCCACGAGATGGCAGCCCAGCTGCACGAGGCGCGACACGATGGGGAAAAGCTCGGGCTTGTCCGCGTCGGCAATCGTCAGCAGGGCCGAGCTCCCGCGCTCCACGTGCATGCCAGACGCGGCGAACGCTTTGCGCAAAGCCTGGTTCAGAGTCCGTGCGATGCCGATGGCCTCGCCGGTGGACTTCATCTCCGGCCCGAGGTAGGAATCGACCGCCGTCAGCTTGTTCATCGAGAACACCGGCGCTTTCACCGCCACCAGGTCGCGCGGCGGCACGAGACCGGTCGTCCAGCCCAGGTCGCTGAGCTTGTCGCCCAACATGACGCCGGTCGCAAGCTTCACCATCGGCACGCCGGTCACTTTGGAAAGGAACGGCACGGTGCGCGAGGCGCGTGGGTTGACCTCGAGGACGTAGACGTGCCCGCGATGCAGGACGTATTGCACGTTGACCAATCCGCGGAGGCGCAGGTGCCGCGCGATGCGCACGGTGTAGTCGACGATGTGCGCTAGCTCCCCGCCCTCCAGGCCCTGTGCGGGATAAACGGCGTAGGAGTCGCCGGAGTGGACGCCGGCCCGCTCCACGTGCTGCATGACGCCCGGAATCACGACCGTGTCCCCGTCGGAGATCGCGTCGACCTCGACCTCGACGCCCTGCAGGTACTTGTCGACCAGGACCTGGCCGCGTGGCATCGCACCGATCGCCCAGACCATGTAGCGGCGGAGCTCATCGCGGTTGCGCACGATCTCCATCGCGCGCCCACCGAGGACGTAAGAAGGACGAACCAGCACCGGGTAGCCCGCACGCGCCGCGATGGCCTCCGCCTCGTCGACCGTCGTGGTGGTGCCGCCCATCGGCTGCGGGATGCCGATCGCGTCGAGCGAGCTCGCGAACGCACGACGGTCTTCGGCCAGGTCGATCGCCTCGACGCTCGAGCCCATGATCGCCACGCCGTTCTGGTCCAGCGGTTCCGCGAGGTTGATCGCCGTCTGGCCGCCGAACTGGACCAGCGCTCCATCGGAGTGCTCGGTCCGTGCCACGTGCAGCGCGCCGTCCAGGTCGAGGGGTTCGAAGTAGAGGCGGTCGGAGGTGTCGAAGTCGGTGGAGACCGTCTCCGGGTTGGAGTTGACGAGCACCGCTCGCACGTTCGCGTCGCGCAACGCCCACGCGGCGTGGACGGAGCAATAGTCGAACTCGATGCCCTGGCCGATGCGGATCGGGCCCGAACCTATGACGAGCTGGGTTGGTGCCTCGACCGCCCGGCTCTCTGTCTCCTCCTCCCAGCACGAGTAGTAGTAAGGCGTGGCTGCCTCGAACTCGCCCGCGCATGTATCGACAAGCTTGTACGTCGGCAGCGCGGACTCGACCGTCTCGCCACGGAGAGACGTGATCATCGCGTCCGAGAAACCGGCGCGCCGCAGCTCGCGCAGATCACCCTCGACCTCGAGCCTCGTGATGTTGGCCAGGCGATCGATGAACCAGCGGTCGATCCCGCTGCGCTCGGCAAGCGAAGCCGCATCGGCACCGTTGCGGAGCGCGTTCAGCAACGCGAAAAGGCGGCGGTCGTTGGGCTGGTCGATGGTTTCCGGGCCGAGCTCCCACGCCGCCGGTGGCTTCTGCTCGAGTGACCGGATCGCCTTGACCAGGGCCGCCTCGAAAGTCCGCTCGATCGCCATCACCTCGCCGGTCGACGCCATCTGCGTGCCAAGGCGCCGGTCGCCCGCCGGGAACTTGTCGAAGGGCCAGCGTGGGATCTTGACCACGCAGTAGTCGAGCGCCGGCTCGAAGGCCGCAAAGGTGCGGCCGGTGATCTCGTTGCGGATCTCCTCGAGTCGGCGGCCTACCGCAACCCTGGCCGCGACGCGGGCGATGGGGTAGCCGGTCGCTTTCGAGGCCAGCGCCGACGACCGGCTCACGCGCGGGTTCACCTCGATCACGTAGTACTGGGAGCTCTTCGGATCGAGCGCGAACTGCACGTTGCAGCCCCCCTCGATGCCGAGTGCGCGGATGATGCGGATCGCCGACGAGCGCAGCATCTGGTGGTCGCGATCCGACAGCGTTTGCGCCGGCGCGACGACGATCGAGTCGCCCGTGTGGACGCCCATGGGGTCGAGGTTCTCCATGTTGCAGACCGTGATGCACGTGTCGGCGCCGTCGCGCATGACCTCGTACTCGATCTCCTTCCAGCCCCACAGCGACCGCTCGATCAGGACCTGGTGGATGGGTGACGCCGCCAGTCCACGCGCAGCAACTCGTTCCAGGTCTGCTTCAGTCGTCACGAAGCCGCCGCCGGTTCCGCCGAGTGTGTAGGCGGGGCGGATGACCAGCGGCAGGCCGGTGGCGGCCGCAAACTCCCTGGCCTCCTCCATCGACTCGCATACGCGAGAGGTTGGGACGGGCTCGCCGATTTCTTCCAGCATCTGCTTGAAGGCCTGGCGATCCTCTGCCTTCCGGATCGTGTCGATGGTCGCGCCCAGCAGACGTACGTTGTAGCGCTCGAGCACACCCGCGTTGGCGAGGTCGGTGGCGAGGTTGAGCCCCGTCTGCCCCCCCAGGGTGGGCAGCAGCGCGTCCGGCTGCTCGCGGGCGATGATCCGCTCCACGGCTTCGACGGTCAACGGTTCGAGGTACACGCGGTCGGCGACCTCTTCGTCGGTCATGATCGTCGCCGGGTTGGAGTTGACGAGCACCGTCTCGATCCCTTCCTCGCGCAGCGCTTTGCAGGCCTGCGTGCCGGCGTAGTCGAACTCCGCCGCCTGTCCGATGACGATCGGGCCGGAGCCGAGGATGAGCACCTTGCGCGGGCGCGGTTCTTCCTTCATGCCCGCCACCGCCTTCACCACCGGGGCGCGGCTCCGCACCATGTCGATGAAGCGGTCGTACAGATGCTGATTGTCCTGCGGGCCGGGGCAGCCTTCGGGGTGGTACTGGACGCTGAACGCGGGCAGCCTGCGGTGGCCGAGGCCCTCGACTGACCCGTCGTTCAGGTTGCGCTGCGAGACATAGAGATCGCCCGCAGGTATCGAAGCGGCATCCACCTGGAACTCATGGTTCTGGCTCGTGATGTGGACGCGCCCGGTGTCCAGGTCTTTGACGGGGTGGTTGGCGCCGTGGTGTCCGTAGGGCAACCGCGACGTGGTGGCGCCGGCGGCACGGCCGAGGATCTGATGGCCGAGACAGATGCCGAACAACGGAACGCTGCCCAGCGCCTCGCGCGCCAGCTCCACGGGGCCGTCGAGCACAGCGGGATCCCCGGGACCATTGGACAGGACCAGGCCGTCCGCCCCGAGCGCCCGGACCTCAGACCACGTCGCGGTGTGCGGGAGCACGACGACCTTGCAGCCTCGCTCGCGAAGCGAACGCAGGATGTTGGACTTCACGCCGTAGTCGACGACGGCGACCAGCAGCCCTTCGCCGTCGCTGCGCCTCCGGGTCCGCAGCTCGGGCGGCAGCGGCTCCAACCACTCTTCCCTGCCGGTGCGAGAGGTCTGCGCCACCAGGTCCTGCTCTGCCAGCGGCGTCACCCGCCGCGCGGCGGTCGCAAGCTCCGCCAGGCGCGACCTTGAGGGCGCCCCCACTTCGTGCACCAGGACAGCGCGCAACGCGCCGTGCGTACGGATGTGCCGGGTCAGTGCCCGCGTGTCGATCTCGCTGATCGCGGGCACGTTCCATCGCCGCAGGTACTCGTGGAGCGAGGCGTCGCTCGAGTGGTGGCTCGGCGCTGGACACGCCGACCGCACAACCAGGGCCCGAGCCCACGGCCGCGCCGACTCCGCGTCTGCATCGCGCACGCCGTAGTTGCCCTGCAGGGGATAGGTCATGCACACCATCTGGCCCGCGTACGACGGGTCGGTCAGGACCTCCTGGTAGCCGGTCATCGCGGTGTTGAAGACGACCTCGCCTTCGCCGACCAGGTCGGCTCCCAGGGGCGCACCGACAAAGGCGCGCCCGTCTTCGAGCACGAGGACGGCGTGGGTTTTAGCCGGCAACGATCACCGCCTGGTCGATGCCGTCCTCTTCGTCGATCAGGACCTCGATCCGCTCGGTGTCCGACGTGGGCACGTTCTTGCCGATGTAATCCGGACGGATCGGAAGCTCACGGTGTCCCCGGTCGACCAGGACGGCAAGCTGGATCGCACGCGGCCGCCCGAAATCCATCAGCGCGTCCATCGCGGCGCGGGCGGTTCGGCCGCGGTGGATGACGTCGTCGACGAGGACCACCACCTTGCCGTTGATTTCCGGCAGCTCGCTGGACGGCTGGTGGCCGTCGGTTGGCCGGAGATGCAGGTCGTCACGGTGCAGGGTCACGTCGAGGCGGCCGAAAGGGACGTGCGATTTTTCGAGCTCGTTGAGGATCGAAGCGAGCCGGCCGGCGAGAACGTCGCCCTTGCTGACGATGCCGACGACCACGACGTCCTCGACGCCGCGGTTGCGCTCCACGATCTCATGCGCGATCCGGGACAGCGAGCGACGGATCTGGTCCGCATCCATCACCGTGGCTTTGAGGCGGCGCTGCGCGATGCTCATGAGAGCAATTTGTCGAGGAGCGCCATGCGGATGTGCAGTCCGTTGCGCGCCTGGCGAAAGTAAGCCGAACGTGGGTCGTCATCGACCTCCGGTGAGATCTCGTCGACGCGCGGGAGCGGGTGCATCAGGACGGCGTATTTGCGCATCCGGGCCATCGCGTTCTTGTCGATGCGGTAGATGCCTTTCACCGCGTCATACGCAGCCGGGTCGGTGAAGCGCTCCTTCTGGATCCGCGTCATGTAGACCACGTCAACCTCGGGCAGCACCGAGTCGAGGTCCTGCGTCTCGATATACGGCACGTGGTGCTCGTCCAGGTGGGCCTTAAGGTCATCGCGCATCGATACCTGGGGCGGAGCGACAAACCAGAGCTTGATGTCCTTGAACTTGCTCAGGAGATACGCCAGCGAGCGCACCGTGCGGCCGTTGGCGAGGTCTCCGACCATCGCCACCCGGACGCCGTCGATCTTCGCCAGCTCGGCGCGGATGGTGAACAGGTCGAGCAGGGCCTGGGTCGGATGCTGGCCCGGGCCGTCCCCCGCATTGATGATTGGGACGTCGCTGACCGCGGCGGCGCGTTTGGCCGCGCCCTCTTCCCTATGCCGCAGGACGATCACGTCCGCATAGCCGCTCACGATTCGGATGGTGTCTTCGAGAGTCTCGCCTTTGGCCGCGGAGGAGAATTCGCGGGCGTTGTCGGTGCCCATCGTCTGGCCGCCGAGGCGCAGCATGGCCGCCTCGAACGAAAGCCGGGTGCGGGTGGATGGTTCGTAGAAGAGAGCCGCCATCACCTGGCCCGCCAGCCGGCCCATGAAACGGTGCGGCTCGCGCTTGATCTCCTCGGCACGCGCGAACAGCTCCTCGAGGAGGGACCGACTGAACTGCTGGCTCTCGATTACATGCCGGAGTCGCGACGAAACAGCCACGAAAAAATCTCCTTCCCAGGCTCACAGGCCAGGACTTAAAGGCGAGCTCGAGCGAGAGTTTACCGTAAGTTACATACGCGTATGAACAAGCGCCCAGGACACGTCGAGGTGTTCACCGAGGTCGGCTACTGCTCGTTTTGCGACCGCACCCGCAACCTGCGTCGCGAAGAGCATCACCTTGGCACGCTCGTGCGCACGATCCTGACCTGCGAGACCTGCCATCGCACGCTTTCGAGCTCGATCGGCGTGGCGCAGGCCGAGCCGGCAGTTGAGACGCCCGCCGCCATCGAAGCCCCCGTAGCCAAGGCGGAGCCGGCCTTGACAAAGCCTGCGCCCGCCAAGCGCGCAGCCCCCAAGCGCGCGGTCGCCAAGAGCGCGCCGGAGAAGCGGGCGCCTGCGAAACGCGCCGCCAAGGCCGCCGCCCCAAGGAGCGGCAAGCCCACGTCCACCGCCACGAGAAAAGCCACCAAAAAGAAGTGACCGA
>Ga0209806_1002124_pt1 | contig 12510 bp, 11 predicted proteins | sample GraSoiAngelo_152_FD_186166 | JGI IMG/M metagenome (GOLD analysis project Ga0209806, IMG submission 186166) | Grasslands soil microbial communities from the Angelo Coastal Reserve, California, USA - 14_1009_12_30cm (SPAdes) (version 2) | ecosystem: Environmental > Terrestrial > Soil > Grasslands ... | reverse complement strand
GGAATTCGCCGAGGCGATCGAGCGATTCCGCAACCACGGAATTACGTCCGATCACCGCAGCCGCGCGGAACGGGGAACCTGGTTTTATGAGATGGTCGAGCTCGGATACAACTATCGGATTACGGACATGCAGTGCGCCTTGGGCCTGAGCCAGCTCAAGAAACTCCCTCGATGGATCGCTCGTCGTCGGGCGATCGCTCGTCGGTACGACCGCGCGTTCGCGAGCCTGGATACGATCCATCCATTGGGCGTGTCTCCGGACGTGAAGCATGCTTATCATCTGTACGTGGTCCGGCTTGCGTTGGAGCTTCTAAAGGGCGACCGTGCGACGGCCTATTCGATGCTTCGTGAGAAAGGCATCCACGTGAATGTCCACTACATCCCCGTCCATCTTCACCCGTTCTACCGCAAACGATTCGGGACCGGTCCCGGTCTGTGCCCAGTCGCCGAGCAGGCGTATGAGCAAATTCTCAGCATCCCGATGTACGCCTCGCTTTCGGACGGCGAGGTGGACCGCGTCATCGAAGCCATGGAGGAGGTCCTCCAGGCCTTGGCAGCATGAGGACGGTCGCGATCATCCAGGCCCGGATGGGCAGCACGCGCCTTCCCGGGAAGGTCCTGCAGCCGATTGGGGATAAGACGATGCTCGCCCATGTGGTGACCCGTGCGCGCAAGGCATCTGCTTTCAACGCCCTTGTGGTTGCCACGACGACGGAGAAGGCCGATGACGCCATCGTGCGGGAGTGCGACCGCCTCGACGTTCCGTCCTTCCGTGGGAATCCGGAGGACGTCCTCGACCGTTATCATGCCGCCGCACGGCAACACCGGGCGGACGAGGTGGTGCGGATCACCTCGGACTGCCCCCTCCTCGACCCGGAGGTTGTGGACGGTGTCGTCGGAGCGCTCCACGAAGACCATGCAGACTATGCGAGCAACACCGTGGAGCGAACGTTCCCACTCGGACTGGACGCGGAAGCCCTCACGTCCCAAGCACTCCGGACCGCATGGGAGCAGGCGAAGAAGCCGTACGAGCGGGCGCATGTCACGCCTTACATTTGGCAGCATCCCGACCGATTCCGGATCCGCCAGCTGAAGGCCGAGGCTAATTTCAGCGACCATCGCTGGACGGTCGATACACGGGAGGATCTCGCCTTCGTCCGCGCGGTCTATGCGCGCCTACACGATCCGGAGCGGTTCGGATGGCGCGATGTGCTCGAGCTCGTCCGGGCGGATCCTTCCCTCGAAGACCTCAATCGGCACGTGCGTCCCAAGGCGTTGGAGGAGGGGTGACTCTGGAAGCGCTGGCCTTCCGCGTGGATGCCGGCGCCGTTTCAGGGACCGGCCATGCGATGCGCTGCCTGGCCCTGGCCGAGGCCTGGCAAGACCGAGGAAACGAAGCGGTCTTCCTCATGGCCGATAGCCTTCCCGCCTTCGACGATCGCCTGAAACAGGAAGGGATGCGGTCCGTCAAAATTGCATCCCGCCCGGGTACGCCCGAGGATGCGCGCGAGTCGGCCCGGGCGGCCAAAAGCTCCAAATCGCAATGGATTGTCTTGGATGGCTATCACTTCGACGCGGCCTACCAGGAAACACTGAAAGCCGCGGGGCTCTCCGTCCTCGCGCTGGACGACTACGGGCACGCAAGCAAATACGCCGCGGACATCGTGCTGAATCAGAACCTGCACGCCCGCGCGACGCTATATAGGGACCGCGCATCGACGACGCGACTTCTTCTCGGGACTCGATACGCCCTATTGCGGCGGGAGTTCCGGAAACACCCGCACTCGCGACAGGGCGACAGGACGCCCCGACCCAAGGTCGAGGAGATCCTCCTGACCGTCGGGGGCGTGAACCGGGATCGGGTAACCAGCGTCCTTCTCCGCGGCCTAGGAAAGGTCGATGGGCGTTCGTTCAAGGTCACGATTGTTCCCGGGATGGGGCAGGAGGCGTCAAGCGACCTGGAGACAGTCGCGAAAGAAGTCAAATTACAAGTTCGGATCATTGGCGACGCACGCAACATGGCGGATCTCATGGCGAAGGCTGACCTCGCGCTCGCCGGAGCCGGCACCACGGTGTGGGAACTTGCGTACATGGGCGTCCCTAGCGTCCTGGCGGTCCTCGCGGACAACCAGCGCGACGTGGCCGAGAGCCTCGATTGGAAAGGCCTCGCACGGAACCTGGGTCCCTCGGAGGCCCTCACCCCGGAGGCCGTCGCCCAAGCCGTCCGTCCTCTGCTCGATGATCCAACACGGCGGGCCGAGATCGCAAAACGTGCTCGAGAACTCGTTGATGGTGACGGCGTCGATCGCGTTCTCAGAGAGCTCTCTCTTCCGGTGTTACAGTTGCGCCCCGTCCGCGAGGAAGATGCTCGACGCATTTGGGAGTGGTCCAACGAGCCGGGCACGAGAGCCGCTTCCTTCTCCTCCGATCCCGTCCCGTGGGAGGAGCACGTTCGTTGGTTCCGAGGGAAACTCGCCGATCCGCACTGTCGCTTCTACATGGCCTCGGACGCCGTGGGCCGTCCCATAGGCCAGATCCGATTTGATTTGGTGAGTGCCGAGGCCGAAGTCTCCGTGAGCCTCGACGTGGAATTCCGCGGACGCGGTTATGGGGCGGCCCTCATCCGCCTGGCATGCCAGAAGCTTTTTGACGAATCCGCGGTTAGGACGATCCACGCTTACCTGAAGGAGGCGAACGAGGCGTCCGCGCGCGCCTTCTTGGACGCGGGCTTCGAGGACCGCGGCTCCAAGACGGTCCGCGGTCAGCGGGCGCGGCACTTCGCCCTCGTCACGGAGGTGGGTCGATGAAGGATCCCATCGTCATCGGTCGACGCTCGGTCGGTACGGGACAGCCCACGTATATCGTGGCCGAGATTTCCGCCAACCATCGCCAGAAGTTTGAGGAAGCGGTGAAGCTCGTTCGCGCCGCGAAGGATGTCGGCGCCGATGCCGTGAAGGTCCAGACGTTCACACCGGATACGATCACCCTGCGATCAGACCGCGAGGACTTCCGTGTGGGAGGAGGAACTCTCTGGGACGGCCGCACGCTCTACGATCTGTACGAGGAAACACACATGCCTTGGGAGTGGCAGCCGAAGCTCAAGGCCGTGGCGACCGACCTCGGAATGGACTTCTTCTCTTCCCCGTTCGACTCGACCGCCGTCGAATTCCTTGAGAAAATCGGTGTGCCCGCCTACAAGGTCGCCTCATTCGAGATCGTGGACATCCCACTGATCGAGCGAATCGCCAGAACCGGGAAGCCGCTGATCCTCTCGACGGGGATGGCCACGAAAGAGGAGATCGGGGAGGCCGTCGACGCGGCTCGGGGTGCGGGGGCCGACCAAATTGCGTTGCTCAAGTGTAATAGCGGATATCCCGCGCCTCCCGAGGAAATGAACCTGCGCACGATGGTCGACATGCGGGAGACGTTCCGGCTCCCCATCGGCCTCTCCGATCACACCCTTGGTATGGAAGTCTCCGAGGCCGCGGTGTCGCTAGGCGCATCCATCATCGAGAAACACTTCACGCTGTCACGAAGCGTTCCCGGGCCCGACAGCGCATTCTCGCTCGAGCCTTCCGAGTTCCGCGCACTGGTCCAAGCCATCCGGGTGGTGGAGAAGTCCCTGGGAACGGTCCGGTACGGGGTCAGCCCCGCGGAGAGGAAGAGTCTGCCATTCCGCCGATCCCTGTTCGTGGTTCGCGACGTCACGGAAGGCGAAGTCTTCACACCAGACAACGTTCGATCCATTCGACCCGGAACAGGTCTTCATCCGCGCGAGTTGAAGAAGATCCTCGGCCGCAAAGCCGCGAAGGACATCGCTCGGGGCACACCGCTTTCCACGGAGCTAATCGATTAATCGATGGTTCTGCCTGGCGAAGAATGTTTTAAGCGGCGACTCCTTCCAATCGAGTCGTGGTAGGGCTCTCTCCTGAGGACGTTGAGAAGTTTCGACGAGAGGGATACCTCCTCATCCGGAATCTCTTTTCCGCCGACGAGCTCGACTCCTTCAAGGATGCGATTTTTGGGCTGAGGGCGAATCCAAGTTTAGTTCGGTCGTCTCGGAACTCGATCGTTTTTCGGGGATCCTTGTTCAACTACCGAGTGCTCGAGAGCGTGCCGTTCGACGATCGAATCCTCGATGTGGCACGCTCGATCTTGGGAAGCTCCTTTGCCTATTTCGGAGACAGCAGCGTCCAGATGGGTCAGGGGCCTCGAGGCCTGCATCGGGACAGTACCAACCGCGTGGCTCTGCTGGGTCCGGATTGGGAGGGCGAATATCCTCTGCTCCGAATGGGAATCTATATCGGCGATTTCACCCGGAACAGCGGCGGCCTAAAAATTGTCCCGCGGTCTCATCTCCCTCTGATCCCCTTTGCCCCTCCCGTCTTCATGAGAATCCTAAAGCGCCTCACTCGATTTCTGACACCCCCGTTCCGGTTAGCCCGGAAACTCGTCGCCGTCTTCCAAGGTGGGTTTGACGTTCCGTCTCAAAGTGGTGACCTCATCATCTGGAACTTCAGACTTCTTCATAGCGGGAATGCAGTCAAGTTGAAAAGATATCCTCGCTTCGCTCTCCCCGTCTGGCTCGAAAATGCCGCGCCCGAATCGTGGCGACTTCCGGGGAATCGGGATCGAATGGTCATGTTCTGTGCGTTCGCCAGGGAGGGAGCGCATCTGGAACGATATCTCCGCGCCAGGCGTGAAACCGATCTCACGAACCTGAAGTGGACCCGATGGGACGCGAGCTTTCAAACCCTCGCGTCAGCGAAGAGGGTCCGATTGTTCAAGCCCGATCCGGAAGTTGGAGTCCTCTATCAAGGCCGCGAACCGGAGGAGAGCGGCGCCTCCTAGGGTTTCACGTCCTCGTCGTCGTTCCGCGATTCGGCCCCTGATCGACATCCACATTTTGTGTTACAACGAAAGAGATCGTTCTGGTCTCCCCCCTAAGAAAATCCGTTCCACCAAACTGGTTTCCTCATGCGCGACCTGAACGAGGATAATGTATAAGTCCCGCCCGAGGCTCATGCCGGATCGTCATGGCCAGCGGATCGACACTCGCTTTCGTGTCCAGCCCGGGCCTGATCGAACGACTTGCCTCAGACGCGTGGGTCCTGCCCCTCTCTCCCCGCCTGCTCGGTTCGCGCGCCCATTTCGTCGAGAAGCGTCCCGAGGACTTCTTATCGGCGGACGCAGAACGTGCGATTCAGTCGCGTACAGATGTCGCTGTCCACGACTGGTGGCGCGCCACCCCACCTGGCTCGTTTGAGTGGAAGGGATGGAACTTTGCAGAATGTTTCGAGTACGAAATGCGCTTCGTCTTCCAAGACCTGTTCAAAACGGAATTCGTGATTGATCGGGCCCTCGAGCGGACCAAGCCGGCCCGGGTTGTCACGGATGTACCACCGTTACGAGGTGCCTTTCCACCCTACCCCTATCTGGCCGCAATCGGGTCCCTCCTCCACGTCGGTGCCAGCGCGGGGCGTTGGGACCTGCAGAATGTGTCTGGCCGCGAAATGGGCCCGCGTTCTCAGCGACCATCCATACTCGGCAAAGGCTATCTTTCTTGGGCGGTGCGGCAGGGGTTGTCTCGCGTTCACGAGAAAAACTCGATCGTCGCTCTAGGCCCCTATCGCGATGTCTATCAGCCGTTGGCGAAGGCGGTCGCCCGCGACGGCAACCGGATTGTCGCGATGACGTCGGTGCGGGCACCCATGCGCGCGTCCTCTGCGTCGGGGCTGTTCGTTCTCCCCATTGGAGCGTTCCTCGAATCATCGGACGAACGTGAAATTAAAGGGGTTCTTGATCGGACGCAGCAAGCCGTTCTGTCGATGCCTCTCCCCGCCGTCGTTGGACCGAAGGATCGAGGTCTCGACGCTGCGATACGCGGGCACTTGTTCGCACGTTTGGCCGAGGAAATCCCAGACTTGATCGCGCTCTCGATTGCATTTGACCGAGGACTCGGCAGCGGCCGAAAGGGCGTTCTGATGGAGACTGCGAGCCCGCTGGCAAAGGTGTTCGTCCGCCAGGCCCGGAGTCGGAGGATGACCGTGACGGTCCTCCAACACGGAGTCGTCGCAGGCGCGTTTAGCTATCAGGCAACGGAGGGCGACCGAATCGCGGCTTGGGGGCCCGCAGATGCGATTTGGTTCCGAGCTCACCTCGACCGATCGGTTGGCGTTGAAGCGACCGGAAACCCGAAGTACGATATGCTGGTACGCTCTCGGAAAACGCCCGAGACTACGCCTCGTCATGCCACGTCGAGACCGCCTTGGAAGATCATTCTGGCGTCTCAACCGTTTGTCCAAGACCGACCCTCTCGTTCACCGTGGAGTCGTGCGGCGACCCTCGGGATGGCGATGGAAGGGACCTTACAGGTCCCAGGAGCTCAACTGATTATCAAGTGGCATCCTGCTGAAGCCGGGGAGGTCCTATCGGAGGAGCTTCCCCGAGGTCGGGTTCGTGTTGCCCGCGGTGGAAACGCGATCCCGCTGATCCGTGAAGCGGCGGCGGTGCTCGTCATCTCCTCCACGATTGCGCTCGAAGCGATGCTCGTCGGTCGCCCCGTTGTCTTTCTTGGCCCTCCGGATCGGGACAGCCCGTTCCATCCTCCGGAGGATGGGGGCGGCATCCGGGTCCGCACCGCCGATGAACTCGCCTCGGTGCTTCGCGATCTAATCCAAAATCCAGTTGCTCTCAAGAAGGTACTGGAGGGCCAAGAGACGTTCCTCGTGGAGCACTATGCTTCTCTTGACGGCGGGGCTGCGGAACGCCTAGCCACGTTCCTTCGAAGTGGGTGATTCGACGGGCCACTACGACTCGTTCGACCCGATTCCGCACCGTGCCCACATGCGCACGCTCGCGTACCTTCGGCCGGGGGAAAAGGTGCTCGAAGTCGGCTGCAGCAGCGGGGCTTTGACGGAACGGATTACGGCAATGGGGTGCCAGGTCACAGGGATCGAGGTACGGCCCGAAGCGGCCGAAAAGGCACGAAGGTTCGTCGAACGCGTCCTCGTGGGTGATCTGGCGACAATGCCGTTGCCGTTACCTCCCTCGAGCTTCGATGCCATTCTTCTGATCGACGTGCTCGAACATGTCGTGGATCCGGTAGAGGCTCTGAGGCGCCTGTTCCCGTTCCTCCGAGAAGGAGGTCGGATCGTGGTGGCCATTCCCAACGTGGCCCACTGATCCGTTCGGCTGCGACTCCTCACGGGCCGGTTCGACTACGAGGACACCGGAATCCTCGACCGCACCCATCTGCGGTTCTACACGCGCGCGACCGCCCGCGCGATGCTCGAGGAGGCCGGGCTGGAAATTCGAGAAACGGATTGCGTCCCCGACGTGCCAATTCTCCGGTTCAAGCGCGGTCTCGTCGAAGCGAACTACCGAGTTGCCTCATTGTTCCCGGGACTGTTCTCAACCGAGTTCTTCTTCGTCGGCGCACCTAAGCGAAATACTTGATTCCACTGACGCCATGGCGGAAGTCGCGCAGCCCCTCGAGAATATACCGCGCCCGTGGCCGGAGGAGGACCGTCCCAGCGATGCCCTCGGCATACAAACGCAGCCGAAGTCGAGCGAGAGCCGTCCGGTTGCAGAAACGGGATGTCAGGATGCAGGCATTTCGCGTCTGGTAGTAAGCGCCGGTGATGCGTCGCGTCGTCCCCGGAGGCTCATGGAGAATTTGCGCGTCCTTCGCGAGGACGCTCCGAAAGCCCCCCCGCCGGGCCCGCTGTTGGAAGTCGATGTCCTCGAGATTGAGCGCGTACGTTTCGTCCAGAAGCCCCACCTTGTCGAACACCTCACGACGGATGAGGACGAAGGCCCCTTCGACGGCATCGATGTGCTCGCCGACGATGAACACATGCTTAGGCAGGCGGCCGCAGCGCCAACGAATGCCGGCCGACCGAATCCCGTGGGTGTCCGCCCGTCGTTGAATCGGGCCGACGAAACCGATCGCAGGGTCGGACTCGGCTAGCGCGACCATCCGATCGATCGTGTCGGGAGGGACCACCACATCGGCATTGGATAGGAGCACGAAATCCGCGTCCGCCCGGAACTGGCGGATGGCGCGGTTGTACGCGACGCAGTAGTGCAGGTTTTCCCCGAATCGGTGGATCGGGATCCCGAGGCGGTCCGGGATCTCGTTGGACCCATCCTGCGATCCGTTGTCCAGGACGAGGAGACGAGCGCTCGGATAGGTGGTCTCCTGCAGGGACTTGAGGCACGTCTCGAGACCCGGTCCGCCGTTGTAGTTCAGGACGAGGATTAAGACGCTCGGGCGTGGCACCAGGGCGGGCACGGCGGTCGCTCACATCAGGCTTCCGCCAGAGAACCGTTAAGGTGACGTTACGAATGAGGGGCCGTGCGCCGAGCGATTGTCGCAACAGTCTGGAACGAGGAGGCCCGTCTCCCGGAATTCTTCGCCTCGCTGGAGAGGCAGACGGTCCGGGCCGACGTCATCGTCGTGACCGACGGAGGCTCGAAGGACCGCACGGTGGAACTGCTCCGAGACTTCGCCGCGAGGACCTCGCTTCCGTTCCGATGGGCGGCGGTCCCGGGGAACCGCTCGCGGGGCCGGAACGAGGCGATTCGCCTCGCCGATGCCGACGTCATCGCGGTCACGGACGTGAGCCTGCTCGAGCCGACCTGGTTCGAACGGATTGTTGCACCGATTGAGCGTGGAGACGCCGATGTCGTTGCCGGTTGGTATGAGCTCCTCGTCGGAACCCCTCGGGAGCGGGCGATCGGCCTCTTAACCCAGTGGTCGCAAGACCAGGTGCGCCCGGAGCGCTTTCTGGCGAGCAGTCGGTCGATCGCGTTCACGCGCCAGATTTGGACCCAGGTCGGAGGATACCCGGAGGCGTACGCCGGGAACGAGGACACGATCTTCGATCTCGTGGTGGAACGCCTGCGCCCGCGCAAGGCCTTCGTCCCCGAAGCCGTGGTCCGCTGGCGGCCGGCTGGGTCCATCCGGCAGGTGTACCGCCAATACCGGAAGTACGCCGTCGGCGACGGGCAGGCCGGGATCTTCCTCTTTTCGGAGACACGATATGCGGCGCACTACGCCGTCTATTCGGGCGCGGTCCTCCTACTCCTCGCGGGGATTTTCTGGTGGCCACTCTGGGTGCTGTTACTCGTCGGGATCTCGCTCTATCTGGCCTTCCGGATCCGCAAGGTGATCTGGGCTGGGTTGTGGCCCTTGGTCCCCTACGCCCTTCTCGTCGTGGTCGTCTGGGATTTCTCCCGGATGGTCGGCTACGCCGTCGGTCGGATCGACCGGTTGCGGAAGGGACGGGAACACTTCGGGTTCTAACGAGAGGCGAACCTCCTCTCCATGTCGCGTCGGGTCTCCGGTCGCGGTGCAGATGGGGCCCTTCGTATGGAGTCCGTCCCTTCACGGCGCTTGCGTCGGAACGAGGTCCCGATATGTCTTCAGGAGGAGCGGCTCCATCGCCTTCCAGTTGTACCGGCGTTCGAACGCGGCACGACCGCGGGCTCCCATCGTAGCCGCCTCGGGGGGAGACAGCATCAGCGACTCGAGCGCCTTCTTCAGACCTTCCTGGTCGCCGTATCGCACGACGAGCCCGCATCCGATTTCGCGTACGATGTCCGCGGCCAGCGTGCCCTCCGACACCAGGACGGGCTTGGCGAACATCATGGCCTCGAAGAGCTTGTTCGGAGCCGCGAACTTGTTGTTCGGAATGTCGGGGTCGTACAAGGCGGCGACCACGTGGCAGGCCGCGGTATGCTCGAGGACCTCCTCGTAGGGGATCGTCCCCAGGTACGACGCCGCGTGAGAGCTTTCGATGACGTCGAGCAGTTGCGCCTCGTCAGGACCGTGGCCCGCGACGAGAAGCTTGGCACCCACGTCTTCGCACGCGATCACGAGGTCCTTCAGCCCGCGGTCCTTGGCGATCATTCCGCCATAGAACACGACGAAGTGGTCCGGGTCCTCGCGGACCGTCGGAAGGCGTCGGTCGTCGGGGACGTTCAGGATCTCCACGAGGACGCTCGGTTGTGCGCTCCCGAACTGCTCGCGCCGACGTAGATCCGGAATGATGACGGTGTCCGCACGGGGGATGATCGCCCTCTCCCATTCCCCGAGGAGTCGCCGTAGCTGAGGCGAGATGTCCGCTGTGATCATGTCCGCATAGAAGTCGAAGATGTCGTACACGAGGGGGGCTCCCGCGATCCGGGCGGCCGCGTACGCGGGGACGACGGTGTCGAAGTCGACCGCATGGATCACATCGGGTCGGAGCCGCAGGAGGGCGAAGAACAGATGGACCCACCATCGGGGCAGCCGACGGGCGAGAGCCAGTTGTCCCTCCGGAGCCCGAAGCCGGAAGCGATGGATGCGGATGCCCTCGCGGGTCTCCTCTTCCGGATGGGCGAGGTCCCGATCCCAGAGGATCGCGTGGACCTCGTATCCAGCACGGGCCAAGGTGCTGGCCTCTTTCGCGATCCGAGGTTCCACGCCCGCGGGGCTCTTCGATCGAACGAAGACGACGCGGACCGCCATGTCATCCCAAGAACGCCGCGACTTGTTGCGCGATCTGTTTCCCGGTCGTCCCGTCGCCGAACGGGTTCGGCCACTCCCGTTTTGCCGCGAGCTGGCGCCGGACGGCGGCGCGGACCTGTGCGGGGTCGGTCCCCGCGAGCACATTCGATCCGATCTCGAGGGTCTCCGGGCGCTCCGTGTTCTCGCGCAACGTGACGCAGGGCACGTGGAAGAAGCAACTCTCTTCCTGGAGTCCGCCGGAGTCCGTCATGACGAGCGCCGCTTCCTTCTCGAGGACCAGCATGTCGAGGTAGCCGGTCGGCTCGATACGTCGCAGAGAAAACAGGGCGGCGGCGCGCTTCTCGAGCCCGAATTCCCGCAGCCGCTTCGCGGTCCGCGGGTGGATCGGGAAGACGATCGGCAATTCGGCTTCGTCCGCGGCCCCCTCGAAAGCGTCCAGGGCCCGCGCCAGCCGCTCCTTCGTGTCCACGTTCTCGGCCCGATGGAACGTCAGGACGATGTACCTGCGTCGAGTGAGGCCGAGGCGCGCGAGGACCTCGGATTTCTTCTCGGCGATCGCGAGGTTCTGGGTGAGCGCGTCGATCACACTGTTGCCGACCACGTGGACCCCGGCCCGGACGTTCTCCTGTTCGAGGTTCTTCCGCGACGTGGCCGTCGGCGCGAACAGGACGTCCGATAGTTGATCCGCGACGATCCGGTTCAGCTCTTCGGGCATGGTCTTGTCGAAAGATCGGATGCCTGCCTCGACGTGCGATAGCCGGCGTTCCTGCTTTTTCGCGAGGAGGGCACCCGCGACGGTCGTGTTCGTGTCGCCGTGCACGATCACGAGGTCCGCGTCCTTCGTGACGTCAGCGACTTGACGGATTGTCGTCGCCACCTGGAGATGCGGCGGTTGCTCCTTGAGCTCGAACTGTTCGTCCGGCTCCCGGAGATGCATGTCTCGGAAGAAGATCCGGTCCATCATGAGGTCGTAATGTTGACCCGAATGCACGAGGACATGCTCGTGATCGAGGCCGTCTAGGGCCTTCACGACCGGGGCCATTTTGATGATTTCCGGGCGGGTCCCGATGATCGTCACGATGCGGCCCATAGGAGGAGACGCGCGAGTAATCGAGGGGCGATAATAAAGCTAGTCCCGCGAACCGCCCCGGTCGAAACCATCATTACCGCGACTCGGTTAGGAGCCGCATTGCTCGTCAGCGTAGTCACGACGGTGCGCGATGAGGCGAGGAACATCAGCGCCTTGCTCGACAGCCTGGTCGTCCAGGAGCCACCCCTTGAGATCATCGTGGTCGACTCCGCCAGCGTCGACGCGACCCGCGACATCGTGCGCCGCTATGAGCGTGACTACGAGAACGTCCATCTCTACATCACCGGCGGGACGCGCGGGGCCGGCCGGAACATCGGGATCCGGAAGGCGAAGGGCGACGCGGTGGCCTTCATCGACGGCGACGCGATCGCAAACCCGTTCTGGCTCAAGGAGATCCGCGAAGGCCTGAGGCGCAGCGACATCGTCGCAGGCCGTACGATTCAGATCGGCTACCGTCCTTTCGAGGAGCTCGAGCGTGTCGAGCTCATCGTGGAAGGCACCGACGTCACGTATCCTTCCTCGAACCTCGCGTACCGCCGGTCCGTGCTCAAGGAGATCGGCGGGTTCGACGAGTGGTTCGTCACGGCGGAGGACATCGACCTGAACATTCGGGCGGTCCGAGCCGGGCACACGATCGCGTTTCGCGCCGGTGCGATCGTCTACCATCGCACCCGCTCTTCCGTGTACGATTTCCTGCGGCAGGCCCTGTGGAACGGGGCAGGCCGGAAGCAGCTCACGTTGAAGCACGGCGTCCTCTGGAGCCGCTACCGGCCGGGACGGATGCTCCGGCAGAAGACGAACTTCTGGTCCCTCCTTCGACTGAACACCGCGCTCCTCGGCTATGTCGGATACAAGTTCTTCGGGAAGCCGCTCCCTCCCTGAACCGCGAAACGCTTATGCGGGC
>Ga0209806_1002120_pt1 | contig 12522 bp, 8 predicted proteins | sample GraSoiAngelo_152_FD_186166 | JGI IMG/M metagenome (GOLD analysis project Ga0209806, IMG submission 186166) | Grasslands soil microbial communities from the Angelo Coastal Reserve, California, USA - 14_1009_12_30cm (SPAdes) (version 2) | ecosystem: Environmental > Terrestrial > Soil > Grasslands ... | reverse complement strand
CTCCCCATTCATGGGATAGAAGGCTCCTCCCCATTTATGGGGAGGTGGCCCGAAGGGCCGGAGGGGCAGGTGTTACCCGTACGCCGCCCCGACCGTTTCTCCAACGAGATGCTTCGCACCATCTCCGCGTGCTTCGTCGCCCTGTCCCTCCTCGCCGCCTGCAGCCAGCCGCCGCCACAGGCACTCGTCACCGTTCCTGACCTGATCGGCAAGCCGCTGCCCCAGGCCGAGGCCGAGCTCCAGGCCGCCGGACTGCGCAGCGATGCAAAGGTCGGAGATCCGCGCCTGGCCTGCTCCCCAATAATTGCTCCTTCACCCACTCCGGCGGTAAGCGACCAGAAGCCGGCGCCGGGGAGCAAAGTCGCGAAAGGGACAGTCGTTGTGCTCGGTTACCCATATCAGTGCTGACGGCTCGGCCGGAACGGCTTTAGGCGCGCACCTGCTCGCGGCTCGCCAGGCGACTTGCATGCTTCGCGATCGCGCGCTCGATGAGATCCAGGTTGGCCTTCGTCCAGTCGATCGTCTGGCGCAATCCTTCTTCGAGCGGAGTCCCGGCCTCGAAGCCAAGCTGCTCGCGTGACTTGCGCGTGCTGCCGACCCGCCGCCCCGCTCGGTCCCATGGTCGAGCCGGCGTCACCTTGATCGCAGAGCGGCCGCCGGCGAGCGTATTGACCAGCTCCGCCAGCTCCTTGATCGTCGTCTCCTGGCCGCTGGCCAGGTTGTAGACGTCGCCCGGCGCACCGCGCAGCGCGCAAGCGACCAACCCCTCGACGATGTCCTCGACGTAGATGAAGTCGCGGCTCGCGACTCCGCCGTTGTCGAGCTCCAGCGGCATGCCGCGCAGCGCCCGGTAGACGAACGTCGGAACCACGTTCCGCCACACCGTGGCCGGGGTTCCGCGCCACTGCCCCGCCCCCAGGATCTCGCCCGGCCCGTAGACGTTCTGGAAGCGCGCTCGCACGGTCGGCACGCCGTGCTGCTTGTGGTAGTAGACGGCGTAGAACTCGCCCACGATCTTGGAGATCTGGTACGGGCTGTCGAGGTCGAACGGCGCGTCGCCATCCTCCTCAACAGGCTTTGCGTCGTCGAACGTGTGCGGCGCGAGCACGCAGCCGGAGGCTGCGTAAACGAGCTTCTTCAGACGCTTGAAGTCGCGCACGCGCTCGAGCAGGCGCAGGGTGGTGATCAGGTTGTTCTCGTGGTCCTCGAGCGGGTTAGCGATCGAGCTCTGGTTTCCGTGGTAGGTCGCCAGGTGCCAGATGTAGTCGAAGCTGTCAGAGACACCGTCGAGGATGCCGGCATCGGCGATCGATCCTTCGACGAATTGGACCCGACCGTCGGCTGGAATGTTTTCTCGCTCCGCCGAGAGGAGGTTGTCGACCACCACGACCTCATCCACCTGATCGGCCAACAACCGCCGCACGAGGTTGGAGCCGACGAAGCCCGCCCCACCGACCACCAGGACCCGGCCTGAGATCTTTATACCTTCTCTCCGACCGGCTTCAGGTGGGTGAAGGTCTGCTCGATGCCGTGCGACTTGTAATAGTCGATGGTCGCCGCGACGCCGACTTCCAGCGGAGTGGTCACCTGCCAGTCGAAATCCTCTTCGGTCTTCGACGGGTCGAGAAGAATGGTGGCGACGTCGTCCGGGTTGCGCGGCCGCACCTCGACGTCCTGGTCGAGCTTGACCCCAAGCGCTTTGATGGTCGCGTCGAACAGCTGCTTGATCGAGTAGTCGCGGCCGGAGGAGACGTGGTACGGACCCCGCCGTCCGCGGCCGGCGACGGCAAGGCTGATCACGTCGACCAGGTCGCTGACGTAGATGAAGTCCCGCCGGGTGTCCATCACGAACACCGACTTGTTGTTGGTCAGGCGGTAGTAGAAGGTGGGCAACGGGCCGCTGAGGTTGCGTGGGCCGTACGCGTTGGCGAGACGAAACGAGATGTAGTCGAGCGAGCTGAGAAAGATGTACTCCTCCCCCGCCGTCTTGCTGATCGCGTAGCTCGATCCCCCCGGGACGAGGGGATGGCTGAGGGTGATCGGCTGCTCGACCGGGTGCAGACCGTAGCCGAGGGCGGTCTGCAGGTAGACGAAGCGGCCGACCTTCAGGCGCTCCGACGCCCGAACGACGTTGACCGTCCCGACCACGTTGGTCATGGCGTCGCCGTACCAGTTGTCAGGGTCCTTGTACGACGCCGCCGCGTGAACAACAACCTCAGGCCGGTGCTCGTCGAAGGCGCGATCGACCACCTTGGGGTCGGCGATGGAGCCTTCGATCAGTGTCAGGTTGCGGTTCGGCGTGAGGTTGTCGCGCCGCGCTGTCTCGAAGTTGTCGACGACCGTGACGATGTCGCCGTTGCCGACCAGCCGATCGGCGAGGTTGGAGCCGACAAAACCGGCTCCGCCTGTGATGAGAACCCTCATAGCTTGACTTCCTCTACTGGTTTGTTCAATCGCTGCCGGTACTCATGGGCGCGATCGTGGAACGCCCGCTGCCACAGCTCGAGGCTGAGCAGGCCCCAGATCTGCCGGCCAAATTGAGTCTCGCCGTCCATCCGCTTCAGCACGCGCGAGTTGTCGATCAGCTCACGCGACCGCGCCTGCTGTGAAGAGAAGACGTCGCGGACGAAATCGCGCACAGGTCCGGGCGACGTGATCCATTCGTGCAGCGGAACCGGAAAGCCCATCTTGTCTTGCCGGTTGGAGATGCTGGCCGGCAGCTTGGAGCGCATCGCCGAACGCAGCACGTGCTTCATGTTGCCATTTTCGAACTTGACGTCGGCCGGGATCGTGGCCGCCAGCTCGACGATGCGATGGTCGAGGAACGGCACACGCGACTCCAGACCGTGCGCCATGCTCACGCGGTCCTCGACCTGCAGAAGCGCGGGCAGCAGCGTCTTGAAGTCAAAGTGCGTCATCGAGTCGAAGTACGACTCGTGGCCGACGTTGTCGCCGTTGAAGATTCCGTGGAACGTCTCGAACGGGTCGTACTGGCCGAGCCCCGCCCAGTTGATCTCGTCACCGAGCGAAGGCGCGCGATTGATGAGCCGGAAGTACCTGCGGTCGAGGTCCTCGAACAGCCCGTCGCGCCAGAACTCCTGGAGCATCGGCTTGTAGTTCTTGAGCGCGACGAGGTTGGGGATGATCGACTCGTAGGTGACGACGTAGCGGCCGCTGTGCATCGAACCTTCGATGGCGCCCTTGATGCACTGCTCGAAGTAAGCCACCAGGTACCGCGTGTAGCCGCCGAAGATCTCGTCCCCGCCCTGGCCGCCAAGAACGACCTTGCGATGCTTTGCCGCGAGCGCCGACACGACGTACTGCGGAAACGAGCCCGGGCCGGCGACCGGATAGTCGAGGTGGTAGATGACCTTCTCGATTGTTTTGACGAAGTCGTCCGCCCCGATGTCGACATCGAGCATCTTGAATCCCTTCCAATCGGCGAGCTCGCGGGCGTAACCGCTTTCGTCATAGGCGGGGTCGCTGCCGAACCGTCCCGTGAAGGAGAGGAAGCTTGGGCCCTCCTTCTCCACCGCAAGCGAGGCGACGATGCTCGAGTCCAGGCCTCCGCTGAGGTAGGCGCCGACCGGGACGTCCGAGCGCAGGTGCAGCGCGACCGACTCCGCGACCAGGTCCTGGATCGCCGACTCGAAATACATCCCCGTGTGGTTGAAGTCCGGCTGGTAGTAGACCTCCCAGTACCGGCTCACCGTCACCTTGCCGTCGCGGACGGTGAGCATGTGGCCAGGCAAGAGCTCGCGAACGCCCTTGAAAAGCGTCTTGCCGCCCAGGCAGAACTGGAAGCAGAGGTAGTCCTTCAGTCCGTCGACATCGGTCTCCACCGCGGGCAGGAACGGGACCAGCGCTTTGATCTCGCTCGCGAAATAGAAGACGCCGTTGACTTCCGCGTAGTAGAGCGGCTTGATGCCAAACCGATCGCGGGCGCAAAACAGCGTGTCGGTCGTGTCGTCCCACAGCGAGAACGCGAACATGCCGCGGAATTTCTGGAGGCATTCGACGCCCCACTTCTGGTACGCCCGCAGCGCGACCTCGGTGTCCGAGGTGGTGCGGAACCCGCTGCCACCAAGCTCGGCTCGCAGCTCGATGTAGTTGTAGATCTCGCCGTTGTAGGAGATCCAGCTGCCGTGGCCGTCGGTCATGGGCTGGTCGCCGGTCGAGAGGTCGATGATGGCCAGGCGGCGGTGCGCGAAACCGACGTGACCGCGATCGTGTTTCCAGGTCGCGTGGCCGTCAGGGCCGCGATGGACCTGCATCTCGTTCATCAGATCGAGACGGCGGCCTAGATCCGGGATCGGGCGGCTGGAGAGATCGATTGCTCCGGCGATACCGCACACAGCCTGGCTAGCCTACAGAATCGGTCACGCGATCAGTCTTCGAGATGGAGAGGGCCGGCCCGAGGGCGCGCGCCAGCGCGGCCGGGGTGGCCCGGCCGATTCCCGCCAGGACCGTGAAGGACTCCAGGCCCTGGAAGCCGATGCCCACCTCCATCGCGGGCCGATCCAGGTGAATCAACCCACCCATGGCGCGGTGGTCCCAATCGATCGAACTCAGCTCGCCGGCACGCAAGACGTCCAGCGCCGCCTGAGCGTGGTTGTCTTTCGGCGGCGCGCCGACGTCGACTGGCACGCTGACGAAGGACAGCGCCTTCGTAGCCGCATCGAAGCCGGCATTCAACCTGAAGGCCTGAGCCGGAAGCTCTCCGGCAGCGGCTCGCCGCAGCAGCGAGAGCTCAAGAACCTCTCGCAGCACCCTGTCCAGCGGCGCGCCCGCGCGCCGCCCCAACCACAGCAGAAGCCTCAAGTCCCGATCGACCGCCGCGATGCGCAGGGCGAGCAGACCCTTCTCGACCTGCGACTCGTAGTCGATGGTGAAGCTCATCGAGCGGTCGCGGCGAAACACGCGGCGCCAGGTCGCATGCGCCGCCCGTACCGCGCGCACGCTGAGCGGCGGCACACGCATCGCGCGCTCGGCCCTGGCGAGACGGTAGCGAACGGCCGGCATGCGGCCGCGCGGAGCGCCAACTTCCTCGTCCACCACCTGGTCGAACTCGCTGACGAACGCCTGGTAGCTCCAGCGTCTGGATTCGATCACATCGTGGTGTGTTCGGGCTGTCATCGCTGAGACGAGCCCGTCGTCCCGCAGCTTTTCCACCACCTCGTCCATGTTGGAGAAGTCCTCCTCCAGGACGATGTAGTGCTCGCCGGGCGAGACGACGCCCGAGTAGTCACCCGGAAACATGATCATCGCGGTGCCGAGGGCCGCGGCCTCGAACACGCGCGGGGATACGACGTCGACAACCACCTTGCCCTCGTAGGGACGAAGGACAGCATCGTGGACCTCTTCGTACGACGCAGCGGGGTGATCGCGCAAGTAACCCTGAACGGCGCGCTCGGCGCTGCCATCGAAGTCCGCGATGCTGGCGCCGCTCCCGCAGCCGAGCGTGGCGCGACACGACGACATGAAGTCGATCCACTGCTGGCCGTAGATGCGATCGTGCTCGTGCCACGCGATGTCGCAACGCAGTCCGTAACGAGGAGCGAGCTCCGCGAACCGCTGGCCCACCCATACCTTCTCCTGAGAGAGCCGGCCAAACCAGAACGGCAGGGCGCGGGCACGGTAGCCGACGTCAAGCGTTCGTTCGGCCAGCGGCTTGACCGGGAGGCCCATCAGGTTGTCGGGCACATAGCCTGTCAGGGTGAGGACGCGCCGTACCCCCGGCAGCCGCTCGTCGTAAAGCAGTCCCGCGGCCGGCTCAGGCGCGATCGTGAACAGCACGCCGATTCCTGCGTCGCGGGCGGCGGCGGTGGTGCGATCGACCCATCGATAGTCGTCCTGCAGGAACTCGACCTTCAGGCCGCGAAAGCGGCGCAGCCGATCGCGAAAGTGGGGCGAAACGTAGAGGCTGTCGCTCAGGTCGACCGAGTAATGGATGACCACCGCGTCGAAGTCCCCCAGCTCCAGGGCCAGGCTGCGACGCATCGACAGCGGGTTGAATGGCCTGACCTGGTGGCGTGAAAAGCGGACGAGGGCATCGATGTGATCGCGTACCGTGTTGGCGCGAACGGGCCGGTCGTCGCAGAGCAGCAGTATCCGAGCCTCTCGGGACACGTTAGCGATCGATAGTAGCCTTCGGGACAGCTCAGCGCGCCTGGCCGCGCTTCCTCAGAACGACGCCTTTGATCCGCGAGAGCGGCTCGAAATCATCAGGGTTGAATTCGCGAGCGATCTTTTCGGAGCGCTCGCTGAATTCCGTGTTGTGGCGGACGTTTTCTGCACCGACGAGCACCGGATAGACAACCCTGGTGAGGAAGTCATAGCCGCCGAGATGGAACCGGTTCCGTATCTCGAACTCGTCCTCGAAGAGACTGGAGAGCTCGTCGTAACTCGAGTAGAAGTTGATCCGCGCCGGCTCCAGCGGCGGCAGGCCCAACCGTTGGCGCAGTCGCGACAGCTCGACGAAACCGTCGCGATAGCCTTCCACGAGGATCAGTAGCCCCCCCGGTCGAGTCGCCTCGGCCATGCTCCTGAACGCGAGGCGTTGCTCTTCGAGATCCGCCAAATTGATCAGAACCCGGACGCATATGACCGTGTCGTACGGGCCGCGAAGATGGCGTGGGGCTCGGATGTCGTCGACGATGAACGTGTTGTTGGTCTCCCCCACCCTCGCTCGCGCACGTTCGATCATTTCTTCGGAGTAGTCCATCGCGTCGATGTGCTTCACCAGCTCCCGGAAGCGAAGGGTCGAGTAACCGTTACCACAACCCACCTCGAGAGCCGTCATCCCGGGCGTGAGGTGTTGACACACGTGGTCGTATTCCAGGTCGCGCTGGAAGACGTCCATGAGGTTGACCTCGGCGTCGTTGGCGACGCTGGCCGCCCGTTGACTCCAGTGTTGGTCGGTGCTGGTCTTGGCGGTGGTCATGTGTTGGCGACCTCCCGCGTCACGGCTTTGACAGCCTCGAGAACATACGGGCTTATGAGGTCAGCGTACATGGCGTTTCCTGCGACCGACAGGTGCAGGAGATCGGGGAGCACCATTTCAGCCATCTGTTCGTGACTGAGTCCTTCGAAACCCGCACGGATGTCGCACAGCTCAGTCCCGCAGTCCGCCGCGACCTCCCTCAGGACCTGCGAGTACCGCGCGTTGGCGTCCTCGTAGATCTCACCGCTCACCATGGAGCTGGTCCTGAGCGAGCGTGGGTTGGTGGCGATGATGACCTCGCGCGCCCCGAAATGCCGCCCCCGAATCACCATCTCGGTCACGTTCGCGCGAAACGCGGACTCGGAGACACGCGGGAGACCACGGTCGCTCACCCAGCAGTTGCAGTCGTTCATCCCGAACTGGATGATGAGAACGTGCGGCTCGAGGAGCTGAACGTCCGCGGGATAACGCTCCAGGCCCTGCCGCGTGGTCCCACCGCTTACACCGCGGTTGAACGTCACCAGGTCGGTTCCACCCCGCGCGAGTCGCTCTGACAAACGGCCATCGACCAGGGACGTCCAGCGCAGCGTCGGATCGCAGTGCTGGCCGAAGGTGATCGAGTCTCCCATGTAGACGATGCGGGTCTCCACTAGAGAGCGCCGCTGGGTGCTTTGACTACACGTACCAAATTCGGCGATGAATGATAGCGACCCGTCACGCCTTCACTCGCGGCGAAGTACCCGACCGTAACGCGCCGGACAGCAATGGGGTCAATGCGCGCTCGAGCGCCGAAGGCCGGCTGCGGCCGATCTCAGTCAGCACAGAGAATGTCTCGAGGCCGTCCAGGCCGATGCCGACAACCATCGATGGCCGGTCAAGACGGACCTGTCCACCCAACGGCCGATGATCCCACTCGATGACAGTCAGTTCGCGGCGGCGGACGGCCTCGAGGATCGAGTCTGCGGTGGTGATGCGCTCAGGCACCCGGTCAGCGGCCGCCGCGCTGACGAAGCTGAGCGCCCGACGCTCGGGATCGAATTCGATGCCGACGACGAAAGACTGACCGGGCAGGTCGCCCGTGGCCGCCCGTCTCAGCAGCGACAGCTCCAGGATCTCCCTCAAGAGTCTGTCCAACGAGGTCCCCGACCGGCGGCCGAGCCGCAGCAGTGGTCGAAGATCGGGGTCGGCCAGCCCGACCCGCATCGCGAGCAGTCCCTTCCGGAGCTGGCCTTCACGTTCAACGCTGAATCGCATCGACGGATCGCGATGGAGCAGGCGACTCGCCACCCGCGCCAGCCTGACCGTTGGAGGAGGCACGCGCATCGCCCGCTCGGCTTGCGTGGCTCGATACCGCAACGCAATCGATCGGCCACGCATGGTTCGAGCATCAGCATCCACCACCTGATCGAACTGGTCCACAAACGCTCGGTAGCCCCAGCGTCCGGATTCGATCAGGTCGTGACGAGCTCGCGCGGTCATCGCCGACACGAGCTTGTCGTCGCGCAGCTTATCCACGACATCGTCCATGTTGGAGAAGTCCTTCTCCAGGACTATGTAGTGCTTCTCCGGTGACACGACGCCCGAGTACTCGCCCGGAAACATGACCAGCGCGGTGCCGAGAGCCGCGGCTTCGAACACGCGCGGCGAGACTATGTTCATGACCACGTTGCCCTCGTAGGGGCGAAGCACGGCTTCATGCACGTCTTCGAACGTGGCGCGGGGATGAGCGCCCATGAAAGTGAGGACAGCTTGCTCGACGCTTCCGTCGAAATCCGCGATGCTGGCGCCGCTCTCGCAGCCGAGGGTCGCGCGGCATGACGAGACGAACTCGATCCAGCGTTCGCCATAGATCCGCTGGTCTTCAGTCCAGGCAATGTCGCAGCGAAGACCATAGGCCGGCGCCCGCTCGAGGAACCGCTGCCCGATCCAGACCTTCTCACGCGAGAGGCGGCCCAGCCAGAAAGGTAGGTCACGCGCCCGATACCCGACGTCGATCGTTCGCTCTCCGAGCGGCTTGATCGGCCGGCCGACCAGGTTCTCCGGGACGTAGCCCGTCAGGGTCAGGACGCGACGCACCCCAGGAAGGCGCTCGTCATAGACCTGGCTCGCGGCCGGTTCGGGCGCGACCGTGAAGAGCACGTTGATGCCGATGTCGCGTGACGCGGCGGTCTCGCGGTCGATCCACCGGTAGTCGTCCTGGATGAACTCGACCTTCAGGCCGCGAAAGCGCCTCAGCTTGTCGCGAAAGTCCGCCGAAAGGTAGTTGAGGCTGCTCAGCACGACCGAGTAATGGATGACGGCCACGTCGAAGTAATCGAGGTCCAGGGCGATGCTCCGAGGCATGTCCCTGGTGTTCAAGGTGTGAATGTCGTGACGCGAATACCGGCGAAACGCGTCGATGTGATCGAGCACGGTGTTCGGGGCGCCGCGCCGGTCATCGCAGATCAAAAGGACCCTGGCCTGTCGGGACACGTCGGGGTTCGATAGTAGACTTCGGGACGACTCGCGTGACTCAATCTCATCAGCTGCTCGGGCGAGTGGACTCCGTCTATTTCCTCCTCATACCCGGGTGGGAAGACGAGCTTCGCGGCAATCGCTGGCACTTCGCCGCGCGATGGGCCAAGCGCAGGCCGGTCGTGCTGGTCAATCCCGTGCTCACTCGCGGCCCGGCTGCATCGGTGCCGGAGCCCCGCATTCCAAACTGCCGGATCCTGCGCACGCAGCTCATCGCCGAGCCGAACCGGCTGGCCAAGATCCAGCTCCAGGTCGGCCAGGTGCTGGAGGACATGGCCCAGCGTGGTTTCGTGCGCCCGCTGCTGTGGTGCTACAACCCGGACCTCGCCGAGCTGTACGCGCGCGTGCCCGCGATGGCGCGCGTCCACCACGCGTCGGAGGCCTACTTCGACATGCCCGGTCGCGGCGCGTCCACGCTGCAGGGCTTGCGCGCCGTGGTCGCGATGAGCGACGTGAACGTCGCGGTGAGCGAGGGGGTGGCCGCGGGCCTGCGGCGCAGGGTCGAGGGCGCCGAGGTCGTGACGGTCACCAACGGCTGCGACTACAACCACTACGCGGCCGGCCGACCAGACCGGGGGTTGCAAGAGGCAGCACGATCGTTTGAACGCACGGTCATCTATGCGGGCAACATCAACGGCCGGCTCGACTTTGAGCTGCTGCACCGGCTGGCGACTGAGTACCCACGGGACCTGTTCGCCTTCTATGGCCCGGTCAAAGAGCTCTCGCGATCTGAGATGCAGGCCTGGCATCGCGTGGCCGCTCTCCCCAACGTAATCGCACCCGGCCCCGTCGACCCGGACCGCCTGCGCGACCTGTACGCGGCCGCTGACCTCGGCCTCATCCCCTACCGCCACGACCCATGGCTCGTCGAGAACGGCCTGCCCCTGAAAGCGCTCGAGATGGCCGCGACTGGGCTCCCAGCAGTCTCGTCGGAGATGAGACCGCTGGTCGGACTGGCCGCCTCCCTCATCGTCGCCAAATCAGGCGACGAGTTCATGCGAGCGGTGGGCGAAACCTCGCGGAGCAAGCTGACTGAGGCTGCAGCCGCCGAGCTGAAGACGGTCAGCTCGGCCAACGACTACGACCTCAAGTTCGAAGAGATCCTGACTCTGCTGGACGAGCGCGTCACCCGGACACACCCGGTCACGTGCATCGACCGGCTGGCCGAGGTACTCGGACCGGATTGGGCCGCGGCCCAGATCCGCTACGCGCGGTGGCTCGCCATGCCCGGTCCGGCGCGCACCGCGGGCCGGCTCGCCGGTTCGCTTGCTCTGCTGCTGCCGGCACGCCTCAGGCGCCGCCTCGCGGCAGGCCGCCTGCGCGCGGCGGTCCAGCAGTGGCTGGGGAGCTGACGCCGTGTGCGGGATCGTCGCCGTTGTCACCCCGTCTGAGATCGATGCCCCGCTGATCGACCGGATGCGCGACCGGCTCGCGCACCGCGGGCCCGACGGATCGCGGACGTGGGTCTCGAAGCACGAGACCGGCTCTGTCGGGCTCGGCTTTCGCCGCCTCGCGATCATCGACCTCAGCGACGCGGCGATGCAGCCGATGCGCTCCGCCGATGGCGCGCTCACGCTCGTCTACAACGGCGAGATCTACAACTACATCGAGCTGCGCGATGAGCTGCGCGCGCGCGAGCACGTCTTCCGCACGCAGAGCGACACAGAAGTGTTGCTCGCGGCATACCAGGAGTGGGGCGCCGACTGCCTGCCACGACTCAACGGGATGTTTGCCTTTGCGTTGTGGGACGCGCGACAGCGACGCCTTCTGGTGGCCCGCGACCGTTTCGGGGAGAAGCCAATGTTCTTCGCGCGCCTTCCGCGCGGCGGCATCGCGTTTGCGTCGGAAGCCAAGGCGCTGTTCGCGCATCCCGACCTTGGCGCCGCCATAGACCAGGACACGCTGGGTTCCTACGTCGCCGGACGCTACTTCGAGCACGACGAGCCCACACTGTTCAAAGGCATCAAGCGGCTGCCGGGCGCCCACGCCATGACGGTCGACGAACGAGGCGAGGTCACGCGTTCGTGGACCTACTGGACACTGGAATTTGCGGCCTCGCGCGATTCGTATCGCGAGACAGACACCGTCGAGCAGTTCCGCGCCCTCCTCGACCGCAGTGTCTCCATGCGCCTGCGCTCGGACGTGCCGGTCGGTACGAGCCTGTCCGGCGGGCTCGACTCGTCCACGGTCGTTGCGCTAGTCGCTGGGATGAAGGACGAGCGCGGCATCATCACCCAGAACACATTCACCGCGCGTTTCGATGACGACCCCGCGCTGTCGGAAGGAGAGTACGTCGACATGGTCGCGGCCGCCACCGGGGTGAAGGCTCACATGGTCACGCCTGATCCACGCCGGCTCATCGAGGAGTCGAGGGACCTTCACTACCACCAGGAGGAGCCGTTCCTCAGCGCCTCGATCTACCTGCAGTGGTGCGTCGCGCGGCTGGCAGCCGCCAACGCGACCACCGTCATCCTCGACGGGCAGGGCGCGGACGAGCTGCTCGGCGGCTACCAGTACTACTTCCCGGCGCACCAGCTCGACCTGGTCGAATCAGGCCGCTGGTGGCCGGCGGTCCGTGAGACAACTCTCTTCTCGCGGCGTCTGAAGCAGGCGAGCCGGCAGTTTCCCGACGCGGGCCGCCGATTCAACCGCAACGCTGCGCTCAACCTGGCGCAGCTGGCCGTCGCGGTGGTCAGGCAGCGCCGTGGAGGGGCCGGCGCCCGCGGTGGCCGCTATCGGGCGATGCGCGCAAGCGCCCTGGTTGAAAACTCTTTGCCGCAGCTGCTCCGCTACGCGGACCGGAACGCCATGGCGTTCTCGCGCGAGACGCGGCTTCCCTTTCTCGACTACGACCTCGTCGACTTCGTCGCGCGATTGCCAGAGCAGGCCATCGTCGGCGACGGATGGCAGAAGCTGATTCTGCGCCGCGCCGGCGAAGGCCTCGTCCCAACCCAGGTCCTGTGGCGTGCCGACAAGATGGGATACGCGGCCCCGCTCGACCGCTGGCTGCGCGACGAGCTCAAGACCTGGGCGCACGATCGCCTGTTCTCCGGCCCAGTGACCCA
>Ga0209806_1002117_pt1 | contig 12527 bp, 13 predicted proteins | sample GraSoiAngelo_152_FD_186166 | JGI IMG/M metagenome (GOLD analysis project Ga0209806, IMG submission 186166) | Grasslands soil microbial communities from the Angelo Coastal Reserve, California, USA - 14_1009_12_30cm (SPAdes) (version 2) | ecosystem: Environmental > Terrestrial > Soil > Grasslands ... | reverse complement strand
GCTTCCTGAATCCACGCGGTCACTTCGTGACTCCGAATTCCCTGTCGCTCGAGGGTCGCCGCAATCGCCTTCGTCGTGACGATCGCATTGTGGGCTTCGTCCGGGAGGTTTGCGTCCTGCTTTGCGGCTCGCACGCGCCGATTCTTCATCTTTTTATGAATGAATCTCATTTCGAAGTACGCCGCCGCGATGGCGAGCGCGACCCCGGCGAGGACCACGGTGATTACGACCGGGTCCGTGAAGGGATCCGCCATCGAGGGCCTCGCATTCCAACCGGGACCTTAAAAGTGTTTCCCTGTATTTTTCTCGGATGATTCCGTGTCCGAACTAGACCCGCTCAGCTCAGAATGTCCGCCAAGCGCCCCTGCTTCTGCCCGATCCGGATCTCCCGGGCGATCCTTCGACCGGTCGACATGCCCGGTTCCGTCAGGTCGGAGTAGGGGGAACCGGCGATGAACAGGTTCGTTCCCGCGACGATCCGCGTGGAGATCTCGAAGACCTTGAACTCGAGCTTGTCGGTCACGATCGTCTCCAGGCAGAACGGCCCGATCATGCCCCCGAACAATTCCATCGACCGCTCGACGACCTGCTCGCCCATCTCGAACGCCTTCGGCAGAAGGGATTCGCGCAGGACGACGGGCATGTTGCCCGTGACGACGAAGGTCGGAAGAAGTCCCATCTTGCGAAGGGCCTCCTGAGCCCCGAGCTTGTACATCTCATCGATGTTCGCTTCGTCTCGCCGGTCCACGCCGAGCATCTCGAGCGAGCCTCGGGACAGTGCATAACCCGACGCCGCGAGAGGGGAGTAGAAGTAGTGCATGTAGTACCGCGTGCCGACGACGTATTCCTGGATCGCGTACTTCATCCCCGGCTGGATCGACTCCTTGAAGTCCTCGTGGTTCTTCGCGATGAACGAGCCGCGGCCGCCCTTCGCGCCGTAGTACTTCACGAACACGGGGCGGTCAATGTCCTGCGGTCGCTCGATCTTCATCGGCATCGGGACCCCGGCGGACGTGAGCCAAACCCGTTGTTTCTCGCGGTCCGACTCCCATTTCAGGACCTCGCGATTCCCGAACGTGGGGATGGGGAGCTTCGCGAACACCTCGGAGCCCATGTATTCGACGAAGGAACCGTGCGGCACGGTGACGACTTGCTTCGCGACGAGGTCGTCCGCTTGATCGACGATGTCCGCGTACGAATCGACGATTAGGAAGTCATCCGGCTTCGCGAGGGGAAAGGCATCGTAGAACCGCGGCCGCTTCCCGATCGCAATCCCCAAGGTCTGGAATCCCTCTTGGCGGGCGCCGTGAAAAATCTGGAGCGAGGAATGAGAACAGACCGTCGCGATGACGATGTCCCCGTAATCACCGAGGATCGACGCGATGGCCTTCCGCGTTACCATTACGGTACGAATCGCTTCGATGGTTAAAGCTTTTCACCGCGAAGGACGTGATCGACGACTCGCATCGCCCGGACCGTCTCACGGACATCATGGGCCCGCACGACCCGCGCCCCTTTCACCACCGCGAAGGTCGCCGCCGCGATGCTCCCCGACAGTCGTTCGCTCGGCTCACCGCCTCCCAGTCGCTCGATGAAGGATTTCCTCGACACGCCGATGACGACCGGGTGGCCGAGGGCCACGATTTGGTCCAGGTGACGCAGGAGGGACAGATTGTGATCCAGTGTCTTCCCGAAGCCGACGCCCGGATCGACCGCGATCGCCTCCGAGGCCACCCCCGCTCCCGTGAGGACCCGGATTCGCTCGGTCAGGAAGGATCGGACTTCTCCCACCACGTCGGCGTATGCGGGGTGTTCCTGCATCGTCTTCGGATTTCCGAGCATGTGCATCGCGACCACGCCCACGTGGCTCTTCGCGACGAGACGCGCCATCGACGGGTCTCGCATTCCGGACACGTCGTTCACGATGGAAGCACCGGCATCGATGGCCTTCGTAGCGATGTCCGGTTTCATCGTGTCGATGGAGAGCGGTACCTGGACCTTTTCCGCGAGGCCGCGGATCACGGGACCCACCCGCCGCCACTCTTCTTCCGCGGACACGGGGTCCGAACCGGGCCTCGTGGACTCTCCGCCCACGTCGACGAGGTCCGCCCCCGCGTCGACCAAGTCGAGGCCGTGTCGGAGTGCCGCGTCCGGGTCGAAGTAGCGACCGCCGTCGGAGAAGGAGTCCGGCGTGACGTTCAGAACCCCCATCACCCGCGTCCGGTCGAGGACGAGTTCACCCGTCCGGTGGCGCCAGACCTTGACCGGGCTGCCCATTCGGGCGACCAACGGCGGATTCCTATTTCACGGTGTGCGGGCACCCGGCAGGAGCTTTATACCTCTGAACGATAAGCGGGCCGCCCATGCGGATCCTGTTCCTTCATGTGGATTACCTCGAGTACGAGGTGAAGGAGAAGGCGTTGAAGTCCGCCCCGGACATTCCCGCCTCGAAACGGCGGGGACGGGTGGAGGAAGCACTCGTCTGCTTCATCAGTGCGGAGCAGCGGGACGAAGCGAATCCGGCGGGTGTGACGAGAGCCGCCGCCGAGAACGTCGCCGACGTCGCAGGCCAGGTCCACGCGAAACGTGTCGTGCTCTATCCGTACGCCCACCTGAGCTCGTCCCTGGCCTCCCCCGGACCCGCGCAGGAGCTCATTGCGTCCCTGGAAAAGGAACTGGTCGTTCGCGGCTTCGAGGTCCACGCCTCGCCCTTCGGATATTACAAGTCCTTCAAAGTCGCCGTGAAAGGCCACCCACTCAGCGAACTGTCCCGCGAAATCGTCGCCGAATCGGCCGCTGCGGGCAAGGAAGAAATCTCCGATGCTGTGAAGGCCGAGGCGAAACTCGTCTCCCATTGGCATATCCTCGAGCCGACTGGGCACATGCATCACCTCTCGATCAAGGACGGAAAGGTGAGCGGATATCCCTTCGAGGGCCACGACCGCCTACGAAAGTTCGCCACCTACGAGATTGCCAAGTCGCGCGAGGCGAAGGAGGAGCCCGCCCACGTTCGCCTGATGCAGGAACTCGAGCTGGTCGACTACGAGCCCGGATCCGATCCGGGGAACCTGCGGTACTACCCGAAGGGCAAGCTCATCAAGGGACTCCTCGAGGAGTTCATCAGTGAGCGGGTGCGGGAATACGGCGCGATGGAGGTCGAGTCCCCCGTCATGTACGACTTCGAACATCCCGCGTTGAAGTCCTACTTGGCCCGCTTCCCGGCGCGTCAATATATCGTGCAGACCCCGAACAAGCGCGCCTTCCTCCGCTTCAGCGCCTGCTTCGGGCAGTTCCTGATCATGAAGGACATGGTGATCTCGTACAAGCAGCTGCCCCTCCCGCTGTACGAGCTCACCCGCTACTCCTTCCGCGCGGAGCAGCGTGGCGAGGTGGCGGGCCTCCGTCGGCTGCGGGCGTTCACGATGCCCGATTGCCACGCCCTGGTCTCGGACATCGAGATGGCCAAGGAGGAGCTCATGGTCCGCTTCGACCTCGCTTGGAGCATCCTCGAGGACTGCGGGCTGTCCATGCCCGACGACTTCGAGGTCGGCATGCGAGTGACCCAGGACTTTTGGAATGAGCACAAGGACTTCGTGGTCGCATACGCCAAACGCTGGGGCAAACCGATTCTCGTGGAAATGTGGTCCGAGCAGTTCTTCTACTTCATCCAGAAGTACGAATGGAACTTCGTCGACGGGAACGACAAAGCCGCGGCCTTGACGACGGACCAGATCGACACGGAGAACGCGGAGCGCTTCGGGATTACGTTCACGGCCGAGGACGGCAAGAAACGCCATCCGCTGATCCTCCACCTCTCACCGAGCGGCGCGGTCGAACGGGTGATCTACGCCCTGCTCGAGAAGGCCGCCGCGGCGATGAAGGCGGGAAAGCCCCCCATGCTGCCCGTCTGGCTTTCCCCAACCCAGGTGCGAATTGTGCCAGTGGCCGAGGACGACCTCGAATTTACGCGATCCCTGCTGCCGCACTTCACGGGCATCCGGGCCGACCTCGATGATTCCAGCGACTCCCTCGGGAAGAAGATCCGCAACGCGGAAAAGGAGTGGGTCCCGTACATCGTGGTCGTCGGAAAGAAAGAGGCCGGCGGGGGAACGCTGAACGTCCGCGTGCGGGAGACCAAGGAACAGACGGAGATGACGGTCGATGCCCTCCGCAAGCGAATCCTGAGTGAGACGAAGGGTCGGCCCTTCCGGCCCCTCGCGGAGCCAATCCACGTGAGCGAGCGCCCGATTTTCCGCGGGTGACGCCCATTCTCGGTTCTCGGATTTGAGAACCGCGGCTCGCGGCTTTATGGATGCTATTCTCTTCGCACGGCCCGATGGCTTTCCTGAAGAGGGACCACGTCGAGTTGCTCCTGGGCCTCGGCGTCCTCGCCCTGGGCCTCGGGCTGCTCCTGTTCACCTTCTCGCACGCCCTGACCATCGCCACGGCTCCGGGGGACTTCTTCCGGAGTCAGTTCCCGCAGAACCAGGCCCAGACCGGCCCGACGGCCTCGTTCCGTTGGGACTCGACCGACTTCAATGCGACGGTCCAAGATACCTCGCGCCAGGGCGACGCGGCGATCTCCACATACCAATGGGATTTCGGCGATGGGACTCGGGTCCCGGGGTCGACTCCCGGCCCGCACCGATACACGAACGCGAGCATCTATCAGATCAGCCTCATCGCGACCGACGCGAACGGCAAGGAGAGCCGGGCCGTGGCACAGGTGCAGATCGTCCCGACTCAGACGCGATCCGGGGAGAGTGTCGGGGACCCCACCGCGGGCCTCAACCTCAGCTTCGATCTGAGCGGCATCCTCCAACCCGTCGCGATCACGTTCCTGACGTTCGGGATGTACGTCGTCCTGACGATGGTTGGCGGCGCAATCACCCGAGCCGGCTGGAACATGATCAAGCCGAAACCCGAGACGATCCGCGTGCGACTGAAGCCGAGGGATCTGACCCGCGCGATGGAGGAAGACTCCGCGCCCCAGGTCCGGTTGCCCCCGCCCCCGGCCGCGTGATCCTTAGCGCCGTCGATTCGTCCGAGGGAACTCGTTCTCAATCGACGACCCGGATGAGCGATCCGAGACGACGTCGGCGATCGACACGGATTCGCGCACCGCATCCACCATCGGAGATCGCACTCCCGTCATGATCGCGAGGACCCGCAAGATCCCGTCGTACTTGCGGTCCACGCGGACGCCAAAGATCACGTTCGCGTCCGGCCGCATCGCGGCGGTCAGTCCTTCGACGACCTCGTGGGCGGTTCGGAGGCGGAGCCCAGGACCCGCACTGATGTGGATGAGCGCGCCGTTGGCCCCGCGGTAGTCCACTTCCAGGAGAGGGTTGTTGAGGGTGTCGGAGACAAGACGTTGTGTGTTGTCCTCCGCGTTCTCGCCGTAGAAGACAGTCGACATGCCGCCGGCCTGGAGGATGCTACGGACGTCGCTGAAGTCCAGGTTGATTAGGGAAGGGACCGTGATCGACTCGGTAATGCCCTTGATCACCTCGCCGATCAGGTGGTCCATCACCGCGAAGGCCTGTTCGACGGGAAGGTTCGGGACCAGGTCCAGGAGCCGGTTGTTGTCCAGGAGGATCAGGGAATCCGTCCGGTCCCGGAGTCGTTGGATGCCCGCGCGGGCATTCACCATGCGGCCGCGTTCCGCCCGGAACGGCGTGGTCGCCAGGCTGATCACGACGCTCCCGGCGGCCTGGGCGAGTTCCGCCACGTGGGGGGCGACGCCAGTCCCTGTGCCGCCGCCAAGCCCGACCGTGATGAACGTGAGATCCGCATCTCCAATCTGGTTCCGAAGTTCTTGCTCCGCGATCTCGGCGCACCGCTCGCCAATCTCGGGCCGTCCGCCAGCCCCCATGCCCCGCGTCACGCCTCCGCCGATCAGGAGCTTGCGGTCCGCCTTTATCGAATCGAGATGCACGGCGTCCGTGTTCACCACGACCGTCCGGGCCCCATGGATGCCCATGCGATGGAGGCGGTGGACGGAATTCCCGCCCGCGCCACCGCAACCGACGACGACGACCTTCGGCCGCCCAACGGCGAATGAATCGAGGAACGACTGGTTCCCGGTGCGCTGTGCGGTCTCGAGGCCCATCCCTGGTCGCCATCCCAAGCGGCTCGCGGTGGGAACCGCTCTGCTCGCGCGACCGAGGGTCGCGCGTCCCTGCCACGGTCCTATTTCTCGGCCCCTTCCATGGCCTTGTGGAGCCGACGTCGGACGTACTCGCGGACCGCGTTTCGGACCGCGTCCTCGACGGATACGGAATCGCCCGACTTCACGAGCTGCTGCAGGTCCACCACGTTGCCCTTCGGCAGTTCGATCATGAGCTTCCGGATGTAGTCCGGCGAGAACTGGATGTCGATGAATCGATCGATCGCGGCACGGATGGCGTCCGAGATCGTCGAGTACGTTCCGCCCTTCACGAGCTGGTGGAGGGCTTTCACTTTGTCCGGCGGCAACCGGATTGTAACTCGCTCCGATTCGGATGGCATGGACCGCCCCCGCGTCCCCGCGATTGCTGTCTGACATTCGTATGACAAGCGCGTTATTTAAACATATGTCCAACCGGGATTTCCCCGGAGGACCGCGGCTGTTGTCGGAAAAGGGCCAGTCGGACGAAAAGGTGGTCGACCGCGGGCCTACAGCGCCCGCATGCGGTTGTTCTTCGGGTTGTGCTCGACCTCGGCCAGATGCAGGGCCTCCAAGACCGGCGGAACGTACATACCGAACCGGCCCCGCAGTCCCTTCTTCAGGCCGTACCACCCGCCAACCGGGTTCTTTGGAGATCGTCCCCAGGCTTCGACGGTCCCATCCGCCGCGGGCTTCTGTTCGTCTGCGCTTCCCAGCGGCATCCAGTCGCCGTGCGACTTCAGCATCTGGTGCAGGTCGTTGATGCACCGGAGGTGGTATCGGAGCTCCGTGCTGCCCGACTTCACGACGAGCGCAGGCGGATCCAATCCCTCGTCACGGAACGCCTGAAACTCGGATGTGCCGCTCGGTGTCTTCAACTGCCATGGATGTTCGCGCGTACCCGCGTTCGCTTTCGTTGCCAAATCAGATCCCTCAATTGCATTCGTCTGCGCCGGACCGCAAGTCGTCGCTTGCAGACCACGCGACCAATGTCGGTTGAAAGGACCGCTCGATCTCTATTTCAACGATTCGCCGCCTTCAGGTGACGGCGCGCATGGAGAAATTCAGGTCTTCGGGAGAAGTTTCGCCAGACCGCGGGTCTCCGAGAGATGGGCTCCGTGAGCGCGCATTTCCTTGACCGCGATCTCGGAATCGCCGGGCTTCACGTCGACGCCGCGGATGGCGTCCCGCAGCACGCGAATTGACAGCCCCCGCCGGACTCCATCCAGCGCGGTGGCGCGGACGCAATAGTCCGTCGCGAGGCCGCAAATGAACAGCTCATCCACGCCGAGCTCGTGCAACGCGGACTCGAGGTCCCGGCCCTGTTCCGTGAAGGCTTGGAACGCGGAGTATGAGTCCACCTCCGGGTCCATGCCCTTCGACAGCACGATCGCCCCCTTCGGGACCTCCAAGTCGGGATGGAAGCGCGCCCCTTTCGTCCCCTGGACGCAGTGCACGGGCCACGCTCCACCGAATTCCTTGAAGTGCTTCGTCTCCGGGGGATGCCAATCGCGCGTGAAGATCACGGGCAGGCCCCGGCGCCCGAACAAGCCGATCGTGCGGTTCACCCGAGGGATGATCGCGTCGCCATCCGGCACCCCGAGCGCTCCACCTGGACAGAAGTCATTCTGGATGTCGACGACGAGCAGTGCGGCCCTCTGCCCCACGGTCCCAACCCGCCAAATCCGAGCGTCTCTAAAAGCTTGCGCCCGCTTGGATCTTCTTGAAGTCTTCGAGGTAGTCGTCCCGGAATGCCATGTCTCGCGGTAGAACGTCGAACCACCGTGCCTCGACCACCTCGTGGCCCGGTCGGAGTTCCTTCGATGGTGCGCGGGCAATGAACTGCGCGAAATATCCATGGCGGGCCCGGCTGCCGTCGGTTACGGTCTCATGGATGATCCGCGTCAACGCGGGTTCGACGAGCTCGAGGCCCACTTCCTCGCGGACCTCTCGACGCAGGCCGTCATCGGTCTTCTCTCCCCGTTCGAGCAGGCCGCCTGGTGTAAACCAAGAGCCGCCCGCGGACTCCCGCCCGACCCGGACGAGGACGATGGCCCCCCGGGAGTCGTGGACCAGCCCACCGGCAGCCCAGAACGGCGCGCGGCTTCGGCCGCGGAATGCCGGATCCTCCGGTGAAGCGAGGCGAGTGCGACGGACGATCGGGACCCGACCGAACCGGTCGAAGGCGTCCCCCATCCGATCCTTGCACTCTCCGGGACACATCGCGTTCCCAAGGATGGAAACCTTATTAAAGACCCCTTCAAGTCCCGGACGCGCACACGAGGTGCGTTCATGCCTCTCGAGGACGTTTCGGACCGAGCCAACAAAGTCTACGACACGATGAAATCCGCCGGCGTCACCTCGGAGGACAAGATGCGCGACGCCGAGGCGATCACGAAGATGTCGAAACTTCCGAAGAACTTCGTCCTCACCGCGCTGCAGGAGCTGCAGGCGAAGGGCTACGCGAAACGCCGAGCGCGCGAGAAAGCAGCGGGTTATTGGCTCATCAAGTGACCTGGCCCGATCATCGCCGCGTCCGCATGAGGGCCGCCGCAATCATGATCGGCAGAATCGCGGTCGCGTCGCCTTCGATCGTCACCTGCTTCGCGGTCTCTTTGACCTTGCCCCAAGAGATCCCCTCTCGCAGCCGAGCCCCGCTCAAGCTCCCATCCCATTCCGGCGCCGTCGTGACATATACGGCATAATCGAGTCCGCCGCGAAACTGGTTCCACCAGATCGTATGGTGCTTCGAGACTCCTCCTCCGATCATGAGCGCACCGGATTCTTTCGCACCGAAGACCAGATCGGCGAGTTCGGCCTCGTCGCGGAACTGGTCGATCGAGAAACCCTTGTGATCTTGCCAGAAGGACCACAACTGGTAGCCGACCGCCCCGTCGAAGATCGCCGGCACGTAGACGGGGATGTGGTTTTTCCAGGCCCACCAGAGCAGCGAGTCGCGACTCTCCGTGCGTCGCCCGAATTCCCACAACAACTCTTTCGTCGAAAAGGACCTCTTTCCGTCCTTCCAAAGTTTCCGGAGCATCGGCTGGAGCTTCTCCTCGAGAACAATCCCATATGATTCGTTGGGCACGAGCACATTCCCGAGTCGGTTCACCCCGACACGATGCAGGGCGACGTCGTCCATATCGAAGTCGCCATGATAGTACGGTTTCCACACCCGGGCCAGATCATGGTCGGCGGTGCCACACGTCGTGATGACCGCGTCGACGAGCTTTCGTTCGACCAAGCCGCGAAGGACCCCGCGGACACCGGTCGCCATCAGGGCGGCGGGGAACGACAAGAAGGTCGTGCACGCGCGGTTCCGGAACATCGACCGCAGGATCTCGACGCCCACCGCGATCTTCTTCGCGGTGAATCCACCGCCGTGACCCATGGCATCCACGAGCGCGGCTAGGTCCGAGGACCGGGAGAGATCGATGTCCTCCACCTTGCGGCGGAGCAGGTCCTGCTTCCGCATCGCCGCGGCATCCTAGGTACGCGATAAAAGGGTATGGAGTCCGACGTGGCCTATCCATCGGTTGGCGGGGCCGTTGTCGATTATCGGAGAAGACCGCGAAGTCGCTGCCGCAGGCCGAAGGCTCCGCGCCATCGGAAGGCATTGCCGCAATCGCTGCAACGCCCCCATCCGTCGTCTTGGAAGGTGACCCGGCGGGATCGACAGACGCTGCAGATCCCCGAGCGTGGCTTCGGGATGCCGCGATGACGGCGCTCGTCGTCGATTTGAGCCTCCAGTCGGCGCGTGGCCTCTTCCGCATTCCGCGCGAACGTGAGACCGCCGAGATAATCGCCTTTCGTCAGAACGTCTTGCGCCTGTCGAAGCAACGTCCGAACCTCGGCGGGGTTCAGGTCGTACGACTCCGCTTCCTTGAGGACCGGTTCGCACGCGATCAGAATCGCCCGGGCCTTCTCGACCTGCGCCTCCCGAAGCTGGATCGCCCGCTCAATCTGCTTCTGTTGACCCTTCATCGCGAGCCGTTCCGCCCGCTTGAGCAGGTCGCCGGCCTGCCCGTGCTCCCCCGCGGCGATCGCGGTGCGGGCCTCGGCATGAAGCTCCTCGGCCTCCCGCATCTCCGCGCCGACGTTCCGCGCGAGCTCGATGTGGTCCGACACGGATCCGACCGAATCTTCCACCTCCCGGATCCGATGGGCCCGCGCGTCGTCCGCGCGCTGGGCGGCCTCCAGGAAGCTTTCCCGGGCCGCACGGAGTCGGCCCCGGTCGAGGAAATCGGCTCCGCGCTTCCATGCGTCCTCCGCGAGAGCGATCGACGCGCCGAGGTTCGCGGCCTCGCGAATCGCGTCCCTCGTCAGGGCTAGATGGTCGCGCACCCGCTCCGCCTCTCGAGAGTGGGCGCCCTCCGAGGCGCGGACGAGATCACGGAGCACGACGTCGTCGATCGAAGCACCATGGAACAACGCCTCACGGGCGCGCTCGAGGAGACCACGGGCGGTCGCCGCCTCCGGGTCCGCGGGATCGCACGGTTCCAGAAGCCCCTGCGCCGCGAGGATCGCATACGACCAGGAGGCGCGGCGAAGTTGTTCCGTCGTCCGCTCCGCGATGCGCGATGCCTCTTGGGCCGCCGTGAGGGCGGCCTCGAACCTCCGCTCCTGAAATCGCTTCCGAGCCTGGACGAGCAAATCCTCGACGCGATCGAAGTCGAGGGAGGAGTCGCGCCCCAAGATGAGGCCCGCATCCCGCTCCGCGGGGGCCTGCGCCTCCAGTTCCATCAGGATTTCGGACGCGTCCGGCGCACTCGCGAGAGCCTCCACGAGGTCCCACTTCTTCTTGAGGCCATGGAGACTGACCCGATGTCGCTCGCCGAGATCTCGGAGTTGCCGCGGCCGAAGACGTCCGAGGCGGAATTCCATCCGCCTCCGATCGGCCTCCTCCAGCACCGCGTCGGGATCCGGGAGGGAAAGGAGGGTTTCGATCAGCAACGTGCGTTCCGCCTGGCGTCCCCGATCGATGCGATGGGCGCGCGCCAGATCGCGCAGGACCTCGGTGGGCAGGTGGGAGAGAGTCTCTTGTAAGGTGCGGGGCGTCGGATGATCTCCGTCGGAATCGAAGCTCCCCTGGCTCGATAAACATTCCGCACGGTTTATCACGCGTCCGGTGGCCGATAGCGGCGCAGCACCTCAATCGCCCACTGGACCTTCCGGAACTCGTGGGGGTCGCCACCCGCATCGGGATGGTGCCGCCGCGCCTGGACCCGGTAGGCGTTCTCGATCACCGCCGGGGAGGGCCAGCCGCGACCGAAACGAGGCGGATGGACCCGAACGTTCTCCAAGCCGAGGATGCGGAACGCGGCCGCGATCCCTTTCGTCTGCAGGTAGAACTCCCGGAGGTCCGAGAAGATCCCGCCCGATTCATGGCCGCCTTCGATGCTGTACCGTTTGTGGTCCCGCGCGATGTCGCTGCCCACCCGGTGGTCCCGCCCGCAGGCGAAACAGAAGAACCGATCCGCCACGCCCCCGGATCGGCCGATCGGCGGATGGGTTTTCGGGTGGTCGGAGGCAAAGGTTATTTTCGGCCGCCGTGTTCGCGTCATCCGTGTCGTTCCGCGCCGGCCCTTCCGTGTTCAAGGACCAAGGGAAGCTGTCGTTCGACTACCTGCCGGACAAGATGGTCCACCGGGAGGCGCAGACCCAGCGGCTCTTCAGCCTGCTCCGCCCCATCGTGGAAGCGGGCGCTTCGAGCAACGCATTCCTCTACGGCGCCGTGGGCACGGGGAAGACGCACACCGCGAAGCGGTTCTGCCTCGATTTCCGGAAGTATGCCTCGGAGTCGAACCGGGCTGTGGACTGGGACGTGGTCAATTGCCGCCAGCGGATGGGCGACGACGCGGTCCTGCTCCGACTTCTGCAGCATTTCGACCCTCACTTCCCGGAACGCGGTTTCTCCATCGCGGAGAAGATGGAGAGCCTTCGGAAGCATCTCGAGAAGCACAAGCTGCATTTCATCGTCATCCTCGACGAAGTCGACGCCCTCCTGAAGAAGAGCGGCGCGGACCTCATCTATTCCTTCGCGCGGATCGCGGAGGAAGGCACGACCACGAGGGGGAACATCTCCATGATCCTGATCTCGCAGCGGCCGAACGCCCTGGAGTACATGGACGCCGCGGCCCTGAGCACGTTCCGCCGGACGAACGTGGTCGAGTTCCCGAAGTACGACCGGAAGGAACTGGAGGACATCGTCCAGGCCCGGGTCGCGCTGGCGATGCATCCGGGCACGGTGGACCACGACCTGATCGACCTGGTCGCGGACATCGCCTCGGAGTTCGGAGACGCCCGATACGCGATCGAGTTGCTGGAGAAGGCCGGCATGCTCGCGGACGAGGAACGCGAGGAAGAAGTCGCCGCC
>Ga0209806_1002116_pt1 | contig 12528 bp, 12 predicted proteins | sample GraSoiAngelo_152_FD_186166 | JGI IMG/M metagenome (GOLD analysis project Ga0209806, IMG submission 186166) | Grasslands soil microbial communities from the Angelo Coastal Reserve, California, USA - 14_1009_12_30cm (SPAdes) (version 2) | ecosystem: Environmental > Terrestrial > Soil > Grasslands ... | reverse complement strand
CAGACGACCGGCGCGACGATCATTCCGCCCAATGCGACTCTGATCTTCGAGATCGAGCTGCTGAGCCTGGCGCCAGGGCCAAGCCCCTCGCCTTCGCCATCCCCCTCCCCTAGTACGTAGCTTGTCCTCCCCATTTAGGGAGGTGGCGGTTTGTCGTCCTCCCCATTTATGGGGAGGTGGCGCGAAGCGCCGGAGGGGCTGAACCGAACCCCTTTTCAGGTAACGGTCAGCGTCCCCTTCATGCTGAGGTGGCGCGAAGCGCCGGAGGGGCAGACCCGAACCCCTTTTCAGGTAACGGTCAGCGTCCCCTTCATGCCAGAACAGGTCCTCCCCATTCATGGGGAGGTGGCGCGAAGCGCCGGAGGGGCAGACCCGAACCCCTTTTCAGGTAACGGTCAGCGTCCCCTTCATGCCTGAGCTTTCGTGGCCTTGCTGCGTGCAGAAGATGGTGTAGGTCCCGGCCGCGATGTCCTGCACGTCGAACTCTTTGGTGTCCCCGGCGGAGAGCAGCTCGCTGACGGCGATGCGGGTGCCCCCGCTGTCGCGGATCGCCAGGTCGTGCTGGGTCGTACCCGAGTTGATGAGCCAGAAGACGACCTTGCCGTGAGTCGCGTTGATCGTCGACGGGTCGAACTTGAACTCCGTCATCGTCACCTGGATCGAGCCGGCCGGAGCGCTCGAGCCGCTTCCGCCGCCGCCGCACGCGGCAAGCACGACCGCAACCGCGAGCGCGGCCAGCACCTTCATCGGACGAGCGCCACCCCCACATAGAGAATTATGAAAAGGAAGAACCACACCACGTCGACGAAGTGCCAGTAAAGAGTGACCGCCGCCGGGCCGACGTGGTTGCGCGAGGAGAACTGGCCTCGCCCGGCGCGATAGAGGATGAGCGTCAGGAGGATCAAACCGCCGAGCACGTGGGCGCCGTGAAAACCGGTCATGGCGAAGAACGCGCTGGCGAAGGAGTTGGCGGTGAGGTTCAGACCGCGGTTGAACGCGCTGATGAATTCGTAAAGCTGACCCGCCTCGAACAACACGCCCAGCGCGATCGTCGTCGTCCAGAGGATGAAGAACCGGCGCCGGTTGTCATGCGCCAGGGCGTCCAATCCGAAGTGGCATGTGAATGCGCTCGAAAACAGAAAAATGGTGTTGAAGACGGGGATTGGCCATACCGCGACGTAGAACTCGCTGCTCGAGGAAGGCGGTGGAGGAGGCCAGACGATATGGGATCCGAACAGGTAGAAGTACATCGCGAACAGGCTTCCGAAGAACATCACCTCGGAGGCGAGGAAGATGTACATGCCCATCATCCCGGGCTTGATCGCCGGGTACTGAGGGGTCGGCTCGCGCTGCAGGCTGGCGACTGCCATCAGTGATGCACCTCGCCGTGCGGCTCAGGGCTCTCGCCTGGATACATCCGGACGTCTTCCACCAGCACCCAACCTACTACGCCCCACAGAAAGATCACACCCCCGATCACCGCCATCACGATCCGGAATGTGCCCGAGGGAAACGGGATCGCCGCCAAAGCCAGGAAGAACGCCCCGGCGCAGATTACGAACGGGAAGTTGCTGTTGGGGAAAAGGTGAATACCGAGCTCGTGCGCGCGGGCGGCGTAGTCGATCGTCAGGTCGACCGGCTCAGCCGGCAGCTCGAGGTCGTATCGCGATGCGTTGGCGCGGGCCGGGTCGGCGGCACGCCAGGCCTGGAACGCGGCCGAAGCCACGACGCTCGACGGCCATAGCTTGTAGCCGCAGTTTCGGCAGTGGTCGACAAAGCGCGCCGTCCGCAGTCCGCAGCGGGGACAATCGACGGACAGGCTGGGATTCGAGACGTCGACGAATCGAGGCTTTCGGGCTGCGGCCACAATCGCCTCTGGATTCTATCCGGTCGCCGGGTTGCGAATCGGGGCGCCGATATACTTGCGGTCGTGACGACTCGCGTATTCCGCGCGCTGATCACATTCGGCGGTCTCGTGGCGCTTGCCGTCGCGCTCAGCTCGTGCGACGTCGGCGGCCTGCACCCGATCTTCCCCAACCCCGTTTCGCCGAACGGGCAGGACATCTACAACACGTATCTCGGCATCTCGGTGCCGGCGATCATCATCTTCCTGGGCGTCGAGGCGGCGCTGCTGTGGGTGGTGCTCCGCTACCGGCGCTCGACCCAGCCGGTGGGCTACGTGCCTCCCCAGGTCCACGGCAACACTCCGCTCGAAATCGTGTGGACGATCATTCCGCTGATCATCGTGCTGGCGATCGCGGGTTACAGCTTCGTCGAGCTGCAGAAGGACTTCCAACCGATCAGCAACCAGCAGATGACCGTGATCGTGAGCGGCCACCAGTTCGGCTGGAATTACGAATACGAGAACGGCGTGGTCGTTCACCAGGAGGGCACGCTGGCCGGTGACGTGACGCCGTTCGTAGTCCCGACGCACACCCTGGTCAAGCTCGACTTTCGCGGCACCGACGTCATCCACTCGTGGTGGGTTCCGGCCATCTCGGGCAAGACCGACGCGGTGCCCGGCTACGACAACTTCTCGTGGCTGAAGATCGATCAGGTCGGCACGTGGCGCGGCGAATGCGCCGAGCTGTGTGGCGTCGGCCACTCGACGATGCAGATCATCGTGCAGTCGATGGATCAGTCCGACTTCAACCGATGGATGGCTCAGCAGAAAACAGCGTCACCGTCTGCCTCGCCAAGCGCGTCGCCCGGTTAGTAGGATAGGAATCGGATGGCAACCACAGTCCTCCCGAGGCCGAAGGCTTACGACGACACGTTCTTCAAGCCGATCAGCCTGTGGCTGACGACCACCGATCACAAGCTGATCGGGATCATGTACATGGTCACCGGCATCCTGAGCTTCGTGATCGGCGGCGTCTTCGCGCTGATCGTCCGCCTGCAGCTGTCACAGCCCAACCTCAAGGTCGTCGACCCGGAGACCTACAACCAGCTGATCTCCGCGCACGGCGTGACGATGATCTTCTTCTTCGTCACGATCTTTTTGACCGGCATCGCGAACTACATGGTTCCGATCATGATCGGCGCGCGTGACATGGCCTTTCCTCGGGTCAACCTTCTGGGCTTCTGGCTGGTTCCGGTCTCGATTCTCCTCTACTACTCGGGCTTCTTCACCGGCGGAGCGCTCAACGCAGGGTGGACGGGCTACGCGCCGCTGACCGAGAAGGCGTACAACAGCCACTCGCTCGGTGTCGACTTCTGGGCCCTCAGCATCATCGTCTGGGCGATCAGCGGCATCATGGCCTCGACCAACTTCCTCACCACCATCGTGGCCCTGCGCGCGCCCGGCATGAAGTTCTCGCGACTGCCGCTGTTCGTGTGGGCGCAGATCTCGACTTCTATCCTGCTCCTGGTGGTCGGCGCGCCGCTCGCGGCGGCGATGATCCTCCTCGAGTTCGACCGCCAGCTCGGCACCCAGTTCTTCACCACGGCGGGGCGGCCGGTGCTCTACCAGCACCTGTTCTGGTTCTTCGGCCATCCCGAGGTCTACATCATGATTCTGCCCGGGTTCGGCATGATCTCCGAGGTCATCCCCGTCTTCGCGCGCAAGCCGATCTTCGGCTACATGTCGATGGTCGCCGCGCTCTTCGGCATCGTCTTCCTCTCGATGACGGTGTGGGCGCACCACATGTTCACCGTCGGCATGAACACCTACGTCGAAGGCTTCTTCATGTTGATGACCATGCTGATCGCGGTTCCCACCGGCATCAAGTTCTTCAACTGGATCGCGACCACCTGGTGGGGTTCGGTCGAATTCACGGTGCCGATGAAGTTCGCCTTCGGCTTCCTCGCCACATTCCTCATCGGCGGGCTCACAGGCATCTATCTCGCCTCAGTTCCGGTCGACACGCAGCTCCACCAGTCGTACTACGTCGTGGCCCATCTCCACTACGTCCTGTTCGGCGGCAGCGTGTTCACGATCATGGCCGGCATCTACTACTGGTTCCCGAAGATCACCGGGCGGATGCTCGGACGGACGCTAGGCGAATGGAACTTCTGGACGCTGTTCATCGGCTTCAACGGCACGTTCCTGATCATGCATACGCTTGGCCTCGAGGGCATGCCGCGGCGCATCGCCACCTACGCCAACGAGGCGTGGGCGGCCACCAACGCGATCATCACGATCTCGTCCTTCCTCATCGCCTTCTCCGTGCTTCTGCTGCTGATCAACATCGTGCGCAGCTGGAGCAGCGGCGAGATCGCGGGCAACGACCCGTGGCGGGCCAACACTCTGGAGTGGGCGACCACCTCTCCCCCGCCGCCCTACAACTTCGAGCGCGTGCCGCCGGTCCGGAGCTTCATGCCGCTGCGCGACCTGCGCGAATCGGGCGAGGTGGCTGAGTAGGGTCCTCCCCATTCATGGGGAGGTGGCCCGAAGGGCCGGAGGGGCTGACCCGCACCCGAAAAAGCCGCGGCCGGAGGGGGTCTAAGCCTCGTCCTTAGCAGCGTCGGGATGCCGCATGACTTCGACTCCGCTTTCCGGTGCCCAACGCATCAGCTTCTGGTTCTTGCCGAAGCTGATGAACCCCGCCCGGGCGATGTCCAACGAAAAGAGGTGGAACGGCTCGGAAGGGCGCCAGTCGATGGCGGCGAACAGAGTGTCGGCATAAGCCTGGCGGCGAGCCTCGTCAGGAACATCGACCGCGAAGCCGTACAGCTTCAAATCGCCGTAAGTGGCTTCGCGGTCGGCCTGGACCGTGGTCACCGTGATCCGAGGATCACGCAGCAGGTCAAGCGCCTTTTTCGACCGCCATATCATGCCCAGCAGCAGATCGCCTTCGACGATGTAGGCCTCGCACGGGCTGACCCGCGGCCACCCGTCGCCGCGGATCGTGCCGAGCGTGACCATCCGGGTGGATTCGATCCGCTCCCGTCCGAACTCGGCCAGCTCAGGCGCGGCGGCCGAGAACTCAGCCCAGTTCATAGAGGTTGCTCCTCCCCATTCATGGGGGCCGCGCCCCTGCGGGGCACGGAGGGGGAGGGGCCGGTCCGCTAGTGATGCTCGGGGCTTTCGGTTCCGGGTGACTCTTCAGCCGCGCGATTGCGCGCGTCGCCGCGCAGCACCCACCAGCCGAGGCCGACCACGCCGAGTGAGGCGACCAGGAACGTGACGCTCATCCACAGCCAGGCGGGGACCCATTCACCGGCAAGGAAAACCACGGCTCCAATTATCACGGAGCGACGGCGTTCGGGCGGTCGAGGCGGCTAGGGTGTTACTTGGTAGAGCCCATTTGATCAACCTAATCGACATCGTCATCCTGGTCGCCGCCCTGGTCGGGCTCGCGAACGGATACCGGCGGGGATTCTGGCTGTCACTCGCTCAATACGTCGGCCTGCTGGTCGGGGTGCTGCTCGGTGCAGCCTCGGCGCGATACGTCCTCGACTACCTTCAGATCAGCAACGCAAGCGCGCGGCCGCTGGGAGCTGTGCTGGTCCTGGTCATCGGCGGCAGCCTCGGCTCGAGCATCGGCTTCGCCGTCGGCGAGCCGATCCGGCGCAAGATCCTCCGCACCGGGATCCACACCTCGACCGATTCCATCGCCGGTGCTGCGCTGTCCGCCTTTGCGGTGCTGTTGATGTGCTGGTTTCTCGGACTCAGCTTTTCGCGCGGTCCGAGCGCTGACATCGCGCAGCAGATCCAGCGGTCGGTCTTTCTGCGAAGCCTCGACGCGATTGCGCCCCGCCCGCCTCCACTGCTCGCCAGCGTCGAGCAGGTCCTCTCCGGCGTGCAGTTTCCGCCCGTGTTCGCCGGCCTCGAGCCAACGCTCCCCGGCGCCTTGCCGATTCCGGCGTCGGTCGATACGCCGGCCGTCAACCACGCAGCGCAGGTGGTGGTCAAGGTATCGAGCCTGGGTTGCGGCGGCATCGTCACCGGGAGCGGCATCCCGCTCGGCAGCGGTTACGTGGTGACGAACGCGCACGTCGTATCGGGCACCACCTCTCACGCGATCCAGAAACCGGACGGGACGTCGTACCGAGCCGACGTGGTCTACTTCGACCCCGAGCGTGACGTCGCCGTGCTCTACGCGCCCGGCTTCTCGGCGCCAGGCCTCACGTTTGGGACGGCCCAGCGAGGCACGCAGGGAGCGGTCATCGGCTATCCCGGGGGCCAGGCGGAGAAGATCGTCCCGGCCGTGGTCGACGGGTCGGTCATGGCCGAGGGTCGGGACATCTACAACGCGAATCTCGTGACGCGCCAGATCTTCGTCCTGCAGGCCAACGTGCGTCCGGGCAATTCCGGGGGGCCGCTGCTCGACCTGCAGGGCCACGTGCTTGGGATTGTCTTCGCGACCTCGGCCAGCGATCCGAACCAGGCTTACGCGCTCACCGACGACGAGATCGCGCCCGACATCCGCGACGCCGAAGCGAACCCCTCACCAAAAGACACGAGCCACTACGAATGCGCAGCCTGAGCCGGCCGAGGTAGTGGCACCCTCTCCCCTTAGGGGAGAGGGATCAGGGGAGAGGGGCGAACAAAGCACCTATCCCCGTTCCTCTACGCCTTCTCCGGTTTGCCTTCCTCGATGAGCATCACGGGGATCCCGTCCACGATCGGATAGAGCACATGGCACGTCGGGCAGCGGAGCTGGTCGGGCTCTTTCAGCTCGACCCTGGTATGGCACTTCGGGCAGGCCAGAATTTCGAGCAGTTCTTGAGAGATCACGAGCGCATGGTAGTACGGTTTCGCCTGTGATCTTGAGGCGGCTCTACCTCTACGTGGTCAGCGCCGCGGCGCTCACGCTGCTGGCCACCGGCCTCACGCTCCTCGGCGGCACCATCCTGCTTTTCGTCTTCAACGATCCTTCGGCGGATTCGAGCCGCGGCCAGCTCGCCGTGTTCACCGCGATGACCGTGGTCGCGCTTCCCGTGTGGGCCGTGCACTTCTGGTTCGCGCGCCGTCTCGCGCTGCGCGACCCATTCGAGCGCGCGTCGGCCCTGCGACGCCTCTATTTCTACTGGGCTTGCCTCGTGACATCCGTCGGCGCGATGGTCGCGCTCGCCTTCACGCTGTCCCAGCTCCTCCAGCCACCCCTCGACTCTCAGCGCCTGAACGCCTTGACGGCGTCGCAACTTGGGTGGGCGACCTTCGTCCTGGTCGTGTTCTTCGCGTTTCATTTCCAGGTCGCGTCGACCGACCGGGCGGCAGCCGGCGAGGAGGGCGCGTCGTCGACGCTTCGCCGCTGGTACATGTACCTCGGCCTTCTGGTCGGCCTGCTCGTGATGCTCGGCGGTACGCAGGCACTGCTCCAGCTCGGCTGGACGAGACTGGCCGACAGCTCGTTCGACAAGTTCACGTACCTTTCCGGACCCGTCGGTCTGGCGCTGGCCGGTGCGGTGATGTGGGCGTTCCACGCGCGCGCCATCGCTGTGAATCACGCCGCCGAAGACCGCCACTCCACGCTCCGTGCGCTCCAGGGCTTTATCGCCGTGGCGATCAGCATCACGACCGCACTGTTCGGCGCGAGCCAGATCCTCTACTACATTCTTGCGCGCGTGTTGGGCGTCAGCAACCCGGGTAACGCCGGTGACAACGTGGCGGTTGCCGCCGCCGGCCCCGGTTCCGCTCTGCTCATATATGGAGTCGCCTGGTTCCTGATCCAGCGCCGCCTGGCGCGCGATGCCGGAACCCAGGAGGCGGACCGGCAGGCCGGCGTGCGCCGCCTCTACACCAACCTGACTGCGTTGGTCTCGCTCGCGGTATGGGCGATCGGCGCGGGCGGTCTGCTGTGGACGCTGGCCGAGCAGCTCGAGGCGCCCATCATCGGCGTCGCAGCGCACGACTGGAAAGACCCCGTCAGCCTGTTTGTCACGTTGCTTGCTGTCGGCGCCGCCGTCTGGCTCGCGCACTGGCGTCAGGCACCCTGGGCGGCGGACCGCCAGTCGCTGAGCCGCAAGCTGTACGTGTGGGCTGCGCTGCTCGGCAGCATCCTCGTCGTGCTGGGGGCCGGTGTTGGAATGATCAACGCGCTGCTCCAGCAGGTCTTCAGCGCGCACCCCAGGTTGAACGATCCAAACAACCTCGACTTCGGCCACTACCTGGCGGTGATCGTCGTGGCCGCGGGCGTGGGTATCTATCACTGGCGCGTCCTGCGCTCTGACTCGGCGGCACGGCCCGCTCGGGCGGCGGTGGCGCCGTCCGCTCCGAAGGCCGCGGTCATGCCTGTGATCTCCTCACGCGTCGAGGCTGCGATCGCGCCCGAGGTGATTGCCCCGCACGGTCGCCGCTACACGTTGGTGGTCACCGAGGCGACCGACGACGACGTGCACCAGGCGCTGGCGGCCCTGCCGCCGCAGGCGAGCTACAAGCTGACGCCGACTGAACAAACCAGTTGACGGGCACTGAGGCACAGGCATACCTCGACCTCGTTGACTGGCGCCGCCGTGTCGGCGACCTGTACCGAATCAGCGGTCCCGATGCCTTGAAACAATTCCGGCAGGGACGCGACGAGCTCTTCCGCTCGCACCCCCAGTCCCCCATCGAGCCGGACGAAAGGCCCACCTTTGCCGGCTGCCACTACTTTGAACCCGACCCGACGTATCGGGTCACGGCGCACCTCGAGCCCGGTGACGCAAGCGAGCTCGCGATCGATACCGGCGGAGAGGACGGCGCCGTCAGGTACCGGCGGATCGGCAAGCTCGTCTTCAAGCTCGCGGGTCAGGACTGCCAGCTGACGGTGCTCAGCCTGATCCAGTACGCCGGCGGGCTTTTCGTTCCGTTTCGCGACCGGACGTCCGGCCACGAGACATACGGCGGCGGCCGCTACCTCTTCGACACCGCGAAAGACACCGATGGCCTCGTGCTCGAGGTCGAGGCCGGCTCGTCCGAGGTGGTTCTCGATTTCAACTACGCCTACAACGCGTCATGCGCGTACAGCCCACGCTGGGCGTGCCCACTGGCGCCGCCTGAGAACCACCTGCCTGTCGCCGTGCCAGCCGGAGAGCAGGTCTACAAGCAGTACTAAGCCGCGACCGAGCTCCCGCGAAGCGATTTGATCAGCTCTCCTGCCCGACCGATCGCCTCCGGGGTCGCCAGCGTGGGGTTGTTGAAGGTGAATCCGCCGAACCCGGCGTCGATGTAGGGGCGCAGGAACTCCGCCGCCTGTTCGACGTTCAGGGCCCGCACCATCGCCCGACGCTCCGGCGGAACCCTGTCCAGGAGCGGCTTCGCCTCGGCCTGGTCCTTCACGAGGATGATGCCTACGCCGATCGTCAGCAGCACATCCGACGGGTTGCGGCCGACGGCCGCGCAGTGCTCTTCGAACACTCCCTTCTTGCGCTTCAGCTCCTCGAGGGGTCCGCCGAACCAGTGGCCGATGTCGCCGTGCTGGGCAAGGATTCGCAGCGTGCGCTTCTCGCCACCGCCGCCGATCAATATCTTCGGGCCGCCCTTCTGGATCGGCCGCGGCACGTTGAGGGCGCGCTCGATGCGGTAGAACTTTCCTTCGAACGACGGTCGATCCTCGGTGAACATCAGCTTGGCGATGGTCACCGCCTCCTCGAGGCGGTCCATGCGCCGAGCGATGGGCGGGAACTCGAAGCCGTAGCCCTGGTGCTCGTCCTCGTTCCACGCCGCGCCGATGCCCAGGATCGCGCGTCCTTTGGAGATGACGTCGAGGGTCGTGACCTGCTTGGCGAGGAGCGCGGGGTTGCGGTACGTGACGCCCGCGACCAGCGTCCCGAGCTTGACCTTCTTGGTCTGCGCGGCGATCGCGGCAAGCGTCGTGTACGCCTCCAGCATCGGATCGGTCTCGGGACCCACGCCTCGGATCTGATACAGGTGGTCCATCACCGTGACGAGGTCAAAGCCGGCGGCCTCGGCCGCGCGCGCTTGCTCGATGACGTGATCGAACAGCCGGTCGTCGGGCACCCCGGGATACGTGTAGTTGGGCATGTGAAAACCGAAAAGGAGAGCCATGTCTACGAGAATCCCGGCGGCGGGACTACCATTCCGTCGCATGAGCGCGAAAACCCTGGTCTGGGTCGGCATCGCGTTCGTCGTGCTGCTGTTCGGCACCGTCCTGGTCTTCGAGGCCTTCGACCGCAACTCGCATTCTGCGAGCGACACGATCCGTCCGTTCGTGATCACCATGGCGCCGGTCTGGGCGGTCGCCATCGCCGCCGCGAGGGTGCTCCTCCGAAGAGACAGAAGCTAGATCTGCTCTTCCCCATTTATGGGGAAGTGGCGCGAAGCGCCGGAGGGGCTGGTACTGGAGCTGGACAAAAGCTAGCTCTTCCCCATTTATGGGGAAGTACCCGGCGAAGCCGGGGGATGGGGCTGGTGATCCTCCCTAACGGCGGACTGGGGCGAATCGCTATAGATAGAATTTGTAGCGTCCTGCCATGGCCATAGAAGAATCCCGTAACGGGAAGCCGAGTGGCATCCAGCTGGTGCAGGTCGAAGGCTTCCTCGAGGTCGCCCGCCGGGGCAGCGTCAGCCGGGCCGCCGAGGCGCTCTTCATCACCCAGCCCACCCTCACCGCCCGCCTGCAGGGCCTCGAGCGGGAGCTCGGGACGCCGCTGTTCCTCCGCACGCCGCATGGCATGCGCCTGACCGATGCCGGGCGTGCCTGGATCCCCTTCGCCGAGCGTGCGCTGCGAGCGCTGGTCGACGGGCGGGACGCGCTGGAGCAGGTGATGACCGCGTCGGCCGGTCACCTGATGATCGCCGCCGCGCCGGCGGTGAGCACCTACGTGCTGCCGGAGCTGCTCGAGCGGTTTGTCGCCGCGCATCCCAGGGTCGAGGTTTCGGTCCGGACCGGGCATTCGGAGGACGTGGTCGACCTGGTCCTGCGCGACGAGGTGCAGGTCGGGCTGGGTCGCACGATCCGCCATCCCGACCTCGAGCTGCGGCCCTTCCACACAGAGGACCTGGTCCTGGTGTGCGCGCCCGAGCATCCATTCACCAAGCGGGCCTCGGTGGCGATGGCCGAGGTCGCGGGGCAGAAGCTGATCATGTTCGACCGGACGTCCAGCTACTACGAGATCACGCAGGGTGCGTTTCTGTCCGCGGGCGTGAGCTTGCGCGGGTTGATGGAGCTGGACTCCATCGAGGCGGCCAAGAAGATGGTCGAGCGCGGCCTGGGCATCGCGCTGCTCCCCGGCACCGCGGTCGCTCGAGAGGTCGAGGGCGGCACTCTTTGCGTGGTCAAGATCAAAGACGCCCCGCCGATGCAGAACTCGATCGTGGCTTTCCGGCGCCGCGACGCGGGCCATCCGGAAGGGATCGTCGCGGCTTTCCTCGCGCTCCTCGAAGCGAGGTAGGCGGCGTCGGTCCTCCCCATTCATGGGGAGGTGTCGGCGCAGCCGACGGAGGGGCCGACCCGCCAATCCCAGCCTATGAAAACGCGCAGACCGCCCGAATTCAACATCGGTTTTTCCGATGGGTCTCATCACATCAATCAATTTGACTTATACGTGGGCCGTTGCTAATTTGGGCTGCATGGACAGCGAGAACACGGATCGGGAACCCACGACGCACGAGTGCGAGTGCCCCGAGCCTTGCAACTGCGACCACGACAACGAGTAGTCGCTCCGGCCGTCGGCGTTAGCAAGCCAGAACTGAGGTCAAGGAGGCCCTGATGGAACTCGTCTCCACGCCCCTCCTGCCGGAGGGCTACAAGGTCCCGGCGTCGCGCAGCGAATCTCCGAGCAAGCGGTTGCGCCGGCTGCTGGCGGAACAGCCCTACGTCTTCGCGCCCGGCGTGTACGACCCCATGGGCGCCGAGCTCGTGATGTACCACGGCTTCGACGCCGTCTACTTCAGCGGCTACTCATTCGCCATCGGCCACCTTGGCACGACGGACATGGATCTCTATTCGTCGGTGGAGATCGCGGATGGAGCCCGGCGCGCGGTGAGCGCGCTGCGCAAGTTCCAGCTCACCATGGCCATGGGCGACCCCGAGAAGAACGTCGCGCCAATCCACCTCGAGATTCCGCCGGTCGTCGTCGACATGGACGCCGGCTACGGAAACATGTTCAACGTGCAGCGCACGATGGAGCTCTACGTCAATGCCGGCGTCGCGGCGGCGCACCTGGAAGACCAGGTGATGCCCAAGCGCTGCGGTCACATCGCCGGCAAGGCGCTGATCTCCGCGGATGAGTTCGTGGGCAAGTTGAAGATGATGCGCAGTGCGGCCGACGACCTGGGCCACAAAGACTTCATCATCATCGCGCGCACCGACGGCGTCTCCGCCAGCGAAGCGCCAGAGTCGAAGCGCGGCCTGGGCCTCGCGATCGACCGAGGACTGCGCTACCTGGACAGCGGAGTGCCCGACCTGCTGTGGTGCGAGTTTCCGACCGCGGAGCGCGGGGCGACGGAGACGTTCTGCACCGAGATCCGAAAGCGATTCCCGAAGGCGCGATTCGCCTTCAACTACTCGTCCTCGTTCAAGTGGTTCAACGAGAAGAACCCGATCACGTGGGACGAGCTCGGGCTGCTGGGCGTCGGTTTCATCTTCATCACGCTTGCTCTGCAGCACGCCGCGGGCCACGGCATGTCGACCCTGCTCC
>Ga0209806_1002111_pt1 | contig 12544 bp, 13 predicted proteins | sample GraSoiAngelo_152_FD_186166 | JGI IMG/M metagenome (GOLD analysis project Ga0209806, IMG submission 186166) | Grasslands soil microbial communities from the Angelo Coastal Reserve, California, USA - 14_1009_12_30cm (SPAdes) (version 2) | ecosystem: Environmental > Terrestrial > Soil > Grasslands ... | reverse complement strand
TCAGCTGATGAGCAAGTCCAGCACGTCGCGCTGAGCCGCCCGCATCCGCAGGGCTTCATCGATCGGCGTTTCGGCAAATCGGACCTCGTCGCCGGGCGCCAGCTGCGCGGCGACGGGAATCGATGCGCTCGCCACCGTGAGCACCATCGGGTATCCGCCGGCCGTCTGGTGGTCGGCCATGAGCAGGATTGGCTGCCCGCCGGCGGGCACCTGCACCACACCCGCGACCAGGCCGAACGACAGCAGCTCGTCGCCAGGCGCCTCGAGGGGCGGACCTTCGAGCCGGTAGCCCATGCGATTGGAGTCGTGGCTCACGGTAAACGTCGAGCCCAGAAGCGCCTCACGCGATTCGACGTGCAGGCGCGTGAAGTGAGGCCCCGGGATCGCGTGCAGGATGCGGTCGGCGTACCGCGGCTGGAGCCCATCGGCGAGGCTTCGCCCCGCGACAAGTGGACCTGACGGCTCACCGGCCGAGACCACATCGCCCGCGACCAGCGCGCGCCCGTTCATCCCTCCCCGGGCGCACATCAGGTTGGTCGACATCGACCCCAGCCAGCGATCCGCCACGATGCCACCGGCGACAGCGATGTACGCGCGCGCACCGGCGCGGCGCCCACCGAATGTCAGCTGATCCCCAGCGCTGAGGAAGAAACCGGTCCACATCGGGGCCGCGGCGCCGTTGACGAGGGGCTGAAAGTCGGCGCCCGCGATCGCCACCAGACGCGGACCCTCGGCGACCAGGTGCGGCCCGCTGAGCGTGCACTCGAGTGTGGCAGCGCCGCGATCGTTGCCCACGATGAGATTTGCCGCCGTGTGCGCGAAGCGGTCCATGGCACCCCCGGGTGGCACGCCAGATGCGACCGCCTGCGGCCGCCCGATGTCCTGGATGGTCGTCAACAGACCAGGCCGGATGACGCGGAAAACCTCGGTCATTCGCCGACCGAGAAGAACTTCACCCGGTCGCCAGCTCGAAAAAGCGAGGGAGGGTCCGAATCGGGAAGAAAGAGCTTGACCGAGGTGCGGCCGATGAGATGCCACCCACCCGGGCTTACCAGCGGGTAGATACCTGTCTGATGGCCCGCGATGGCCACCGAACCCGCAGGCACCTGGGTCCGCGGCACGGGCCGCCGCGGGAGGGCGAGCTCGTCGGGCAGCGGCCCGAGGTAGGCCCAGCCGGGCACGAAGCCGACCAGGAACACGCGGTAGATCGGGCGTCCATGGAGCTCGATCACCTGGTGGGTCGAGAGGCCCAGCTGCAGCGCCACGGCGTACAGGTCCGGACCGTCGTAGACGACCGGGATCCTGTGCAAGCGGCCAGGTTCGTCCAGGGGCGGACGCTTCGTGGCGAGGCGGTTGATCGCCGCGGCTAGGGCTTGGTGCGTGATCTGGTCGGGGTCGAAGTGCACGGTGACACTGGCGTGTCCGGCCACGGCCTGACGGACGTCGCGCCGTTTTTTCAGTGCAGCGGCAAGGGCGATGGCACGCGTGTTGAGCGCCGTGTCGAGCTTCGTGCCCAGCTCGGCGAGGACCGCCGTGTCACCGAGCGGATGGACGCGGACCCTCACGGTGGAGTGCTGCGGCGGCATGTGCGCTCACAAGGATGGCGTAGAACACGCCGGGAACGAGTCCGAAGCAGAGCAGCCCGACGCACGCGATCCCGATCGCCCACGCGGTGACGATCGCGGCGGCCGTCACATTCCACGTCATGAAGTCGCGCCGCACACCGCGCAGCGCGGCTCGGACGTCGAACAGATCGCGTGGAGCACCGCTCGCCGCAAACGCCGCGGTCGCGTGAGGGATGACGGCGAGGGCGACGAGTCCCCACGGCAGTGCGAGCACCAGCAGGGCGATCACATGGGCGTACGGCTCTCCGTGCGTCGCCCCGTGGAGTGCAGCCGCCAGCGGGTTGAGTGCGATCGCGTATGGCAGCAACGTCAGCATCACCAGGAGGGATGTCCAGAATCCGTCTGACAGCAACCGGAGCGAGATCCGCCACGGCGGTGGCCCCCCGTGAGGGTCCTGCTCCGCTGCCCGCGTCGCCGCGATCGCGTAACCCAGCAGCGGGATGAACAGCACCGGAAGGAAGAGAACGCTGAAAAAGCCCGGGATCCAGGTCGACTTCCAGCTTGCGCGAAACGGCCACGCGAACGAGTCGGCGACCAGCCTCACGCGGCAACCATAAGGCTCGGAATAATCGCTCCAGCGCGGCCCGCGCTAGGGCACGCGCTTACTGGGCTTGAGCCTCGAGCTCGTCTCCCAGAAGGTTCTCCTGCAGCATGTAGGCGCATCCGTACGGGTCGCGGAACCCAAGCGCCTTCACGCTCACGTTCATCTCGGTATGCAGGAAAAGCCCTTCGATGATGCCGGCGTGGAACCGGCAGATTACGGGCGCGCGTCTGCACACCTCGGCGAACAGGCAGTTGGTGCAGTGGATGATGCCGCCTCGATCCATGTCGTACTCCGAGCCCATCTCCTGCATCGGCTCGAGCGCCGCCACCGGTGACTTCGCGCCCGGCATTGATATCGCCTCTCCGAAGCTCCGGCCGGCCCGCCGCACCGCGTGGCTGCCGACGTCGCCCAGCTCGTCGAAGGCGCGGGCGAGCGATTCCCCCACGATGTCATAGCGCCGCATCGGGTGGCTGATCTGCACCGGGCCGCCCGTGAGCTTGTAGATCTTGGCCGGCTTGCCCGGTAGGCCGCGCCGGTGGGCGACTTCAAGGTAGCCCAGCGCCACCAGGCGTTCCAGGTGCTCAAAGGCCACTGAACGATGAACACCGGATTCGCGCGCAACGTCCTCGACGCTCCGAGGTTTCCGGTCGGCGTAGAAGCGAAGAAGGATGTCGCGCCGCGTGAAGTCACGTAGCGCCCCCAGGGCGCGCTCCATGTCCCCAGCCATCTTTTCGCAGCATAGAACGCGTATGGAAGGTTTGTCGGCTACAGAGACAAGAATTGGAGCGTCTGTTCGATTGATAATGGAGGGAGCGCGGGTCCATCGGGACCCCGCATCGGGGGGTGATTCGAGATGACGGCCGCGAGGTGGTCGTGGAGAACGATCGGTGCTCTGGCGGCGGCGGGCTATCTCGCCGTGCCCGTGCCTCCCGTGCCCATACCGTCCCTTCATCCCGCGCCGGTGGCCCTTCCTTCACCGTCGCTTCCGGCAGTGGTGGCGACGCCATCGCTCCCAGCGATCACTGCGCTGCCCACGCAGATTCCGGCGACAGCCGCCCCCACCCAGGGGGCGAGCGGCGGCGGGTCCCTTCCGGCCGGTAACGCGGGGAATACCGCGGGCGCCACGAGCCGGCCCACCGCCAACCCCAGCCGAGGCATCGCGATCCCGTTCACCGCGATCTACGTTTCCTCGCCCCTGGACATCGCATTGCTCGGGGCGCTCGTGACGCTTCCACTCCTGTTCGGAATCTGGATGCTTCTTTTCGGCAGAACCTTCGCCGAGGCGCGGCGCGCGCGCGATGCCCAGGTGAGGCTGATGCTCGCCGCCGACCTGGGGCTGAGGCCTCGAGATCTCACATCGATGAGCACGCGGGCGCTGTTCGGGCTGCGCGAGAAGTCGGCGTTCGACGAGCTGACCGGCGTGCTGCGGAGGGCCGCGGGCATCTCCGCCGCGGAGCGGGAGATCGTGCGCTCGCGCCGCCACGGTTTGCCGCTGACGGTGGCCTTCGTCGATCTCGACGGGCTGAAGGAGGAAAACGACAGCCACGGCCATCCCGCCGGGGACGCCTTGCTTCGTGGCCTGATCCAGGCTCTGAAGGACGGCCTTCGCGCCGAGGACGTGGTGTTTCGCTATGGAGGCGATGAGTTCGTCTGCGTTCTGCCCGACACGACCACCAAGCGGGCGCGGATCCGGCTGGGCGAGATTCAGATGGAGGCGGCCAAGGCCGGCGTTCGCTTCTGCGTGGGTGTGGCCCAGCTCCAGAAGTCGGACGACGTGGTGTCGATTTTTGCCCGCGCCGACAGCGACCTGTACGAGTTCAAGGCCAACCGGGGAGAGATCGTGCAGCTCCGGTCGGCCGACCAGCAGCGTGGAGCGACGGCCTCGGGCACCTGAGCCCCAAAGCCGAATCAGTGTTTAGTGGGTTGAAACCCGCTAAATAGTGCGGTGAATTCGGGTAGAGGCTGGTACTCGCGCGTATCTGACAGAGGGAAGGGGGGTCTTTGCTGACCAACACCCTCAAGGGGGAGTGCCTGGATGTCACGGGGCTTCCGAGAACGCATCGCGGTTTCGCTGCTCGGGGCGGCGCTTGTCATGGGAGCCGTGCTTGGTGTCATGACCGTCAGGTCTTTCACCCAGCCGGCCTCCACCTCGCTGGTGTCCCAGGGCCAGGTGTCGGGCGCACAGGCCGGCGCCAGCCCGGCCGCCATGCCTGGCGCTCCCGGCACGGGCGGCGCTCCATCGGGTGGCAGTGGAAGCGCGGTGAGCGGCGGCACGATCACGATCGGCGGCTTTTTCGACATCACGGGACCAGTTGACTCATCGGTCGAGCGCGACACCGTGCGCGCCTACATGCAGGCGGTCAACGCCTCAGGCGGCATCAACGGCCGGCAGGTTCAGTACGTGTGGTGCGACTCGAAATACGACGCCAGCTCGGCCCACGCGTGCGCCCAGTACCTGATCTCGCAGAACGTGCTCGCGGTGGTCGGCCTCACGGCGCCGCTGGGCGAGAACAACGAGATCAGGACGCTGACCTCGCAGGGCATCCCGGTCATCGGCGGCCTCGGCACGCCGGCCGAGTACACAGATCCTCTGGCCTTCCCGACCTCCGCCAACTTCTACCGCTACGGCACGGCGATCGCCGATGAGGCACGGTCGCTCGGCGCGAAGCATCCCGCGGTGGTCGTCCTCGGCGACGTGCCTTGGGTGCACCCTGTCGAGGCAAACCTTCTCAACCGCCTCGCGGCCGACGGCATCGGCTACACGGACGTCGAGGAGGTTTCGGCGACCCAGGCCAACTACACGTCGACTGTTTTCAATCTCCAGCACTCCCACCATGGCCCGAGCGGCGGCGGCGCCTCGCCGAACTATTCGTGCGCCGCGGGCGACCGGTCGTGCCCGGACTACGTCATCGCCGCCCTCGACCCGTTCAGCTATCACCGCCTGTTCGACGCCATGGAAGCGGCCAACTGGTACCCCGGTGTCCTCGGGGCGGGGCTGGACAAGTTCAACGTGCAGAAGTCGTACGACGGGGAGCTGCGCAACGCGCATTCGCTGGTGCCCTTCCTTTCTCCTTACGACCACCAGGGCAACGCCACGGTGCGCCAGTACCTCGGCACTGTGCAGCATTTCTATCCGGGTCAGTTCCAGGCGCTCGACATCTACACGCAGCACGCCTGGACCGCGGCGATGGTTTTTGTGGAGGCGGCGCGCAAGGCCGGGAAGAACTTGTCGCGCGACTCATTGGTGCAGGCGCTGGACGGCATACAAGAATTCCAGACCGGATGGTCGGTGCCGTTGTCCTACGGCTCAGGCAACCATGACCCGAACCGTTGCTTCACCTACACGGCGAACAACGGCAACGGCTGGCACACGACGTCCGGTTGGGTCTGCACGTGACGGCGTAAGCGGATGGGTGCATTCGCGGCGTACACGATCATCGGCCTGGGCCTGGGAGGCATCTTCTCCCTGGCCGCGCTCGGCATCGTCCTCATCTACCGCACGACCGGAGTCCTCAACTTCGCCCACGGGGCGATGGGCATGTTCTCGACGTTTGTCGCGTGGCAGGTCTTCTACGGATGGTCGCATCCGTTCTGGCCCACCTGGCTCTCGACCCTGCTCGCCGTCCTCGCCGGACTGATCTTCGCGGCGATCATGGGGCTGACCCTGGAGTTCGCGGTGTTCCGCTGGGTCCGGACGCGAGAGCCCGTCGTGAAGGCGGTCATCACCATCGGCGTTTTGCTGGCGCTGCAGTCGGCCGCCTCGCTGATCTGGAAGAACAACCAGTACCACCTGCCGATCTATCTCGCGCCGCAGCAGGCGACATTCCAGCTCGCGGGCGTGCCCATCGGAGCCAACTACATCGTCATCGTCGTGATGGCGCTCGGACTTGCCTTCGGCCTGGGCGCCTTCCTGCGCTACACGAGCTTCGGCCGCGCGATGAGGGCGGTGTCCGACAGCCCGACCTCGGCGTCGCTGTGGGGCGTCCCGGTCAACAAGGTGAGCGCGGTGAGCTGGATGCTGGGCAGCCTGGTGGCTGCGCTGGCCGGGATCCTGATCACCCCTTTCATCAACTTCGACACCACGAGCCTGACCCTGCTGATCATCGACGCCCTCGCGGCAGCTCTGATCGGCGGCCTCGTCTCGCTGCCCCTCACGGTGCTGGGAGGCTTCGTCCTCGGCCTGCTGGAGACCTATCCGACCATCTGGATCCAGTCGCTCGGATTTCCACGACTCGTCGCGCTGCTCGTGATCATCGCCGTCCTGATCGTCCGCAATCCGCGCGGTTTCGCGGTGGTGGCGAAGTGACGTCGCGCCTGATGTTCCGCGTGCTTGCGGCTCTTGTCGCCTTCACGGTGCTGGCGCGCATCCCGGTCGGCTTCGACGTCGGCTTCAAGTTCGACGCCGCGCTCGCGGTGATCTGGGCGTTCGGATTGTTGAGTCTCGTCCTCCTCACCGGGTACGTCGGCCAGATCTCGCTGTGCCAGGCGACGTTTGCCGGAGTGGGCGCTTACACGGCCGGTCTCATGGTCGCCGGCTTTCACGCCGACTACCTTGTCGCGGTCGTTGCCGGCGTGGCCGCGGCCTTCGTGCTGGGCGTGATCGTCGGCATCCCCGCCCTGCGGCTGCGCGGCATCACGCTCGCGATCGTGACGCTCGGCATCGCGCTGGTCTTCGACCGCTACGTGTTCCAGGACCACGCGTTCGAGTGGTTCACCGGTGGGACCGCCGGCTGGCGGGTCGACCAGGCCACCATGTTCGGCCTCCAGATGGATTCCTCGAAGCACCTGATGGCCGCTTACATCGTGCTGCTTGCGCTTTTCTGCGTGGTCGCCTTGCTGATGGTCAACCTGCACGACTCGGGCGCGGGAAGGCGGCTGCGCGCGATTCGCGACTCAGAGCTGGCCGCGGCGACGATGGGCGTGAACCTGACGCGATACAAGCTGCTCGCATTCGGCATGTCGGCGGCGATCGCGGGCCTCGGCGGTTCGTTCTACCCGCTGGTCGCCGGCTCGGTCAGCCCCCAGCCGTTCTGGCTTTTCACGTCGCTGCAATTTGCGGCGATCGCCGTGCTGATGGGGGTCCGCTACGTCCCCGCCGCCGCGCTCGGGGGCGTGTTCATGGCCGTGGTGCCCGACGTGCTGACCCGTTTCGGCCACGGGACTTTCATGGGCCGCGCGTACGACATCTCCTATGACTGGTTCCAGATCGCGGTCGGGGTGCTCCTGATCGTTCAGCTCATCGCGCTGCCGGATGGTGTCTGGGGCGACCTGCGCGCCCGGGCCCTCCATGCATGGTCCGCCGCCGGCGCCCTCGGTGGCAGAAAGGTGAAGGTGGCATGACGATGCTGCGCGTGCGCGACGCGACGGTCCGCTTCGGCGGCATCGTCGCGCTCGATGGGATCTCGCTCGACCTGAATCGTGGCGAGATACTCGGCCTGATCGGTCCCAACGGGGCCGGCAAGACCACGCTTTTCAACTGCATCTCAGGCGTGATCCGGCCAGACCACGGCTCGATCCTTTTCGAGACCAACGACCTGACCTACGCGCCACCGCACGAGCGCGCGCGGCTCGGCATCGCGCGCACCTTCCAGAACCTCCAGCTGTGGGGCTCGATGACAGTCGAAGAAAACCTCATGGTGCCGATGGACGCGCTGGGGCGGCGCAACACGTTCAGCGACGCGCTGTACCTGCCGTTCTCAGCCTACGCGGAGAGGGCGTCATCCGAGCGCGCGCGCGCGATCCTCCACGTGCTCGACCTCGGGCGCTATGCGCGAACACCGGCGGGCGATCTGCCGGCCGGCATCCAGCGGCGCGTCGAGATCGCCCGCGCCCTGGCGATGCGGCCAAGGCTGCTGCTGCTGGACGAGCCCGCGGCGGGGCTTGACGCGCAGGAGACCGCGCACCTCGCTGACCTGCTGCACGCGGTGAGAGAACGCTTCCACGTGTCGATGCTGCTGGTCGATCACGACATGAGCCTGGTGATGCGGGTATGCGATTTTGTCTATGTCCTCGACTTCGGCAAGCTGCTGGCCCATGGCAGGCCCGCCGCGATCCGCGACGACCCGAAGGTCATCGCGGCGTATCTCGGCGAGGAGTCGAAGAAGCCGGCCGGCGACGTCGCGACAGTGGCGACGCCCAGGGAAGGGCCGCCGCTGCTCGAGGTCGACCGGCTCGCGGCCGGCTACGGAGGCCTGGAGGTCATTCGCGACGTGACCCTTTCCGTCCGGCCCGGCGAGGTGGTCGCCTGCATCGGGGCCAACGGAGCCGGGAAGACCACGACTCTGCGCGCCATCTCGGGCATGATCCACGCCCGCGGAGGCAAGGTCACGTTCGCCGGCAAGGATGTCACGGGCAGCTCGGCGGAGCGCATCACCAAGCTCGGGCTGGTCCACATCCCCGAGGGCCGCGGCCTGTTTCCGACGATCAGCGTCGAGGACACGCTGAGGCTTGTTTCCAACACCGCCGGCCACGAGGTCGATCCCGCGCCGGCGTTCGACCTGTTTCCCAAGCTCCGCCAGCGGCGTCGCCAGCTCGTCGGCACGCTGTCCGGCGGGGAGCAGCAGATGGTCGCGCTTGCCCGCGCGATCCTCTCCCAGCCGCGGCTCGTGATGATCGACGAGATGTCGCAGGGCCTCGCCCCAACCGTTGTCCGCCAGCTGTTCGACATCGTCCGCGTCTTCCGCGAGCAGGGCATCGCGGTCCTCCTGGTGGAGCAGTTCGTGGAGTCGGCGCTGGACGTCGCTGATCGTGCGTATGTGTTCGAACACGGGACCAACGCCCTCAGCGGGCCGGCGGTCGAGCTGCGCAACGACCGCAAGCTCGTGACCGGCTCGTACCTCGGCACGGCCGTCGACGCGACGGCGATCGCTGCCAACGGCAACGGCCATCACATCGACCCTGCATTGATGGAGATCCTGTCGGTCAGGGTTCCAGCCAAGGTCAAGCGCGCGCTCGAGGAGCGCGCGGAAAACGAAGGCCGCCCCGCCGGAGCGGTCGTGGTCGAGCTCCTGGGAAAAGTGGAAGATCAATGAGACGCCTCTTCATCGCGCTGAACTGCGTGGTGCTGGCCGTCGCTTCGGTGGTGCTGATCCCGGCATTTGCGCTTGCCGACGTCCCTTCCAGCTACACGAGCTACGGCTACGCGACCGGGGTTCATGGCATCGCGGGCAGTGACGCGTTCCCCAACTTCCAGAACGGAGCGGTCAACAACCGATATCCGATGGCGGAGGTCCTGCAGGACGCAAGCCCGTCGTCGACGGCGAAGGCGACGTATTCGGACAGCGGTCCGGCCGTCGCGACGGTGGGGTCGTCATACAACCAGGGCTGCAGCCAGTCCGGCAGCCAACCGCCTCCGCCGCAGATCTGCCAGAACCCGAACAACCAGGTGCCGTACGCCAACGCGACGTATCCAGGTCCGTCACACGGGCACATCGACCAATGCAACGGTTGCGGAAATGGGCCCTACGCTGACGCGAACGCGGGTCAGATGAACGCAGACGCATCGGGCTATTACGCGGGCGGCGGCACGCAACCGTTCAGCGGCGCATCGGGCAAGACCAACACCGTCATGGACTCGGGCGGCACGCTGACAGTCACCACGCATTCGGAGGTCGACAGCTTTGTGATCGGCACCGTCAAGGTCAGCAAGGTGATGGTCGACATCAACGCGACCAGCACCCTGTCGGGCGGCGGTGGGGACGCGCACGTCACCGCTGGCCAGGTCACCGCCAACGGGCAGCCGGTGGCGGTCAACGACCAGGGAGTGACGATCCAGGACAAGCAGCCTGTTCCATGCACCTCGGCGCCGAAACCGCCCGCCGCTCAGCCGCCACCGGCTCCATCTCCGCCGTCGGGCCCGATACCGCCCCTGCCCGTGGGCGGCAACTCCGGGAGCTCCGGCAGCGCCTCCAGGCCAGGCTCTTCGTCCGGATGCGTCCCCGTCGTGAACGTGACGTACATCACGATCTTCACGGTGGCGCCGACCAAGACGATCGACGGCAGCCACGTGACGATCTGGGCGACCGGTCTTCACATCAAGGTCACCCAACCATCGCCAGGCCCCGGCGTACCCAGCCAGAGCGCGGAGTATGTCCTGGGCGAAGGATTCGTGGACCTCCAGACCGGCAGCGGCGGGGTCATGGGCTTTGAGGCCTTTGGCGGATTCGGCGGCTTTGGCGGCGGCGACTTCGGAGGGTTCGGCGACCAGGGCGGCGCGGGCGGCGGCCCGGGCGCCGCGGCGAGTCAGCTGGGTGCCACGCTCACCGCGGACCGCATACCACTGGCCTTCATGTTCCTGACCCTCGAGGCGCTGCTGCTGGCGTCGGCCGCGGCCTGGGTCTGGGCGCGCAACGCTCCATCGGGCAAAGTCCCCGACGAGGTGCTCTCACCGTGATCGCGGGTCTTCGCCACCGACCGGTCACGGCGTACTGCGAGGCAGACAGGTGGAAATTCGATCCTCGCTACACGCAGGGGCGCTGCCCGATCTGCGGTTGGAAGCCGGAGGGTGCGCCGAACGCGCCTCGCTGGCTGGCCATCGCCAACCGGTTGGACTGGGAGATGCTCGGGCTTTTCCTGCTCGCCGACGTGCTCGTCCTGCTGGGCCTGATCGTGGCCCACGCGGCGGGAATCCTGCCGGCGAATCGCTAGGTCTTCCTGCGCACCTGCACCGTAAATCCGTCATCCGAAGGGCTCACCTCGACGTCGCCCGCCCGGATGCGGATTCCATCTTCGACTCGCGTCGCGACGAGGGAGCCTTCGAAGACCAGCTCGGAGAACCGCCACTCCTTCGCGTGCTTGCGCATGCGCACGATCACGCCCTGCGGGCTGCGCCAGACCCCCTCGCCGGAGGGCTTGAACCCGCGGGTGACCAGCTCGCCGAGCTGGTCCGGGATCGCCTCGGGGGGCGGCTTCGCCGCCGGCCAGACGACGGGCTTGTCTCTCTCGGCATGCGGGTTGGGCAGGACGCGGAGGTCCGGCTTGCGGCTGCGGGCCTGCTCGAGGGAGAGGCGTAGCAGCTCCGAACCCTCTTCCTGCTCGAAGAACGCCCCGGAGATGCGAGAGGGGTCATGCGACCGGCGGATGCAGTTGGCGCAGTCCGGCTCGCCGTCGACTGCTGTATAGCTACCTTCGGCGAGGGTCTGGCCGCAGAGAGTCGTGACCGTGCCCGCGCGCGGGACCTTTGGAGTGAGATGGATCCGCCCCCCGGACTTGCGGCGGACGGACTCGAGCTTGATCCTGTGCACGGCTTCAATAATGGGCGACCCAGCCCCACCGGCGCTTCGCGCGACCTCCCCATGAATGGGGAGGAGCTTGTTGCTCATGCCACTCGTTTTCACGGCATCGTCAAACCCTGTGTCAACGCCGGGTAGAGGTAGCGGCGTGGGCGCTTATCTAGCACAGTCCATGAGCCTGCTGATCGCGCCCTCCACCCGGACCGCCCTTCGCCGGCCAGCCCTGGCCCTGGCGGAGGAACCGCATTACGACCCGCGGGACGTGCGCCGAACGGTGGCCGCGCTCGAGAGGGCGGCCAACCGGGCTCCCTCGATGGGCCTCCTGGTGCGCAGCGACCTGTCGGGGCTCAAGGTCGCGGACGTCCGCCGGGCCCTGGGGGGCCTTCCCTCGCCAGGCGACTACCGCGTCGTGATCAAGCCGCTCCGCTTTCGGAAACGGCCTCACCTTTCCGGCCTCTGCGAGTTCGACGTGGGCCGGATCATCATCCGCGTACCGGAACCGTTCCGGCCGTTTGACGAGGTCGTCTACATCAATGCACGGCGTAAGCCGGGGGCGGCGATGAAGTTCGCCTGGTTGTCCGAAAAGGTCAGGTTCCGAACCCGGCGGGACGTGCTGCGGTTTGTCTACCTGCACGAATGGCTTCACTGGTACCTCCGCGAGATGCGGGGCCGACGGGCCGGCGCGGAGACGGCCTGTGACCGGTTTGCGCTGCGCAACTTCCGGCGCCGCCAGGTGAGCGTCGACGACGCGCTCGAGGCGCTGCAGGGAACGCGGATGCAGGTGCTGCCGGAAGGGCTCCGGTTCGCCGCCTAGCTCCGAGTCGCCGTTTCGCGGAATCCCGCGCCGCTGGCGCCAACCGTACCTATCGCGTTAGGCGAATACGAGTCTTTGGCGCCAAAGGTACCTATCGAGTCGGCGGAACTGCGGGTCCAGTAACGAGGCGCGTTGCGCTGGTCTGTCTCGGGGTCGGGAGAGGCGTGAGGGTTGCCTCGACCTGCTCCCGCAGATACTCGAACGCGGGCGGTAGGGACAGCCTCTCCCCCAGGTGCTCCTTCGGCTCGTCGGTGGAGAAGCCCGGGCCCATCGTCGCGATCTCGAACAGGACTCCGCTCGGCTCCCTGAAGTAGATCGAGCGGAAATAGAA